>Ga0210380_10000183_pt1 | contig 34448 bp, 30 predicted proteins | sample PLM4_5_coexredo_FD_155476 | JGI IMG/M metagenome (GOLD analysis project Ga0210380, IMG submission 155476) | Groundwater sediment microbial communities from an aquifer in East River, Colorado, USA - PLM4_5_coex redo | ecosystem: Environmental > Terrestrial > Soil > Riparian zone | place: USA... | reverse complement strand
AACAGCCCTTTGGCCTTGGGCATCGCCATCAGCGTCGCCACCTTCCGGCCGCCGCCCGATTGCCCGAAGATGGTGACGAGATTCGGATCGCCGCCGAAGCGGTCGATGTTGTCGCGCACCCATTCGAGCGCGGCGATGATGTCGAGCATACCGGGCCGCGCCAGAGAGCGCGAAGTCGCCGCCGCCCGCGTCACCAGCGTAGGTGTAGCCGAAGACGTTCAGCCGGTGGTTGATCGTCTCCACGACGACGTCGCCGGTCGCGCGAGGAGGATAAGCAACATTAGAGGGGGTCAAGGTTGACCGAATGGCCGTTGTGCGACCTCGACCGGTCGTCGCGGACTCCCCTCCCCCCCTTCGACAGGACTACACCAATCCTCTCGACCCCATCCGCACGTACGACATTTCCCCAGACGGGCAGCGGTTCCTGCTGATCAAACAGGACAGGAGCGCACCGCAGAGCACCGCTGCGTCTGACGGCTTGGTTGTCGTGCTCAACTGGGCCGAGGAACTCGAGCGTCTGCGCCTTTTGAAGTGACCGTGGTGGTGATGGAACAAGAATTCGACCGCGACGTCGGTCCAGTGATCAAGTCGCGACGAGATGCCTTCTCGGGGCGAGTGGATCTGCATCATCACTTTTTTCCGCCCACACCACTGCTCAGGAAATTCATGGCAGATGCTCCGGCGCCAGGGCCGATCTTCGGCTACACGGGCGGGCGATCGTTGGAGGCCGGGTGGGGCTCGGTGCGAGTTATGGACGTCGATGGCTGGGAGACGACGGGTTCGATCCGGTGTTCGCCGAGCTCAATCGGCGCGGAGTTGTCATGTATTCACACATCCCCATGACGGGCCGTGCTGCCACAATCTGTTGCCGAACACCGGGCCCAAGTGGTCGAGCACAACACCGACACGAGTCGCGCGATTTGGAATCTCATCAACGACGGCACCGATCCCTCAACGGGCCTGCCGGTGTCGCACGGCGGTGGCAGCCTTCTTGGCCTGCGACACGGCCGGGACCACGAACCCCATCCAGATGGAGGGGTTGAAGTCCCTGGTGGGGATTTCTCAGATCGTTTTCGGTTCGGATTTTCCGTTTGGCCCAATCACGAATACAGTGGAAGGTTTACGAAACGCTGGTTTGAGTGCCGCGGAACTGCAAGCCGTCGAGCACGACAATCCACTGCGAGCGCTGTTGCGAAAGGCCTAGAGGAATGAACGAGATCACGCGCCGACGCTTCATCGAAGCCGCCAGCCTTGCCGCGGTGGCGCCGCACTTCGCCGCCACAGCAGAAGCCGCGGGCCAGCAGGCCGGCGGTCAGGCCGCGCCGCCGGCAGGACCGACCCGCGAGGCTGCGGCGCGCACCACCTCCCGGGCCCGCGATCTCACCGACGCGGAGCTGGAGGCCATGTTCCGCCGCTGCTCTAACACCGGGAAATGGGGTCCGAACGACGAGCTCGGCACGTTGAATTACATCACGCCCGCCAGGCGCGTGGCGGCTGCGCGTCTCGTGCGGACCGGCGAGGTCGTGTCGGTCGGACGCGATCTGAGCACCCGGCAATCGAAGACCAACGGCCAGCCGGTCGTGCACGTAGTGTCGGTCCCAGCCGGCCCGAGCGCCGGCGATTCCATCACCATCGCGCCGCACGGCATGATCGTCACCCACATGGACGCGCTCTGCCACTTCTCCTGGAAGGATCAGCTCTACAACGGCCGCAAACGCTCGGAGACGCTGAGCGAGAACGGCGCTCGCTGGGGATCGATCTACGCGCAGCGCGACGGCATCTTCACTCGCGGGGTCCTGCTCGACGTCGCCGCGGCGCGCGGCATCAACTGGTATCGGCCCGACGAGTATGTCACCGCCGCCGATTTCGAAGCCGCGGAGAAACGGCAGGGCGTCAAGGTGGCGTCGGGCGACGCGATCTTCCTCCGCACGGGCATGGAGCGGATGGAAGCCGAGATGGGTGAGCAGGACATCTATCCGCGTGCCGGCATGCACGCCGAGTGCGCGGAGTGGATGCACAACCGCCAGGTGTCTGTCTACGGCGGCGACTGCATCGAGAAGCTGCCCTACCCAAGCGAGAGCTTCACCTCGGCGATCCACATGATCGTGCTCGCCTCGATGGGGTTGCCGATCCTCGATTGGCCATCGCTCACCGAGCTGGCCCGCACCTGCGAACGCCTCAAGCGCTGGGAATTTCTCCTCACGACGGCGCCGCTGCGGCTGCCGGGCGGCACCTCCTCGCCGATCAACCCGCTGTGTCTCTTCTAAACAGACAGTCAGCCGAGCCGAACCGCAGTCCACCGGCGCAGGCGATCGGCGCCGGTCACCAATTCTCTAGCGTTCAGGCACGCTCGCCTGCAACGCCGGCCCGACCGGATGCGCCGGGAACGCCGTCGCTCCGGCGGACGCAGGCGCGATGACGCGCCCGTTGGGCCCGATCCACGCGCCCACCCACCCGCGCTGCACGCTTCGCAAGGCGAGCAGCACGGCGATCGCGAGCACGGCAAAGAACATGAATCCGCCCGCGAAGCTGCCCGTCCACTGCCGTGAGAGCCCCATCGCGTTCGGAATGATGGCGCCGCCGAGCGCACCGACCTCGCCAATCATGCTGCCGGCGACCGCCGTATTCGCCGGCCATCGCAACGGGACGAGCTGAAACACGGCACCGTTCCCGGCGCCCAGGGCCGCGAAACAGAGCATCATGAGCACCGTCGTCGCAGCGACGCCCGGCGCGGCCAAGAGCGAAAAGAGCGCGGCCACCGCCGCCAGCAGTACGACCGACAGAATGAGCAGGCCGCCAAGCCGGTCCGACATGACGCCACCGACGACGCGCATGCCGGAGCCGACCAGCGCGGCAAGGGTCGTGAGCTGTCCGGCCTCGATTTTCGTCACGTGGAACTGCTCATAGAAGAAGGTGGGGAGAAAGTTCGACAAGCCGATGAAGCCGCCAAACGTAATGACGTAGACCGCGTTGAACATCCAGCCGTCCTTCTCCCACAGACAGCGGACGTGGTCGACGATCGTGTGCCCCTGGTCGCGGTCGGGAGGTTCCTTGGCGGCAAAGATCATCACCAGGAATGGAAGGCACATCGCGATGCCGGCGAACGCCTACACCTCCCGCCAGCCATAGACCGTGGCCAGCGGCGGGCCGAACAGCGTCGCCAGGACGGTTCCGGAGTTGCCGGCGCCGGCAATGCCCATCGCCAGGCCTTTGTATTGCGGCGGAAACCAGCCCGATCCGAGCGAAAGCGCCACGCCGAACGAGGCGCCCGCGATACCGAGGAGCACGCCCATCGCGATCACGTCACTGTAGTCGTCGATGAAGAAGAACCCGTAGGCCATGGCCGCGATGATCAGCGCCATCTCCGTGAGCGCGGCGTTCTTGCGGCCGATGTACTGGGCCAGGATCCCGAGCGGAAAGCGCATCAGCGCGCCGGCCAGGATCGGGACCGAGAGCATGAACCCGGTTTGCGCCGGCGTGAGCCCGAAGTGCTCGGAGATGAACGGACCCATGGCGCCGTTCAGCACCCAGACCGCGAAACAGAAATCGAAATAGAGAAAGGCGGCGAGAAGTGTGGGCGGATGCCCAGACTTCATGATGGCTCTGAAATCGGCCATGGAGCGCTCCTTATGGAAGCCTGCTGGACAGTCTTCGAAGGGGCGTCGTGGCCATCGCGCGCGGCCTCCCGGCCGTCGTCGCGAGATTCACATTCTACCCGGTGCGCGGTGGCTGCGAGAAAACGCCGCGACCTCCAATAGTGTTCGGCTTCAGCCGTCGATGGACATTTCCGTCTCAATCGGACGGCTTGCCGTCTCTTCCCCGTCCCTGTACGATCGGCGCTGACACCGCGCCGAGCCGCTCGCGTGTCCCCGCGCTGGTTGCACCTCTGGCGTCGACCGCCCCAAGCCGGGCCTTCCTCTTTCGCGCTCCACGACGAGCATCTGGCCACGTCAGCAAGGTTGGACCAGAGTCCGCGTCGGCCGGGGCAGGCGGGTCGCTCCTGACCGCAGTCCGGTACCGTCGCACCAACGAGTGGGTGGGCCATGGCGTATGCGACCGGCGATGCCGTCAGGTCCGTGTCGGAACTCTCGACACGCGCCACTCACTGTCCGTACTGCTCACTGCAGTGCGCGATGGAAGTCCGGCCGGCGAACTCCGGGGGCTGGACCGTCGACGGCCGTGATTTCCCGACGAATCGCGGCGGGCTCTGTCAAAAGGGCTGGACCGCCGCCGAGCTGCTCACGAGTCCCGACCGCCTGCTGACACCGCTGGTGCGCGACACGCGGCGCGGGCCGCTGCGTCCCGCGACGTGGTCCGAGGCGATGGCTCGCGTCGTTGGCGCCATCCGCGACGTGCAGAGCCGTTACGGTCTGGATGCGGTCGGCGTGTTCGGCAGCGGCAGCCTGACCAACGAAAAGGCGTATCTGTTGGGCAAGTTCGCCCGCGTCGCCCTGCGGACGTCGCAAATCGACTACAACGGGCGCTTCTGCATGGCCTCGGCCGCCGCCGGCGTGCTGGCCGCTTTCGGCCTGGATCGCGGCCTCCCGTTTCCGATCGCAGACGTCGCACAGAGCGACGCGATCCTCCTGGTCGGCAGTAATCTGGCGGAGACGATGCCGCCAGTGATGCGGCATTTCGAGGAGCAGCGTCATCGCGGCGGCGCGCTGATCGTCGTCGATCCGCGGCTGACGCCGACCGCTGCCACCGCCACGCTCCACCTGCAGATCACGCCGGGCACCGACGCGGCGCTGCTGAACGGACTCCTGCACATCGCCGTCCAGTCGGGCGCCATCGATGAAGCATTCATCGCGCGGCGCACCAGCGGCTTCGACGCAGTGCGGCGGGTGGTGGCCTCGTACTGGCCGGGTCGAGTCGAGCGCATCACCGGCGTCCCCGAGGGACAGCTCCGCGAGGCGGTGCGTCTGCTCGCCGCCGCGAAGACCGCGATGGTGTTGACGGGCCGGGGACCGGAGCAGCAGAGCCACGGCGTCGACAACGTGCGCGCCTGCATCAACCTGACGCTGGCGCTCGGCCTGGCCGGCCGCGCAGGAGGCGGATACGGCTGCTTGACGGGACAGGGCAACGGGCAGGGCGGGCGGGAGCACGGACAGAAGGCCGACCAGTTGCCCGGCTATCGCAAACTGGCCAACGCGGCGGATCGCGCGCATGTCGCCGGTGTCTGGGGTGTCCCCGAGCAGGCGCTCCCACAGCCGGGACGCTCAGCCTACGAGATGCTCGACGCGATGGGCGGCGACGGAGGCGTCCGCGCCCTGCTCGTGTTCGGCTCCAACCCCGTGATCTCGGCGCCCCACGCCGGCCACATTGAAGCGCGCCTGGAGGCCCTCGACTTTCTGGCGGTGGCCGACTTCTTTCTCTCCGAGACCGCCGCCCACGCCGACGTCGTGCTGCCGACGGCTCAATGGGCCGAGGAGGGCGGCACGATGACGAATCTCGAGGGGCGCGTGATCCTGCGGCAGCGCGTGGTCCCGCCGCCGGACGGGGTGATGGCCGACCTCGCCGTCATCGCGGAGCTCGCCGATCGACTCGGCTCCCCGTCGTGCTTTTCGCCCGAGCCGGAAGCGGTCTTCGACGAGCTGCGCCGCGCATCCGCGGGAGGGCCGGCCGACTACGCCGGCATCAGCTACGACCGCTTGCGTCGCAGCGAAGGCGTGTTCTGGCCGTGCCCGGACGCGGATCATCCGGGCACGCCACGGCTGTTCCTCGATCGCTTTGCCACCGACGACGGCCGCGCGCGCTTTCAACCAGTCCAGCACCGGCCCCCTGCCGAAGAACCGGACGACGACTATCCGTTCTATCTGACGACCGGGCGCCTGCTGACGCAGTATCAGTCCGGCACGCAAACCAGGCGAGTACCGTCCCTTCTGAGTGCGGCGCCACAGGCCTTCGTCCAGGTCCACCCGTCCGTGGCCCAGACACTCGGAATCGCCGACGGCGATCCCGTCCAGCTCACAACCCGGCGCGGCACCGCGCACCTGGCGGCGCAGCTGTCCCGGACGATCCGGATGGACACGCTGTTCGTGCCGTTTCACTACGCCGGCCGCGGCCGCGCGAACCTGCTCACCAACCCGGCGCTCGACCCGCTGTCTCGGATGCCCGAGTTCAAGGTCTGTGCGGCCCGCCTCGAAAAGGACCTCGCATGCTAGAGAAGCCGTCGTTCCTCCAGGGGGTGTTCTCCGCAACCGGGCAGGGGCTTGGCGCGCCCGCGCCGCTGACGCCGCCGGCACGATACAGCGTCCCCGCCGACAAGCGCGCACAGACGATCTACTTCCGCGCCGGCAACGCCGCCCCCGAGCTGATTGCCCTCGTGCTGACGCGCGGCGGCGAGCCGATGCGCTATTTCCCGGTCGGCGCCAAGGACGCGATGCACGTCGCGCTCGCGGTGCTCGAGGACCTTCCGCCCGAGACCGAGCTCGAGGTGCTGGTGGCGGCACCGAGCGGCGTCGCCGTGTCGGTGGTGCTCGATATCGGCTTCATGGAGGTGTCGTGATGAGCGCACGTCAGAGACTCGCCGTCATCGGCAACGGGATGGCGGGGGCACGCACGGTCGAGGAGATCCTTGCGCGCGGCGGCGGCGAGCAGTTCGAGATCACGATGTACGGCGACGAGCCGACCGGCAACTACAACCGCATCCTGCTCTCGAACGTGTTGAACGGCTCCGCACGCGAAGACGAGATCTTCTTGAACCCGCTTCCGTGGTACGCCGAGCAGGGGATTCGCCTTCGTGCCGGCCGCCGTATCGCCCGCATCCTGCGACAGGCCCGGCACGTCGTCGACGAAGACGGCGAGGCCGAGCCCTACGACAAGCTGATCATCTCGACCGGCAGCCGTCCGTTTCTTCCTCCGATTGAAGGCTTGCGTACCGCGGACGGCGCGCTCATGCGCGGGGTGTTCGTGTTCCGTACGCTGAGCGACTGCCGCGACATCGCGGCGTACGCCAGCGGCAGACTGCGCGCGGCGGTCATCGGCGGCGGGCTCCTCGGTCTCGAGGCCGCGCGCGGCCTGCAGAACTTCGGCATGCAGGTCTCGGTCGTCCATCTCGCGGGCCATCTGATGCAGCAGCAGCTCGACGGCGCGGCGGGTGCCATCCTCCGCCAGGGGATGGAACGGCTCGGCCTGGAGATCCTGCTCGGAAAGAACACGACCGCGCTGCTCGGCGACACGGCCGTCGCGGGGCTGCGCTTTGCCGATGGTTCGACGCTCGACTGCGACATGGTGGTGATCTCCGCCGGCATCAAGCCCAATTGCGACGTCGCCGCGGGAACCGGTCTGACCGTCGAGCGCGCGCTCGTCGTCGACGATCAGATGCGATCGATCGACGATCGCGACATCTACGTGGTGGGCGAGTGCGCCCAGCATCGCGGACAGGTGTACGGGCTGGTCGCGCCGCTGTGGGAACAGGCGAAGGTGCTGGCCGATCACATCACCGGCACCAGGCCAGGGGCTGCTTATCACGGCTCGCGCGTCGCCACCAAGCTGAAGGTCATGGGCGTCGACGTCGCCTCGATGGGGCTCGTCGAGCCCCAGTATCCCGAGGACGAAGTCGTCCAATTCTCCGAGGCGAAGCGCGGCACGTACAAGAAGCTCATCGTCCGCGACGGACGGCTCGTCGGCGGCATCCTTCTCGGCGACATCAGCAAGGCGCCGTACCTGATGCAGTCGTTCGATCGCAACACGCCGCTGCCCGAGGAGCGGCTGCAGCTGCTTTTCGACATCGGGGCGCCGCCCAAGCAGGTCACCTTTCTGGAAATGAGCCCCGATACGCAGGTGTGCAACTGCAACGGTGTCACCAAGCGGGCGCTGGTGTCGTGCGTCAACGCCGGCAAGCGGAGCCTCAAGTCGGTGATGGACGCGACGCGCGCGGGCATGGGCTGCGGGTCGTGCAAGACACTGGTGTCGGAGATCGTCGAGTGGGCGTGTGAGGGTGAGGTCGAAGAGGATCCCTCGGTGCACTATTACGTGCCCGGTGTGCCGTTGCCAAAACGGGAGCTGATCGAAGCGATTCGTGCTCGACACCTGAGGTCGGTGTCCGCGGTCTTCGACTACCTCGCGGGAGGCAACGACGACGCGGGCAGCAAGCCCGGGCTCGCGTCGCTGCTCAAGACGATCTGGAAGGACGAATACGAGGACGAGCGCGACGCCCGCTTCATCAACGATCGAGTCCACGCCAACATCCAGCGCGACGGGACGTTTTCCGTGATCCCGCAGATGCCGGGCGGCGTCACCAGCCCTGCCCAGTTGCGGCGGATCGCCGACGTCGCCGAACGCTACCACGTGCCGCTGGTCAAGCTGACCGGAGGACAACGCATCGACCTGCTGGGCATCTCGAAGGACGACCTGCCGCACGTCTGGCGCGATCTCGACATGCCGTCGGGCTACGCCTATGCAAAGAGCTATCGCACGTGCAAGAGCTGTGTCGGGACCGACTTCTGCCGCTTCGGGCTGGGCGACAGCATCTCGCTGGCGATCAAGATCGAGCGCGAGTTCCAGGGGTTCGACAGCCCGCACAAGATGAAGCTCGCCACCGCCGGCTGCCCGCGGAACTGCTCCGAAGCGATGGTCAAGGACGTCGGCGCGGTGGCGATCGAAGGCGGACGCTGGGAGATCTATGTCGGCGGCGCCGCGGGGTCGTCGGTGCGGAAGGGCGACCTGCTCTGCGTGGTGAACAGCCACGAAGAGGTCCTCAAGTACACCGGCCGCTTCATTCAGTACTACCGCGAGAACGCCAAGTATCTCGAGCGGACACACGGGTTCATCGCACGCGTGGGTATCGAGCGCGTTCGCGCCGTCGTGGTCGACGATGCCGACGGGATAGCCGCGCGGCTGGAGCAGGAGGTTGCGGAATCGAAGGCAGCTTACCGGGACCCCTGGCGCGAGGCGCTTGATCCGGTGACCGCAAACCAGTTCGCGTCGGTGCTCCCGGTTGCCGTGCCGGTCACTGGCCGTGGACGGCGTCCGTGATGTTCACGCGCGTCGGGTGGCCAGGTTGGAGCACCGGGAAGCGGTCCGGCGGATGAGGTGATGACGATGGAGCTGACGATCGCACCTGCAACAGCGGTTCCCGAAGGAGAGGGCCGGACGTTCGACGTGCACGGCACCCGCATCGCCGTGCCTCGCACGCGCGGCGGCAGTGTGTTCGCGGTCCAGGCGGCCTGTCCTCATCGCGGCGGGCCGCTCGCCGACGGATTGGTCGGCGGCTCGACGCTGGTGTGCCCACTGCACGCGTGGCGATTCGAACTCACCACCGGAGCGTCGCAGAACGGCGGCTGCAGCCTGCAGACGTTTCCTGTCCGTATCGACGACGCGGATCAGATCGTGCTCACGCTCCCCGTTGCGACGGCCTGAGGGACCCTGAGCTGCGGAATGTCTTTGTTCGGCCCTACTTCGTGGACCCCAATCCCTCCGCACACGAGAACTCGCGCAGTTCGTCGTTCGGCGGCGCCGCCTTCCGATACGTACGAACGGAGTGGAAGGGTTCGACCAGCGCTTTCGGATCCATGTCCGTAAACTGATCCTCGAGGACGCCAGGCGACGCGAACCTGATGCGCTCGCGGACGGTGAACTGATCGCTGTGCGGCGAGAACGTGTCGAACAGCCCGTCCTCGCGAATGGCCACGGTGTCCACGACGAGCGTGTCCCCCTCCCAGTGCCCGGTCGAATACCCGGCGAACGTCGGATCATCGAGCACTTTCGGTGACGGCTTGCGGCCGTCCAGATAAATCCGGCGATACACGTCGTTCAGTTCGCCGTAGATGGTGATCCGGTCCCTCGTCTGCTGAATCTCCATGCCGTAAGTCATGCTCATCATGTTCGGCATCCCGCCAGAGACACATCTGACGTTTGGATCGTATTCAGGCGATCCGGCCATGCGCGACTTCCGAATGACCTCCCACTTGGCCAGGTACTCTGGGGTCAGCTTCGGCGCGTTGTCCGGCCGGCCTTCACGTCCATCAAGGACCAGCACAGGCCGCGGCGGCGGTACGGCCCCGCCTCGAGTCCCCGCCGCCGGCGGAGGTGCCGCCGCGCTTCCTCGTCCCACATTGCCGAACGGGTTGATCGGGTAGTAGACACCCGTGAAATCCGGGTGTGTCTCCTGCGCGCGCAGCGATGCCGTCGGTCCCGGGAGCGCGCACATGAACGCCGCGGAAAGCAACGCGATGGTCTTGGTCTTCGACACGATGTCCTCCTGATCCGCGCTTACTGAGCGGCCGGCGCCTGTCCGAGCACGGTGCCATCCGCGAGCCTGACGCGGGTGAGGAGGCCGGTGCGGCTGCCGTCCTTGGCTGGGCTGAAGTCGACGGTGATGACGTCGCCTGGCTTCAGGCTGCTCTTCGACCAGCCCGAGCGGAGCAGTTGGCCGGGCGTTCGGCCCTCAATCGCCCAATCCACTTTGCCACCCTTCTCGTCGTCGGCCGACAGGAAGATCCACACATGGGGGTTGCTCCACTTCCACTCCGTGACCGTGCCTTTGAGCACGACCACCTTGTCCCCATCGAACGCCGCGTTGCTGTGATGCGCGAGGGCAGACGACGCCGTCAACAGCACCGCGATGACCAACGAACCGATTCTCATAGGCGATTCTCCGCGGTTCGTAGGATACCCCCGGAACCCCCTTGACCTCGTTTCGCCGGAGGGGCATGCTCACCCCCAAGAATCTGAACCGTTGAGGCTCGTAGCTTCTGGGTTGTGAAGGACGGAGAACCTCCATGAATTCTCGTCGAAGGAATCGTTGGACAGGGGTCATCCTGGCCGGTGTCCTGGCGATCGGCGTGGCAGCGACGGCCGGTGCGCAGCCGGCTCCCGCTGCTGGGCAGGGTGGGGCCAGTGCCCAGGGTCGGGGTCGTGGCGCTGACCCGAACGCCGGTGCGCCGTACACGCCTGCGGCAGGAGCCAAGGACCTCAGGGCCGTGCTCTTCAACTGGATGTGGCACCAGGGCATGCTGAAGGGCACCGACGAGCGCGACATGGTCGGCATGCTTGAATACCAGGCGAAGGGCGGCACGATTCAGGTGGACGGCCAGCCGTGCACGCTCACGAAGTATCGCGCGAGCACCAACTACCAGACCTTGAGCCAGCGGATCAATTACTCCTGCACGCGCGCGAACCAGCAGGCCTACTCGAACATCGAAGTGGTCAGCTGGCAGTACGCGTGGAACGAAGACACGCCGGGCGCAGAGATCGCCGGCACGAAAGGCAAGGTTGCGGCGATGCCGGCCGCCGTGCAGGAGCGGCTGATTCGCCTCTGGGCCAGTCCGCAGGGCGCGCCCAAATCTGCGCTGGCAGGGACCATGGACACGTGGACGCTGGGCGCCAACCCCGGCGTGGTCGTCCCCGACGGCGTGATGAAGGCCGGCAACACGTCGGTGTCGTGGGACGCCGCCGGCAAGGCGGTCGTGACGTTCCCTATCCCCGGCGTTCCAGGCGCGACCGGAACGGCGACGCTCGATGCCAAGTACATGACCGAGAAAGTGGTGGTCGCGCAGGGCGCGGCGACGACCGAGTTCACCTATAGCGACTACAAGGACTGGAACAGCTCGCTGAACAAGATCGAGGTGTTCTACGCCGGCCGTTTGATCGAGAAGAAGAACGGCGCGGTGGTCCGTGATCTGACGACGGCACAGACGGAGACCGGCAACGTGTACGTGGTGGCACCGGTGCCGCCCAGCGTGCAGAAGGCGATGAACGTCGCGACCAAGGCTCCGACGATCGTGTTTGCGAAGCAGGAGCCGCCCGCCAACACCACGGGGACGGTGCCGCGGCTCGGCGCGCATCCCGATCTGACGGGCACGTGGGCGTGGAATGACTGGATCGGCAACTACATGGGGAACGGCGGACGGCGATGCGCCCCGAACCAGGAGAAGCCGTGCAATAGATCGACGAACCAGACCGAAGACTTCGAGCTGTACTCACCGTCGCGCTTCGGAATGTTGGGCCGTCCTCTCTACAAGCCGGAGCACTGGGACAAGGTGCAGCAGCTCGACATGTGGACCAATAAGGAAGATCCGGTGATGACGTGCCAGCCGCTGGGGCTCCCCAGGCAGGGCCCGCCGCGGCGCATCTACCAGACCGAGAACGACGTGACGTTCCTCTACGGGCAATTTGCCGATGCGGGGGGCGGACTCGCGGAATTCCGGGTGGTCCAGATTGGTAACCAACACGGCCAAGACGCGAAGTACGCGAACAAGTACTACGGCGACACGGTGGGGCGCTGGGAGGGCGATACGCTCGTGCTCGACTCCATCGGCTTCGTCGATACGACCTGGATCGGCCGCGGAGGCTACTTCCATTCCGACAAGATGCATCTGGTGGAGAAACTCACGCGTGTGGGCGATGCGATCAACTACGACGTGACGCTCGAAGACCCGGAGGTGCTGGCGGAACCGCTGGTGTTCCCGACCCGTGTCATTCGGCGCCAGGCGGGCGGCGGCGGGGGCATCTCGGAACGTGGCAACTGCGAGACGAGCTTTGAAACCGAGGCGGCCGCCACACAGATTCGGCATTAGCGGAAGCGAGAGCATTGAGGAGGTTATGAATGGCTAAGTGGACTTTGGGGTGCGTCGTCTTCTGCGGGCTGCTGATCGCCGGTGTGTCGTTGCACGCGCACCATTCCCTGGCCGGCGTGTATGCGTTGGGCAAGGAAGCGAAAGTGACCGGTACGTTCAAGGCATTCAGGCTGGTGAATCCCCACTCGTCGATGAAGCTCGAGGCCAAGAGCGCGGATGGCTCGATCATCGAGTGGTCGTTCGTCGGCGGCAGTGTCACTCAAATCGCGAGGTTCGGTCTCAAAGAGGGACCGAATGCGCTTCACGTCGGCGATGAGATCACTGTCACGTGCACACCGGCGGCAGACGGCAAGAGCCCGGTCGGGCTCCTGGTCGCGATCACCTACCAGGACGGGCACACGGTTCGCTTCCGATCACCTGACGAGTAGACGGACCGCTGTTCGTCTGCTGCGCGGACAGTCGGGCTAGAGACGGAAAGGTGCCCGCCGTCAAACTGATGGGATACGCTTCGTCCGTTCGACCGATCGCCGCGTAGTTCGGGATCCGCAGGCGTTCCTCGCGACGACGACGACGCGCCTGGCGGTCAATTTGCTTCAGTCTGCGCGTGCGCGCCACGAATCGTACGTCGGGTCGTGGCTTCCCGAACCGGTCGATACCAGCGCCGATCCCACATTGGGCGCCGAGCGCGGCGAGGCTCTGGAGCTCGCCGTCCTCGTGGATAAGCCGGCCCTTCTCGATTCGGCGGCCTCGCCCTCAGTAGCCGTTCGCGCGACCCGAGCGTCGGGCGTCGGCGGCGCCTTGCAACCAGCCGCCGTCCTTGACGATCACTTCCACCACGGCGCTCACGGGGCCAGTGTCCTGCCGCACCTCATGGCCTCGCGAGCGTAGCGCGGCGAGCGCATCGGGCGAGAAGCCCCGTTCGACCGAGATCTGGTCCGGCAGCCACTGATGGTGGAACCGTGGAGCGTCCACCGCTTCCTGTGGGTTCATCCCGAAATCGACGATGTTGAGGAAGACTTGGAGGACTGCGGTGGGAATGCGCGAACCGCCGGGACCGCCGAGCAGCATGTAGAGCTGACCGTCTTTCAGGACGATGGTCGGCGCCATCGACGACAGTGGACGTTTTCCCGGTGTAATCGTATTGGGCTCGCCCTGCACGAGGCGGAAGAGATTGGCAGCGCCTGGCTTCGACGTGAAGTCGTCCATCTCGTTGTTCATCAGGAAACCGAGCCCGGGAATTGTGATGCCGTTGCCGAAGCCGCCGTTCAGCGTGTAGGTGACCGCGACCGCATTACCTTCCGCATCCACCACGTTGTAGTGCGTCGTCTCTGCGCTCTCCGTGGTCGATGACAGCCCGGCGCCGACCGTTGCGCTGGGCGTTGCCTTCGCCAGATCGATCGACGCGCGACGCGACGTGATGTATCTCTTGTCGAGAAGTCTCTCGATCGGGTTCTTCACGAAGTCCGGGTCTCCGAGGTACGCGTTGCGATCGGCGTAGAAGCGGCGCATCACTTCCGCGAGGTAGTGCATCGTGGCGGAGGACTGAGACCCGGTCTTCTCGTAGCCCGTTCCATCGAGCATGCCGAGCATCTGCAACAGGCCGACACCGCCGGAGCTCGGGGGCGGCGACGCAATGACGGCGTAGTTCCGGTACGTGCCGGTGAGCGGTGCCCGTTCCACCGCCTTGTACGCCGCGAGATCGGCCATCGTGATCAGGCCGCCGTGAGCCTTCATGGCTGCCGCGAATCTCGCTGCGGTCTCGCCCGTGTAGAACTCGTCTGGCCCGTTCTTCGAGATGCGCGTCAACGTCTTCGCGAGGTCGGGAAGGACCATGCGATCGGCCTGCTCATAGAACCGGCCTTCCTTGAGCCAGATACGCGTCGACTCCGGATCACGCGCCAGGCTGCGTGAGCCGCGCAGCTGCTCGGCAAACGCGTAGGACACCGTGAAGCCCTTCGTCGCCAGCTCGATCGCCGGCGCCATGTCCGCAGCCCATGAGAGCTTCGCGTATTTCTTGTGGGCCAGCTCGAACCCGCGCACGGTACCCGGCACCCCGGACGATCGCCAGCCCTCGATGCTGTCGCGCGTCAGGTTCCCCTGCGCATCGAGGTACATCGTTGGAGTGGCAACAGCGGGTGCCTGCTCCCGGAAGTCGATGAACGTCGTCTGGCCGTTGCCGAGGCGGATCAGCATGAAGCCGCCGCCACCGAGAGCCCCGGCATAGGGATACGCGGCGTTCAACGCAAACCCGATCGCGATGGCGGCGTCGATCGCATTGCCGCCCTTCCGCAGCACTGCAAGCCCCGCCTCGTCCGCCGGCTGCTGCGCGAGCACCATCGCCTGCCGGGCACGCACCGGCTCGCGAACGGCAGACACGGGCGCCTGGAACAACAGGCCCGCGCACACCATCCACGCCGGCAGGACCCTCATTTCCCCTCCGACTGCAGTTTCCTCGCGACCGCCTCCACCTCGCGCCACACGCGCAGCAGGTTGCCGCTCCATAGCTTGCCGATATCCTTCTCGCTATACCCGCGCCGCACCAGCTCCAGCGTCACGTTGAACGTCGCGGCCGCGCTGTTCCACCCCGTGATGCCGCCGCCACCGTCGAAGTCGGACGAGATGCCGACGTGATCGATCCCGATGAGCGTCACGGCGTAGTCGATGTGGTCGACGAAATCCTTCACCGTCGCGCGGTCCGGATTGACCGGCGCTGGTGTCGCGTCAGCGTCCTCGATCGGGCAGGGCTTCGCCTCCGTCGTCCCCCTCGCAGCATTTGCACCGGCACCGGTCCCCCTGATCCCCCTGCCCCCTCGCCCGCCCGCCGGGTTCGGACTCACCTTCAGGTAGCTGGCAAAGGCGACGATCTGGATGACGCCCCCGTTCTGCTTCAACGCCAGCAACTGCTCGTCGTCCATGTTGCGGCTGTGGTTGGCCAACCTGCGGACGGCAGAATGTGACGCGATGATCGGCGCCTTCGACAGGGCCACGGTCTGCATCATCGACGCTTTCGATGGATGCGAGACGTCGACCATCATGCCCAGGCGGTTCATCTCGGCAATCACCTCGCGCCCGAGCGGGCTGACGCCGTTATTCGGCGCGTCCTTCGTGTTCTCGCCGGTGTTCGAGTCGGACAGCTGGTTGTGGCCGTTGTGCGCCAGCGACAGGTAGCGCCCGCCACGTTCGTAGAATTCGCGCACGCGCCTGATGTCGGTGCCAATCGGATATCCGTTCTCGATCCCGATCACCGCGACCCTGCGACCGCTCTTCGCAATCCTGAGGACGTCGTCCGGTGTCAGCGCGAGCCCGATGTCCTTCGGCGCGATCTGCTCGGCCAGCCGGTGCACGGCGTCAAACTTGGCGACGACCTGGCGATAGGCGTTGGCGTATCCCTCGTCTGTCAGGGGCCCCTGCCCGACGTAAGCGATCATGAACGACACGTCCAGGCCGCCGTCACGCATCTTCGGCAGGTTCACCTGCGTCGTCAGGCGCTGGGTGTAGTTGCAGTCGGCGGTGAAGTATGTCGGTTCGATGTCGTTGTGGGTATCGAGGGTGATGACGCGCTCGTGGATGGCGCGTGCCCTGGCCAAGAGGGCCGCCTCAGGGTCTGACGCTTGCGCGAAGATCGTCGCCGGGATCGCTGCCCCGAGAACGGCGAGGGCACATCGTCCGATGAGATACGACACGATGCGGATCCGTCAGCAAGGACCGATCCACGAATTGTTCAACCAAGTTGCGCAAACGGCCGGATTTCCGTCAGTTCGTGCGCGAAGGCGATCGACACGCATGTACCAGCGACCGTCTGGAGCGCCAAAATTGGTCCATGCACGTACCGAGGCATCAGGCGGTCTCTCCCTGAAGGACTTTGACGTAGATCACGTCCTCGTAACCACGAGGCCGTCCCTCGATGGAGTATTTCCGCTCGTAGCCCATGCGCTCGTAGAAGCCGGGAGCCTGGAAGCTGTGTGTCGCGAGAACCACGCGCGAGCAGCCGCGCGTGGTTGCTTCGGCTTCGGCCGAACGGATGAGCAAGGTCCCGAGACCTCGGCCGCGGTGCCGGTCGTGCACCGCCCGGATTTGAACCGGGGATGTGTTTGGGCGCTAACTGTCTCGAATCTGTCTCGACTACCGTTTCCGCAAACCCACATACTCGGCCGCCCGTCTTCTCGCCGTCGGGGCATACACCGGCCACAACGGCGTAGTCCCAGTCGCAGGAAACCCGCATCGCGATGCGCGGGAAGAAGATGGCCTGCAGCCGCTGCTTAGGAAGCGGGTTCGCGCCGCCTATTCTGGACACGCGTTGACGAACGGCGCCCCAGCACCATCATCGGCGCTGTTCCGAGGGTCATCTGCCCCGTGCACCGGGGCGGGCGGGAGTCGCACACCTGGGATCCTCGGAAATCGGCTACTCTTTTCAGGTTCGACGCGTGCTGGGCGCCGGATCGCGCTCCGCGTTGACGCTGCGGTTCTCGGTCGTCTTCGAGTACGGAGGGTTGATTCCGTGAGTACGCAACATCGCTCGTTCCTTCTCGCTTCGCTCCTGCCAGCAGTCCTGCTCGTCAGCGCATCCGCTGTCGTTCAGGCTCAGAACGCTGGATCGCCGGCCGCCGGGCCGACGAACTGGTCTAATCCTGACACCTGGCCAAACCGCAAGGTCCCGGTCGCGGGCGACAAGGTCACCATCGGGAGAGACAAGGAAGTGCTCCTCGACGTCAGTCCGCCCGCGCTGGGCGGTCTGTCCATCGACGGCAAACTCACCTTCGCCAACGATGCCGACCTGGAGCTGACCACCGAGTGGATCATGTTGCACGGGGAACTGGCCATTGGCAGCGAAGCCAGCCGCCACACGCGCAAGGCGACGATCACCCTCACCAATAACGTCAAGGGCGAAGACGTCATGGCTGGCATGGGTGATCGCGGGATCATGATCTCGGGCGGAACCCTGAACCTGCACGGTGATCGGACCAACACCTGGACCAAGCTGGCCAGCACGGCTACGGCAGGCAGCACTTCGATAGAGGTCCTGAACGCCGCGGGCTGGCGGGCTGGCGACGAGATCGTCCTCGCGTCGACGGATTACGATCCCCGGCAGGCCGAGCGGCGCACCATTTCCGCCATCAGCGGAAATACGATCACGCTCGACAAGAAGCTGGATTACATGCACTTCGGCAAGATCACCTTCGACGTGGATGAGCGCGGCGAAGTCGGTCTGCTGACACGCAATATCAAGATCCAGGCATCGGCCGACGCGGAACAGTCATTCCTGGGCGGTCACATCATGGCGATGCCCTCGAGCAAGGTGTATGTCGAGGGCGTCGAGCTCCAGCGCATGGGTCAGAACCTGACGCTTGCCCGGTATCCGATCCACTGGCATCTGGTCGGCGACGCGAAGGGCCAGTACATCAGGAACGCGGCCATCCACGACACCTACAACCGCTGTGTGACCGTGCATGGCACGAACGACCTGCAGATTGAGAACAACGTGACCTACAACACCGTCGGTCACTGCTTCTTCATGGAAGACGGCATCGAGCACGGCAACCAGTTTGTCCACAATCTGGCGATCCAGACCAAGTGTCATACGTCCAAGCCGTGCGACCCGACCAACCTCGCCCCGTTCGGAGCGACGGCCGGCACGAACTTCAATTTGACCGGCCAGGACTCCAAGGATGTCCTGATCCCTTCGGACAACACGGTGTCGAGCTTCTGGATCACCAACCCGGACAACATTTACCGCGACAACGTGGCCGCGGGTTCCGACGCGACAGGTTTCTGGCTCGCCTTCCCGGAGCATCCGACGGGCCAGTTCGAAGGCACCAATATCAGCAAGGCAACCTGGCCACGTCGCACGAAGCTCCGCGAGTTCAAGGGCAACGTCGCCCATTCGAACTTTGACAGTTTCATGGGCGACCGCGCCCCCAGGGCCGATGGCCGTTTCGCCGTCGGCGGGTATGTTTCCCTTGTCAATCCCGCTGACGCGAACAGCGATCTAGCGGAATCGGTAGTCGAGGATTTCACCAGCTACAAGAACCGCAATAGCGGCATCTGGGCCCGCGGTGAGTTGCGCCTCTACAAGAACCTGAAGATGGCCGATAACGGAATTGGCTTCACGCAAGCGTCCGGCAACTTCGGTCAGTCCGCCTATACGTCACGGGTGGTTGACTCGCGGTTCGTGGGCGAATCCGACAACATCGGCAACCCCAGTACGCCGGCGGAAAAGGCTTACGGCCGCAGCTTGCCGCACCCCGCTGTCGCGGATTTCCCGATCCGCGGCTACGAGTTCTATGACTACCATCATGAACTGGACAACAACACGTTCGTGAATTACCAGGACAACGCCACCCGCAAGACGGGAGCGATCTCCTACCTGCTGTTCACCAGCTTCGGGATGAGCTCCAACAACACCGTACAGCGCTCGAAATTCATCAACGCCAAGCCGGTGTATTTCCCGCCGATTGACAACCGGTGGAGCAACGACGATTACGGCAATACGGTCTACAAGACCTCGGTGTTCAAGGATAAGGACGGCACCATCACCGGTGTCCCCAATTCCTACATCGTCAACGTCACCGGCATCGACGCCGACAAATCCTGCGAGGCCAAGCCCACCTGGAACGCCGTGGTGTGCAAGGGCGATGTCGGGCGCATGAATGTTGGTGGCGGTGGTGGTGCTGTCGGGTTCGGCGGCTTCGGCGGCGGCCGCGGCGCTCCTGGTGCCGGTGGTCCCGGTGCCGGTCCCGCACGAGCCGGAGCTCCCGGCCCCGGCGCCGCCGGTCCTGGTGCAGGTGCCCCCAGAGCCGCTGCTACACCTGTTGTGTTTCCCATTGCCCCAGGTGGTGGTCGAATCAGAGGTACCCGTGCACCTTCAGGGCCGCCAGTCGTTCTCAGCCGCAATGGCAAGGAGTTCACCGCCGACGGGGAAACCAACGTGCGAGCGGGCACCGAGTACAAGGTGACCACCGAAAGGCCAACCGTGAACATCAACGTGAAGGAGCTGGATGCCGGTTCCTGGGTGATGTTCGAGCTGCCGGGATTCACCACGGCATCCACGGGTACGGCGCAGAGCAGCCTGGATGCGCTGCGCAAGGCCAGCGACACCTCGTACTACAAAGGCAACGGATCGCTTTGGGTCAAGATTGTCTCCACCGGTGACGTCCTTGGCACCGGCCCTGGTAAGGGCCCTGGAGCTGGAACCACCCTCGAGGTCAGCCGGTAAGCAGCAACCCTGTTGCACGAGCAAGAGCCCCCGGCTGCGCCCGGGGGCTCTTTTTTTCGTACAACAATCAGCCAAGTCCGGCGCGCGTGTTCACATCGAACGGAGCGTCACGCCCCATACAGCCAGTGCGAGTTGCGACGGCCCCGATCCCCGCACGCGCGTAATGTCCCATAACAGGATCGAGCAGAAGCTGGCGTAGTGAAACGCCTCCCTCTGCGGCTTCACGCCGTCGCGAGCGTTTTCAGGGTGGAAGTCCTGAAAACCTCTGACCTCCTCCGACGGCGTTCTGGCGCCACACTTTGTTGTTGGCGCCGCCGTTATGTCCCGGCATCTCGATCGAACCTTCGACACTTGGCGGCGTGAAGAGGCCGTCGTTGCGATAGGTCTTCAGCCGCGCCCGCAGCTCGTCCTGCGCGTCTTTGGGCAGGTAGGGATTGATGTCCTTCTCCGTGAACGACTGCTTGGCGAACGGCGCCGGCTTCGTCGGCATCGGTTGCGTGGCCGACGTCCATTCGCCCGGCACGTCGGTCTGCGGCACCGGCCGCTCGACGATCGGCCAGATCGTTCGCCGGTCTTCCGATCGAACACGTAGAGGAATCCCTGCTTGGTCGCCTGCTCGACGACCTGCCGCGGACGGCCGCTCTGCCGGATCGTCAGGAGCTTCGCGGCCTGTGGAAGGTCCCAATCCCACAGGTCGTGGTGAATGAGCTGCTGGTGCCAGAGGCGGTTGCCCGTGCGCGCGTCGATGGCGACGAGCGAGTTGGCAAACAGGTTGTTTGCCTTTGCGATCGCCGCCGTAGAAGTCGTAGCGCGGTGCCGAAGCCGATGAACGCGATGCCGTTCTGCTCGTCGACGGTGAACTCGCTCCAGTTGTGGACGCCGCCGCCGACCTTGTAGTGACCCTCCGGCCATGTGTCGGCGCCGAACTCCCGTTCGTGCGGGATGACGTGGAAGATCCAGGCAAGCTTGCCGGGCCGGCCGGCTTCCGCTCCATCGCGTCGCGCAGATCAACGCGACCGTTGGTGCCGAACGAGGTGATCAGCTCGCCGTTCCGCGCGTTCACCGCGACGATGTCGCCGCGCTGCAGATAGACGAACCGGCGGTCCGATCGATCGGCGCTCTCCCAATAGTTCATGCCGCGCGCGCCGGTGGGCGCCACGCCTTCCTGCCGCCAGATCTCCTTGCCGGTGGCCGCATCGATCGCGGCGAGCGCGCCGCCGCCGACCGGGGCATACATCACCCCGTCGATGACGACAGGGTTGAAGATGCTGGCGCCGGTGATCGGAACGCTCCACACCACATCCAGCGTCGCGACGTGTTTCTTGTTGATCTGATCGAGCGGGGAATATTGCGAAGAATCCGCGCCGCTCGCGTAGGCGCGCCAGGTCGTGTAGGGTTTCCGTCGCGACTGGCCCCCGTCGGCGTGGCCAGGGCAACCGCTACCGCGACTGCTGTCAATGCGACGAATCCGCCTGGTCTCGGCATGGCCAGGATTGTAGCGGACCAGACGGTTGATCAGCCTCGCATGGCCAATGCCTTCTGCACCGCCAGACTCGCGTTGACCACACGCGGTACCGACCTGCCACCATCCTTCGGCGGATGATGAGCCGTTTCCATCAACAGCTGTTTGATCTCGGCCGGCTTCAGGTTCGGATTGGCTTGCAGGACCAGCGCTACGATGCCGGTCACGATCGCGCACGACCACGAGGTGCCCTTCGAGATCGAATAGCCATGTTGGCCTGCGGGGACCATCAGGTCATCACCCGGCGCGGCGATGGCGACCCAGTCACCCTGGCTGCTCCAGGTGGCGAGCTCACCTCGCGCGTCCACGGCACCAACGGAGATCGCGGCCTCGAGTGCCGCCGGAAAGTAAAAGTCCGAGGTTCCGGAGTTGCCCGCCGACGACACCACCGTGACGCCTGCATCGACGGCGTCGTTGATCGCCTCCGTGATCAGAGCGTCCCATTCGGGCGACGCCAGCGGAACGCAGATCACACGAGCGCCGCCGACGACCGACCGGTCGATCGCCGACGCGATCGAGAAGTTGCTGGCGCCCCCGTCGTCGTCCAGCACGCTGATCGTCAGCAGGTTCGTGCCCGGAGCAGCGCCGGCAAATCCCGACGCGGCCGGACTGGCGATGAGCGCCGCTATTGCCGTCGTGTAGTCGTCGCCTTCGGCCGCCTCAGTGGTTGCCTTTGCCGAAATCGAAAGGAGCGAAACACTCTTCAGCGCGGGGTGACTCGTCCTGGGCTGACCCGCCACGATTCCCACCTTCACCGGGTGCGGATTCGAAATCCGCTCGCGGGCACTCACCGCATGCACCTGCTCGTGCCAGTAGGTCTGGTCTGGCACGGCAGTGGTGACCTCCACTGTTTGTTCGGGAGTGGCATCGGCGGGTATCACCTGGATAGGAACTTCGCCCGCCCTGCCTGACGCGCGCACCGGGCTCGCCTGCTTGAGAAGCCAGGGGAAGAGACTCGTCGCAACCAGGCTGCCCAGTTGATCGGGAGTCGCAAACAGCTCTCTGGTCGTCCGCGTCTCGAGAAACTCGCGAAAGCGCCGCAAGTGCCGCACGGCTCGCCAGACGTCGAGACCAGCGCTCTCCGTCTCGGCCACCGCTAGTCGATCCTGCTCACGCGGTCCCGTCCATGCGGCGCTCGGATCGACGAGGAACGCGTACACCGGCATGCCCGCGTCGAGCGCCCACTGCACTTCCCACCAGGTGATACTCCGCTCGTCGTCGCCGCCGCCATCGGTCTTCGGCGGAATCCATCCGTAGCGGTGCCCGACCACCACGATCAGCGCATCGCACGCCTGGACTTCATCCCGGCACGCGTCAAGTGGCTTGGTCGGTTTGGCACCGAAACTTTCCATGCGAACGGCGAACTGCCCGAGCCGGCCAAGCACGTCGCCGACTGTTCTCCGGTATTCGCGCAGGTCCTCGGACGTCGAGGACAAAAAGATGTCGAGGACCTGTCTCGGCATGAGGTCCGCCTCGAAGAAGGAGGATAAGCGACATTAAGCAACACTTAAGCAAACATTAGAGGGGTCGAGGTTGACTGAATGGCCGTTATGCGACCTCGACCGATCGGACCGAAGAAGCCCGCCAGCATGAAGAACAGCGACATCCGGAAGATGTGGCTCACGAAGAAGTACACGCCGAGCAGCAGCGCGAATGCCCGAAGCGCGTCGAGCGAGTGCAGGCGGTCGGTGTGGGCGCCGGCGCCGTGCCGTGCCCTGCCATCACGACGCGACGACGAGCACGGCCCTGGCGGCGTAGGAGCCACGCTCCCGCGCGACGGTCGAATAGACGCCTTGCCTGATCGGGTCGTTGTCGTTGAAGGTGCGCCGCTTGGACACATGGTCGCGATACGGCTGCCACTCGTTGAAGACTTCCCGGGTGATCTCGTCGGGAAAGAAGACCTGACTCGCGACGACCTCTTGCCCCCCAGGAAGACCTTGAAGTGGACGTGCGGCGTACGGCCGCCGTACCAGCTCGGGAAGATGGTGCGGAACTGCACCCGGCCCTGCGCGTCGGTGAATTGCGTTCCTCGCAGGTACTGTTTGCCGACCGCGGCCACGGGAGAGATGCCACCGACACCGGACTGCTTTTCGTAACCGGAATACAGCCCGACGGCGTCGGCGTGCCAGACATCGACGCGCGCGTTGGCGAGCGTCGCGCAGTCTCCAGCCCGCACGACCTGCAGCGCCACCTGCAACGGTGCCCCGGGCTGACCCGAGGTGATGTCGGCCCGCACCAGTTTGGGGTCCAGGTAGAAGGGGCCTTCGCCCGCTTCGGGGGTCAGGACGCAGCTACGGGCGCTCTGCGCCCATGCGGGCTCGGCGCCCATGGCCGACACGACGAGGGCCGAAAGGCCGATGAGGGCCCGGCGTCTGCCAACGTCAACCCCGCTCGGCTGCCACGACGGTTGCGGCCATTCCGTTCGATGACCTGTCATCGCTCACCTCCCACACACGCAGACGGCCCAGAAGGCGATATCGTCGCACGGAAGGTGCACTACGGCGTCCGTCGCCTGGCTTCGACGGCGACGCGCAGTGGGAAATCGGGCTCGGCCTCCGCAAGGAGCTTGGTCAAGAATGAACGCATGCATCTCACGCTCAAGACCGAAGCCACCAAGCCCGCGGCCGCCCACTTTCTGCAGCAGCAGGCCCGCTTCGACACGTTCCTCGCGCGCTTCAATCACGAGCGCCCGCATCAGGCCTTGGACATGAGCATGCCGGGCGAGCTCTATACGTCCTCGCCACGCCTCCATTCGGGGGCTCCCGGATCTCGCCTACCCATTCCACGACTGGTCGGCCACGGTCACCCACGGCGGCCGGCTCTGTTTCGATCGGCGGAAGGTCAATCTCAGCCAGGTCTTTGCCGGCCAGCAGGTAGGCGTCCGCCAGATCACGGACCGCATCTGGCTCGTGAGCTTTATGGACTACGACTGGGGGTACTTTGACGACGAGACGTGCCGGCTCGAGCCGATCGACAATCCCTTCGGCCCGAAAGTGTTACCGGAATGATCTGTCACCCATCGTTCCGGAATAGACCTGGGTATTTTGGAGGCGCCGCCCGGATTTGAACCGGGGATGGAGGTTTTGCAGACCTCTGCCTTACCACTTGGCGACGGCGCCGTCAGGATGTTCTGACACCCCGCGTCGGGGCGAGTCAAGGAGGGAAGTTGGAGCGGGAAACGGGATTCGAACCCGCGACTTCGACCTTGGCAAGGTCGCACTCTACCACTGAGTTATTCCCGCTCGCGACGAACCCTAACGGTACCACACCGGTTTGGGACCAGGCAAGAACCAGGGCGGTCTGAAGACCGCCCTCTACGTCGGCTGGGGCGGGTCTAAAGACCCGCGGCCACATTTTCAGACCCGCGGCCACATCTCCCAGGCCCCCGCCACACATCGCCAGACCCGCGGCCACTCATCAACGGGGGCGGATGCCCCACCGGGGGTCAGGCGCCGTTTGTCTCGCGCAGCACCTTGGCCGCGGTCTCCGGCGGCGTCGGATTGCGGTGGAAGCCGGTGGCCCACTCGAACGCGCCGAACCGCGTCACCTTGGGCAGGAGCTCGATGTGCCAGTGGTAGAAGTCCGCCGGCTCGGACACCGGGGCGCTGTGGATCACGAATGAGTACGGCGGCCGTTCGAGGGCCGCATCCATCCGCCTCAGCACGTCGCGCAGAAGTCGCGCAACCGCCGCCACTTCCCCACCGGGCGCGTCCTCGAACCGGCTGTGGTGGCGCCGCGGCAGGACCCAGGTTTCGAAGGGCGAGCGCGAAGCGTATGGCGCCAGCGCCACGGCTTCCCCGTTTTCGGCGACGACGCGGCGCCCTTCGGCGAGCTCCTGCCGCACGATGTCGCAGAAGAGACACCGCTCCTTTGCCGTGTAGTGCACCCGCGCGCCCTCGAGCTCGTCGCGCACCTCACGCGGCACGATCGGCAGCGCGAAGAGTTGCGAGTGCGAGTGCTCGAGGTGCGCGCCCGCCGCGGCGCCGTGATTCTTGAACGGCAGGAACGACTTGAAGCGTATGTCGCGGCGCAGGTCCTGGATGCGTTCCTGGAACGCGCGCAGCAGGCGCTCGACGCCGGCCTCCGGCTGCGTCGCGAGCGTGTCCTCGTGGCGCGGCGACTCGATGATCACCTCGTGCGCGCCGATGCCGTTCATCTTGTCGAACAGCCCCTCGCCCTGCCGGTCGAGGTCGCCCTCGACGCGAACGATGGGCGACTGGTTCGGCACCACCCGCAGGTCCCACCCCGGTTGGTTGGAGGGCGACCCGTTGCGGTAGGCCAGCACCTCGAACGGCGTCATGTGCTCGTGGCCGCCGCAAAACGGGCACGAGTCGTCGGGTTGGATGACGACGGGCGTGCGATCGAAGTCGTCGGCACGCGGGCGCTCGGTGGACACTACCACCCAGCGGCCGGTAACCGGGTCACGACGCAGTTCGGAAACGCTCACGTGTTCTAGTCCACTCCAGGCGGGTGTGAAGACCCACCTCTACGAGGTGTCGAGCAGGTTTGAAGACCTGCCACTACGAGACCTTCACGTATAGAACGCCCCGGCGATCACTTCAACCTGGGGAACGCCCTGGCCGACCGCCACCGAGACCACATCGAAGCGGCACGGCCGATCATGTAATCGGCGGCGGGCCAGAAAGTCCGCAGCCATCCGCGCCACGCGACGCTGCTTGTACCCCGTAACGGCCTCGGCGCCGCTTCCGAACGCGGCGCCCACCCGGGCCTTCACCTCGACGAACACCAGCACGTCGCCGTGCCGGGCGACGATGTCGATTTCGCCATAGCGCGTGCGATAGCGCCGTTCGAGAATTGCGTACCCCCGCCGCCGCAGTTCGTCGCAGGCGAGGGTTTCCCCGAGTTTTCCGAGGGATTGCCGTGCATCGCTGGCCATGCTTCTCAGCCGATGCAGCCTTCACTCCAAGGGCGGGTCTGAAGGCCCGCCTCTCCGACCTCTGGGGCGGGTCTAAAGACCCGCGGCCACGTACTTTGTTCTCCCCACCTGCCCCACCCGCCTTACACGCCCTACCCGCCCTACTTACGTTTCCAGCGGGTGCCCTGAGGGCCGTCCTCCAGGATGATGCCCCTCTCGGCGAGCGCGACGCGGATGCCGTCGGCGGCGGCGAAATCGCGGCGCGCGCGGGCGGCCTTGCGTTCCTCGATCAACCGCTCGATCTCCTCCACAGGCACCGGCGGCTGGGCATCCTCGGCGCGGCGCAGCGCCACGACGCCGAGCACCTGGTCGAACGCCTCGAAGGTCTCGCGCACCCGCGCGGCATCGCCCGCCGACATCGCCTTCGCGTCGATCGCGGCGTTGACGTCGCGCACGAAGTCGAAGACGGCGCCGAGCGCACCAGCCGTATTGAGATCGCTTTCGAGCGCGGTGGTGAACCCGGCCTTGGCGGTGGTGATCGCCGCGGCCACGGAGGCCGACTCCCCTTCACCCGTGGCCGACTCGAGCCGCGTCAGGCAGTTCATCATCCGGCCGATCGACTCCTCGGCCTGGTCCATGCCCGCCCACGTGAAGTTCAACTGCTTCCGGTAGTGCGACGACAGCAGCAGGTAGCGAAGCGCCGACGGCCGGTAGCCCCGATCCAGGATCTCCTGCACGGTGTGGAAGTTGCCGAGCGACTTCGACATCTTCTCGTGCTCGACGAAGAGATGCTCGACGTGAAACCAGAACCGCGAGAACTGCTCCTTGGTGGCGCCCTCGGCCTGCGCGATCTCGTTCTCGTGATGCGGGAACACCAGATCGACGCCGCCAGCGTGCAGGTCGATGGGCCCTGGACCGAGCAGCCGCAGCGCCATCGCCGAGCACTCCAGATGCCAACCCGGACGGCCGGGGCCGGTGCCGAAATCCCATGTCGGCTCCTCGGGTTTGGTCGCCTTCCACAGCACGAAGTCGCGAGCGTCGTCCTTCGAGTACTCGTCCACGTCGACGCTGACGCCGGACTTCATGCCTTCGGTGTCGAGGTGCGCCAGCCGCCCATACGACGGCAGCGATGAAATCTTGAAGTAGACGGATCCGTCGCGGCGATAGGTGTGCCCGTTTTTTTCGAGCGCCAGCACCATATCGCTCATGGCGCGCAGGTTCCCTTCGTCGGTCGCGCGCGGTGTTTCCTCCGGTGGCTCGAGACCGAGCTTGGCCGAGTCGTCGCGGAACAGCTGGATCCACGGCTCGGTGTACTCGCGCAGCGGCTTCCCGGCCTTCGCCGCGCCGGCGATGGTCTTGTCGTCCACGTCGGTGTAGTTGAGCACGCCGCGGACGTGGTGGCCGCAGAGATACTTGAGAGTGCGGCGCAGAACGTCGAGGCACACGAAGGTGCGGAAGTTACCGATGTGGCCACGCGCGTAGACGGTGAGGCCGCAGGCGTACATCCGCACGGTGTTGTCGCGCGCGGGAGCGAACGGCTCTTCCTGCCGTGACAGCGTGTTGTAGAGACGCAGCATCGACCAGGGTCAGAGGGAGAGCGACATTGTGCGCCCCGCAGCGTCGAGCTGAATCGACTCGCTGTTGACGTGCACCTTGATTGGCGGCTCGGCCACCCCGTCGGCGAAGCAGCCGCGCACGAAGTCGTCGGCTGATGCCGCCATGGCGGCGGCAGCGGCGTCGTCGCGTCCCGCGTCTTTGGCCGCCTGCCTCACGATGTCGGTAATGATACGGGCCAGCCGGCCGTCACACGGGCACGACAGGTTGAAATCGAACGATCCGGTCATGCGTCGCTATACCGCCAGCCGTGTGAAGAGCCGTTCCGCCCGCCGCTTGTCGGCGTCGATCTGCGCGCGCAGCGCGTCCACGTCTTCGAAGCGGCGCTCGTCGCGCAACCGCTGGACGAACGCCAGGCGCACGGATTGGCCATAGAGGTTTCCCGAGTAGTCCAGCACGTGTGTCTCGATCGTCGGCGACGTTTCCCCGAACGTGGGCCGCACCCCGATGTTGGTCACCCCGCCGTGCACGATGCCGTCGATCGTCATGATAGTGGCGTACACGCCGTTTGGCGGCACCAGTTCGTTGTCGGTGTGCAGATTGGCGGTGGGAAACCCCAGTTCCCGCCCCCGGCGGCGGCCCTCGACGACGGCGCCATCCACATAGTACGCGCGGCCGAGCAACGCGGCGGCTTCGTCCAACCGGCCCTCGGCCACCAGCCGCCGGATCCGGGTGCTGCTGACGACGAAGTCCTTGTAGCGCACCGGGTCGATCTTGTCAGCGCGAAAGCCGTAGGACTGTCCGAGGCCGCGGAGCACGCTGAAGGTGCCGGTCCGGCCATGACCGAAGAGGAAGTTGGCGCCGACCCACACTTCCGACACCCGCAGCCACTCCACGAGTGCCTTCCGGACAAAGGTGTCCGCATCCCACTCCGACAGCTCCCGGGTGAACCGGACCACCGCCACGCATTGCACGCCGGCGCGGTGCAGCGCCTCGAGCCGCTGGGCCTTGGTCATGAGCAGCGGCGGCGCCTTGTCGGGGCGTACCACTCGCGGCGGGTGCGGGTCGAATGTCATCGCCATCGGCGTGCCGCCGTGCTCGGCGGCACCGCGCTTCACGCGCTCGATGATTTTGAGATGTCCGCGGTGGAGGCCGTCGAAGTTGCCGAGCGCAATCACCGGGTGTACCAGCCAGGGCGGCCGGGGGTCGTCGGGGAAGTGGATGGTCTCCATTCACTCCACGTCGACGTCAACGTCGAGCACCAGGCCATCATATGCCAGGTTCACGCCTGCCGGGAGCTTGGCACTCGTCGCTTCATGCCCGAGATCGTGCGTCATGTGCACCAGGAATGCCCGTCGCGGCGCCACCTTCTCGATCACGCCAATCGCCTCGGCCACGGTGAAGTGGGTGGGATGCGGCCGGTCGCGCAGCGCGTCGACCACCAGCGTCTCCACGCCTTCGAGCAGCGGCCACGCGGCGTCATCGAGCCGGTTGCAGTCGGTCAGATAGGCGAAGCGGCCGAAACGGAATCCCAGCACCGGCATGCGCCCATGCCACAGCGGCACCGGCACCACGCGCACGCCGCCGAGCACCAGCGGCCCCTCGATGACGTGCGACGAGAGCTGCGGAATGCCGCCACCGAGACGTGGCGTGGTGTCGAACACGTAGTGGAATGTCTTGCGAATGTGGTCCCAGGTGGCCGGCGTGGCGTAACACTGCACTGCGGCCCCCTGCACGGCGTTGAAGCGGCGCAGCTCGTCGAGCCCGAGGATGTGATCGGCGTGGCTGTGCGTGTAGATCACCGCGTCGACGCGGGAGAGGCGATGCGCGAGCGCCTGCTGACGCAGGTCCGGCGAGGTGTCCACGAGGATGCGCTGCCGATCCGGCACGTCCACGTAGATCGATGTCCGCAGACGCTTGTCACGCGGGTCGGTCGACCGGCACACGGCGCACTCGCACGCGATCATCGGCACCCCGTGCGACGTGCCGGTGCCGAGAAACGTGACGCGGGCCGGGACGATCAAGGGAGGATGATGCGCGACTCCGGCGCCGCACCGCCGCTGCGCGACACCTCGACATAGCGCACCCGCAGCTCGTAGAGCACCTGCTCGATCAGCTGACGCTCCTCGACGCTCAGGTTGCCGCGCGTCTTCTCCTCGAGCATCGCCAGGATGTCGATCATCTGCTGCGCGAGCGGCAGATTGGGGGCGTGGTGCTCGCCGGTGACGGGGTCGCCGACATCCCCGAAATGCACGGCCGCGGTGTGCACGAGCGAGAGCACGAACGACGCGAAGTTGATCGCCAGGGCGCCGCCGGGGGAAGACAGGTCTGCAGTGTCGTGAAGATCGTCACTCATCGAAGGCTCGGGAACGGGTGTTTCGTGGATGGTAGCATGGCGCCTGTGACCCACACGCCAGGCCCGAGCTTCGAACGACTCGTCGAGATCATGCGGCGGCTCCGCGCCCCCGACGGCTGCCCCTGGGACCGCGAGCAGACCGCCGCGTCCCTGCGTCCGTTCGTGCTCGAAGAGACGTACGAGGTGCTCGAAGCCATCGAGCACGGCACGCCCGCGGACCTCTGTGAAGAACTGGGGGACTTCCTGTTCGAGGCGGTCTTCCTGGCGCGCATCCACGAGGAGGCGGGGCACTTCTCCATCAGCGACGTGGTCGAGGGCATCGCCGACAAGCTCGTGCGCCGGCATCCGCACGTGTTCGAGCGTCAGGACGGCGAGGATGCGATGACGACCGGCCAGGTGATCGAGAAGTGGGAGTCGCTCAAGGCGCGCGAGCGAGCGCTGGCCGGCAAGGCTACGACGGCACCCGCCAGGAAGAAAACCACCCTCAGCGGCGTGCCCAAGGCCCTGCCTGCACTCCTGCGCGCCCACGAACTGAGCGCGCGGGCTGCGGCCGTCGGCTTCGACTGGGCCAAGGCCGCCGACGTCCTCGACAAGATCGACGAGGAAGTCGCCGAACTGCGGCGCGAGGTCGAGTCGGGCGCCACCGGCAACCTCTCGCGCGCCGAGGACGAGATGGGCGACCTGCTCTTCTCCATCGCCAACCTCTCCCGCAAGCTGGGCGTCGAGCCCGAGGCCGCACTGCGGCGCGCCAGCGACAAGTTCACCACGCGATTCGAACACATGGAGAGCGCGGTGGCAGCGAGCGGCATGTCATTGCCCGATGCGACGCTCGATCAGATGGAAGCCGAGTGGCAACGGGCCAAGAGCCGCGACTAGGGCCGTCTAAAGACGGCCCTCTACATCCCTGGCCGCGGCAGCGCGTTTCGTAGAGGGCGGTCTTCAGACCGCCCTTCCATCGCCAACTGCCCTCGACGGCCCGTGTAGGTCCGCCAGTGGAGTGAGCGGCCGTCGGTCGTCACGGTGATCTGACCGTCCCGATCCGTACGCACAACAGTGGCGCCGGCGGTCTCGAGCCGCCGCACAACGTCCGGCGCCGGGTGGCCGAACGTGTTCCCGCGCCCGGCGCTCACCAGCGCCACCTGCGGCCGCCAACCCTCGAGTAGTTCGCCGCTGGTCGACGTGCGGCTGCCGTGGTGGGCCACCTTCAGCACCCGGATGGGTGCCCGCGTGAGCCGCGGGACGATGGCGCGTTCCACGCTGGCGCTGATGTCTCCCGCCAGCAGCATCGCCACGCGACCGTAGACGGCCTCGATCACCACCGAATCGTCGTTGCGAACGCGGCGTCGTTCCCAGTCCGGCTCGGGCGGGTGCAAGGTTCGCAGCCGCACACCCCCGAGCTCGAGGTCCTCGCCCGCGCGCAGGTAGCGCACGTGGGTGTGGCGCCGAGCCAAATCGGCGAGCAGGGCGTCGCCTGGGGCATGACCGGGTACGGGCACGCCGAGCCAGGCCTCCCCGACCGGCAGCTGCGCGAGCACGCCCGCCGCGCCGCCAATGTGATCCGGGTCGCCGTGCGTGACGAGCAGCGCCGAGAGCGACGTCACGCCCCGGGCCCACAGCGCCGGCACCATCACCCGCGAGCCGATGTCGAGGCCGGCGCCGAACGGGCTGCCGCCGGTGTCGATCAACACAGGTGCTCCCGCGGGCGGCTCGATCAGAATAGCCTCAGCCTGGCCGACGTCGAACATCGTGAGACGCACCTCGCCGGCGGCGTGCGCGACCGATGAGCGCGCCGAGAGTGGGACGCCCAGGACGAGCAGAATGGCGAACAGCGCCCATGCCGCGACGCCGGTGGCGCGGACCCGCCCCCGCCCGAACACGGCCGTCGCCAGCGCGACGTAGTAGATCGCGACGGCTGGCCACGCGGGGGGCCGCACTGGTCCTGACAGCCACGAGGCGGCATCGGTCAGGCTGGCGCTGCTCAGGACGGCCCGCACCGACAGGTCGGCCAGCCACGCCGGGACCGAGGCATTCATCCCGCAGGCGTCCATCGCCACTACGGCCAGGCCGCCGATCTGCGCCACGGTCATCAGCGGGACGGCAGCCAGGTTGAGAACGATGCCGGCCACCGTCACACGCGCGAACACCAATGCCTGCACCGGCAGCAGCATGGTCTCGACCGCTACCGAGGCTGCCACCGCCACCACCAATGGCCTGAGCCCTGCTGGAAGCGACCAGTGACGGACCGCGGGCGACGACGCCATTAGGGCCGCCGCGGCGCCGAACGTGAGGACGAAGCCGGCATCGAGCAGGTCCAACGGCCACGCCACCAGCAGGCCGGCGCAGGCGGCCGCGGCCGTGTGCCAGGCCGGCGCGCGATGGTCGAGCGCCCGCGCGCTCAGCGCCACCACGGCCACCAGCACCGCGCGCCGCACCGACGGACCCGACACCACCACCGCCGCATAGGCGAGCAGCACGCCAATCGTGAGCGCGGCCGCCGGTCGCGGACCCAGCCCGGCGAGCGCGCCGAGCGCCGACACCAGCACCACGAACACCGCGATGTTGCCGCCGGAGATGGCGATGACGTGATAGGTCCCAGCCGCCTGCAGGCGATCACGCACGTCGTCAGGGATCGCCGCGCGATCGCCGATCAGCACCGCGGTGACCAGCGCCGCCGACGTCGGAGCTCGGATGCCGACCCAGCGCGTCACGGCACCGCGGATGCGGGCCCGGGTCGAGGCGGCCGCCTCGTCGAGCCGGGTGCCGCGACCGGTGACGTCCACGAGCAGACCGCTCTTCACCGACCCCAGCAGCGTCGTCCCATCCAGCGCCAGGTCGTGCTCGAAGTCAGGAACGCCGTCATCGAGAAATCGCGCCGCGCGCCGGAACGTCACCGGCACTTCGATCGTCCGTCCCGCCCGCCATTCAGCCTGGACCGCAGCCGAGGCGGCCCCACTGATGCTGAGGCGCACGCGCCCCTCAGCCGCTCGCCAACGGCCGCGCACTTCCACCTCGCGCACGTCGATGCCGAGGCTCACGTAGCCGTCGCGAGCAGAGGCATCGTCGAGCACGCGGGCGCGGGTGCGAATCGGGTCGTGGGCACCGCCAGGCCCGAGTAATGCCAGCGCGAAGCCCCCGAGTTCGGCGTCCAGCACCCGCCGCAGCGGTGTCTCGATCGCCGCACTGCGCACGAACGCCCCGTTCAGTGCGCCGCACGCGGCAAAGCCGGTCACCAGCGCACCGGCCGCAATCCACGTCCACCCGCGTACGTAGGCCACGCTGCTGGCTGCGACCGACAGCGCGACAACGGTCTGGAGCGGTCGACTCGACCAGGGCCAGCCCAGCCCGGCGAGCACGCCGGCCACGAGCGACAACGCCGGCAGCAGGCCAATCGCGGGCACGCCGCGGATGGTGCAAGGAACGCGGCGCTCGAAGCGGTCAGCAAAATGCGGTGGCCGTGCGTTGTGCAGCGCAGGAACTGCGAACGGCGGCGGTGGCGGCCGCGCAGGATCCGCGCGTGCCGCCCTCGACTTGTTAGATTCGTGTGCGGAGCGAGCGCGGCAGCCAGGCAACCGTGTCCTGCCGTTCGGCAAAGTGCAGGAGCGGTGTCTTGCCGAGGCGCAGGCCCAGACCATCGGCCATGGTGTTCTGCGCGATCTCGGCGCGGGCCGGCTGGAGCTGCCATGGGGCGTGATGGATCTCCAGCCGCGACGGACGGCCGATCAGATCGAGGTGATAGAGACAGTAACGCTCGGTGAGAAAGAACTCGAGCGTGCCATGCTTTGGCACGAAGGCCGGCCCGGCCGGCTCGTAGGTGGCCTCGAACACGGCCGCGCCGCCGCGCCGCCGGCTTTGGTAGTGCACCGCCGCGCCGTGGCGCCTGGCCCGCATCGACGCCGGATAGTACGGCAGACGGAACATCGCGCGCGCGCCCAGCACGGCCAGCAGCCGCGCCGCGTCGAGGCTGAAGAAGAACACGCCGCGCTTGCCGTCACGCGGGCTGACGTAGGTGCGGACGTTCAGCTCGGGAAACGACGAGAGCCACGGCAGTGCCGGCACGCCGCGCGGCGTCACGTTCGTCATCGTGAACGGCACGATGCCCAGCCACGCGGTACCGTCGAAGCGGTCGATGTCGAAGGCCGATGGCACGAGCGGGCGCAGCACGCGTTCGTCGACACGCCAGTGCGCGAACAGCAGGTCGTGCCACGACTGCATCATCACCCACGGCCGACGGGGCAACGACCAGGGCCGGTGCGATCGGAGATCGAGGGACGCGTCGAAGACGGCCACTAGTACGACTTTGTCACATCGTCGAATTCCCGAAGGAATCCGCGAGTGATCTGAATTGAGGACATTGTACGTTTCGCTGATTCCCAGTACGCTGCGCCGCAGTGCTCGATCGGGACGCG
>Ga0210380_10000182_pt1 | contig 34463 bp, 36 predicted proteins | sample PLM4_5_coexredo_FD_155476 | JGI IMG/M metagenome (GOLD analysis project Ga0210380, IMG submission 155476) | Groundwater sediment microbial communities from an aquifer in East River, Colorado, USA - PLM4_5_coex redo | ecosystem: Environmental > Terrestrial > Soil > Riparian zone | place: USA... | reverse complement strand
CATCCCGGACAAAGTTCAGGCGGCGGTGCACCAGGGGCACATCACGTTGACGGGCACGGTCTCGTGGCTGTTCCAGCGCGACTTGGCAGAAGAGATGGTCCGGTATCTCTCGGGAGTCGTCGAAGTTATCAACCGGATCGAGGTGATGTCGGGATCCACTCCGCGCGACATCCGGAAACGGATTACCGAAACCCTGCACCGGATGGCCGATGTCGACGCCCGGCATATTGACGTCCAGATCAATGGATCGGTTGTCACCCTGCACGGAGAGGTCTCTTCCTGGGCAGAACTTGACGCAGCGGGGATCGCGGCGGCGATCGCGCCCGGCGTCACCAAGGTCGACAATCACATCAAGGTCAAACCGCGGCCGCTTAATTAGGGATGGAGACATTCAAGGAGGCTGCGATGAAAATCGAACAAATCATGACGCCGTCACCCGCCACCTGCGGACCGACGGACAATCTGGGGCAGGTCGTTGAACACATGTGGGACGCCGACTGCGGCATCGTCCCCGTCGTCGACGACGGGGGTCACCTGCTGGGCGTGATCACGGATCGCGATATCTGTATTGCCACAGGAACCCGCGATCTCGCACCCGCCCAAATACGCGCCGTGGACATGGTGAGGGGATCGGTGGTGGCATGCCGTCCCGACGACGATCTGCAGACCGCGCTGGCGCTGATGAAACAGCATCGCCTGCGTCGCCTGCCGGTCACAACGGAGGAGGGCATCCTGCACGGCATCGTATCGCTCAATGACATCGCGCTGATCGCCGGCCGCAAGGAGACGGTCAGCGCAACGGAGGTGCTGGCGACGATGAAAGCGATCTGCGCGCACCCCCTCCCCGCCGCCAGTCACGCCGCATAACCGCCGATCACGCCAACGCCGGAGACAGTGGATGGGCCGCGGCCGGCGGGCCGATCGCGGCCTCGTCTTCATCGATAAGCTCGTACCGCGCCCGGATCGCGTTCACGATCTCGGGAATCGTCTCGGGTGACTTCACCTGCCGATGCCGCATCTCCAAATCACGCAATTCGGACGCAAGCGGATGGTCGCCGAAAACCTCGTGAATCCATCGCGAAAAATCGCCGCGAGCGACGTACGGGACGAGCACCGAGGGCTCCGCGCGCTCCAGCTCGGCAACGAAATCCCGGAGCGTCCGCGCGCGCACGGTCCTGCCGGGCTCGGCGAACGCGAAGGCGCGTTGATCGCTGACCGGCACGTCCACGTACTTCTCCCGGTGTCGGACGTGCGGCGTCAGGCGGCGCGCCATCGTGAACAGCTTCAGGCCGCCGGCGGCTTCCGCCGTGCTCGGGAGCGCCACCGCCTGCGCCTCCCCAAGGTGCGCCAGCGCTGACCAGGCGGCGCGGTCAACGCGTGAATGACGCGAACAGCATCGATGAAGCGCGTCGATCTCCGCCGGGTTCGACTCGCACGTGACGATCATCACTTCGGTCGCGGCGAGCAGGTCGGATGGCAGCCGCGATGCGCAGTAGGTCACGACGATGTAGCCGTTGGACTCAAAATCGAGAAGCGTGGAGCCATCGGCGTCGTGGAGGAAATAGTGCGCCTCGTCGAGCAGAATCCTGTGCGGGAGACCGGTGCGCCTCCGCATTGTGTTCAACGCCGGCAGCACGGATCGGATGTACCCGATCTTTTCGTCCTGCGGGACATGCGACAGATCGATCACAAGACTCCGATCGGGATAACGCAGAGCTCGCAACAACTCGCGGGGCGTCGGCGGCGGATCGTCGCCGCCAAGGACCGAGACTCCGGGCAGCGCTTCGAGCGATCGATAGTCGCCCTCGGGGTCGATGACGCACATGCAGTAGCCGTGCAGAATGAGCTGCTCGCAGAGCAGGCCCGCCATCCAGGACTTGCCCGACCTGGCATCACCAGTGATGAGCACGTTCCGACCGCGCACCGCCAGCCAGAATTCCTGTCCGTCCTCGGTATGGCCCAGCAGCAACTGCCGTCTGGCGCGGGCTGGCACGGGCAGACGCGCGGAGCGGGCCAGTTGGCTGAGGTATTCTGCGACTGCGGAGGGGCGTTCGCCTCTCACGATGTCGTCTGCCGCCGCGCGCAACGAGGCGCTTCCCCACTCGACCGCCACGCCCACCTCCACAAACCGCAATAGCTCATGGTCGTTTTCCGCGTCGCCAATCGCTAGGGCGTTGTGGGCGGACAGCCGGAGCATGTCGAGCGCCGTATGCAGTCCCGTCGCCTTGCTGACCGCCTGGGGTACCGTCATGACCCGGCTGCGGTTGAATGCGAGGGCCAGTGGAAGCTCGAGGGCCTGGATTGCGCCAAGCATGCGAACCGCGTCGCTCGCCGCAGCATCAACAATGCACGTGCCGACGCGGTGCGGGATGCCTCGGCGTTGCAGCTCCGCGACGAATGATTCCGGAATTCGTGGCGCCAACTCCGTTGTGTGACCGCTGTCCGGAAAATGCACGATGGCGCCGTTCTCGGCAACGACGCTGTCCACGAAGTGCAGACTGCCGGCGACCCGGCGCAGATCGTCGAGGACGCGCCCGGTCACGAGCAGCACGAGAATGCCGCGCGACCGCACCTCGGCGATGGCCGAGCGCACCTGGGCGTCAACGCGATCGTTGTGTGCGATCGTGCCGTCGTAGTCGAGGGCGACCGCTGTCAGCTTCATGCCAACACTCCCTGGCTTTGGCAACTGTCAATTGATCGCGATGGCTGTTACCGTCCGTCGAGCCATCGTTGAACCTCACAGGGGCCCGCGGACCGTCAGCACAGGACACTGGGCGCCGCGTATCACGCTGGACGTATTCGAGCCGAAGACCCATCGATCCACCGCGCCGTGGCCCGATACGCCCATGACGATCAGGTCTGCATGGCGGTCGGCTGCCGCCGCGAGGATCTGGCGATGAGCCTTCCCGTCGAGCACGATCGTTTCCACAGTGCAAAACGACCGTAGATCATTCGGAATCAGCTCGCGTAACCGTTTGAGCACATCGGCTTCGGCTGCGGCCCGCACCTGCATCACGTCAATGCCCTCGCGCGTCGGCATCTCATGCAGTTCGGGCGGAAGCTCGAGCACATGGAGCAGGGTCAGCCATCCATCCGATTCCTCAGCCAGCGAGAACGCGTACTCGAGCGCCTTGACCGAGTGTCCCGAGAAATCAACCGAGCACACGATGCGTTTGAACCGCACGTGGTCGGACGGAACCGCATCATGGGAAGGGACGACCATCACCGGACATGTGGCCTTGCGAACCACCTTCTCGGCAATCGAACCGAGGAGCATTCTCTCGAACCCCGAGCGGCCATGGCTGCCGATGACGAGGAGGTCGGCATCAAGAGCCTCAATCTGCGCGAGTATCTCCTTCTCGATGCTCGGTGCGTCCGCCACGATCGTCGTGACGTGCGCGTCATGCGTCGCGCGCGCGCAGAATTGCCTGAGCTCGGCCTCGAAGGCGCCCCTGTCGACCCCCGACAGGACGACCCGAGGAGACCCGTGTTGCTGCAGGGACGGGATGATGTCGACCGCCGGCACATTTGCGTAGACATAGAGGACCGTCAGACGCGCCTCGTACCATCGCGCGAGCGCCGCGGCGTAGGCGAGCGCGCGTGACGAGAACTCCGAGAAGTCGATGGGACACAGCACGTGCTTGACGTCGATCATGCAAAGGCCTCGTTTCTGCTCTACTTTCAGCAATACGCATACCGAAATCACACACCCCGAAGGACGCGACCATACGAAGAACGGCGGGTCCCTTGAGGATCCGGCGCGGACAGGGGCGGAATCCTTCGCGGCCCTGGGAAGGAATTCACTGCTGGTCTGAGCGGTCTCCGCTCCAAGACCGACGCGACGTGATGATCGCGTTGGCACGGCTCTTGGTCCTCTTACGAGCTGGACAAGGAGCCGCTATGGCCATCGATCTGACCACCACGAATGTCCTGCTGGGCATCCTGGCCACCGTCAGCGTCCTCGAGACGCTTGCGGTCGTCGCACTGTTCATCGGCGGGTACCTGCTGTTTCGCCGGATGATGACGCTGATTGAGGGAATCGAGAAGCGCCAGGTCGCTCCCGCCGCGGCGCGGGTCAACGACATCCTGGACGATGTGAAGAGCGTGACCGGTGTCGCGAAGAGTGCGGCGGAACGCGCCGATCGCATGGCCGGATGGTGGCGCGGATCCCGAGGCGCCTGACCCGTTACCCTTATTCCGCTCGCAGCGCGTCGACCGGATCGAGCCGGGTCGCCCGCAGCGCCGGAAGCACGCCGCTCGCGAGACCGACCACGAGACTCGTGATGAGCGCCGCAAGCACGTAAGCGAACGGAGTCGAAAACGGCAGTCCGGGAAACAGAAACCCGATGACCGTTGCGATTCCGACACCCCCCGCGACACCCACCGCACCGCCGGTCACCGAGAGCATCAAGGCCTCGACGAGGAAGATCAGAAGAACTTGTGATGGTGTGGCGCCAATCGCCTTCAACAATCCGATCTCTCCCGTACGCTCGCCAACGGAAATCCACATGATGGTCAGTACGCCGATCGCGCCGACAATCAGTGAGATCGCGCCGATGCTACTCACCGCCCAGCTCACGATACCGAGAATGCGATCGGCGGTGGCCAGCATCTCCGTCTGCGTCATGATCGTGAAGTCCTCCTCGCCATCATGGCGGTGCTTCAGCAGTCGACGGATGTCTTCGACGACGACAGACGATTCGGCCGCGCGGCTGAACAACACGTCGATCTCGACGAGCTCGTCCTGGTTGAAGAGCTGCTGCGCGACACTCACCGGTACGTACGCGGAATCGTCGATGTCGAAGCCGAGCATCTGTCCCTTCGGCGCCATCACGCCAATCACCTGGAACCGACGGCCGCCGATCCGAACGCGCGCACCCAGGGCATTTGCGTCGCCGAAGAGCTCGCGCGCGAGCGTGGGACCGAGCACGGCAACCGGGGCGCCGCGGCGCGGATCGCCGGATGGGAGGAAGCGTCCCTGCGCAACATCAAACTTCCAGACTGCCGGAACGTCGGACGTGACACCGTAGACGAAGACGCTGCGCCCACGCTCGCCCGCCACGACGCGCGCCTGACCGAACGAGACCGGCACGACGCGCTCGACGCCCGGGAGCCGACTGATCTCCGCGGCCTCGTCGAGCGTCAACTTGCGGACGGTTCCGCCCATGGCGCCGGGAATGCCGGCCGTCGTGGTTTTGCCCGGATTGATCTGGAGCAGGTTCGTGCCGAACTGGGTGAACTCCGACAGGATGTACTCGCGTGTGCCCTGCCCCACCGACGTCAGGAGCGTCACCGATGCGATCCCGATGACGATGCCGAGCATCGTCAGGATCGAGCGAAGCCGGTGCGCGAGCACCGAGGACGCCGCGAAGCGAAACAAGTCATAAGTTGCCACGATCGCCTCATCGCCGGGTGAGGGCTTGAATCGGATCGAGCCGCGCCGCCCGCTGCGCCGGCAACACGCCGAAGAGCATCCCGACGGCCAGCGAGACCAGCAGTGCGGCCGGTATGGCCCATGGTGGGGGCTGCATCGGAAACGTTGGATAGAAGTGCCGAATAGCGGCGCTGAACGCCAGGGCCACGGCCAGTCCCGCGAGCCCTCCAGCCGCCGAGAGCGTTGCCGCTTCCGCGACGAAGATACGCATTACCTGCCCGGGGGTGGCGCCAAGCGCCTTGAGCAGGCCGATCTCGCTCGTGCGCTCGGACACCGACACGAGCATCACGTTCATGATGCCGACTCCCGCAACTGACAGTGAAATTGCCGCGATGCCGGCGAGCGCCGCCGTGAGCATCGACAGCAGCCGCGAGAACGTCGCCAGCAGCGAGTCCTGCGTCATCACCGTCACGTCCTCCTCGTTGTCGTGCCGAGCTTTGATGGCCTCGATGACCGACCGTCGCACCGCTGGAAGAGCGTCGTGCGACGTCACTTCGACGAGCGCGCGGAAAATCGTGGTGCGGTTGAACATCTTCATGTGACGGCCGAGCGGGACGATGACGACTTCGTCGAGGTTCATCCCCAGATTCGTACCGCGCGCGGCCATGATGCCGATCACTCGAAAGCGCTCATCGCCCAGGCGCAGGTGCTCACCCAGGGCGTTACGCCCGCGAAACAGCTCTTCCTCGAGCCGGGCACCGATGACGCACACGGGACGGTCCGCATCGGCCTCGGTCGCCGGGAGGAACTGACCGACACGCATCTCGACGCGGCGCACGTCCTTCCACGCAGCGGTCGCGCCGACGACGACCGTTTCGCGCGTCAAGTCTGAGTACCGCGCCGTGGCGCTGCCGAGTGACATCGGCGCGGCGCGCCGGACGCCGGCCACGCGCTTCTGCAGGGCGTCGATGTCGCCGATCGTGAGATCGTGCGGCGCTCCGCCGATGGGCGGAGCGAAACCGGTCGTATCGGTTTTGCCAGGTGTGACGATGAGCAGGTTCGATCCCAGAGAGGCAAACTCACCCGTTATGTAGAGACGCGCGCCTTCCCCGAGACTCGTCAATAACACCACCGACGTCACGCCGACGGCGACGCCGAGCAGCGACAGCGCTGTCCTCAGCGAATGGCCTCTGAGCGCACCAGCGCCGAACGCCAACGTGTCCCCGATCGTCATGACGCCGCTCTGACGAAGGCCTGGTCCGCGAGCGCTCCGTCGACCATGTCCAGGTGCATATGCGCGCGGCGGCCGATATTCGGGTCGTGGGTCACCACGATCAGTGTCAGCCCCTGGGCGTTCATCCGCTCGAGGAGCGCCACGATTTCAGCGCCGGATGCGCTGTCCAAGTTTCCTGTCGGCTCGTCGGCCAGCAGCACGGCGGGGCCCATCACGATTGCGCGCGCGATCGCGACGCGCTGGCGCTCGCCGCCCGAAAGCTGTTCTGGCTTGTGATGCGCACGGCCGGAGAGACTGACCGCGTCAAGCGCCTGGCTTACGCGTGCCGACCGCACGTCGCGCTCGACCCCGGCCAGCAGCATCGGGAGCTCGACGTTGCCGGCGGCCGTGAGCCGCGGGACGAGATGAAACGACTGAAATACGAATCCGATCTTGTGCCCACGGATCCGGGCGACGGCCTGCTCATCGAGCGCGGCGACGTTCCGGCCATCAAGCCGGTACGTGCCGGCGCTCGGCCGGTCGAGGCAGCCGATAACGTTCAGGAGCGTCGATTTGCCGGAACCGGACGGACCCATGATCGACACGTACTCTCCGTCGTCAATCGTGAGGTTGATGTCGCGCAACGCGTGCACGGCGCCCGCGCCAACCAGGTAATCCCGGCAAATCCCGCGCATCTCGATCACGGGGTTGTCTCCGCTTCGACGCGAACGCGTGCGCCTTCGCGGACTTCAGTCCGGTCGAGCGACACCACGATCTGCTCGCCCGGCGTGAGACCGTCGAGCACCTCCGTATATTCCCAATTCGCCAACCCCGCGCGCACCTTCACGCTGACGAGCGTGTCATCGCGGACCACGAGCACGCGGCCGCCCTGGAGGATCGCCGGCGTCGGCACGCGGAGCACGCTGTCGCGCGCCTGGAGCACGATCTCGATATCGGCGGAAATTCCCGGAAGCAAGGTGCGTGCGAACGCCGCGTCCTCGAGCTCGACGTCTACGTCGAGCGTGCGGTTCTGTTGCTGCGCCTCCGACACGAATGCCCCGACCATCGTCAGCCGTCCGCGGAACGACCGTCCTGGAAACGCGTCCATCGTGACGCGCACCGGCAGACCTGCTCGGATCCGGGCCGCGTCCACCTCGTCGAGCGGCGCGCGCACGTAGATGGAGCGTGTGTCGATCAACTCGATCACACTCGGGGTCGGAGAGGTCGCCGGCGCCGGCGCGAGCCATTCGCCCAGCTGTCCCCGCACCCTCGAGACAACGCCGTCGAAGGGCGCGCGCAGTACCGTCTTCTCGAGACTGCTCTGGGCCATGTCGACCGCGGCATCCGCCTGCTCGACGCGCGCCCGGGCGCTTGCGCATCCCGCGGCGGCGCCGACGGCCGCGCTCATCGACTGTTCGAACGCCTGACGCGATACCAGTCGATCCTCGACAAGGCGCCCTGTTCGACCGAGGTTACGCGCGGCGAGTTCCGCCGCCGCGCACGATTCGATCACCGACGCCTGGGCCGCCATGGAGGCGTTCTCTTGCACGGAGAGCTGCGCTTGCAGCTCAGCATCCGCCAGCTCGAGGAGCACGTCACCCTCTCGTACACGGTCGCCCTCCTTCACTGGGAGCCGCTCGATGCGGCCGCCCATTTCCGGATTCAATGACGCGCGCCGTCTCGCGTTGACTGTGCCGGCTTTGTTGTTGGTGACGATCTCCTCTACGCGGCCGACCTCCGCTCGCACAACGCTCACGGGCACGACGGTCGGAGCGAAGTAGGTCAGGCGGAGAGCGACGCCCGAGCCCACGAGTACGGCGATGATGAGACCCCGTCGAATCCAGCGCCAGGGCACAGGTGAGACGCCGATTGTCGCCTCCCCCGCAATCGGCGGCAGCGTCGTTCGCGATACGGCAGGAATCGCCATGTGCGAGAGTCAGAGCAAGGAAAAGGCCGCTGCGACGGGACCTCTTTCAGGGAGTCGAACGCATTCTGCGGGCTGACGCGCGAGAGATTTTCGCCTGATCCGCGAACTTTTTCACGGCGTCTCGAGCAGTTTTGCAGGCACGCCGGCATACACGAAGCCGCTCTCGAGCCTCGTGTGCTTCGGCACGAGGCTCATCGCTCCGACCTGCGCGTCATCACCGATCTCCACGCCAATGTCGATGATGGAACAGAGGCCGATCGTCACGTTGCGCCCGAGCGTGACCGGAGCGGTCTTCACGACTCCCTTTTCGACCGTATGGCCGGAGAGGTGCACATCGGCGCCGATGACAACGCCATCACCGAATTCGAGAAGGTTGTAGTCGCTGACGCCGAGACTGTTCACATACACGCGACGGCCCATTCGCGCCCCGGCCATCCGGAGATACGCGGTCCAGATCGGTGTGCCGCGAAACAGCGCCCCCGAAAAAAAGCGGACCAGATGCGTGCCGATCATTGCGCGCGCCCAGTCGAGAAGCCGCCAGTCCATGTCGGCAATGCGCATTTCCACCCCTGGCATCGTGCGCCACCCGGTCAGGCGCATGACGAACGCCGACACCGGCATCAGCACAAGGCTGAAGAGCAAGTACGAGGGGATGACCGCTCCACTGATCGCGAACAGACGGATGGCGCCATCCGGAGGGAGCATGGCCAGAAGCCGGGACCAGATCACGGCGACCGGCAGCACGGCCAGCAGACAGACGATCGCCTGGACGACGGCAGCGCTGACGACCGTCCAGGCGATGCGCGTCGCGACGACCAGACGGCGCGGGCCGACGGTGCGGCGCGGACCTTGTAGGTTCACGGTACGAGCGGACCTTGTAGGTTCACGGTACGATCAGAGAACATGGGCAGCACGTACGACCCTCGCGTGGAGGTGCAGGGAGATGGACCGCCGGTGGTCCTGGTCCCCGGCATGGACGGCACGGGGCGTCTCTTCTACCGCCAGACGCCGCTGCTGGCGCGGTCGTACCGCGTGGCCACCTACGCGCTGCGCGATGATGCCACACGCATGGAGACGCTGGTCGCCGACCTGGCGTCGGTGATCGACTCCGTCGCGCTGGCAGGCAGGCCCGCCATCGTCGTGGGCGAGTCGTTCGGCGGCGCGCTGTCGTTGAGCCTCGCCCTCGCGCGTCCTGAACGTGTGGAGGCGCTTGTCATCCTCAACTCGTTCCCGTACTTTGCGCCGCAGCTCCGTCTCCGCCTGGCCATTCACGGCCTCGGCATCCTTCCCTGGGGAGCGATGCCACTCGTGCGCCGGTTGACGGCGTTCCGAATGCATTCAAAGCATACCCATCGCGATGACGTGCAGCGCTTTCTCGCGTTGACACGGCAGTCGACGAAAGCCGGCTACATCGGCAGGCTCCGGATCCTTGAGCGGTACGACGTTCGGCATCGCCTGCACGATATCCGCTGTCCGACGCTGTTTCTCGCCGCCGAACAGGATCACCTCGTGCCCTCCGTTCCGCAGGCTCGCTACATGGCCACTCGCGTCTCCGGGTCTACCGTTCGCGTCCTTAACGGGCATGGCCACATCTGCCTCATCGCTCAGTCAATCAATCTGGCGTCGGTCCTCGCGGACTGGCTTCGGTAGCGTCGCTTGCGGGAGGGCCGCTCTCTAGCCTCCGGCGCAGTTCCCCGAAGACCTGAACGCTTTCGCTCTTGACACGGCTCTCGATGATTGCTCGCTTCAACGCGCCAAAGAAGCCCCCGAGGACGTCGAGCTGCGAGCGGTTCACATAGACGAGATACGCTTGGCCGGCCACGTCCTCCACGACGGCCGTGAGACCAATGGACGCGTTCCGGTAGTGTGTCGCCAGGATCTCGGTGCTCACGAGCGCGACGCGCAACGCGCACGGGACCGGCGGGCGCACGACGTCAACATGCGTAACGGTAATGACAGGCTTGCCGGTTCCGTATTGCTCCTTGGACCAGTAGAAGAACGACTCGGTCCGCGCGGCCACATCCGTGATCGGATCCGACTGCAGGTAAGGCGAGCTGGCGAGGAGCGAGGCGAAGGCTACCTGGGGGTACAACCGCTTTTGGCGGTCCGCATACGGCGACAGCCCCGCAAACCCCTCGGCCTCGTATGCGTTCACACGATCCAGGACGATCCGCCGGAACTGCCGCTGCACCGCATCCTTCCACTGCGTCCCTCCGGCTCTGGCCGCTCGACGCAGCGACTCCATGTCTCCAGAGGCGATCTTGAGCGCGCAGTCCCCTGGCGTACAGCGCCGTGCGCTCTCCAGGTCGGAGTCGTCGAGCGCGAGTGTGTCGAGGTCTTCAATCGCGGGAGGATCGGAGAATCGTCGCACGGCGAGCACGTACGGGCTCATCTTCAAGTCGGCGATAGACGCAGCCCAGGTGGCGAGCATCTCTGGCTCCGTATCCAGGCGGGAGGCCGCAAACACCCCCAGTTCGCCGTCGCCTGCCGGCAGAATTCGGACCAAGACGTCGCCGCGATCGATGTGGCTCCGAGCCGTCTCGTCGAGGCTGATCGCCGGGTGGAGCCACGCGAAGGGATCCGGCGGAATGTCCGACACTGCCGCCGTCGATCCCCGGACGAGCAGGATTCCGGAGATCAACAGCAGCGTGGCGATCCGGCGATGCACGGCGTTCACCCGGACCCGGTCACCGCACCTTCGGCGTGACCGGATGATCCTCGAAGTGATACGCGACATGGATGGCGAAGGCAGTCACGAAGTAGCTGCGCGAGTTGCGCAGGACGACCATCTCCCGCACATCCGGACGAATCGCCCAGTGTCGACTCAGGAACGCGTTTACGCCGCCGCCGAACACGACGGTCGGGTCGGTAAACGTGGCGGTAGTCCCCATGGCCATGCCGTCCGTCGTAATGCGGCGGGCGTAGAACGCGGGCATCGCCGAACCAATCCGAGCGAACGACGCGCGGTACAACCCGATGCCGCCAGTGAGGAACGGCATGAGGGGACGCGGACCTGCCAGGCCGGTTTGGACCGTGATTGCGGCCGCGAACGCGTGTGACCCGGCCCCCCATTCCATCCACTCTCCGCTGCCCTCCACGGCAAATCGCGGCTTCAGTTCCCAGCCGAATGCGCCCCCACCAATCGCCCCACGATGCGACGGGGCGGAGGCCGCGCCTCCAAACAGATTGAGGGTGCTGCCGTGCTGCCACATTGTTGTTGACGGCGGTGGCTGGATCCTCTGGGTCGTCTGCGCCGTCGCGGCCGTGGCAACGACCAGCACGATGAGAGCGCTGCTCCACCAGCATTTGCGTTTCATGGCACTCCTCCTCAGCTCGCGGAATCCGAGCCTGCGTCGATCTATCCGTCCCACTGCGCAAGCACGTGCGAACCACACTCGTGCCTGTGCGTATCGGTGTGCCGCAGCAACGCGCGAATTTCGTCATCGGTGATCGGTGAGAAATACCGGTACCAAAGACCGATCGTCCACGACGACTCAGGAGTCCACGCGCAGACGACCTCGTCGGCCAGCGTCTCCAGCATGTCGCAGGTCGCGCGGGCGGCCACGGGCGCTGCCACAACGATTCGGACGGGCTTGCTCTCCCGAACGGCATGAACCGCCGCGCGCATCGTCGCACGCGTCGCCGTGCCGTCGTCGACGATGATGACGATGCGGCCGGCAAGCGAGAGCGGCACACGATACCCGTGGTACGCCGCTTCGCAGCGGCGCAGTTCCGCCAGGGCTCGACGGATTGGGGCGTCCAGTGTGGCGCGCGGAAGCCCGAGCGCGGTCACGACGCGGTGGCTCAGTACTGAAACCCCGCCGCTCGCCACTGAGCCGATGACCAGGTCCGGATCTTTGGGCGCACGTACCGTTCGTACGACAAACACATCGAGCGGGACCCCGAGGGTTTTCGCCACCTCCCACGCGACCGGTACGCCTCCGGGCGCCAGCCCCAGGACCACCACATCGTGGCGTGACTGGTAGTGCCGCAACTGCTCGGCGAGCTGCGTGCCGGCATGATGTCGGTCGGCAAAGATCTGTTGCATGGCACTGTCGTCAGGGCAACGACCGTGCCGCGCAATACGCGCCACATCGGCTGCGTGTCGCACGAACCATGAATATCGTCCGCGAAATTTTCTGCGGGACCGGGGGATTGTTCCCACCAAGTCCTCCCAGCAGCGATGTCCCGGACGTCCTTCGAGCCTGCACGCCGGGCACTTTGCTTGCACACGCCCACGTACAGAACGCGCACTATGTTCCATGGCATTGCCCCCATCATCCGGTTTGCCAATCGGCGCGAAGCCGGCGGAATCCTCGCTGGCCGACTCGGCGCATATGCCGCGCGCAGCGATGTCGTCGTGCTCGGTCTGCCGCGCGGCGGCGTTCCCGTTGCTCTGGAAGTTGCCGCTGCCCTGGGGGCTCCGCTCGATGTCTTCGTCGTGCGGAAGCTCGGTGTCCCATTCCAGCCGGAGCTCGCGATGGGCGCTATCGCAAGCGGCGGCATTCGCGTCCTCAATGACGACGTCATCCGGCTGTGCGGCATTCCGAGCCACATCATCGAACACGTCGCGCGCGTCGAACAGCAGGAGCTCGAGCGACGGGAGCGCGCGTATCGCGACGGTCGTCCGGCGCTGGCAATCGCAGGCCGCGTGGCGATCCTCGTCGACGACGGGCTCGCGACCGGCTCGACGATGCGGGCGGCAGTGGCGGCGGTCCGGCGGCTGCGGCCGGCGCGGGTGGTTGTCGCGGTGCCTGTTGGCGCGCGTGACACCTGCGAGGAGCTGGCACTGATTGCCGACGAGGTTGTCTGCGCCGCAGTGCCCGATGAGTTCGGCGCTGTCGGCGCATGGTACGAGGACTTCAACCAGACCACCGACGATGACGTCAGGGCGGCGCTGCGGGAAGCAGTGGAACCTCGCGGAGCGCAATCGTGATTGACGCTCCTCTCGAGGTCATCCGACGAACTGCGGTTCCCGTTGAAAGCGGTGCCTACGCTGACCCGCTGCTCGATCTCGTTGCCGATGCCGACGTCGTGCTGATCGGCGAAGCGTCGCACGGCACGCACGAGTTCTATGAGGCGCGCGCTGAGATCACGCGCGCGTTGATCGCGCGTGCCGGTTTCAATCTGGTCGCGGTCGAGGCCGACTGGCCCGACGCCTATCGCGTGAACCGCTGGGTCCGTCTGTCGGGCAGAGATGCGACGGCACGCGAGGCGCTTGGCGACTTCAGTCGATTTCCCCGCTGGATGTGGCGCAACCACGTGGTGATGACGTTCATCAACTGGCTGCGCGGCTGGAACGAGCAACAGCAGCCCACAGGCCGCACAGGGTTCTACGGCCTGGATCTGTACTCGCTGCATCGTTCAATCGATCACGTGGTCGGGTATCTCCAGAAGATCGACCCCGTCGCCGCCGCCCGCGCGCGCCAGCGCTACGGCTGTTTCGACGTCTTCGGCCAGGACATGCAGTCCTATGGCTACGCGTCGGCTCTCCGGCTCTCGCCATCGTGTGAGCAGGGTGTCATGGCGCAGCTCGTGGAGCTGCGACGGCAGGCCGCCGAATACGCCTCGCGCGACGGTCGTGTGGCCGAGGACGAGTACTTCGCCGCGGAGCAGAACGCCCGCGTGGTCCGGAACGCCGAGAGCTACTACCGTGCGATGTTCGTCGACGGCGGCGCGGAATCGTGGAATGTGCGCGACCGCCACATGATGAGCACGCTCGAGATGCTGCGTTCCAGCCCGGTGCCGCACACCAGCGGCCGGGCACGCGCCGTGGTGTGGGCGCACAACTCCCACCTGGGCGACGCGCGAGCGACGTCGATGTCGCTGCGTGGCGAGCTCAATCTCGGCCAGCTGGTGCGCGAGCAGCTCGGTGATCGCTGCCGCTCCGTCGGGTTCACGACGCACACGGGAACGGTCACGGCCGCGTCGAACTGGGATGAGCCGGCGCAGCGGATGAAGATCCGGCCATCCGCCGCGGAAAGCTACGAACGGCTGTTCCACGACGTGGACATCCCGTCGTTCATCCTCCCACTGCGCGATCCCGCGACGGCCGCTGCGTTGTCCGAACCGCGTCTGGAGCGCGCGATCGGCGTCATCTACAGGCCGGAGAGCGAACGAACGAGCCACTACTTCAAGGCGCATCTGGCACAGCAGTTCGACGCAGTCATCCACATCGATGAGACGCACGCACTGGAGCCGCTCGAAACGTGGGCACGGCACGAGGTTGACCTGCCCGAGACGTATCCGACGGGAATCTAGGCACGAGGCAGGTGACGTGATGCTGCCAAATGACACCGTCGCGGGCCAGACGCCAGCATCGCCGTCGCGGCATCCGGCAGTAATCAAGAAGGGCACGCACGCGGGAGAACTCCCCCCGAACCTCGTCGAATACGAGAGCACCCGTGCGGCCTTCTCGTGGACGGCCGCGCGTCGCCACGTGGACGGACTGCCGGGCGGCCGGGGCCTGAACATCGCGCACGAAGCGATCGATCGCCATGCGGCAGGACCGCGCGGCGCGCGCGTAGCCCTGCGCTGCATCAGTCGACATGGCGAACGTCGCGACCTCACCTACATCGACATGCAATCGGAAACGAGCCGCTTCGCCAATGTGCTGCGAAGACTGGGCGTCGAGCGACAGGGTGTCGTGGCCACCCTCGCCGGACGCATTCCTCTGCTGTACGTCGCGGCGCTGGGCACGATGAAACACGGGAGTGTCTACGCGCCGCTGTTCTCCGCATTTGGCCCCGATCCGATTGCCGCACGCCTCACGATCGCGCGCGCCCGCGCGATCGTGACCACCGACACACTCTATCGACGCAAGCTGGAGCCACTGCGGTCGCAGCTGAAGGATCTGGAGCACGTGCTGCTGGTGAACGAGACAGCAGCGCCGCTTCCCCCCGGAACGCACGATCTGCGCGCGCTGATGGATGCGGCCTCTCCCTCGTTCGTCATCCCGCCGACCGGTCCCGACGACGTCGCACTGCTGCACTTCACCAGCGGCACGACCGGCCGACCGAAGGGCGCCCTCCACGTCCACGATGCGGTGGTTGCGCACTACACGACCGCGTACTACGCGCTCGATCTTCATCCGGACGACCGCTTCTGGTGCACGGCGGATCCAGGCTGGGTAACCGGCACCTCCTACGGAATCATTGCGCCGCTCCTGCACGGCGTGACGAGTGTCGTCGATGAAGGCGACTTCGACGCGGAACGCTGGTACCGCATTCTGTCTGACGAGCGAATCACGGTCTGGTATACGGCGCCGACGGCCATCCGGATGTTGATGAAGACGGGCGCGGCGCTTGCGCGCACGCACAGACTGTCATCGCTGCGCTTCCTCGGCAGCGTCGGCGAGCCGCTGAATCCCGAGGCAGTCGTGTGGGGCGCGGAGGCGCTCGATCAGCCATTCCACGACAACTGGTGGCAAACCGAAACAGGCGGGATCATGATCGCCAACTTCGCCTCGATGGACATCCGTCCCGGCTCCATGGGTCGGCCGGTGCCAGGCGTCGACGCGGCCATCGTGCGGAAGACCGCCACAGGCGTCACCGTGCTCGAAGCGCCCGGGGAGCAAGGTGAGCTCGCACTGCGCCCCGGGTGGCCGTCAATGTTCAGAGGCTATCTCAACGAACCCGAGCGCTATGGCCAATGTTTTCGGGGTGGCTACTACCTGACCGGCGATCTCGCACGGAGGGACGCCGACGGCTACTACTGGTTCGTCGGCCGCGCCGACGACGTGATCAAGTCGTCGGGGCATCTCATCGGCCCCTTCGAGGTGGAAAGCATTCTGCTCGAGCATCACGCGGTGGCCGAGGCGGGCGTCATCGGCAAGCCCGATCCGATGGCCGGCGAAATCGTCAAGGCGTTCGTCGCGCTGAAGCCCGGCGTGCAGGCGACCGACGCGCTTCAGCGCGAGCTGCTCGGGTTCGCCCGTACACGGCTGGGAGCCGCCGTCGCGCCGAAGGAGATCGCCTTTGTGCCGAGCGTGCCGAAGAACCGTGCGGGAAAGATCATGCGGCGTCTGCTGAAAGCGCGCGAGCTCGGCTTGCCGGAAGGCGACATCTCCACACTGGAGCCGGAATGACGACATCTGCCATCGATGCCTTGCCCGTCGACCGTGAGCAGGGCGCGATCGTGCTCCGCGAGATGCTGCGGATCCGCCGCTTCGAGGAAAAATGCGCGGAGATGTACAGCGCCGGACAGATTCGCGGGTTTCTGCATCTGTACATCGGCGAAGAGGCAGTGGCGACCGGGGTGATGCGCGCGCTGCTCCCGGAGGACGCCGTTGTCGCGACGTACCGCGAGCACGGCCACGCGCTCGCGCGCGGCATTTCCGCCGACCGGCTGATGGCGGAGATGTACGGGAAGCAGGAAGGGTGCAGCCGCGGCCGCGGCGGTTCGATGCACGTGTTCGATGCTGCGGCCAGGTTCTACGGGGGCAACGCGATCGTTGGCGGTGGCCTGCCGATTGCCGTCGGCCTCGCCCTGGCTGACGCCTATCTCACACGTCCGCATGTCACGGCGTGCTTCTTCGGCGACGGCGCGGTCGCCGAAGGCGAGTTCCATGAATCGTTGAACCTGGCGGCGCTGTGGAAGCTGCCGGTGCTGTTCGTGTGCGAGAACAATCTCTACGCCATGGGGACACGCATCGATCGCGCGTTGTTTAACACGGATATCGCGGCGCGCGCGCGCGGATACGGCATCCGCGCGGACGCGGTCGACGGGATGGACGTGATCGCGGTCGAGGAGGCGGCGCGCGGGGCAGCCGTGCGCCTGCGGACAGGCGAGGGTCCGCAGTTTCTCGAATGCCGCACCTACCGGTTCAGGGCGCATTCGATGTTCGACGCCGAGCTGTATCGCGACAAGGCCGAAGTCGAACAGTGGAAGCAGCGCGATCCGATCGCCCTGCTCACGGCGCGGCTGCAGCGCGCAGCACTGCTCGATGCAGACGCCCTGGCGGCGCTCGAGCGGGATGTCGAGCAGGAGATCGCGGCCGCTGTCGCGTTTGCGGAGGCCGGAACGTGGGAGCCGGTCGAGGCGCTCACTCGCGATGTCTACACGCCGCGACCGACATAGGAAACGCTCATGGATCAGCCGAAAGCCGCACGGCGCGTCACCTACCGCGAGGCGATCCGCCTGGCCCTTCGAGACGCGATGCTCCGCGATCCACGCGTGTTCCTGATGGGCGAGGACGTCGGCCGATACGGCGGCTCGTACGCCGTCAGCAAGGGGTTGCTGGCCGAATTCGGGCCGGAGCGGATCCGGGATACACCGCTCTCGGAGTCGACGTTCGTCGGTGCCGGCATTGGCGCGGCGCTGGGCGGCGCCCGCCCGATCGTCGAGGTGATGACGGTGAACTTCTGCCTCCTCGCGCTCGACCAGATCATCAACAGTGCGGCGACACTGCGGCACATGTCGGGCGGGCAGTTCAGCGTCCCGCTCGTCATCCGGATGGCGACCGGCGCGGGGCGCCAGCTTGCCGCGCAGCACGCCCATAGCCTCGAGGGGTGGTTCGCTCACATTCCCGGCATTCGCATCGTCGCCCCGGCAACAATCGAGGATGCGCGAGGAATGCTGTGGACGGCACTCCAGGATCCCGATCCGGTGCTCATCTTCGAGCATCAGACCCTCTATAACATGGAGGGCGATCTGGCGGAGACTGCTGGCGCGGTCGACATCGACCGGGCGGCGGTTCGCCGGATCGGAAAGGACGTGAGCCTGATCACCTACGGCGCCGCACTCTACACCGTGATGAAAGCAGCCGAGGAACTGGCCACGGGCGGCACGGACGCCGAGGTCATCGACCTTCGCACTCTCCGCCCGCTCGACATGAGTACCCTCGAAGCATCGTTGCGCAAGACGAGGCGAGCGGTGATCGTCGACGAAGGGTGGCGGAGCGGAAGCTTGTCTGCGGAGATCGCGGCACGTCTTGCCGAGTCGCTCTTCTACGAGCTCGATGCTCCGATCTCGCGCGTCTGCACCGCTGAAGTGCCGATTCCCTACCCGAAGCACCTCGAGGATGCCGCCCTGCCGCAGGCGCCGGCGATTGTCGCGGCCGCGCGGACCGTGCTCGGAGCTGCGGCCCTCCGATGATCGAGTTCAAGATGCCGGCGCTCGGCGCCGACATGGAAGCCGGCACGCTGGTTCAATGGCTCAAGCACTCCGGCGATCCGGTTTCGCGCGGCGACATCATCGCGGTTGTCGACACGGACAAGGGTGCCATCGAGATCGAAGTGTTCGACGACGGCGTGCTCGATCGCACGCTGGTTGAGCCTGGCCAGAAGGTGCCGGTCGGAGCTGTCCTCGCGTTGATCCGCCAAGCCGGCCAGACCGCAGCAGCTCCGCCCCAGGCGCCCGCTGCCGCCGGCGCAGCGCCTGGCGAGCGGAGACCCCGCGCGTCACCGGCGGCCAGGAAGGCCGCACAGGAACTACGAATCGATCTGGCGAACGTCACCGGGAGCGGCCCTGCCGGAGCGATCAGGCTCGACGACGTGGAGCGCGCCGCGTCACGACGGCGGGTGCCGGCGCCAGAAGGGCCGACCCCTCCTGCCACGCCTCCCCTCGATCGCGCCGCCGCAATGCGTTCGGCGATTGCAGTGGCCATGTCGCGTTCGAAGCGTGAGATTCCGCACCTCTACCTCTCCACGACGATCGACATGACGCGCATGCTCGCGTGGCTCGCGTCAGAGAACGGGAAGCGGTCCGTCGAACGCCGGCTGCTCCCGATTGCGCTGCTGCTGAAAACGGTTGCGCGGGCGGCACTCGAGGTGCCGGACGTCAACGGGTTCTGGCGCGACAGTGCGTTTCAACGCGGCGCGGGAATTCATCTGGGCTGCGCGATTGCGGTTCGGGGAGGCGGGCTCGTCGCACCCGCAGTACACGATACCGATCGCAAGGATCTCGACTCCCTGATGCGCGAGGTTCTCGACCTCGTGGCACGAGCGCGCGCGGGTACGCTTCGAAGCTCCGAGCTTGCCGATCCGACGCTCACCGTTACGAATCTCGGCGACCTCGGCGTGGAGGTGGCCTACGGCGTCATCTATCCACCCCAGGTCGCGCTCGTCGCGTTCGGCAAGCCGGTTGAACGTCCGTGGGTCGTCGACGGCCGCATCGAGCCGCGAACAGTGCTCACCGCTACCGTCTCAGTCGACCATCGGGCGATCGATGGGCGGCGCGCCGGCCAGTTCCTCTCGGCGATCGATCGGGGCCTTCAGGACCCGGAGGGCCTGTGAGGCCCTGCGCACGCGCTGTGCGAGCCCCGCGCCCTCACTTCTCGACGCGAAGTTGATTGTCGACGCTCCAGGTTCCGTGCGCGTAGCGCGCGATCACTCCAGCCCGCTGGCGCTCCGCCTCCGAGTCAACCACTCCCGTCAGCGTAACCATGCCGTCGCGAACGATGATGTGCACGGGACCGACCCGCTGCTTCGCGTGATCGGAGAACGCTTCACTGTGATAGATCTTCACCGCAATCTCGGCCCGCAGTGCTTCGTCCATCATCGAGGCGGGCAGCGTTTCGATCTCATTCACGACGCGCTGAATCCTGCGCACCTGCGACGCGAGCTTCGTGAACTCCTCCGATTTGATGGACATCGTGACGAACCCGGTGAGCGTGGCAACGCCATCGACCACCCGCACGTTGACATCGTCGAACATCGTGTAGAACAAGGATTCCGAGACTTTGTCCGCGATCTCACGGGCGAGCAACTCGTCGCCCTCGCTAACCTGCACGTTCGCGTGTTGGTCCGTCCGCCGCTCACTCTGCTGCGCGATTGAGTGTCCCGGTCCAGTCACCACCGCGAGCAGCATCAGAGCAGCGAGAGCACTGCGAGTCCGTGAATCCCTCATAGGAAAGCTTCGTGAGAGATCCGTGCAAGCCTCGCACCCCCGCGAGACACTGAGAGCGAGCGGCCCACGGCGCGAGATGCCGTCGCGCGAGGCGAAAATTCCGCACCACCCGGAAATCGTCCCCACCCCCGTCGTCCTCCGGCGGGCATCGCCAAGGTCCCGGGCCGCCGATCGCACGACAGGTCTTCGCTTCCTGAGGCTTCTATCGAGACGTCCCCCGGTACCCGATTTGCCGCTGCGTCTTACGTGAATGGATCCGCGCGAAACCGTTCGCGAGGTGTCGGGATGTATCAGACGTGCGCTCGCCTACTTCTCTGCGTGGGCCTGGGCGTTGGCGCCTGCGCCCTGACCGCGTCCAACGCGGAAGCGCAGTATTTCGGTGGGAACAAGGTCCAGTACAAGAGCTTTGACTTCCAGGTACTGAAGACCGAACACTTCGACGTCTACTTCTATCCGGAAGAACGTGAGGCTGCCAGCCAGGCCGCGCGGATGGCCGAGCGTTGGTACGCGCGGCTGTCGCGGATCTTCCAGCACCGGCTCTCCACGCGCCAGCCGCTCGTGCTGTATGCGTCGCACGCCGACTTTGAACAGACCAACGTCATCGAAGGGACGCTCGGCGAAGGGACCGGCGGTGTCACGGAGATGCTCAAGCGGCGTATCGTTCTGCCGCTGGCGGCGACGATGGCTGAATCGGATCACGTGATCGGTCACGAACTGGTGCACGCCTTCCAGTACGACGCGGCGAATCGAATCGGCCGCGGCCAGACCGGCGGGTCGGGCGGGATCGAGCAACTGCCGCTCTGGTTCATCGAAGGGATGGCCGAGTATCTTTCGCTGGGACCGATCGACGCGAATACTGCGATGTGGATCCGCGACGCGACACGGGAGAAGAGGCTCCCGACGATCCGGCAGCTTGCCAACGCCAAGTACTTCCCCTATCGCTGGGGGCAGGCGTTCTGGGCCTATGTGGGCGGCCGGTGGGGTGACCGGATGATCGGCGAGCTTCTCGATGCCGCCGCGCGCGGTGGCGACGCGGACGCAGCGCTGCGGCGCGTCCTGAAGATTGACCCGAAGGATCTCTCGCGCGACTGGCAGGCGGCAATCCACATCGCATTCGATCCACTGGTACCGCAGACGAGGACCGCGCGCGACTACGGCCGGCTGCTCACGGCCGAGAAAGGCCCGGCCGGCCAGCTGAATGTCTCGCCCTCGCTCAGTCCGGATGGCCGTCAGGTGGTCTACTTCTCGGAGCGGAATCTGCTGTCGGTCGACATGTTTCTAGCCGACGTCGAGACAGGACGTGTGACACGTTCGCTCGTGAAGACCGCGCTCGACCCGCATTTCAGCAGCCTGCAGTTCATCAGTTCCGCCGGTTCGTGGCGGCCCGACGGCCGTCAGTTCATCCTCGGTGCGGTCAGCGCCGGTCGGCCCGAACTGGTGATTTACGACATCGGCGGTGGCCGCATCGATCGCGAGATCCCATTCCACACGCTCGGCGAGATTCTCACGCCGTCATGGTCGCCGGATGGCCGGAGGATCGCATTCTCCGCGACGACGGGCGGCGTGTCCGACCTGTTCATCTACGACCTCGAGGGTGGATCGCTCAAGCGCATGACGAACGACCCGTTCGCTGATCTCCAGCCGGTGTGGTCTCCGGATGGCCGATCAATCGCCTTCGTCACAGAGCGATTCGGCGGTGACCTGCTCCTGCTCTCGCCAGGCAACTATCGGCTGGCGCTGCTCGACGTGACCTCTGGCGGCATCCGCCCGATCGACACGTTCACGAGCGGCAAGAGCATCAATCCTGCGTGGACGCGCGATGGACGATTGCTCTATTTCCTGTCGGACGAGAGCGGCATCACGAACCTCTACGCGGTTGACGTAGCGAGTGGTGCCGTGCGCCCCCTGACGAACCTGTACGGCGGCATGAGCGGTATCACGGCTCTGAGTCCTGCGATCTCCTCGGCTGCCGCTTCCAGGCGGTTGGCGTTCAGCGCGTACGAGCATGGCAAGTACCACATCTACGTCGCCGATACGCCCGACGCGCTACTGGACGCGCCGGTTCCGCCGCTGACCGATCGCGTCTCACCGGCCTTGCTGCCGCCGCAGGAGAGGGAGCCTGGCGAAGTGTCCGGCCTGCTCGCGGACGCGACATTCGGACTCCCCGAAGATGAAGGAGAGATCGTCACGTATCGCCCCCGACTGTCGCTGGATTACGTCGGGCAGCCATACATCGGCGCCGGCATCAGTCCGTTCGGCACATTCGTCGGCGGTGGGCTGTCGTTCAGCTGGAGCAACATGCTCGGCAATCACAGTCTCGCAACCGCCGTTCAGACAGACACCTCCTTCGGCGGTCTGTCGGATCTGGCGAAGAACACCGCGGGGATCGTCGCTTATCAGAACCTGACGCATCGCTGGAACTGGGGTGCCGAGGTCCAACAGGTCCCCTACCTGAGCGGAGGCCTGTCGTCGGGGACTGGCGTCGTCAACGGCAATCTCGCGCAGGTGGATCAAATCAGCGTCGTGCGACAGACCAACCGCGGCCTGACCGGAATCGCCGCGTACCCGTTCACGCCCGCGCGCCGCGTCGAGTTCAGCAGCGGGTACCAGCAGGTCTCGCTCGATCAGGAGGTGCAAACGATTGTCACCTCGACGTTCACCGGCCAGGTTCTGCTGAATGAGACAACGACCATTTCGCTCGCGCAGTCATTGAACCTCGGCACGGCGGGCGCGGCTACCGTGTTCGACAACTCGGTGTTCGGCGCTACGAGCCCTGTGGCCGGGCAGCGATACCGGCTCGAGGTGACGCCAACCGCGGGCACGATCTTCTTCACCGGCGCACTGGCCGACTACCGGCGCTACCTGACGCCGGCGCCGTTTTATACGGTCGCCGGACGCGTGCTCCACTATGGACGCTACGGCGGGGGCGCAGAGGACTATCGCCTGCCGCCGCTCTTTCTTGGCTATCCACAGCTCGTGCGCGGCTACGACATCGGATCGTTCGACACGAGCGAGTGCCAGGCCAACGCGTCGAGCTCGTGCCCGGCGTTCGACCGGCTGCTGGGCAGCCGCATGCTCATAGGAAATCTGGAGCTTCGTTTCCCGCTCTTGCGTCCCTTCGGCGTCCGTCAGGGGATGTACGGACCGGTGCCGATCGAATTGGCATTCTTCGCTGACGGCGGCGTCGCGTGGATGTCGGATCAGGCACCGACGTTCTTCGGCGGGAACCGCAAACCCATCGCGAGCACAGGGATGACGATCCGCGTGAACCTGTTCGGGTTCGCCGTCGGCCAGCTCGACATTGCCCGGCCGTTGCAGCGGCCCGGCAGAGGCTGGCTGTTCGAATTCAGCCTGACCCCTGGCTTCTGATGTGCCGGACCAATCGAGATCGCAATGACACCGACTCCCGTCCCTGCCAAGAGCTGCCGCGAGCGCCAGTCGGGTCGTCTGGCGAGATCTTTCCCGCGGGTGGGAGAAATTTCCTCCCACGCCGCCCTGGCCAGCGGTTTCGGCCCTCCCCGCGTGGCCGCTTCAGGGCACATGGATTGCCTCCATTAGACGAAAGACCCTCCTATGGCTAATGACCATACGTTCACCGACGCAGTCCTCGATTTCTCTCAAGTCACCCTCAGCGATCTTGCCCGCGTCGGCGGCAAGAACGCGTCGCTCGGAGAGCTGTTCCGGTCGCTGAAGCCACAAGGCGTCGGCGTACTCGATGGCTTCGCGACGACGGCGGACGCGTATCGCCGGCTCCTGGCGAGTGGCGACCTCGAGAATACGCTGCGGGCGATCTTCACGCCGTTCAACCCCGAGGACTTGACCGAGTTGTCGCGCCGCGGGCACGCGGCTCGGGCGGCGGTACTCGAGACGCCGCTGCCGCCAGAGCTGCGGGCCGCGATCCTGTCCGCGTACGACCGGCTCGGCGCGCGACTGGGCCGCGAACCCGAACTGGCGGTACGCTCCTCTGCCACCGCGGAGGATCTGCCGGAAGCCTCCTTCGCCGGCGCAGCGGAAACGTTCCTGAACGTTCGTGGACGCGAGGGGCTGCTGCGCGCCGTGCAGGCGTGTTTCTCGTCGCTCTTCACCGACCGCGCGATCAACTACCGCGCACGGCTCGGATACGACCAGCTCAAGGTCGCGCTCTCGGTCGGCGTGATGCCGATGGTCCGGTCCGATCTCGCGAGCTCGGGGGTGATCTTCACGCTCGACACCGAGTCGGGCTTCCGCAACGTCATCACAGTGTCGGGTGCGTACGGCCTTGGCGAGTTCGTCGTGCAGGGCGTCGTCACCCCGGACGAATGGACGGTCTTCAAGCCGACGCTGGCCACCGGCCATCGCGCGATCATCGGCCGTCGGCTCGGAACGAAGGAAGTGCGTCTGGTCTACGCCGACGGCAGCAAGGGCACGCGAAGCGAGCCGACGCCAGCGGCCGAGCGCGCGCGCTTCTGCGTGACCGATGACGACGTGCTCACGCTCGCGCGCTGGGCTCGGACGATCGAAGACCACTATTCGACGCTCGCCGGCCATCCGCGACCGATGGACATCGAATGGGCGAAGGACGGCGTGACGGGCGAGCTCTTCATCGTGCAGGCGCGCCCTGAGACGGTGCATTCCGCCAAGACGCTGACGGCGATGGCCGAGGTCTACCGCCTCACGGTGGTTCCAGGCGCGCCGCTCGTCAAGGGTCAGGCCGTCGGCGAACGGATCGGCGCCGGGCGTGTCCGGGTGGTGCGCGATGTCGCAGGGCTCGCGGCCGTGCAACCTGGAGAAATCCTGGTCGCGGAGAACACCGATCCCGATTGGGAGCCGGTGATGCGCCGCGTTGCCGCGATTGTCACGGACAAGGGCGGCCGCACGGCTCACGCGGCGATCATCTCGCGCGAGTTCGGCCTGCCCTGCATCGTCGGCACGGACACGGCGTCCCGGATGCTGCAGGACGGCGATGAGGTCACCGTCTCCTGCGCGGAAGGCGCCGAAGGACACGTCTATCCCGGCTGCCTGCCCTTCGTCGTTGACCACCTGGACGCGATCCTCGTACCGCGGACACGCACGCAGATCATGCTGATCGTCGGCGACCCGAGCCGCGCGTTCCACCTGTCGATGATTCCGAATCAGGGAGTCGGCCTCGCCCGCGCCGAATTCATCATCACCAACCACATCGGCGTTCATCCGATGGCGCTGGCGCGGTATCCACACCTGGCCGACGAGGCGGTCGTCCACGAGATCGCCCGACGTATCGGCCCCGAGGACGCACGGGCGTTCTTTGTACAGAGATTCAGTGAAGGCGTCGCGAAGATTGCCGCTGCGTTCCATCCAAAACCGGTCATCGTGCGCATGAGCGATTTCAAGACGAACGAATACGCGCAGCTCGTCGGGGGCCGGCAGTTCGAACCGTCGGAAGAGAACCCGATGCTGGGATTCCGCGGCGCGGCGCGTTACTACGACGAACGGTACGCTGACGGTTTCGCGCTGGAATGCGAGGCGCTGCTGCGTGCGCGCCGCGACCTCGGCCTCGCGAATATCAAGGTGATGATTCCTTTCTGCCGGACAGTCGACGAAGGGCGGCGCGTCATCGCCGCGATGGCGGCCAACGGCCTCCGCCAGGGGAAAGACGGGCTCGAGATCTACGCGATGTGCGAGGTGCCGTCGAACGCGATCCTGGCCGAGGACTTCCTCCGGATCTTCGACGGCTTCTCGATCGGCTCGAACGATCTGACGCAGCTCACCCTTGGTCTCGATCGCGATTCGGGCACCGTCGCGCACCTGTTCGATGAGCGCAACGACGCCGTGCGCTGGCTGATCGCGCGCGCGATCGCGGCGGCGAGACGGGTCGGCAAACCGATCGGCATCTGCGGCCAGGCGCCGTCAGACTATCCGGAGTTCGCCGAGTGGCTCGTCGGCGAGCAGATCGACTCCATCTCCCTCAATCCGGACACGGCCATCACGACGACGCTGCGGGTGGCCGAAGCCGAGAAGAGAACAAGGCCGGCCATGCACGGAGCGATATGACGCGCGCCGAAGTGCAGCAGACAGTTGTCGATACTCTGGCCCGGGTCGCGCCGGAGATCAATCCAGCCACGCTACGCGGCGATGTGCCCTTCCGCGATCAGATCGATCTGGATTCGGTCGACTATCTGAACTTCGTGATCGCGTTGCACACGCAGCTCGGCGTTGAGGTTCCGGAAGCGGACTACGGTTGTCTGGCGTCGCTCAACGGCGCGGTCGAGTACCTGGCGGCGAAGCTTGGCGGGGTGCGCTGATCTCAGTCTGGAGCCGTATCCATGACATCGTCGGTCGAACGACTCATCGAGCGCCTTCGCGAAGCCGAAGAGGATCTCACCCGCGAGGCGGACGCGCAGCAGAAGCAGTGGCAATACCGCGTCCGCCGCGGCCGAGTCTGGTTCGACGAGGAGGTCCGTCGCGCGCACCGCGCGTTCAAGCAGAGCATCCCGGCGTTCATCTGGGAATCAAGCGTCGCGTCCCTCCTGACGGCGCCTGTTATCTATTCATTGTTGCTCCCCTTCATGGTGCTGGACGTCTGGGTCACGCTCTATCAGTGGGTCTGCTTTCCGATCTATGGCATCGCACGGGTCCCGCGGCGTCGCTACTTCGTCATCGACCGCCACAAGCTTGCGTACCTGAACGGTATCGAGAAGATCAATTGCGTGTACTGCGGATATGCCAACGGGGTCATTGCGTACGTCCGCGAGGTCGCCGCGCGCACCGAGGAGTACTGGTGCCCCATCAAGCACGCGCGAGCCGTCCCGACGCCGCACACGCGCTACCACCTGTTCTTCGATTACGGCGACGCGAAAGCGTATCGCCAGGAATTGCCGAAGCTGCGACGAGCGCTTCGGCCCTCGCGGAAGCGGAAGCAATGAGGAGTCGACGGACGCGGAAAACGGTCCTGCGAGGATAAGGCAGTCCCCGTCATCCAGGATGGCGGCTACCAGACACCCGCCGAAGTGTTTCTCTTGCGATGCGGCGCCCGATGCTTCAGCGTCCAGCGCTTCGCTGGCGTCGTGGGACGCTCCTCACCGCGGCCCAGGAGCGTCAGCAGGTCCGACACGGTGACGATGCCCGCGACGCGCCCCCGGTTGCTGACAACGAGACAACCGATCGATCGCCCTCGCATCAGGTTGGCCGCTTTTCGAATCGGCGTCGTGGGCGGCACGGTGACGACTCGCTCCGTCATGAGATCCGCGACCGTTCGTCCCTTTCTCACCGACGTCCCCGCTCGCCCGCCCGCGTCCCGATCCGACAGAACTCCCACGATCCTGGCCCCTTCGGCGACGACCAAGTGATGGATCCCATGAAGCCGCATGATCTGCCAGGCGTCTTCGGCGGCGGCTGCGGGGGCGATCTTCTCGACGGCTTCCGTCATCACATCCTGCACGCGCATCATGATTGTTCCTCCTCGATCCAGCGCCCGCGCAATTCGGTCGGCACCAGCCATCGAAGCACAGAACGGACCATGGAGCAGCGGGGACAAGCGTCCGCGAGATTCCAATCGCGTTCTTAAGTGGCAGCGGAATTTTCCGCGAGAGTGGGGATTTTCTGGCGCCCGAAACACTATCAAAGCTTCTGTCCACGCTCTGGCGGTGACTTGGACCATCTCGCCGTGCGAGTCAGGCGGCACGACGGTTGCTCGGCGTGTCGCGTAACCGCACAGGCGAAAGGGTTCGACACAGTGACAATCATCGATCGCGACTCCAGAACCTGCGCCACCGAGGCGGAAGACGAAGACGTTCGCGCACGAATTCATGCGGAGTATCGGGAGATGCCAGGACTGAGCCTCACCCTGGCGCAGGCGTCCCGTCTGTTCAACATCGAACCCGTCCGCTGCGGTCGGGTACTGGAAGCACTCGTCAGCGGAGGCGTGCTCAGGACCGACGGTCGCGCATTCGTTCACGCTCGCGACGGCCGACGTTGCGCCTGACTGGGTTAGGCTTATTCCGTCGTCTTGCCGTCGAACTGTTCCTCGTCTCTGTTCGCGTCGTCGCGGGTATGGTGGACGACGCCGTCCCGATGATTCGGCGGCGCATAGAGCGTGTAGAGCTTCAGTGGAACACTGCCGGTATTGATGATGTTGTGCGTCGCCCCCGCCGGGACGACGACCGCAAAGCCCGCTCGGATCGCCGTCCGAACGCCATCGAGAACTGCCTCACCGGCACCTTCTTCCACCCGAAAAAACTGGTCGAGCGTGTGGATTTCCGCCCCGATCTCTTCCTTGGGTTTTAGCGCCATGACCACGAGCTGGCAGTGCTTTGCCGTATAGAGCACACGGCGAAACTCGTCATTCTTGACGGCGAGATCCTCGATGTCCTGCACGAAGCCTTTCATAACGATCTCCTTTCACGTTCCTGAAGCCTTCGATTGACTCGTCGACGACTTCGACATCATCCTGCCTATCCATGAACACCGAGAATACCAGCGAGCCGGGCTCACGCAGTGACATCCACGTGCTCGCGCTGATGGCGGCAACCGCGCTCGGCGTCTATCTCTGCTACCGGATGGCGCTGCCATTCGTGCCAGCCCTGACGTGGGCGCTGGCGCTGGCAGTCGTGTTCTTGCCGATCCACCGGTGGATGGAGTCAACGTTGAAACACTCCAACCTGGCGGCGTCGGTCTCCGTCCTGGTAATCGGACTGATCGTGATCGTGCCTGCGACGTTCGTGGGGCAGCGGCTCGTCTCGGAAGCGGTGACAGGCGCGGACACCATCAGCGCCAGGGTCGAGTCCGGGGAGTGGCAGCGCGTCCTCGACGTCCACCCCCGCATCGCGCCCATCGCCCAATGGATCGAGCGGCAGATTGACCTGCCTGGAACCGTCAGCACGATCGCTGCATGGCTGACCAATGCCACCGCGTCCTTTGTCAGGGGCTCCCTGATTGAAGCGATCGGCGTGCTCCTGACGTTCTATCTGCTGTTCTATTTCCTGCGGGACCGGCGCGAGGTGCTCGTGTCGTTGCGCGCTCTCTCGCCTCTGTCCCAGGCGGATATGGACAGGCTGTTTAGCCGCGTGGGCGATACCGTTCACGCGACGATTTATGGAACGTTGGTCGTCGCCGCCGTACAGGGCACGTTGGGTGGACTGATGTTCTGGTGGCTGGGTCTGCCGGCTCCCTTGTTGTGGGGACTGGTGATGGGCGTACTGGCCGTGGTCCCGGTGCTGGGCGCCTTTGTCGTCTGGATTCCGGCGACCCTCTTCCTGGCGCTCGATGGCAGTTGGGGAAAAGCCTTGATTCTCGCCTTCTGGGGCGGCGTGGTCGTCGGCGGGATCGATAACGTGATCTATCCCATCCTGGTTGGGAACCGGTTGAAGCTCCACACCATTCCCGCGTTCATGGCCATCATCGGCGGCCTGATTGTGTTCGGCCCGTCCGGCCTGATTCTGGGTCCTGTGACCCTCACGGTCACCGTGTTGCTCCTGGAAATCTGGCAACACCGAACTCCATGAACCCGGCCACCGCGCGACCCTTGACGCGGCGAAGAGGCACGTGCAGACCTTATGCGGCGCGTACATCCTGCGGCGTCACTGTGCGATGGCGGTGGCCGCTAGCGATTGCCCGGAACGGTCACACGACGCGGCGGCCGCTCAGCAACCCGACCAGAAACAACACAATCGCGATGACCAACAGGACGTGGATGAACGCGCCGATCGTGTAGCCGCTCACCAGACCGAGCAACCACAGAATCAACAGAATCACGGCGATGGTGTATAGCATGGCACTCCTCCTTACCCTCGTGGACGAGTCACTTGCCTTTTGTGGCCGCGTACCGGTTCAGCAGGGACAGCAGCCTCGCGGCGGCCGTGGGCGCTGGCACTCCCTTCGTCACGATGTCGCGGTTTTCCAGTCTCTTGCCATAGAGGGTCGCGTTGTCATCCAGATCCTGGCGCAGCGTGGCGCCTTCCAGAGCGACACCTGCAAACAACCCTTGCGATCGCGACCAGGACAGAATGTCCGCGTGCAATTGCGCATCCGTCTGCGCAGTGGCCGTGCGACCCACGGGGCCTGCCGCCGCGGAACCTTCCACGCCCAACGTGAATTTGCTCGAAAGCAGTTTGTCCGATCCCCGTTCACTCATGACCAGCATGACCACGTCAGTCGACGAACCCCCAATCTGAAAGCCCACGCTTCCACCCTCGATGCGGACCGTGGCGGGCGCCGACCAGCCCGCTCCGCTCGTGTTCCGACAGGACAGGTATCCTTTCCCGTACTTCCCGCCGACAACGAACGCCGCGGTCTTGAGGTCCGGAACAATCACGATGCAGTGGGCCTTCTCGATGAGCTCCTGAGGAATGCCCTTATCCGGCGTCGCCATAATCTCTGAAAACACGGCCGCCGCTGCGGTCAGGCGCTGTGCCGGCTCGTTGTCAGCCGCCAGCAGCGGCGTAATCGCCAACGTCGTCACCACGGTCGTCGTAATAATCAGTTTCACGTTGCACCTTCCTTCTGCCCGCTCGTTAACATGTCCGGTTGACGAGCGCGTCAGCGCTTTGCGGTGTTTTCCAGCACTTCGTTGATCGTCCTCGCCGCGTCCGCGGCCTGAGAGTTCGCGTTCTGACTGAGCTGCCCGGCCGCGCGCTGTGCCTCGTCGATCCGCGCCAAGGCGATCTTCAGTTGTGTCGCTTCTTCCTGGCGGCCGAGGTCATTGAGTCGCGCGTCAGCGGCGCGCAACGCGCTCCGAGCCATCTCGAGATGACGGCTCGCTTCGCCGAAGTTGACGCTGTAGATGTCCAGGCGCGCATCGAGCACTGCGGCGCGTCCTTCGAGCAGGCCGTCGCGTAGCTCAGCGAGCTGGAGCGCGCGACTGATGTCCGACCTGCCCGACGCACCCCACACCCATCCAACACCCAGCGCAACGAGCAGCGCCACACCCATTCCAAGAATGCGCTTCATCATCGTCCCGCCCCTCCTCGCGGGCCAGGTTAGCAGGTTAGAACGCCAGGATGAGCCCCACGCTGGCGCGGCCGAAATCCAGCTTTGTATCGCTCAACGTGAACCCGAGCGCCTTGAGATCCTGAAATGCGTGAAAGTAGCGGATGTCGCCACGCACACCTGCATGCGCGCCAAAGAACGCCGCGATGCCGCCGCCCGCATCCCACCCAAGATTATTGTTGGTCGAGCTCAGCACGCGTGACGGCGTGAACTCCACGTGGGTCTTGATCAAACCCAGACCGGCGAGAGCGTACGGGCGCACGGGACCGATCCTTGGAATGATCATGGCGTTACTCATCAGGGTGAGGACGCTCGATGACAGTCCCGGGGCCGTGCCAAAGAAGTCCTTGGCATAGGCGAGCTCCTCCTCGAACCCAAGGATGCTTCCCATCGTTCCAAGTGACACACCAACATTCAGCTTCTTGTCCTCGCAGTTCGTTATCTGCGGGCAGCTGGCGTCACCACCGAAGTCGTACCCAATGAATGGACTGACAAAGCCCTGGGCCCGAGCGGGCGTCGGAGCGCCGACGATGAGCGCGAGCGTCAGGACGGAGAACGGGATGAAACCTCGAGCGTGTTTCGGCATGGTCAACCTCCGCGCCACGAGACGGCGCACCGCAACAAGGAACGCATGGCGCGTACCGCATCCGGAGTCAACCTGCGACGGCAGAATCCTGGGTCTTCTAATTGGAAAACTCCCGTGAAGCCGAATCACCCGTGCGGGAAATTTCCAGCCTAGTGCGCAAATTCTTCCCGCCCTGCCGTCTGTCCGATGTCGAGCACTCCTCACCTCTACCCTCTGCCTCTGCCCGCCCTCGGGATTCGGGGATAACACGACGCGCGGCTTTCGGATTCAATGGAGCTCGCTTGGCGCGACCGGTGCATCCTCCAAGAGCGCCCGCGTAACGCGAAGAGACTCCCATGACGCTGATCCCAACGCAAATCAACTTCCGCGGCCTGGCGCATTCCGAGACCATCGAAGCGGACATCCACGAACGGATCGTCTGGCTGGAGCAGTTCTACGGCGGCATCGTTCGGTGCCGGATCCTGATTGAAATCCCGCATCGGCATCGCCACGACGGTCGCCACTTTCGCGTTCGGATCGAGATAACCGTACCGGGCGGCGCGCCAATCGTGGTGAATCACGAGCCCTCGTTGCACGGGCCGCTGAAGGATGTCGCAGAAGCCGCGCATCACAAGGACACCGAAATCGAAGCGGCGCACCGGTACGCGTATGTCGCGATCCACGAAGCGTTTGACGCGGCGCGTCGTCAACTCCAGGACTTCGCCCGCGAGCAACGCGGCGTCGTCAAGACCCACGAGGTGCCGGAGCACGGCGAGATCGCCGAGATCTTCGCCGTCGATGGCCACGGGTTCATTCGTGCCCGCGAACGTCGGATCTACTTCACCCGCGCGAGCGTAGTGGACGACGCGTTCGACGAGCTCGAGGTCGGAACCCCGGTCGTGTTCGTCGAGGAAGAGGGCGAGAAGGGGCCGCAGGCGAGCACGGTGCGCGTGCTGGGCAAGCACCACTACGTCACCCACTGACACATGAGTCAGCGATCAGCAGGTTGGAAGAAAGAGGACCTCATCATGACGACGACACAGACCGATAGTGCGCCCCTCGAAGAGCCGCTGGCGGAGCTCGAGAGGCACATTGGATGTCCGGAATCACCCTAGGAGCACATCGTGGAAGCAACCCGGTACGGATTGCGTGTCGAGATACCTGTGGCCTATGAACAAGCCGTCGAACAAGCGACTGCGGCCCTGAAGGCCCAGGGCTTCGGCGTGCTCACGACGATCGATGTGCAACAAACCCTCAAGCAGAAGCTCGATCGCAGCTTCCGCAAGTACGTCATTCTCGGCGCCTGCAATCCGCCGCTTGCGGATCGCGCGCTCCAGGCGGAGCTGGAGGTGGGGCTGCTGCTCCCCTGCAACGTCATCGTGTACGAGGTGTCGCCGGGAAACAGCGTGGTATCAGCCATGGCGCCGCTGGCAGCGTTGGGGATCGTCGGTGACAATCCGGAACTGCAGGCCGTCGCCAGAGAAGCGGACAGCCGCCTCCGCGCAGCGCTCACGACACTGGGGGGCCCGTAGGCGCCGTCACTCAGATCAAATGAGTTGCCGGCACCGCCAGCACGGGTACCGGCGCGCTGCAGATCACGGGGTAGGCGGTCGATCCTGGCCGCGGACCGCTTTCCGTCCGCTCCAGCCCCATGACAATCAACCCGGCGCGACGGCTTCGTGCAAGGTCGGCGACGCGCTCGGCGATGTTGCCCTGCACGATCACGGATTCGACAGGCCCGTACCCCTCGAGCAGGGCCGTCGCGTGGCACATTTGCTGGTGCACTTGGGCGGCATGCTCTTCAATGGCCGCCTCGGCACGAAAGCGCCATGACAACGGCATAGAGACGTGCGGCATCACATGCACCAGCACGAGACGCGCGCCGATCGCGTGGGCAAAACCAGCCGCGAGGGCTGCCGCAGTCGATGCGGCCGGTCCGAAATCGGAGAGCACGAGGATCGAGCCGAGCCCTTCCAGGTTGCGCGCCTGGTCGACATCTGTAGACGCCGGGACCACCAGGAGCGGGACCGTGGCACGCTTCAGCACACGCGCCGTCGTCGAGCCGAAGAACGCCTTGCGCACACCGGTGAGCCCATGCGCGCCCATCACAATCAGATCGACACCCTCACGTTTCGCGAGCGCGACGATCTCCGGACCCGGTTCGCCGGTGACGACATGAAGCTTCGGTTCGGCGGGCAGATCGAGATCGACCGTGCCGGCGATGAACTGGCTCAGCTCGTCGAGGAGACGGGGACACGCGGATGCACCGTGCTCAACCTGCGCGAGCAGCGGATCTTCGACGAAGACCACGTGTACAGCGGCGCCGAACTGCCTGGCAAACCGCGCGGCGGCGCGAAGGGCAGCCCTCGATGCTTCCGAGAAATCCAGCGGGCACAGGATCGAGCGGATCTGCATGGCACCTGCACAAGAGCACGGACCGTTCCATCCGGGGAGACTCGCCACACGCCGGACACCTGGCCCCCACACGAAATTCTTGGCACCGTGAGGGGAATCTCTCGCAGCTCGAGGGGCCCGGGGTCAATAGTCGAACAAACGGCGCTGCTCTTCCCGCATCAGCCAGTAACACTCACACGAT
>Ga0210380_10000181_pt1 | contig 34526 bp, 26 predicted proteins | sample PLM4_5_coexredo_FD_155476 | JGI IMG/M metagenome (GOLD analysis project Ga0210380, IMG submission 155476) | Groundwater sediment microbial communities from an aquifer in East River, Colorado, USA - PLM4_5_coex redo | ecosystem: Environmental > Terrestrial > Soil > Riparian zone | place: USA... | reverse complement strand
ATGCTGAAGCGGCCGCATGCGATCTACATCAGCCCGTACGACGCCGAGAAGCGCGTCTGGGTGGTTGACGATCACAGCCACGCGCTCTTCCAGTTCACCCACGACGGCAAGACGCTGCTCAAGACCATCGGCACCGTGGGCAAGGCCGGCGCCGACGCCACCCACTGCAACCGGCCGACGTTCATGGCGTTCATGCCCGACGGGACGATGTTCGTGGCCGACGGGTACAACGGCAATCGTGTGGTGAAGCTCGACAAGGACGGGAAGTTCCTGCTCGCGTGGGGCGAGCGCGGCACGCCACCCAACGAGAAGCGGCCGGGCTATCTCAACGTGGTTCACGGCATCGCCGTGGATCCCACGGCGCGGCGCGTGTACGTGAGCGATCGCGGCAATCGCCGCTTGCAGGTGTTCGACGACAACGGCAAATTCCTGGATCAATGGCCGTTCGCGCAGCCCTCGTCGGTGAACTTTCTGTATGTCGGCGCGGATCGCAACGTGTGGGCGTTCGACGACACGACCTCGAAGATCGTGAAGTTCGATCGCGACGGCCATCTGCTGTACGCGTGGGGCGCGCTCGGCGACTATCCCGGCGCGCTGTTCAACATGCACGGGGCGAGCGTCGACCAGCAGGGCAACCTCTATGTGGCCGAGGTGGCTGGCGGCCGCGCGCAGAAGTTCCGCCCCCGCCCGGGCGTCAACCCCGCCTACCTGGTGGATAAGCCCATCTACGCCGCCTGGCAATAGCGACCCTTCAAGGAGGCCCGTTGTGCGTCTACGGTTTTTCGCGTTGTTGATGTTCGTGCTGTCGGCTGTGCTGCTGACGGCCCAGCAGCGGACAACGCTCGACATCTACTCGATCGACGTCGAGGGCGGCGGCGCCACGCTGTTCGTCTCCCCGTCCGGGCAGTCCCTGCTCGTCGACTCGGGCAATCCCAGCAGCGGCCGCGATGCCGACCGAATCGTCGCGGTGGCGAAGAACGCCGGGCTGACGCAGATCGACCACCTGGTGACGACGCACTTCCATGGCGATCACATGGGTGGCCTGTCCGAACTCGCCGAGCGGTTCCCCATCCGGCACTACATCGATCACGGTGACAACATCCAGCCGGATGGCTCGGGCGCGAGGTTCTTCGCCGGCTACCTCGACCTGGCTGCCAAGGCGCGTCGCACGTCCGTCAAGGTGGGCGACAAGGTTCCGCTTACCGGCGTGGACTGGCTCATCGTCGCGTCCAATGCGCAGGTTCTCCAGCGGCCGCTGCCGGGCGGGGGACAGCCGAATCCCGAATGCGCCACGTTCCCGAGACAGGAGGAGACCAACTTCGAAGACTCACACTCGGTCGGCAGCCTCGTCTCGTTCGGGAAGTTCCGTCTCGCGCACTTCGGCGACTTGACGGTGAACTTCGAGTATCAGTTCATGTGTCCGAACAATCGCATCGGAACCGTGGACGCGTGGATCGTATCGAACCACGGTCAGGTGCGGTCGGGCTCGGCCGTGCTTGCCCATGCGCTGCAGCCGCGGGTCGCCATCATGAACAACGGCGCGCGCAAGGGCGGTGTGCCCGACACGATGAAGATCATCTACACGATCCCGGGTCTCGAGGACCTGTGGCAGCAGCATTTCTCTCTGCTCGGGGGTCAGGAGTACGCCGCGCCGGGCGCGTTCATCGCGAACACCGTGGACGATCGGCCTGCAGCCGTGGATATCGCGCCGCTCCCGCCGGCGCAGCCGGGGACGACGCTTCCGCCGGCACCCATGCACAGCGGCCCCGCGAACTGGATCAAACTGTCGGCGCAACAGGACGGATCGTTCACGGTCTCCAACAGCCGCAACGGTTTCACCAAGACCTACCGACCGAGAGCGACGACAGTGCCATGAGACGAGCGTTCCTTGCACGTTGCCTTCCGTCGCCCGTCGTGGTTGCCAGTTGACGACCAGGCGACGACGATGGCATCGTCGTCGTGCGAGGGTGGTCGGGATGTGCGTCTATGGACCCTCATCGAATACTGGCCATGGCAGATGAACGCTTTGAACGACGGCTGGCGCAGGAATCGGGCGCGACTCGGCAGGAGATCGCCGCTGTCCGCCAGGAGATTGCTGCGGTCCGCCAGGAATTGCGGCAAGAGACAAACGCCCTCCGACACGAGATGTCCGAGGGCTTCGCGCAAGTTCACCAGAAGATCGCGGACGCGCGTGCAGACGTCATCAAGTGGTCGTTCCTGTTCTGGACGGGCCAGTCCCTGACAACTGCCGGACTCCTTCTCGCCATCCTCAGGAGCCGCTAGCCGGCCAGCAGGTACTTCCGGACCTCCGGGTCCTTGAAACGCCAGAGCACGTTGTCGATGAAATAGTGGTGGATGTTGATGAACAGCATCGCCGCGGTGAAGAAGAAGAACATCTTCCACGCCGCGAACGTGCGGAGGCCGGCGTCGATCTCGTTCGGCAGGAACTCGAACGCCAGCCATCCCGCCACAACCGTCCCCACCACGATCGCGGTGCCGCGGACTTCGGGATGCGCGAGCCCGCGCAGGCGCGTGTCCTCCATCTTGTAGACGAACGCCAGGTACTGCAGCGAATGAAAGAGCGGCGTCAGCAGGAAGTAGAACTCGAACTGTCGAGTGATCGGCAGCCACCAGACGTAGAGCGCGACGAGCGGCACGACCATGTTCACGCCCGGAGGCCGCCCGTGCTCCTTGTAGTTCCTCCAGAACACCTGGTGACCGATGAGTGCGACGCCGATTACGAGGATCGCGCTGGTGATGGGCAGCAGGATATCGGGCAGGTCGAGCGAGTAGTAGCTGAACTGGGAAAATGTGTTCTGTGTGCCCCGCGCGTTGTTCTGCGCGAAATTGAGCCACCAGATGCTGAGCAGCGCCCACTTGGTGATCGTCCGCTGCCGTGCCGTGAGGGGATAGCGATCGAAGTAGGCGTACACCATCACGCAGCCGAAGACCTGCTTGGTGTAGTGCCATCCGACCGTGAACAGCATTACGTTGAACGTCAGGGTGAACAGGAGGTCGCCGAGCCGGGGGCCCGACAGCACGTTCGCGTTGGCGCCGAGGCCGGTGACCGACTGCCTCAGCCACCCCACGAGCGGCAGATTTGACGCCGGTTCGTCGTAGCGCGCGTACGCCCACGCGAAGGCGACGCCCATCAGCACGGGCACGACAATGAGCTGCCACCAGTGGGCGGAGACGAACGAGCGTCCTCGCGAATAGGCGAGTTTGTACGAGATCAGGAAGTGGGGATAGTTGACGAGCAGCGAGAGCGACGCCGTCGTATAGGTGAGGTTCTTGAAGTGCTGGTCGATAGCCCACTCGGTGCGAAAGCCCTGCACCGCGATCATCACCAGCCACACCAGCAGGCTCGCGCCGCCGAGCAGCCAGAAATCGACGAACCGCGTCGTCAGCGCGCGCGGACGATCATGTGCGGCCGCAGGGACGTCGCGCGCCGGCGCAGAGGTTGGAAGCGTCGTGACGGTGACGGCCACGGTCGTTGCAGATTACCACCCACCACCAACCACCCACCACCAACCGGTTGAGATAGACTGGGCGCTCGATTGAACCCAGCGCTCACCAGGCTTCTCCACGACATCCTGACCAGCCGCGTCTACGACGTGGCGCGCGAAACGCCCCTCGATCCGGCGCCGGGCCTGTCGCGCCGTCTGGGCAACAACGTGCTGCTCAAGCGTGAGGACCTGCAGCCCGTGTTCAGCTTCAAGCTGCGCGGGGCCTACAACAAGATCGCGCATCTCACGCAGGACGAGCGCGCCCGCGGCGTCATCACCGCGAGCGCCGGCAACCACTCGCAGGGGGTGGCCTACTCGGCGCGCAAGCTCGGGCTGCGCGCCGTCATCGTGATGCCGCAGACGACACCGCAGATCAAGGTGGACGCGGTGCGGGCGATGGGCGCCGAGGTGGTGCTGTCGGGCGACACCTATGGCGACGCCAAGACGCACTGCGACACGCTGGTCACGCAGACCGGGATGACGTTCATCCATCCCTTCGACGACCCGCTGGTCGTGGCGGGGCAGGGGACAATCGGCGCCGAGATCCTGCGCCACCAGGAACAGCTCTCGGCCGTGTTCGTACCCGTGGGCGGGGGCGGGCTCATCGCCGGCATCGCCGGGTACATCAAGTCGCTGCGGCCAGACATCAAGATCATCGGCGTCGAGCCGTATGAAGCCGACGCCATGTATCGGTCGTTGAAAGAGGGCACGCGCGTCCGTCTCGACCATGTCGGCCTCTTCGCCGACGGCGTCGCCGTGCGCGAGGTGGGCGAGCTGACGTTCGCCCTGGCGAAGGCGACCGTGGACGAGATCGTGCTGGTGAGCAACGACGAAGTATGCGCCGCCATCAAGGACGTGTTCGACGACACGAGAACGATCATGGAGCCAGCCGGCGCGCTCGCCGCGGCGGGGCTCAAGACGTGGGTCGCGCGCGAAGGCGTGCGCGGCCAGACGCTGGCCGTCGTCCTGAGCGGCGCCAACATGAACTTCGACCGCCTGCGCTTCGTCGCCGAACGGGCCGAGCTGGGCGAATCGCGCGAGGCGCTCATCGCGGTCACCATCCCCGAGCGCAAAGGGGCGTTCCGCGAGTTCTGCGGCGCCATTGGCCGCCGCGTCGTCACCGAGTTCAACTATCGACTGTCGGGGCGGAGCGAGGCACACATCTTCGTCGGCATCGCCACCCAGTCGCGCCAGGATGCCGACGCGCTCATCGCGGAGCTGCGCGCGCGCGGTTACGAAGCCGTCGATCTCACCGACAACGAGATGGCGAAGCTGCACGTGCGGCACATGGTGGGGGGGCATGCACCCGACGTGCGGCACGAGCGGCTGTGCCGCTTCGAGTTTCCCGAGCGTCCCGGCGCGCTCGGCAACTTCCTCGACGCGCTCGCGGGCCGCTGGAACATCAGCCTGTTCCACTACCGGAATCACGGATCGGATTTCGGCCGTGTGCTGGCGGGTCTCGAAGTAGAGGACGCCGATCTCGACGCGTTCCGGTCGTTTCTCGACGGGCCTGGCCTACGAGTACACGCTCGAGGGCGACAACCCGGCGTACCGCTTCTTTCTCGCGTGAGGCGAGAAATCCATTGCAGATTGAAGATTGCTCGATCGTCGACTGTTGTCGAATACTGATTGTCGATCGTTCGAATTGATTGGTGACTGACGCAATCGATTCCAGAATTCGGCTTCCGCGTCGACAATCACCTCAGAATCACAAATCAATTCGAACAATCGCCAATCTTCAATCATCAACAGTCGCCAATCGACCAATCTACAATCATCAATTCTTGATGTATTTTGTGATTCCCCTCAGCTGCGCCTCCGCCGTGTAGAGGTTGCCGGCGGCGTCGATGGCGATGCCCTCGCCCATGGCGCCGTCCGCCGAATCCGGCGTGGCGTGTGGCGGGATGAAGATTGTCACCTTGCCGTCCGTAAGGCTCCCGATCCGGATGCCTTTCCGCCAGCCCGGGTGCGTCCGTTCGGCAGACTCCGAATCGGCCGTGTAGATCACATCCTGGGCGTCGATCGCCAGACCGCTGGTCCGGCTGAACGTATCGTATTCGCTGATGAACGCGCCTGCCTTGCTCAGGATCTGGATGCGGTGGTTGTGACGGTCGGCGACGATCAGCCGCCCGCGTGAGTCGAATTCGAGCGCGTGCGGCGTACGGAACTCGCCAGGCCCGGTACCGGTCTTCCCGATCGTTCTGAGGAACTTTCCGTTCCGATCGAACACCGAGATGCGGCCGACCAGAGTGGGATCGGTCACGTCGGTGTGGCTCTCCGCCACGTAGACGTCACCGTTGGTCGGGTCGGTCACGACGTCGGTCGGCTCTGTCAGCGCCTCGGGCGGGTTTCCTTTCACGCCTGGTTTCCCCAGCGTCATCAGCACCTTGCCGTCGGGGCTGAACTTGATGACGACGCTGCCCTTCTTGTCTGCGTCTGGGAATTTCTTGAGGTCGTCGGCGTTGGGCACGCGCGCGTCGGTCACCCACACGTTGCCCTCGCGATCGACATGAACGCCGTGGGGCCACACGAACATTCCGCCGCCGAAGCTCGCGATCTCTTTCCCTGACTCGTCGAAGTGGTGCACCGGATTCACCATGGTGCCGAGACAGCCTGGTGTCGTCCCCGGTGAGCACCGATCGGTCGCCCACACCGTTTTGCCATCCCGGTCGATGGCCACGCCGTTGGATCCGCCCCACGGGCGCGCCTCGCGATCGAGCCGTGCCCAGTCGCGGATGACGCGATAGGGATTGGCGCCGCCGTTGACGGGCTGCACCTTGTCGGTCTGCGCGGTGCCGCCCTGCTGCTGCGTCTGAACGGCTGGGCTCTGCGCCATCATCCAGACGAAGACGGTGGCTGCCGCGAACGCGACCCTGACGACGCCTGAGGTGAACATCGTGCTCCTCCCGATCATTTCCAGCTCTGGATGGCCTTGTTGTGCAACGACTCTGGCGTAAGCTCCGCGAGCTCGATGCGGCCCATGTAGGGGTCGGTGATGTTGGCGAGGATCGCCTTCGTATCGCTGACGTTCGTGTCGCTCACCATCACGCCGGTCGCCTTGAACCTGGCGACAGCCGCCTTCGCGTTGTCGACGTGCAGTCCGTAGTGGGTAAACCCGGCGGCGCGCCCCGGCCCGGCCGGGTTCAGCTCGAGGAACGTGTTCTTGCTGATCTGCATGTACACGAGCCGTGGTTGCCCCTTGTCGTCGTTGGCGCGAAAGGCTTCCCGGTAGCCCATCTTCTGCGTGTAGTACGTCACCGCCTCGTCGATGTTCGGCACGTTGATGCCGACGTGATTCATCATCACGACACCACTGCCCGTGCCCTGGGCGAGCCCCAGGTGCACGGCCAGCCCCACGAAGAGTCCGGCCGCAAACAGCATTGCACCTCGCATGACATCCTCCTCGGGAAGTGGGCCAGGCGAGAGCGCCTGACGCCTCATTGTGCAACAACCCGCCGGCAACTTCTCGCCCGTCTGACTTGCGCGGGGCGCGGCCGGTCTGAGTAAAATCACGCCGACATGATGCGAACCATCTGGCGTGTGTGCATGTGGCTGGGCCTGGCAGTGGTCGTGGCCGCGGTCGTGCTGGCGGTCTACGTGGCCCGTAACTGGGACAGGACGTGGGACGTGCCCGAGCCCGACCTGCACGCATCCACCGATCCGGCTGTCATCGCGCGCGGCGAGTACCTCGTGTACGGCCCCGCGCACTGCATCGTCTGTCACGCCGGCAGCGTCGAACAGTTCGAGCGTTTCGTCGAAGACGGCACGCCGCCCACGCTGGCCGGCGGGCACGGGCTGCTGCTGGGTCCGCTCGGCACGCTGTACCCGAAGAATCTCACGCCAGATAAGGAGACCGGCATCGGGCGCTACACCGACGGACAGATCGCGAGGATGATGCGGCACGGCGTCCGGCCAGACGGCCAGGCGTCGATCCCCCTGCTGATGCCGTTTGGCAACATGAGCGATGCCGATGTCGTGGCCGTTATTTCGTTCCTCCGATCGCTTCCGGCCGTGCGCCAGGAGATGCCGCAAAACGAGTGGACGACGTTCGGCAAAGTGATGCGGACGTTTGTCGCGGCCGCCCGCCCGAACCTCGACGTGCATCCGCCAAAGGACGCGCCGCCCCAGGAGCCCACGCCGGCAAACGGCGAGTACCTGGTGCGGTCGGTCGCCGACTGTGGCGGCTGTCATTCGCCGTTGGACCAGGCGACGGGGGCGCCGACGGGCCCGGAATTCTCGGGCGCGGCGTCGCCGATGGAGCCTCTTCCGCTCAAAGGCGTGGACACATCGCTGTGGTTCATGCCTCCGAACATCACCCCTCTCGAGAAGAGCGCCTTCTCGAAGTTCCCCGACCGCGCCACGTTCGTCGCCCGTTTCAAGAACGGCGGCCGGCAGCACGACGGATCGCCGATGCCGTGGGAGACGTTCAAGAGGATGACGCCCGAGGACCTCGGGGCGATCTACGAGTTCCTGCGGACGGTGCCCCCGTCGGGTCAGCCGGCGCCCGAAGATCCCACGGTCAAGCAGGAGTGAGTGATTCCTCCGGGCGCGAGCCGTTCATGGAGGCCGCGCTCGAGCAGGCGCGGCTGGCGCGCGAGGCGGGCGAAGTGCCGATCGGCGCCGTGCTCGTCGTCGAGGGCGTGATCGTCTCGCGAGCGTTCAATCAGCCCATCGGCCGTACCGATCCCACCGCGCATGCCGAGATGCTCGTGCTGCGCGACGCCGCGCGTGCGGTCGGCAACTATCGACTCACCGAGGCCGAGGTGTACGTCACCGTGGAGCCATGCCTGATGTGCGTGGGCGCCCTCGTGCACGCCCGCGTGCGAGAGGTGATCTACGGCGCGGCCGAACCGAAGACCGGCGCGCTCGTCTCGGCGCTGCGGGCGCTCGAGACGCCCGGGTTGAACCACCGGTTCGCGGTGACGGGTGGTGTGCTGGAGTCTCAGGCGCGCGAGTTGTTGCAGGAGTTCTTTCGAGGCAGGCGGCACGCGTTATAATTGAGTGTTCTGCGCACCACCTGAGCCTGGAGAGGTACCGAAGTGGTCGTAACGGGGGCGCCTCGAAAGCGTCTTGTCGGGTAACCGGCACGTGGGTTCGAATCCCACCCTCTCCGCCAACCTCCGGGCGCGTTGATCCGCGCTCGGAGTCACTCCTGCGCCGCTGACCAATGAAACGTTTCGACGCCACCGCGTCGATTCGTGCGGCCCCGAGCGTCGCCGCCCACGGCCCCACTAGGGCGTGAGGCGCTCAGCGACGGAGCGGCGTGGGCTCACCGCTGGCGATGAAGCTGGCCCAGTAGAACGGATGCCGGTGCGCCGGGTCGCGCTGCAGCGTCAGTGCGGCCTGGCGCAGCGCTTCTGCGCGTCCCTCGCCCTTTGTGAGCCGTTGATAGAACTCGGTCATCAGGCGCTGTGTCGCAGCGTCATCAACCTGCCACAGACTCATGACCAGCGTCTCGGCCCCGGCGATCATGAACGCGCGGCGCAGGCCGAACACGCCCTCGCCGGTCTTGATCTCGCCGACGCCGGTCTCACACGCCGACAGGACCACGAGCTGTGTGCCCGAGAGGTTGAGGCCGGAGGCCTCGAGCGCCGTCAGCACGCCATCGTCGGCCCCGGAGCGCCCGATGTTGGCGCCGGCGAAGACGAGCCCGGAGCGCAGCATCGGATCCTCGAGATTCGCGACACCGCCAGGTGACGTTGCTGCGGACAGATCCTGATCCGCCAGGAAGAAGCCGTGCGTGGCGATGTGCAGCAGGCGCGGCGCGTTCACGGACTTGATGGCCGTTTCGGTCGCGTTGCTGCCAGTGAATAGCGTGGCGCCTCTCAGCATCCCGGCAATCGCCTGTGCTTCCGTCGCCGTGCCCGGAAGCCGATCGAAGCGGTGATCGGCGAGCCCCCGCGTGACTGGTCCATTCTGAACCGCGGCGAGCTGCTCGACGGCGCCGTCGAACGCCGGGTCGCCGACCACGACTGCCGATGCCGATGTTGCCGCCGGCGGACTCGCAGGCCGAACGAGGTCGCGCCCGCTTGACACGTAGTCGAACGTGAAGCTCTCGATGAGATAGCGATCGTGCTCGTCAATCAGTGCGGCAAACGGCACGAGGTTCAGTGCGCCGTCAGGTGACAGGTAGATCGTGGTGGCGGAGCCCATCGCTCCACGTAGCGGCTGCATCAGGATCCCATCGAGGCGACGGCCGAGATCGTGCGCGAGCGTGCCACGCGGCTGCGCTAGCGTGCGCCGGAACTCGACGATCAGCTCGTCGATCGGCCCGCTCTCGCCGAAGTCGATAAATACCGGCCGGCGAGAGTGGGTAATCAGGTACCCGCCGTACCGGGCGGGCTGCCACCGTTCCGCCACCGTTTTTGCGCCGACATTCATGGGGCGAAAATGCAGCATCTCGAGCAACACGGCCGACTCAGGAAGCCGCTGCTGGATGCGTCCGATCAATTCTTCGCGCTCGCCACGAATGACCGCCTGCGTGGGGGCGACCATGTTCTTGTACTGCGGATCGACGTCCTTGAACTGCGGATCGACCTTCGCGCGCGCCGCCTCCCGGAACTGCATGAGCAGTTCGGTCTCCGAACGGCGGTCGTCTGTTGGACGCTGCTTCAAGTACTCCTTTTGAAGCTTGTCTGCTTCTCTGGAGATCGCGGCCGCGTAGTCCCCTTGCCTGGACACGTCCTTGGTATCGCGGGGTCTGGCGTTCAACGCAGCGGTGTAGGCGTCCTGCCGCGCTTTGTACTCGAGGGTTTCAAGCTGAGACTCAGCCTCGCCTCCGGTAAGCAGTCCCGCAGCCGCGGGTGAGCCAGGTTGGATCGGCGTCCCGCGCGCGAGTCGTGCGCGGTAGGCGAGCAGCGATTGATATTCGCGGAGGTTGCCGGCGTCCTTGGCAAACATTTTCACCGTCTGCGCCTTGGCCTCGAGCGCGAGTCCCTTTCGTTCGAGCAGCATCGGCAGCGCCAGCAGGGGAGATTGACCAGGACTACGTTCCGTGACCGCGCGTTCGAGCGAGACCAATGCATCCAGTTCCTCTTCGAGCTTGGCGAGCGATTGGACAGCGCCGCGTTCCGTCGAAAATATCTGACCCTCCTTCGCCATCTGCACGCGCGCCGTCTCCAGATGGCGCGCCGCGCTGGCGAGGTCGCCTTGCTGCCAATAGGCAAGACCCAGGTTCGCGCGGACAGTGATGTGGATCCGCTGCCCCGTCGGTTCCACGGTGCTGATCAGCGAGGCAGGGATCTGTTCCACCATCGTTACCGACTTTTGGTAGGCGTCGATGGCGAGCGGCAGCGAGCCGGTCCGTTGGTAGACCAGGCCGAGGTTGTTCATCGCGCTCGCGTAGCCAAGGGATTTGGCCCCTCTGGGCGCGGTCAGGCGCTCGCAGCGTTGCGCTGCGGCGAGGGCAGCATCAGGTTGCTGCGTGTCGAGCAGCAGCGGAATCGACTGCCACAAAGGGAAGCAGAGCTGCGGCGAATCCGCACCAACCGAGCGTTGCAACAGGTCTAGTTGGCGCTGAACATAGCGGAGCGCCGCAGGGGTATCGCCACGCAACACGCTGTAGAAGCGGAGCTGCTCCAGCGCTGTTACGGTGGCCGCGGAGGAGAGTTGTTCACTCTTCAGGATGTCTTCTAACGCTGCCACCGTTCGATCCAGATCCCATGCGGACCGCGCGAGCTCCTTGTACAGCTTCGACAAAAGGATGTCGCCGAATTGCATAGGGTTCGAAATGTCAGCATCAGCAGTCGTTGACAGGACCGGCTCCACGAACAGCGTCGCGCGCACAGCAAGCCCCTGGGTCTCCACCTGGCGCCGCATGAAGGCTTGATCACCAAATGTCAACTGATCTTGATCAGCTTCCTGGCCTGGACGTTGGCCGCACGCGAAGATGAGCTGCATGTTCTTGAAATTCATGTACAGCTCGGACGCCTCCTTGAGCATCGCCTTGGATTCTTTTTCAGATAAGCCCGCCCGACCCTGCGAGTAGCGCTGTGAGAACTCGTGGACACGCCAGATGCCTTCGCACTTCTGCTGCTGCTCGCGCTGCAGGGCTTCCAGCTCCTGCGTGGTTCGCGCGGCTTCATCGGTGAGACCGAGCGAGAGCTGCCGCGAATGGCGATCCTCGAGCGCCTTGATGCGAGCGGCGTAGGCCGGCTGCGTGGAGTCCTGACTTGACGGAGTGTTTGCCTTCTGCCCTTTCGGCACCGAGGCAGTCTGTCCGTTCAACAACGCAGAAGCGGTCAGCACGCACAGCGTCCCGACGATCAGCGCGCGCTGGGCGCGTCGGAAGTGCCTCGCGATGAGATCAGGAGCGGGCATTCTGAATACCTCTGCAACGGGGAAGGCGAAAATCAGTTCATGCCCGATGATTCGCCGGACGAAATGAAGCTGGCCCAGAAGAACGGATGGCTGTGCGCGGGATCGCGCATGAGCGCGATCTCGGCCTGGCGGAGTGCCTCGGCGCGTCCCTCGCCGCGGGCCAATCGCCGGTGGTACTCGACCATCAGCTGGCGGGTCGCATCGTCTTCGACCTGCCACAGGCTCATGATGAGCGTCTCGGCTCCGGCCGTCATGAAGGCGCGCCGAAGACCGAAGACCCCCTCGCCGTTGCGGATCTCGCCGACACCGGTCTCACACGCCGAGAGGATCACTACTCGCGTCCCGGTGAGGTCGAGCGCCGCGGCTTCGAGCGCAGTCAACAGACCGTCGTCCAGTCCCGAATCAAGCCGGTTGGCGCCGGCCAGGGCCAGTCCTGAACGGAGCATCGGATTCTCGGCCGCAGGTGCGCCGTCGATGGTCGTGTCGTTGTCTTGGAGGAAGAATCCGTGGGTGGCAATGTGCAGAATCCGCGGCCGGCTTACGCGCTTGACCGCAGTCTCGGTCGCTTGATCCCCGGTAAGCAGCACTGCGCCGGTGACAATCTGAGCCAGCGAGCGCGCCTCTTCCGACGTTCCCGGAAGCGGCTCGAAGCGCACGTTGTCGAAGCTCCGTGACCGTGACATGGGAACGGCCGCAACCGTGTTGCTTACAGGCTGGGAGTTCGCCGGCTCGCCAAACGCTGGTGCCGCGACGATCACCGCCGGTCCCCGCGCGCCGGCAGCTGGCGGCGGCTCGCGCAGCAGATCCCGGCCGCTCGACAGATAGTTGAACGCGAACCGTTCCACGAGATAGCGATTCTGCTCGTCAACCAGCGCACCGAACGGGATCAGATTCAGGAGCCCTTCTGGCGACACCAGCAATTGTTCGGCGTCGCCGAGTTGAGCGCGCAGCGGCTGCATGAGGAGCGAGTCGAGACGACGACCAAGGTCGTGCGCGAGCGTGCCGCGTGGTTGGGAAAGGGCGCGCCGAAACTCCACGATCTGCTCGTCGATCGGCGCAGATTCGCCGTAGTCCAGGAAGGTCGGCTGTCCCGCTTTGCGAACCAGGTACGTTCCGTAGCGCGCGGCACCCCAGCGCTCGGCTTCCGACGCCGCACCTGGATTGAAAGGACGGAAGCGGACCATCTCGAGCAGAGCTCCGTTGGGCGGAAGCTTCGACTGAATGCGCTCCAGCAGACTACGGCGCGCCTCCTGCTCGCGACGCTGCTGCGCGGCCATATAGGCGGCCGTCGCGGGCCCGGAATTTAACGCCATGGTGAGCTCGGATGCAGCGGCGAAGATGGCCTCGCGGGACTTGTCCTTGTTCTTCTTGGCCTTCTCGGCAGCAGCCTTGAGAAGCTCGATGCTCCTCTTCTGCTGCTCCTTCGTCATCGCCTGATACTCGGACGACTGTGTGTCCACCATGTTCCTGTTGGACGCTTGCGTCGAAGCGGTGGCCAGTTCCTGTTCGATCACTTGAATCCGGGTATCGAACCACTCGACTTCACGTTTCAGAGCGGCCGCCTCTTCGGGCGACGACGGCCGGCTCTGCTGGAGCGCGGCGCGATCGGCGAGCGCCTTTTGGTACTGCTCCATCAAACCCCGTTGAGAAGCGGCCGTGAACGCCGCGCTACCGCGTTGGTCCGTCTGCCCCGGTTCGAGCGCACGGCGCGCACTCGCCATCTGCTCGCTCTTGCGCTCGAGCGCAAGGCCCTTGCGTTCGAGCAGCATCTGGAGACCGATGGGGCGTTCCGCCTGAGCTGAACCGCCCGCCGCGATTTCGAGAGTGACGTACGCCTCTTGTTCGACGCTCAACTTGCCAAGAGCGGCCAGCGCCTGCTCTTCGCTCTGAAAGATCTCGCCCTCGCGCTTCATCAACTCCTGTGCGCGACGGAACTCCTCATAGGCCCCCACAGGATCCCCGGCCCGCCAGCGGGCCAGACCGAGGTTCGAACGCACCTGCGGAATCTGCTGCTGCGCCATTGGACCGTCCGGTGAACTCGTGCCTGGCTGCGCCAGCAGTTGCAGGCTTCTCTGATAGGCGTCGGTCGCTTGCTTGAGATCCCCGGCCCGATGATAGACGACACCCAGATTGTTCACCGCGCTCGCGAGCGTCACCGAGGTGGCCCCGAGAGGGGTTGCCAGCCGAATGCACGTTTCCGCCGCTTCCGCCGCGCCGGTGGTGTTCGCGGTTTCGCTGAGGATGGAGGCTTGCTGCCATAACGCGGGACACTGCTGCGGAGAGTTGGCGCCTGATGCCTTTGCCATGACCTCCTGGGCCGAGCGCGCATACGCCAGCGCCTCGTCGAAACGGCTTCGACGCTGTTCCAGCGCGCTCAGGTTGAGGAGAAACATGCCCACGGCCGGGTCTGTGTCTCCGAGCATCTGACGAGCGATCGTCGCGATCTTCTGAAACTGCTCCTCAGCCGCTGTCAAATCGTTTGATTCGGCGCTCGCCGCCGCGCGCATCATGGTCGCTTGAAGCCCACCCGGAGCCGCGTCTGCGAAGAGGCGCTGGTAGCCGGCTAACTGCGCCATCATCAGCGAGGACTCCATTCCCATGACCGGCGCCGGTTCGATGAACATCGGGGGACGCGAATACAGCATCAGCGGCGACGCCCTCGATGTCCTGCGCGACGTCGCGAGCTGCAGCTTCAGATCGGCTCGCCGCTTTCTCGCTTGTTCGCACTCGGCAGCCTTCTGGCTATCGAGCTGCTTCCGCTTCTTCATCTGGTCTTGAAGCTTCTTGGCGTCCTTCTGCATCCCCGACTTCGTCAGGCTGTCAATCTGGTCGAACTGGAGACAGCCCGTCCGAAGCGGCTGGGCCTGTTCCATCTCTTCCAACGTGTCTTCCGCAGCGTCGAGTTCGCCGGCCTCCAGTTGCTTCAAAAACTGAGCGTCTAGATCGACGAAGGTAAACGACGATGACTCCGGCTCCGGGATTGTGGGAATACGGCGACCGAACTGACCGGCGGTTTTCACCTGCGTGGTGGTGAGCACCAATGCCACAACGAGTAGCACCGGGAATGGGCGCGTCGCCGACGCGGCGCGTCGCGAAGGTCGCGGGTGCACGGCCATTTGCTTAGCCTTAGCCTAAGCCCAAATCGGTGCTTTCGATTCACAGTACCGCTGAGCTTGGTCTCTCAATCGGGCGCACCGCGACAGGCTTCGCTGACCCTGAAGCCTGCCGCTACACACGTTCTTCGGGGGGCAGTTTCATTGCCACGGAGAGACCGTCCCGCCGCCTCGCGAACCGGAAGCAGGCGTCGCCGAACGACGGGTGATCCAGGCCAGTGACTTCGCCCGGAATGCTGCAGCGTGATTTGGAAAGGCAGCGCGGTGCGGCGCTGGTTAGAATGCCGCCGTGTCCGGCGTTTTCATCAGCTACCGCAAGGAGGATACGCGGCCGTGGGCGATCACCCTCCGGGACCATCTCGCGCGCGCCCTCGGCGAGCGGCAGGTTTTCTTCGATGTCGATTCGATGGCTGCCGGCCAGTGGTCGATGCAGATCCAGCGGGCCCTGGATCGATGTGCCGTGGTCGTGGTGCTCATAGGCCCGCGCTGGATGACCGCGACAGACGCGGATGGACGCAAGCGGCTGTTTCTTCCGGATGACGTCCATCGTCTGGAAGTGATCTCGGCGCTCGGGCGACCCGACGTCACAGTGATTCCCGTGCTCGTGGACGGAGCTCGCCTTCCACAGGCTGACGACCTCCCTCCCGAGGTGCGAGGCATCCTGGCGTGTCAGGCCAGTGAAATCGGTGATGCGCGGGATGCGCGCATCGCCAGTCTGCGCCGGCTAACGCGGATCGTCGATGGTCTCTCCGGGCAACGGCGCGAACGTCGCCGGGCCGTTGCCGCCGCATCGGCAGCCGTCGTTGCGGGCATCGCGAACACGCTTGTGGTGTCGAACTCGCTCGCAGTCGCGACTGCATTTCTGCTCGCCTCCGCAGGTCTTGGGGCATGGTCGTTCGTCACCTACCGCCGCATGGCTCGAGGCCGGATGAAGGGCGCATGGATGGCACTCGTGGGGGTGATACTCTCGGCGGGGATGATCGTCGGATCGATTGTGAGGCTGACGTGATTGCCCGGAAGCCCACGTCGACGTCAGGGAATATCGTGGCATGAGAGCGCCCGTACTCGCTCGCTGGTCCGCGGGCACGCTGACGTGGATGCTGCTGTCACTCGGCACGAGCAGTGGCCAGGGCGCGTTGCGCGTGAGCTGCCTGCCCGAGAAGGCAGTTGCGCTGCCGGGTGAAACAGTCGACCTCAACGTCTGGGTCGCGTCCGATGCCGGGCCAGTGACCAGCAATGTGACGGCGCGATGGACCGCGAGTGCCGGGCGGATCGGCGACCAGTCTCCTGCCACACGTTGGCTGCTCGAAGGCGCAGCCGCCGACCGCCGGCACACGGCGAGCGTCGACGTGAGCGTCGACGGCACGTCTGCTGGATCGTGCCAGGTGGGCGTGTGGATCGCAGAGGCGCCTGCCGGCGGCGTCCGCGTGCGCGGCGAATACCTCACGGGCCGTGCCTTTCTTCGCCGCGGACAGGTCGGCGAGCCGGGCTTCGGCCTCTACAGCTACTTCCTGATGCGCGAGCCGTCGAACACGTCGGAGCAATCGCGCGCGGCCACTTTCGTCGCCGCGTTCCTCGATGCGCTCGTGGCAGTCGCCGACCAGGAGATTTACGTCGAACGCCGCCGGCTGAACGGATCGTACTTGCCCATCACAGCGGACCTGCCGCAGGGTCTGAGCGCACAAGAGCGCAATGCCTGGACGCTCGAGCACTACGACTACGAGCAAGCCAAACGTCTACTGAGCTTCTATCCGATGCTCACCGGTCAAGGACCGTTCATCGTGGCGGTGCCGGCGCCGCTTCGATCGCCGGTGAAACCGATGTTGCCGTGGGATCTCAGTGAACTCGAGGGCAGCGCGGTGACTGAAGGCGTTAGCCGGTTCGTGAACCAGGCGGCGCAGCTCTATGACTGGCAGAACCAGGGATCGTTGCAGAAGCTCCGCGAACTGGTCTTGACGACGGTAGGCGGGATGTTCGTCGGCCGCGCGCGGGCGGAAACGTGGATGCAGATCGTTCGTTGATACAGGGGCGGCAGCAACATCTGGCGGATCGAGGAAGCTCGGCCATGGTGCGAATCCCATCCACTCCGCCACCCCATCGCGTTCGGCTCCTTCTGCGGCATTTCGGGGTCTGATCGAATCCAGCTACACTTCGAAGCAGGTGATCACAGACCCGTTCGGCTCGGCGAGCCGATCCTACCGAGTTCCCATCGAAAGGACAGCATCACATGTGTAAGCGAATCATGGTCATGGCCACGTTCCTCTCGCTCGCGGCCGTGCCCGCCTTTGCCCAGGACCCAAAGGCCGAAATCGGCGTCTCGTTCGGCTGGTCCTTCGCCGACGGCGTGAGCGGTAACTCCGTCTTCGTCCCGGGTGCCGGAACCTTCAACCGCATCGATCCCAAGGACTCCATGATCTGGGGCATCGACGTCGGGTTCTTCATCGGGCCGAACGCCGAAGTCGGATTCCTCTATACCAACCAGCCTACGACGCTCGAGATCGGCGGTACCGATACGAGGGACGTCGGCGACATGACCCTCAGCGGCTACCACGGCACCTACACGTACAACTTCGGCGAGCCCGACGCGAACGTCCGTCCCTACTTCATGGCTGGCCTCGGCGCGACGACCTTCGGCGGGGTCGACTACACCACGGTGAATCGCACCGGTACGACAGCGAGCGCGACACGCTTCTCGAGCACGTGGGGCGCCGGTGTGAAGGTGGGCGGGGCGTCGAAAGTGGGCGGCAAGTTTGGCGTACGCTGGACGCCGGCGTACATCAAGTCCGACGCAGACGGCTACTGGTGCGACCCGTACTGGGGCTGCTACGTCACAGGCGACGCGCAGTACGCAAACCAGCTCACGCTCGACGCCGGCGTCACCTTCAAGTTCTGAGGCGCGTCGGTCCCGACGAGTGGCAGTCGGCTCCATGGAGTCGGCTGTCACTTGGTTTCTGGCCCTCCCCGTCGGGTTCCCTCCGAGTTCGAATCGGCGCCTGTCGCCCTCGTGGAGGCCTGGTCGAGCAGTTTAGACATGCCTGTGATAGCACTCCACGGATTTACGCCGACGTGGCATCATTCGACCCGCGAAGCCGGCTCCTCCCGTCAGATTCAGCTGGCCGTGCGGGTGTCGTTCTGAGATGGAACCGCGGATGCGTCCCCTGTTCGTCGTCGCGCTCGCGGCAGCACTGACACTGCCCGTGTGCACCAGCGCGGCGGCGCAGACCGGGTCGCCGCGAGTCGTTCTGACGATCCATCTGGGTCCCGAGACCTTCCCGTCGAACCCAGTGCTGGATGCGGGCATTCGGGAGGCGCTGGCGTCGCGTTCAGACGTGCCGGTCGACTATTTCGCCGAGTACCTCGAAGCCGATCTATTCCCCGGAGACGACGCATCCGCGGCGTTTGCGGAATACATTCGCCAGAAGTATCACGGGCGCAAGATCGACCTGGTCATCGCGAGCACCGATCCGGTGCTGCGGTTCGTACTGGACCACCGCAACGATCTGTTCCCGGAGGCGTCGATCGTCTTTTCGGGGCTTTTCATCCCCGACGAGATCGCGCGCGGCGTCCGTGTCGGCGTCACGGGCATCCAGGTTGGCGTGGCATACGCCGAGACGCTCAAGATGGCGCTCGATCTGCAGCCGTCCACCGACCGCGTGTTCGTCGTGGCCACGGGAGGGGACGAGCGGACGGTCGAGTCCGTACGCGCCGAGCTCAGTAGTTTCTCGACGCGCGTGCGCATCACGTATCTCGAAGCCGCGACCGTGTCCGGTCTGGTGTCGGCGGTCAAGGCCATCCCGCCGCGAAGCATCATTCTGTACATCTGGCACAACCCGCGGCCTGATGCCGGGAACGTGGTGTATGCGGACGCCATCGCGCGGCTCGTCGCGCAGGCTGCGACGGTGCCGGTCTACGGGACGAGCGATTTCTACATCGGCACGGGCGTTGTGGGCGGCGTCGTACGCCGAACGAACGAGACCGGCATCCGCCTCGGGGCCATCGCGATGCGCATTCTCACCGGGACACGGCCTCAAGACGTGCCGATCGAAACCGCGCAGGTGGTGCCCGTCGTCGATTGGCGCCAGATGCAGCGCTGGGGCATTGCCACCTCTCGCCTTCCCATGGGATCGCTGGTCCTGTTCCAGGAGCCGTCGGCCTGGGAGCGCTACACCGTCTACATCGTCGGCGTCGTGACGGCGCTGTTGATACAGGCGGCGTTGATTGGCGGGCTGCTCGTTCAGCGGGCCAGGCGACGTATGGCCGAGCAGCAGCTGCGCCGAAGCCAGTCGGCTCTGCGCACGAGTTACGAGCGGGTTCGCGACCTCGGGTCCAGGTTGCTCAATGCGCAGGAACGAGAACGGTCGCGGATCGCCCGAGAGCTGCACGACGACATCAGCCAGCAGCTGGCCGTGCTCAAGATCGACCTCAAACTGTTGAGCCGGACGGTTCAGGGCCATGTCGAAGGCGTCGCCGCCGAAGCCGTGAAGCGCGCCGAAGACATCGCCACCAGCGTGCACGATCTCTCGCATCGTCTTCATCCCGCCAGGTTGCGGCTGATGGGTCTGGTGGAGGCGCTCGAGGGGCTTCGAAGCGAACTCTCGCAGCCCGACGTGACCGTCACGTTCACGCACGAGAACGTTCCGTCGACCCTCTCGCCCGACCTGACGCTGTGTCTCTTCCGAATCGTTCAGGAAGCGTTGCAGAACGCGCTCAAGTACAGCAAGGCACGCAACGTGTCAGTGGATGTGCGCGCCGGGTCCGATGGAATCACCCTGACGATCGTGGACGACGGCGAGGGGTTCGACGTCGACGCGATGTGGGGTAGTGGGCTCGGGTTGATCAGCGTGGACGAACGCGTCGAGGCGATTGGCGGCACATTCGAGATTCGCTCAGACCCCGGCGTAGGGACCAGACTCGAAGTCAAAGTCCCTGCTGCCACGCTGCACGACGATCACGCGGTCGCGGTGTGACAAGGCGCGCCGTCGCCCACCCTAGCGCGCGCAGACCTTCTTGATGGTTGACGGCAGCTCTTCGGCGATCGACTGCTTCACGATGAACGCCGAGGCGCCGGCCGCCAGTGCGGCCTGCCTGATGGCCGCGTCGCCTGCGGCTGTGAGCACAATCACCTTCACGCCTGGAATCATCCGCGTAATGTGCCGGCAAGCCTCCAGTCCGTTGACCTTCGGCATGTTCAGGTCGAGCACGATGACGTCAGGATGAAGGCGTCCCGCTGCCTCGGGTAAGGCCCCGCCGTCGCCGACACTCCCCACGACGTCACAGTCGAACGCCAACAGCCGTCCGATTGCGGTCACGAGGCCGGGGTGGTCGTCGGCGACCAAAACGCGGGGGCGTGTAGCAACAGCCACTTGTCGATCCATTGAGGTGCTACTTCGCGTTGACGAACGAGACGAACGCCAACAGCGAAATCCACATCCTCGGCGTCATGGACATCCTCCGTCCCAGTGCGCTCGGCGCTCCGAACCGCATCGAGGAGGATTGTGCAAGTACTGCGCCGCCTGAGCGCGACGCCAGCGAAGGCGATTTGGCCTGATCGAACGGCGATATTTGGAAAATACTGACGGCCGGCAGTTTGGATCTTCTGCCGCCGGGGAGGGAGATCACTCCTTCGGGTCGATCTTTTGTGGCCCTGGCGCGGGACAACGCGTTCGGCCAGCCGCTCGAATCACATCTGCGGTCGTGCTGACCGCGACGTGGACGTGCGAGCCGGGAGGATTCGACAAGGCGTTGCGCGACGATGTCTACTGGGTCGCGTTGATCCGCTATGTGGGCTAGATGTGCTGGATGAGGTGGCCGCCGGTCGGGACGCGGTCCAGAGGGCCGTCGCGGCCTGGGAAGGCGTCAGCGTCGCCGAACATCGCTTCGGCGGAGTCGAATTCCGCGTCGGCCGCCGCGAGTTGGGACACTTGCACCCGAAGTTTGCCGATCTGCCGTTTCCACGCCGCGTACGAGACGAGCTGGTTGCGTCGGGGCGGGCCCGACCGCATCACATCCTGCCGGACTCAGGGTGGGTCACCGTGCCAATGCGGACCGGACCGGAGGTCGCCAACGTGATCGCACTGTTTCGACTGGCCTATGAGCGCGCGTGGACACGCCCAGCAACTGCACCACGTGCGCATTCGCATCGGCCGAGTGGGTCCTAGTGGGTGAGGTGCGTCACCGCGCCGGCGGCGTCCAGCCTGCCGGCGCCCGCACGTTCTCGAGATTCAGGCCGTTGACATTTTCCTTCGTCGCCAGTTCCTGCGCGGTGAGGAGTACTGGAGGCACGGGGCGCTTCTCGAGATAGTTGATGGCCGCGCGCACACCCCACCGGCCCATCGTGACCGTCTGCTGCAGGACCGACGCGCTGATGACGCCCTCGCGAATGAACTTCTCCGTATCCACCTGGAAATCGGTGGCCGTGATGACCGTCTTGCCCTGCTTGCCGGCGGCAAGGATCGCCTGGGCCGCGCCGATGGCTGTCGTGTCAGCCCCGTTGTAGACACCGTTGATCTCCGGGTAGGTCTGCAGGAAGTCTTCCATCAGGCGCAGACCGTCGGCCGGCGTGGACTGTGAGTACTGCTCGCCGAGGATCTTGATGTTCGGGAACTTCTCGGCGAGCCGCTTCTTGAACGCGTTACCGCGGATCTCCGCCCACGACGTTCCCGGAGCGCCGCGCAGCATCACGATGCTCCCCGCGCCGTTGAGTCGTTCACCCATGAAGTCGGCATGCATGCGGCCGATCACGTCGTCATCGGAGCGAATCCGCGTCACCACCTTGTCGCTGTCGGTCATGACGTTGACGTTGATCACCGGGATGCCCGCCGCCACCGCGTCCTGCACCGCGCCCACGGTGCCGGGGCCGCTGACCGCCGCCAGGATGATCGCGTCGACCTTGCTGGCCACAAGGTCTTCGATCTGGGACACCTGTTTGTCGAGGTACTGGTACCCGCCCGCTTCGAGCAGCGTCACCTGCGCGCCCAGGTTCTGCGCCTCGTCCAGGTACCCGTATGCCTGTCCCACGTAGTGCGGGTTGGACAGATGCGGGACGGCAATGCCGATTCGGTACTGTCGTGATGGCTTGGGGGGCCTGGCGTACTCGGTCACCGGGGCGGTGGTTGCGCCCGTCTCGGCGGACGGCGCCGCGGCCGTGCCCGGCGCGACTTCGTTGGACGGCTGCGTGCCGCGCCCGCAGCCCAGCATCACCACGGCGGCCAGTGAGATCAGTGCGCCGCATCGTCGATCCAGTCTCTTCATGTCTGCTCCATCACTGACGGCGTTCCCGCGCCAGGTCCACGTACACCGCCCCGACAATGATGATGCCGATGACGATGTTCTGCACGTACGACGACACCTGCACGAGATTCAGTCCGTTTCCCAGTATCCCGAGGACGAGCACGCCCATGAGCGTGCGTCCGATCCCGCCGACGCCGCCCGTGATCCGGCTGCCGCCGATCACGACGGCGGCAATCGAGTACAGCTCCTGCACCTCACCGAGCGTGGGCTGGCCGGAGATCACGCGGGCCGTCAGGACGACGCCGGCCACGCCCGCGAACAGGCCGCTCACGACGTACACCATCATCTTGTGACGGGCGACGTTGATGCCAGAGAGTACGGCAGCTTCCTCGTTGCTGCCCATCGCATAGACGTAGCGGCCGAACCGCGTGCGGCTCAGGATCACGTGCGCCAGGACGAACCCCGCGACCGCAAGCATCGTCGGGATCGGAAATGGGCCGAGGTACCCCGCGCCGAGCACGAGGAACTCCCGCGGCAGGCCGGCAATCGGCAGTCCGCCGCTGAGCGTCAGCGCGACGCCGCGCGCAGCGACCAGCATGCCCAGCGTGGCGATGAAGGCGGGAACGCGAGCCTTGGCGATGACCAGCCCGTTGATCAGTCCCGCCAGTCCGCCCGCCAGAATACCCGCAGTGATGCCCTCGACCAGGCCGAAGTTCAGCATCTGCTGCGCGCAGACGACGCTGACGAGGGCGAGCAGCGAGCCGACCGACAGGTCGATGCCGCCACTCAGGATGGCAAACGTCTGTCCCAGCGAGAGCAGCGCGAGGATCGACATCTGGCGCGAGACGTTCGCCATGTTCGTCCCGCTCCAGAAATTCGGGTTGAGCGAACCGAACACGACAGCCAGGATCACGATGACGGCCGGCATGCCAATCCGGCTCCACGGGACCTTTTGCCACGCGCTCACGACGGCACCACGGGAGCCGCGCCACGAAGCGCGCAGTTCAGAATCGTCTCCTCCGTGGCATCGCGGCGGTCGAACGCTCCGGCGACGCGGCCTTCGCGCATCACGAGGATGCGATCGCTCATGCCGAGGATCTCAGGGAGGTCAGACGAGATCATGACGATGGCCGCACCGCGCGAGATCAGTTCGCCCATCAGTCGATACACCTCGACCTTGCCGCCGACGTCGATGCCCCGCGTCGGCTCGTCGAAGAGAAAGACCTCGGCGTTGGTGTTCAGCCATTTCGCGATCACGACCTTCTGCTGGTTGCCTCCGCTGAGGTAGACCACCCATCGTTCGAGGTCGGGCGTCGCCACGCGCAGGGAGGAGACGAATTCCTGGGCGCGGCGCCTCTCGCGGCCGACGTCGAGGAGGCCGCGTCGCGAGAACTGGCCGAGCGCGCTCAGGGTGATGTTCTCCCGGACCGGCAACGACGGAAAGATGCCGTGACGTTTGCGGTCCTCGGGAACGAGCGCGATGCGGTTGTCGATCGCGTCGGCGGGCGTCCGTACGTTGACCTCGATGCCGCGCAGGAAGATCCGACCGCTGTCGAGCCGGTCGGCGCCGAAGATGGCGCGAGCGGTTTCGGTTCGCCTGGAGCCGACGAGGCCCGCGAGGCCCAGAATCTCGCCGCGGCGGACGCTGAAGCTGACGTCGTGCAGCACGCCCTTCCGCGTCAGCCGCTCCACCCTCAGCGCCTCGTCTCCGGGTGCCGCCGAGATCTTCGGAAACTTGTCCTTCAGATCGCGTCCAACCATCAAGCGAATCATCTCGTCAATCGACGTCGATGCGACCGGCACCGTCGCGACGTACGCGCCATCCCGCAGAATCGTGGCGCGATCACCAATGGCCTTCACCTCGTCGAGCCGGTGCGAGATGTAGACGATGGCGACACCGCGCTGCGTGAGGTGGCGGATCGTGTCGAAGAGACGTTCGATCTCCCGGGACGTGAGCGCGGCCGTCGGCTCGTCCATCACGATGAGGCGCGCGTCGAGCGAGAGCGCCTTCGCGATCTCCACCGTCTGCTGCTGCGCCACGCCCAGGTGCCTGACGAGCGTCTCTGGATCGATCTGCGCGTCCAGCGTGGCGAGCACGTCGCGGGTCTGGCGAATCAGCCGACCGCGGTCGACGATTCCGAGCGCTCGCACGCGGAGTGGCTCTCGGCCGAGGAACACGTTGTCGGCCACGGTCATGTCAGGCGCGAGGTTGAACTCCTGGTAGATCGTGCTGATGCCGAGCGCCTGGGCGTCGCGCGGGCTTCGGAGGTGCACCGGCCGCCCGTCGAGACGCATGTCTCCGGCATCGGGTCGATAGACGCCGGCGATCGTTTTGGTCAACGTCGACTTCCCGGCGCCGTTTTCGCCGAGCAGGACGTGCACCTCGCCGGCGCGCACCTCGAGATCGACGCCATTCAGCGCGAGCACGCCGGGAAAGCGCTTCACGATCCCGCGCATGTCGAGGAGCGGTGGCGAATGGCTGGGGGGTGGGACCATAAGCGACGCCCGTCCGGGCGGACAGGCGACAGGCAGGCGCGCACCCCGCCGCGTGACGGGATGCGCGCCGCGATGTGCGACCTCCGTCTAGTTCGTACCGGTTCCGGCCGCGGCCTTGTCAACCTCGGCGACGGTCGATAGCCGGTTGCCGTGGAACGGCGCGAGCGTCTTCACCTTCAGCTTCAACCGTTTGATGTTGTCGCTCAACGCCTTCGCGGACGGCACGGCAGGTGCAATCAACGGGGTGCCTGCCTGCGCGGGCGGCGTGAACGCGTCGGGCTCTCCGAGGATGCCTTCCTTCGGCAGATAGACAACCAGCATGTCGCCGGTGTGCTCGTAATCCTGCAGCCGGTGCAGCTCGATCACGCGGCTGCCGTCGGTCAGCATTCCATCGTCGCCCACCGTCTGCACCATGGCGGGCTTCTTCGACTCGGCCTCTTTGTCAGGTTTGATCGTGTGCTCCGTCGTCGCCACGCGCTCGATGAACGCCTTGTTCGATTCGTGCGTCACGATCGTCGCGCCCTCGTCGAGGGCCGCCCGGATGCCGCCGAGATGATCCCAGTGATGGTGCGACGTGACGACGAACTTGATCGGCTTGTTGGGGATCACTTCCTTCGCCTTGGCCAGCACTGCCTCGCCCCGCGCCTGATCGTTCGGCGTGTCCACGACGACGATGTGATCCTTCATCTCGATGGCGAAGCTGTGGTGCGTGCCGCCCTTGAGATAGTAGACGCCGTCGGCCAGCTTCTCGGACGTGACCATGACGGGCGGCGGCTGGAATGCCTTGACGTTGTCGGGAACCGTGATGTCGACGGCCGGGTTGGCCGTGACCGCGGAAATCGTCAGGTCGAGTGAGGGGAAGCCGTCCTGCGTCGTGACCAGGTGGGTCGGACGCATCACCCCGCCGCCCAGGTCCTTGAAGTCCGAGTAGGTGGTCTCGACCAGCATGTCGCCGACGATGGGATGATCGAACCAGGTGCGGACCTTCTCGACGTGCCCGTCGGCGTTGATGGTGCCTTCCATCTTGTACTTGCCGCCGATCGTGAACGCAATGTCGGTGCTGGTGCCGTTCGGCGTGCTGGTGGCGTTGTTGGCCATCGCCGCCTTCACGAAGCCCGTTGGCGTGCTCCAGATCGCCAGCATGCGCTCGGGTGCCGCAGCGGGGGCGGGCGCGGCCGGTGCACCGGGCATGGCCGGGACATTCCACGCGTAGTCACCGCTGACCACCTGCGTTTGCTTCTGCTCGCCGAAGAAGGGCGCGCCGCCGCCTCGCGGCATCACGGCACCCATTTCACGCACCAGATCGATGCGCGCGCTGTTGGTGTCGAAGTTGATGAGCGCGGTGTAGCTCTTCACGGTGACAGCGGGCCACGCCTCGTCGGCGGTGTAGTTCTGCCCGACCGAGAAGTTCTTGCCGGAAGCGACGACTTGGAGAGTCTTGACCTGATCAGCGTTCAGAAGAGCGGCGGCCTTCTGAAGGGGCGTCTGCTGCGAACACGCCGCCGACGCAAGCGTCAGGAACCCGGACAGGGCCAAAGCCATGTAGCTGCGCATTCTTAAGCTCCTGGAATAAAGGGGCGGCCATTGTGTCACGGTTGGACGCCGGTGTAACACACGGCGCCGCACTTAACGAGAAGGGCGGTCCGGAGTCGAAACCGCCGGAGGCCGCGGTGGCGCGTCGCGGTTGAACAGTCGGCCGCGGTCGAATCCGAACTTCGGAGCGCCCCGGAATCCGCCGATCGTCACCGGCACGAACGTCCGGCCGTTTCTGCGGAACAGCGGGTCGACGGGCTTGAGGAGAAACGCCTTCCACCCGCCGACGGCCTGAGACATCTTCGCGTCAAATAGCACGTCGCCGGCGAGGGCCAGCGATCCGTCTCGAAGCCCGTAGTTCCCGACCAACTCCACCAGCGCGCCTGGCACGTCGAACCGCAGCGGACGGAGCGCGAGCCGTCCGTTGCCGAGCGCAAAGGTACCGGTGAAGTCGGACGTGACGTGGATCGACTCGTCGCCCGGCTTGCCTTGCGCGCGACGGCTCAAGCTGTTGATCCGCGTCTGGACGCCCGGGTCGGTGAAGTGTCCGCCGGCGATGTGGAACGTGCCGGCCAACCGCAGTTTGTCGACGATGTCGCGATCGCCGGGCGGGATTTCCATGCGGGTCTGCAGTTGTAGCCCTCCGAGCATGGTCGGTTTCGGCGTGTTCACGACCAGCTGCAGCACGTCTTCGAGCCGGCCCGCGTCCATCGTGACCACGAGCTCCACCTGCCGCCCTCGCACTCCGCTTTTGCCGTACACGCCGCCGGTGGCCACGAGCGAGGTGTTGAGAAACGTCGCGTCGATGCGGTCGAGCGTCGTGTCGCCGTTCGTCGCGTCCACGACGGCGCTGTAGATAGTGTCGAGCGGCATCGGATGCGCGCCGATCGTCACGGTGAAGTCGGGAGTCGACGTCCGGCCCCTGACCACGAGGCGCTCGAGCGAGCCTGTGAAGTCGCCGTGCGACGAGAGCGTGCCGGCGATGCCCTTGAACACGCTCAGGTCGGCCTGGTCGAACGTGAACGTCCCCTCGATTGGCGTCGCGCCTGGGTCGTCGACGTTCCACGGACCGAATGTACCCGCCGTATCGATTTCGCCCGGGGGCACGCCGTTGGTCAGCACGCTGCGAAACGGCATCGCCTGTGCGGGGCCGACCGACTGCAGGTGCAGCTCGTGCATCCTCCAGACCTTCGGCGGCCGGTCGGGGCGACGCGGCAGGATCGTGAGCGTGGCGTTGTCGGCGATGAGCTCGTCGATGACCACCTGTCGCAACGACGCGTTCATCCCGGGTCGTGGCAGGCCGCCCAGACGCGACCCGCGTTCACCGGAGTCAGCGTCGACATCGCCCGGAGGAATCTGGATCGCGAAACCGTCGAGCGTCACGCGCGTCACGTGCTTACGGAGCAGCGCCGACAAGCTGCTGGAGACCTCAAATGCCCGCGCGCTGATAAGCGGCACCTCCCGATGCCGCCTGTGGCGAATGACGAGTCCGGTGCCGACGACGCTGAGACGAGGCACAAGGCGGAGTTCGAGCGTGGCGAGCTCGACCTCCGCATCGAGGCGGTCGGCCAGGTTCGCAATCATCTGCTTGCGAAGACGCTCGGAGGAGAAGGGGATGGGTATCACTACGAGGACCGTAACAATGACGACGATGACCGTCAGGACGAACGCGGCGATGATCCAGCGTCGGCGCCATCGAAGCATGCGAAACGGTAACACGCGGCCACCACGCCCTCTGTACCATCCGGCACGGTCGTACGGGAAGCTGAGCAGGCTGAAGTTAGTCTACCGAGCGGCAGAATGTCACACGCGAAGCATCAGACTTTTTGCGAGGTGGGGCCGACTTCCGGAAGGATCTACACGGTTTTCGGCCGAATTCGCCGGTCGAAACATCCACGGTTCTTGCAAGGGTCTCGAGCAGGTGGTTAGGGGGCGGCCATAAATGCTTCGAGCACGACCCATCGCCGTCATCATCGCGGCGTCGATCTGTCTGGCGGGCTGTGACCGACTCGGAGTGTTTCCCGAGCGTACGGAGAACGGCCGCTACCAACTCATGAAGGACGATCGTGGCCAGACCCTGCGCCTGGACACCGTCACCGGCAGCATCGTCATCGTCGATTCGTCGACGATTCCCGTCGAAAGATCGACGCGTCGAGTCGCTCCCTCAGGAGCACCGGTGTCCGCGCCCGCAGTGGAGGCCGCGGTTCAGCCGCCGCCGGACACGCCGGCCGAGACGCAGGTGAAGGACAGGTCGGCTGAAGAAACACCGGCGGTCGATGCGCCCGTCGATGCGCACCCCGCAGAAGCCGCTCCGGTTGTCGTCGCGAACCCGTGCGCGCAGATCAGAGAACCGGGCCGCGAGTTCGTGATCGCATCTCGAGCCGATGCGTTCGTGGATCCAGGCCGCTCCGGCGCTCCCGTCGCGAACCTCGCAGTAGGCACGCCTGTTCAAGGGGTCGACGTCCAGGGCAAGTGGCTTCTCGTGCGCTTCCACGATCAGGTGTGGGGCGATCGCTCGGCGTACATCACCTGTTCCAGCGTCCTCGCGGGTACAGGTGAAGGCCCCGGTCGAGCAAGACCGACGAACTAGCGTCGTTCGAGCTAGCGCTGCGGCTGACCCTGCGGTGCCGCGCCGGCGGGTGCCTCCGGCTGAATTCGCCCGGCCCCTGGATCGTTGCCGCGACGTCCAAGCTTCTGCTCGGGCAGCTTGTCGAAATAGTACGTCCTGTAGCGAATTGCCTTGCCCTCGGTGTCGAGCACCTCGAACGACTGCTGAAAGATGATCGGCGCAGGTGCCGTGCGCGTCACCGTCGCGTCAAGGATGTACAGCCGGTTCTCGTGCAGGTAGATCGCCACGTACGTCCTGGTGCCATTCGGGTTGTCGAGTTGCAGCTGATGCCCGGTGATCAGATTGATGTAGTGGAAGTTGTCGAAGTTCACCTTGACGCCGGGCCGATAGCGATACTGCGTTGCCGCGTACTGGATCGACCCGAGGATGTCGATCTGCCAGTAGGCCGCCGCCTGAAAGTCGGCGCTGTGGTGGTTGGCCGTGTAAAGGGCCTCTGAGTCGGAGTAGTCGACGACCGTCACGGAGTAGCGATTCGCGCCGTCCTGCCAGCGGTAGACCATGGCCGGGAACATCGATTCGTATTCCGACTTCCACTTGATCGCTTCGGCGGTGGGCTCACCCGGTGCGTTGACGCCGAAGTGATCCTGCATGTTCTTGTATTCAATCCAGTCGGCCGCAAACGCCGGTCGAGCCAGGGATAACAGACATGCCGCCGCGATGACTCCAACCAGTCGCATACCAGGCACCCTTTCCCCGCCTGTCGCGGCGAGGGATGAATTCTGCCAGAAAAAGGGGGTAAGGGACAATCGAAGGTCATCAGTGGGGCACGCTCCAGACGGGTGACTTTGGAGCTACACTGTGCCCGCATCGCCGGCCCGGCGGATCCCGGACGGGTTGATTCTGGCTCTCTTTCGTCAGCAGGGAGGATAGGACCATGCGCCACTGGGTGCTTCTTGTCGCGCTTGTCGGAAGTCTGGCCGTCGGGTACGCGGTCGTTGATGTCAGCCCGCGGATTGCGGGTGCTCCACGCACCGTCCAGGCGGCCACGCTTCCGGGACTCGGAGCGTTGACCGGAACGGTCACGGCCACGGCGCCCTTCAAGGCGGCGCGCGTCTTTCTGCGCAACACCGACAAGCACGTCCTCTACATGGTCTACACGAGCGCCGGACAGTTCCGCGCGACGGCGCTCTTTCCCGGCAACTACGAGATCAGCAGCAGCGTCGACGCGCTGCAGTCGCAAGTGCAGAAGTACGTAGTGAAAGCCGGTGACAACCCGAAGGTGTCGATCGCGCTGCGCGATCCCGCCGCCGCAACCGATCGTGCCGTCGTCACCGCGCTCGAAACCGAGGGCGCGGCCGACACGACGACGCGCGAGGAAGCGAGCTACGACGAGATCTATCCGCCGGGGCCCGGCCGCGACATCGCCGAACGGACGTGCATGATCTGTCACGGCGAGAACTTCATCTCGACGAGACCGGGCACTCCCGCATCGTGGGCGGCGCGCATCGACCGCATGATGGGCGCGCAGCTCAACACCAAGTCCCCCTCGTCGTACGCTGAAGGCCTGCTGACCTACCGCGCGTCGGCGCTGCGGTTCTCCCGCGACGATCGTCAGACGCTCCTCGACTATCTCGGCAAGAACTTCGGCCTCAACGCGAAGCCAAGGGCGGTTCGCATCACCCAGGAAATACCGCTCGACGAGGCCAAGCTGTCCAAGGCGATGTACATGGAGTACTACCTGACCGAAGATCCGCCGGGACAGCTGAGCCATTCGCCAGAGGTTGCCAAGATGCAGGGCGCGTTCGTCGGCCGGCGCGTCGGACAGGACGTGCGCTTCGACGCCGAGGGCGACGTCTGGCTCACCGACCGGGGCTATCCGAACCGGATCGTGAAGCTTGATCCGCGGACGGGCGAGCAGAAGGCCTACGTGCTGCCGAATCCCATCAGCGGCAATCACGACATCAACATCGATCGCCTCGGCATGATCTGGGTGGCCGAGCCCGAGGGGCAGCAGCCGTCGGCGCAGAAGCACCTGAACATGTTCAACCCGAAAACCGAGACGTTCGAGTTGCAGATTCCGATGGACCCGAACAACGAAATCCGCAGCACGAACAAGTGGATGCAGTCGATGGCGTTCGACTCGAAGAACAACGTCTACGTCGGCTGGATCATGGGCGGCGCCATCAGCAAGTACGACCGCGCGACCAAGAAGGTGTCGGTGTTCATGATCCCGACGCACAACGCGATTCCGTACGGCATCGTCGCCGACCGCAACGACAACCTGTGGATGGCGCTGTGGGACTCGGGCAACATCGCGAAGTTCGACACGACGAACAACCAGTGGACTACCTACACCCCGCTGACTTACCCGAGCCAGATTCGACGCCTGAACGTGGACGCGCAGAACAACGTCTGGTTCGCCCAGTGGGCGGCCGGCAAGCGTCCAGGCAGGCTGGGCAAGATCGATCAGACGACGGGCAAGATCACGGAGTACGTCGTGCCACGGCAGAACGCGAATCCGTACGACGTGGCGCAGGACATGGAAGGCAACATCTGGGTAGCCGACGTGGGCGGCAGCGCCTCGTCGCTCTACAAGTTCAATCCACGCGACGGCAGCTTCACGCTCTATCCGAAGCCGCAGAAGACGGCTGACACGCCCAAGGTGATGGTGACCAGGGAGGGGGCGGTCTGGTACTCGCCGCGCGGCAGCCAGAAGGAGCCGGCGTTCGGGGTGCTCTACCCCGACATGGACAAGATCACGACCCTGGGCGCCTTCTACCTGAACGGCCCCCCGGGATATCTGTTCAAGCCGGGTGTGTCGCAGAACAGCCGAAGCACTCAGTAACGTCGGAGGACCGCCATGACGCGAAGCAATGTCGGATTGGCGTCGGCGTGCGTGCTCGCCGTCGTCGGGCTCCTGGGAGCGGGGGTTACCGGTCAGGTCTTTGTCGGAACGCCGGCCCCCGCGCAGCGTTCGGTCCAGGGGCAGCCCTCGACGGTGAACGGCGAGTGGCCGCACTACAACGCCGATATCAAGGGCACGCGGTACTCGCCGGCCGCGCAGATCGACGCCTCGAACTTCAACAGGCTGCAGGTGGCCTGGCGCTTCAAGACCGATAACTTCGGTCCCTTTCCCGAGTTCAAGCTCGAAGGCACGCCCCTGATGGTCAAGGGCGTGCTCTACGCAACCGCCGGGACGCGGCGCGCGGTCGTGGCGCTCGATGCCAGGACCGGCGAGCAGATCTGGTCGCACAGTCTCCGCGAAGGCAAGCGGGCCGGACTCGCGCCGCGCCAGCTCTCGGGCCGCGGTCTCTCGTACTGGACCGATGGCCGCGGCGACGAGCGCATCCTCTACGTCACGACCGGATACCGGCTGGTCGAGCTGAACGCGAAGACCGGCGCCATGATCGCCTCATTCGGCACCGGCGGCATTGTCGATCTGAAAGTGGGCGCGGTGCACGGCGCGGACAAGCAGATCGATCTGGAGACCGGCGAGATAGGTGTTCACTCGACCCCGGCCATCGCCGGCGACGTGGCGATCATCGGCTCTGCCTTCAGGGAAGGGGGCACGATCGAGACGCACGACAACACCAAGGGTCTGGTGCGGGCGTTCGACGTGAAAACCGGCAAGAAGCTCTGGCAGTTCAACACCATTCCGCGGCCGGGAGAGTTCGGCAATGAGACGTGGGAAAACGGATCGTGGGCCGAGAACGGAAACGTCGGTGTCTGGAGCGAAATCAGCATCGACGAAGATCTTGGCCTCGTGTACCTCCCCGTCGAGACTCCCACCTCGGATTTCTACGGCGGTCACCGGCCGGGCAACAACCTGTTTGCCGAAAGCCTGGTGTGCGTCGATCTGAAGACGGGGCAGCGCAAGTGGCACTTCCAGTTCGTGCACCATCCGATCTGGAACTATGACGTCTCGTCTGCGCCGATCATCGCCGACATCACCGTCAACGGACAGGCGATCAAGGCCGTGGCCGTGCCGAGCAAAGAGAGCTTCCTGTACGTCTTCGATCGCGTCACGGGCAAGCCGGTGTGGCCAATCGAAGAGCGCCCGGTTCCGCAATCGACCGTGCCCGGCGAAAAGACGTCGCCCACGCAGCCGTTTCCGACAAAGCCACCCGCATACGGCCGCAATCAGATCAAAGTGCCCGACGACCTGATCGATTTCACGCCAGCGATGCGTGACGAAGCGATCAATCTGCTGGAGCGATACAAGTTCGGGCCGATGTTCAACCCGCCGATCGTCGGCAAGGTTGACGGCGTGCTCGGCGCGATCAACATCGGTAACGCGGGCGGCGGCACCAACTGGACCGGCGGCGCGTACGATCCGGAGACCCACATCGCGTACGCGCCCGTGGCCAACGCGGGTGTCGGCTCGTACTCGCTCATGCCGCCACCCCAGGGATTCTCGGACCTCCGGTTCGTCCGCGGAGTCACGGGCACGGCGTTCGGGGAAGTCTGGGGACCCGGCGATTGCTGTGCCGCAGATTCCGGGTATCGCACGCGAGACGATCTTCCGGGGCCGGGGCCGGCGCCTCCGCTGCCGCCGGGCGTGCGACCGCCTCCACCCTTGGCGATCCAGGGTCTGCCGCTCGTCAAGCCGCCCTACGGTCTGATCTCTGCCATCGACGTCGACCGCGGCGAACTGCTGTGGCAGACGCCGCACGGCGACACGCCCGACAACGTGCGCAATCACCCAGCGCTCAAGGGACTGAACATTCCGAAGACCGGCCAGCAGGGCAACGTCGGACTGCTGGTCACCAAGACGCTCGTGGTCAGCGGCGATCCCCTGGTCACCACGACACCCGATCACCCGCGCGGCGCCATGCTGCGGGCGTACGACAAGCGCACTGGCACCCAGGTCGGGGCTGTGTACATGCCTGCGCCGCAGAGCGGGTCACCGATGACCTACATGCTGGACGGCAAGCAATACATCGTCGTCGCGATCAGTACCATCGCCGGTCGTGACAGCTACTCGGGGGAGTATCTGGCTTTCACGCTCCCGAACTAGAATGAGTTGATCATGTCGCGCCTCCGCCGCGTGCTCGGCCCATGTGCCCTGGCCTGGCTCCTCTGCCAGGCCACGACGCTGGCCGCGGGCGCGGCGGCATGCTGGCAGACAGCTCCCGCCTCGACTGACCTCGAGGACTGCACCTGCGAGCACGGCGACGGCGTGATGTGCCCGATGCACCACGCACCCGCGTCCGGCTCACGGTGTCTCATCAGGAGTGCCGACGGCGGTCAGACCGCGGTGCTCGGATGGCTGTTCCACGGCGTGGGCCTCATGCCCACCGAGGTTGCGGCGATTCCCCCCGCGCCGCACGTCGCTGTCGTCGGAATCGACGTCAGCACGCGTTCGCTTCGTCCAGCCCCGCCAGATCCCCCTCCGCCCCGCGCCTGACGCTCCACGTGTTGTCTCTGAGGCCATCGTGCCCGGAAACGTGGTGTCGTGCTGCGTACGGGGTGTTTCGTGTCAAGAGTGTGTTCGTTGGCGGTGTGTTCGTTGGCGCTCGCGGCCTGGCTGGTCGCGGGTGCCTCGCTCGGCATACGCGTGAGGTTCTAATGGCAGCAGACAGTCGGAAGCTGGCAGCGGGTAGCGGGCGCTGCGCAATCGTGATCATTGGCGCCGCGCTCGTCGTCGCGGTCGCGGGCGCGCAGGGGAGTCGTTCGGCCGTGCTCGCGATTCCCGGGCACAGCAACGCGAATCCCTCCATCGCCGCGAGCGGCCGATTTGTGGCGCTCGCGTGGGGAGCA
>Ga0210380_10000179_pt1 | contig 35343 bp, 49 predicted proteins | sample PLM4_5_coexredo_FD_155476 | JGI IMG/M metagenome (GOLD analysis project Ga0210380, IMG submission 155476) | Groundwater sediment microbial communities from an aquifer in East River, Colorado, USA - PLM4_5_coex redo | ecosystem: Environmental > Terrestrial > Soil > Riparian zone | place: USA... | reverse complement strand
CTGTCTCCAATCCGTACATCCCCGCCGACGAGGTGGACGACTCCCGCCGCAGCCTGCCGGAGCGCACCTTCGCCCAGGAGTTCGAGGCGGTCTTCCTGGAGAACGAGGGCGCCGTGTTCCGCCGGGTGCGGGAGGCCGCCACCGCCACGCCCCAGGCGGCGGCCCTGGACGGGCACCGCTACACCGTCGGGGTGGACTGGGGCCGGGCGAGCGACTTCACCGTCATGGCCGTGGTGGACACCACCACCCGGGAGCTGGTCTGCCTCGACCGCAGCAACCAAGTGGAGTACGCCCTCCAGGCGGGGCGGCTCCAGGCGCTCTGCCAGCGGTTCCGGCCGGACAGCGTCTACGCCGAGCAGAACGCCATGGGCGAGCCCATCGTGGAGACGCTCCAGCGCATGTCGCTCCCCGTCTATCCGTTCCAGACCACCAACGCCAGCAAGGCCGCCGTGATCGACGCCCTGGCCCTGGCCTTCGAGCGGGCCGAGCTGCGCCTGCTGAACGACGAGACCCTGCTGGGCGAACTGCTCGCCTACGCCGCCGAGCGCCTGCCCTCGGGGCTGGTGCGATACAGTGCCCCCGAGGGCAGTCACGACGACTGCGTGATCGCGCTGGCCCTGGCCTGGCTCGGAGCGTCGGCCCCCACCGGCTGGGTCTTCTAGCGCCCTGAGGAGAGAGCATGGCCACCCTGCAGTCCGCCTGGAACGCCTTCTGGAACATCGAGACGAAGGCCGCCGCCGCCCCGCCGGCGGCGCCGCCCGAGCTGCGGTCGCTGGTCTTCTCCCCCGGGTCGTACCCCGACGCGGCGGGCGACTACTGGAACCCCCTGCTCACCCAGGTCTTCGGCGGGTACAACGCGGCGTGGAATAGCGCCGTCTACGCCTGCCTGAAGACCATCTGCTACGCCTTCCAGGAGGCGCCGCCCAAGGTCTACCGGCTCCAGGCGGACGGCACCGAGCAGTTCCTGGAAGAGCACCGGCTCATGGCCCTGCTGGCCGACCCGCACCCCTCCCTCTCCGGGCCGGAGCTGAGCTTCTGGGTGCAGTACTGCAAACAATGCGACGGCAACGCCTACCTGCGGAAGATCCGCAACCGGGCCGGCGAGGTGGTGCAGCTCTGGCCCATCTCCCCCTCGCAGATGAGCCCCGAGACCAGCGACGAGGACGCCGCCGCCGGCGTGTTCATCTCCCACTACGTCTACGACAACGGCAAGGGCAAGCACGAAGAGGTGCCCGTCTCCGACGTCGTGCACTTCCGCCTGGGCGTGGACGACGCCGACCACCGCAAGGGGCTCTCCAACCTGCGGCGCCTGCTCCGGGAGATCAGCAGCGACGAGGAGGCCACCCGCTTCACCGACGACCTGCTGCGCAACTTCGCGGTGCCCTCGCTGGCGGTGACCGTCCCGCCGGGCCCGGTGCTGACGGAGGAGCAGGCGGAGGCGATCCGCGACCGGCTGCGGGAGGCGTACAGCGGCGCCAACCGGGGGCACCTGGCCGTGCTCGGGAACGGGGCCACCCTGCAGGCGGTCGGGTTCAACCCCCAGCAGCTCGACCTCAAGGCGGCGCACCAGATCCCCGAGACCCGCATCTGCGCCGTGCTGGGCGTCCCCGCCATGCTGGTCGGTCTGTCCGCCGGGCTCGAGCACACCATCTACAACAACATGGAGCAGGCCCAGGAGCACCTGTACGAGCAGACGGTGGTGCCCCTCTGGCGGGCCGACGCCGCCACCCTGACGAAGCAATTGCTCCGCCCCGACTTCGACGCCGACCCGGCGGTGCGCCTCAAGTACGACCTGGACGACGTGCGGGCCCTGCAGGAGGACATGGACGAGCGGTACGCCCGCTTGAGCGTGGCCGTGGAGAAGGGCTGGGTCACCAAGGACGAGGCCCGGGCGGAGGTGGGGCTCGAACCCCTGCCCAACGGCCTCGGCGAGGCGCAAGACCCGATGGAGCTGCTGCGGGCCACCGCCGAGGCGCGAGGCCCCGCCGGCAGTGGTGGGCCGCCCGGGCAGAACGGGGCGGCGCCGAAGGAAGAGCGCAGCCGGGCCGTCGCCGAGCAGAAGGCGCTGGCGATGGGGGCCATCCCGGGGATGCTGGACGTGCTCACCGCGCTGTCCGCCCCGCTGGTGCAGGCCGACCTGGAGGCGTACTTCCGGGAGCAGGGCGAGCGGGTGCAGGCCGCCGTGCTCAAGGAGGGGTAGGCCGTGCGGGTCTCGGACGTCTACGACCAGGCCGAGGAGCAACGCCGGCTGGCCCGCATCCTGATGCCCCGGTACTTGCGCATCCTGGAGGCGGTGCATCTGGCCGTCATGTCCCTGTTCGGGCAGTTCTTCCCGGAGCTGACGCCGGAGCAGTTCCGGCTGGACGACCCCGCCACCCGCAAGCAGCTCGCCCTGGCCGCCGAGCGGGTGGTGCTGATCGACACCGCCACCCGCTCCGCGCTACGCGACGTCCTGCGGGAGGGCCAGCAGCGGGGCTACTCCGCCTTCCAGCTCGCCAACGGCGTCCCGGAGGAGGGCTTCGGCGGCGTCAAGGGCCTCTACCTGGAGACGTGGCGGGGGCGCAGCGAGACGATAGCGCGGAATGAGATCGCGGAGGCCCAGTGGCAGGCCGGCATGGATCGCCTGGCTGCGACTGGCCAGGTCACGCACATCGAGATCGTGGAGAACGAGGACACGGACGAACCCTGCGCCTCCCGCAACGGGAAGGTCGTCCCGTTGACGAGCCATCCCCAGCGACTCCACGTCAATTGCCGGGCCGCATTCATTCCGCTGGTGAACGAGGCCGCCCCATGACCGCCTCAAGCACCGCTTGGGCACAGGTCGCCGGCGATGCCTTGATGGCCGCCTCCGTCAACCGGAGGACGCGCCACCCCCGGTTGGCGAGGTAGGCGTCCTTGCTGTGATCGATCCGCTTCTGCTTGGGGAGGGAGTGCCAATAGGCCCCGTCGCACTCGACGACCAGCCTGGCCTCCGGGAAGGCGAAGTCGACGTTGTACGGGCCGAACGGGGCCTGGGGCAGCGGTCGCAGGCCGAGCCCGCGCATGGCCTCGGCCATTCGGGTCTCCAGGCTGCTCGTGCGCGGGTTGCCCATCCGGCTGCGGGCGGCGGCGCACGCCCTCGAGCAGACGCGGAAGCGAGCGGCCAGGGATGGCTTCAGCTCGCGCACGGCGCCGCAGACCTCGCAGGTCATCCGGACCTTGGGCTTCCAGAGGGGGTGCGCGGGCCCGACGCTGGTCCGGGCCGCGTACCGCTTCGCGCACACTTGGGAGCAGCAGACCTTGCTGCGGTTGACACCCGAGACGAGGAACGTGGTCCCGCAGTAGGGGCAGGTGCGTTGCTCTGTCCGAAGCCGCCGCAGCCCGTTCGCCTTGTTGGAGCACCGCGCCGAGCAGTACGCCCCCTTGGCGGTCAACTGCTTGAGGAGGAAGCGTGTCCCGCAGTGCTGACAGACCCGCTCCGGGCGCAGCGCCCGCTGCGCGGCGCCACGGGCGGCGCCGGCACACGCCGGGCTGCAGTACCGCTTTGGTTCGCAGGGCCGTGCCTCAAACGCCGCGCCGCACTGCGGACAGACGCGCCGCTCGCGACGGAACATGCTCTGGTAGAGACAGGCGCGGCAGCAGTATTTGTTGGGCGCGTCGTGGTGGCCGGTAAAGGCGGCGCCGCAGGTCAGGCAGGTATGCTGGCGTTGCATCGGGAGGTCACTCTCCTTGGTGCCACGCCCCCGGCCGTCGCAAGCGGCGCGGGGGCACGTTACGTCTCTATCCTACCTGGTAGGGGTGGAGAAGAGGTGGTGCCGTGACCACCCTTTCTCGCCCCCGCCTCGACCCGCTGCTGGACGCCCCCCTGGTGGGCCCGCGGGTGCTCTCCCTGGTGGGGGACGCCTCGGGCTGCTCCATGTGGCGGGTGTGGCAGCCCACGGCCTTCCTGCGCCTGCACGGCTACCCCTGCGACTGGGCGTTCGTGCGCGACCCCAACTTCGACCGGGTGCCCCTGGGCGCCTACCAGGCGGTCGTGCTCTGCCGGCTGGCCTGGCACTGGTTCGAGCGCCCGGGCGCGAAGGCGACCCTGAAGCGGTGGCGCGCGGCCGGGATCAAGCTCTTCTTCGAGGCGGACGACGACCTGTTCACCCCGTTCGTGACCGAGCAGCAGCTCAGCCGGGTCAACGCGGCGAAGTCCCGGCGGGAGCTGGAGGCCGACCGGGAGGCCAGCCAGTGGGTGCTCCGCATGTGCGACGGGGTGACCGTCTCCACCCAGTACCTGGCCAGCACCGTGCGCCGCTTCACGGACGCCCCGGTGGAGGTGGTGCCCAACGCCATCGACGCCGAGTGGTTCCGGGCCCAGCAGGCGGGCATGCACCGCACCCGGCCGGGCCCCGTCATCGGCTGGGCGGGGGGCAACCGGCCGGACGCCGACCTCGAGCAGATGGCCGTGGCGTGGGGGCGGATCGCGGCGGCCTACCCGGACGCCACCTTCGTGGTGATGGGCCACCACCCGCCCATCGTCCGGCAGCACGTCCCCGCGGAGCGCCTGGTGCGGGTGCCCTGGTTGCACCCGGACGACTACCCCAAGGGCCTGGTGGGCCTGGACATCGGCTGCTGCCCCCTGCAGGAGACGCCGTTTAACCGCTCAAAGAGCAGCATCAAAGCGTTCGAGTACGCCTTAAGCGGCGCCGCCGTGGTGGCCTCGCCCACGGTCTACCGGCACACCCTCACCCACCAGAAGACGGGGTGGCTCGCGTCCACCGCCGGGGAGTGGGAGACGGGCCTGCGCTACCTCTTGGACGCGCCCGCCGAACGGGACCGGCTGGCCCGGGCGCTGGCCGCGGACGTGGCCGGCCGCTTCGCCCTGAAGCGGCACTACTGGAAGTGGCCGGCGGCCTGGAACCGGCTCTGGAGGGGGTGACGTGAGTCGACCGGCGTCCAAAGCGGAAGACGTCCTGCTCGGCGCCCCCACCGTGGTGGTGAGCGGGCACAAGGACCGCGAGGTGCGGGTCGACCCCGAGCCCCGCTGCCAGCACTGCGGCAAACGCCAGGGGGAGTACTTCGGCCGGCCCTGGAGCCTGAAGTGCCGGAACTGCGGACAGCAGGCGACGGCGGATTGACACCCGGAGTCGCTACGCCATAGACTGACGCCAGCGGCCCTCGGCGGCCCTCTGCAAGGAGGGCCGTTTTTGGTGTCCGGGACACTCGCCTACGGGGCCCCGCAGCGCATCACCGAGGTCAAGGCCGCCGACGACGGCTGGGAGGTGGCGGGCTACGCCTCCACCTGGGACCGCGACCTGGGCGGCGACGTCGTCCACCCCGGCGCCTTCAAGGCCTCCCTGGAGAGCGGCGCCCGCGTTCGGTTCCTCTTCGCCCACGACGCCGCGCAGCCGCTGGGTCGGCCCTTGGAGCTGAACGAGGACGCCACCGGGCTGTTCGGCCGCTTCCGGGTGTCGAAGACCCGTCTCGGCCAGGACATCCACACCCTCCTGAACGACGGCGCGCTCGACAGCTTCAGCATCGGCTTCCTCCCCCGGGACTTCGACCGGGACGAGAAGGCCGGCGTCCGCAACCTGAAGGCGGTGGAGTTGCTGGAGGTGAGTCTCGTCAGCTTGCCAATGCAACCCCGGGCCACCGTTACCCACGTCAAGGCGCAGGACTACGCCACCCTCACGCTCGAGCAGCTGCTCGAGGTCTACGACGAGCACCGCGCGGGCGCGCTGGGCCAGGCGAAAGCCGTGGCCGGGCGCCGCCTCGCCGAGGGCCGGCGCCTGTCCGACGCCGCCCTGGCCACCCTGGAGCGCCTGCGCGCCGACGCGGAAGCCGACGCCGCCGAGCTGCTCCGGCTGGCCACCACGCCCCCGACCCCGCCCCCTGCGGAAGCCGACGACCCGGCGCCAGTGAAAACGGCCGGTCTGGTTGACGCCCACCTGCGGCTCGCCCGCCTGCGCGAGTTGGGCCGCCTGTACGGAGTGACGACGCCATGACCGCGACCGTAACCGAACTCGGCCCCAACATGAGCCTGGAGGACAAGCGCAAGGAGGCCAAGGGCCGCCTGGAGGAGGCCTCCGGCATCGAGCAGCGCTCGCTGGCCCCCGGCGCCGCGCCCCTCGCGGGCGCCGACCTCGAGCGGGTGAAGCGCCTCCTGAGCGAGGCCGACCAGCTCCACGCCTGGATCCAGGCGGACGAGGAGCGGCTGGGCCTGGTGGAGAAGACCCAGGAGCTGCTCGCCCACTACAGCAAGCCGGTGTACCCGGCGCAGCCGGCCCAGGGCGGGACCAAGCACCGGCTCGTGACGCCGGGCGAGCAGTTCCTGCGCAGCCTGCAGTACCGGGAGGTCAAGGACGGCGGCCTGCTCAACTCCAGCCTCAACCGCCTGGAGTTCAACGTCCCGTTGGCCGACGGCACCTCCCTGCTGGAGTGGAAGGCCACGCTGGCCGCCACCGGCAGCAGCGGCGGCGGGGCGCTGGTGCCCACGGACGTGCGCAGCACCGTCGTGGACATCCTGCCCAAGCTCATCAGCGTGCTCGACCTGATCCCGCGGGTGGGCACCACGTCGGACGCCATCGAGTACATCCAGCAGACCACGCGCAGCCTGAACGTCTCGTTCGTCGCGGAGGCCACCGGCAGCGCGCTGACCGGCACCGACGGGCGCAAGCCGGAGTCCTCGCTGGTCTACCAGAACGTGACCGCCTACGTGCGCACGGCGGCGCACTGGCTGCCGGTCACGAACCGGATGCTGGCGGACGCCCCCTTCATCCGGGGCGTGATCGACACCCAGATGCTGGACGGGGTGCGGGAGGAGGTGTCCCGCCAGGTGCTCGCCGGGGACGGGACGGGCGAGAACCTCACCGGCATCCTCAACACGGCCAACGTGCAGACGTTCGCCAAGGGCGCCTTCAACGAGGTGGACGCCCTGTTCCACGCCCGCACCCTGATCCGGACGGGGAGCAAGCTGGCGCCCACCGGCATCGTGATGAACCCGGTGGACTACGAGCAGGTCCGCCTCCTGCGGGAGAACGCCGCGAGCGCCACCCTGGGGCAGTACCTGATGGCGCCCCCCAACACGCTCGGCGTGCCCACCACCTGGGGGCTGCCCATCGTGGAGGACGAGAACATCCCGGTCAACACGGTGCTCGTCGGCGCCTTCGCCCAGGGCGCCACCATCGCCGACCGGGAGCAGGCCAGCATCCGCGTCGGGTTAGTCAATGACCAGTTTGTACGGAACCAACAGACCATCCTCGCGGAGGCCCGGCTCACCCTGATCGTCTGGCGCCCGGCCGCGTTTTGCTCGATCACGGCCTACTGATGCGCCGGGTCTACGAGGACAAAGCGTTCGGGGCCGTTGGACCGGCCCGCCCGGGGCAGCGTGCCCCCGCGCCCGGGCGGCCGCCGGCTGACCCGGACGTGCTGCCGGAGCGCCCCGACGCCGAGTACCTCCTGGAGCCCCCGAAGCGGAGGAAGCGCCGGACGTGGCCTACGCCCTCGTAGAGGAGCTGCGGCAGGTGCTCGACATCCCGCCGGAGGACACGTCCACCGACGTCGACCTCCAGCGGGCCCTGGACTCGGGCGCCCAGTGGATCGACTGGTTCACCGGGCGCTCCTTCGGCGCGGCCGGCGCCGCCCAGGCCAAGACCTGGGCGGCCACCACCTACGACGTCGTGCCCCTCGTGGACCTGCAGGACGCGGCGCCGCTGGTGGAAGTCGATACGGACGGCGACCGCACGTTCGCCACCGCCCTCCTGCCCGCCCAGTACCAGCTCGAGCCCCTCTCGGGCCCGCCCTTCGCCACCCTGCGGGCCTGGCCCACGCCCCCCACCGGCACCGACCCCGTCTGCTTCGAGCCGGGGCAGCTGGTGAAGGTCACCGGCGTCTACGGGTACGCCGACGCCCGGGGCCGCACCCCCGCCTCCGTTTCGGAAGCCAACCTCCTGCTCGGCGCCCGCTGGTACAAGCGGCGGGAGGCGCCCTTCCAGGTGCTGCAGCAGCCGGAGCTGGACGCCTACGCCCGGGTCGGGGCGCAGGACACGGACGTCCTCCAGCTCCTCTTCCCGCTCTCCCGGCCGGGGTCACCCGGCGCCGCGCTGGCGGCCTCCCAGCTCGCGGACGCCGGCACCCCGTACGGGGCCGCCTGGGTGATGGTCTAGCCGTGCCCGTCACCCTGCACCTCGAGGGCGCCGACCGGCTGGCGGCGGCCCTGCGCCGCAGCCCGCAGGTGGTCGCGCAGGAGCAGGTGCGGGCCATGACCCGGAGCCTGCTGCTGGTGGAGGGCGACGCCCGGCGCAACGTCCGGCAGGACACCCGCCAGCTCATGAACAGCATCACCCACCGCCAGCGGATGGCCGGCGAGACGCTGGTGGGCGAGGTGGGCCCCTCGGTGCGGTACGGCGCCTACGTGGAGCGGGGCACCCGCCCGCACTGGCCCCCCCGGGCGCCGCTGGAGGGCTGGGCCCGGCGCCACGGCATCCCGGTGTACGCCGTCCAGCGGGCCATCGCCCGCAAGGGCACGCGCGCCCGGCCCTTCCTCGTGCCGGCCTACGAGAAGAACAAGGACGCCATCGTGCGCCTGTTCGCCGCCGCCGGCGCCCGGGTGACCGCCACGCTGGCCACCCTCTCCGGGGGGCACGCGTGAGTTCCCTCCACGACCTGCGGGACGGGCTGCGGCGCCGGGCGGCGACGGTGGGGGGGCTGCACGCCTACGCGGAGATGCACCCCAAGCCGGAGCCCCCGGCCTTCTGCGTCAACGGGCCGATCCGCTGGACGTACGACGAGACGTTCGACGGCACCTGGCGCCCGGTCTTCGAGTGCTGGGTCTTCGTCAACCCCGCCGACCTGTACCGGGCCCAAGAGGCCCTGGACACCTACATGGCCCCCACGGGCCCGAAGAGCATTCCCGCCGCGCTGTACGCGGACACGACCCTTGACGGCGTCGCGCACGACGTCCGGGTCTTAGGCGGCGCCCGCCCCCCCGGGGTGGTCGAGACCGCCGGCGGGCAGCTGCTCGGCTGGGCCGTGGAGGTCGAGGTCACGGCCCAGTAGCCATGGAGACGCCGCTGCTGACCGTGATCGTCCCCACCGTGGGGCGCCCCTCCCTGGCCCGCACGGTGCGCTCCCTGCTCAAGCAGGGCGAGTGGCTGCCCTGGGAGGCGGTCCTCGTCGGCGACACCCACGCCGGCACCTGGGCCCACCAGCTCCCCCTGGCCCGCGCCCTGGCCGCGCAGCACCCCGAGCGGCTCCGCTACGTCGAGCACGACGGCGGGCTGCACGCCTGGGGCCACCCCCAGCGGAACTTCGGCGCCACCGTCGCCCGGGGCCGGTACCTGAGCTGGCTGGGCGACGACGACGTCTACCTGCAGGGCGCCTTCGAGCACCTGGGCCGGGTGCTCCGCCGACAGGAGGACGACCCGCGGGTGTTCCTGTTCCGCTGGATCGCGCCGTGGAAGGCCGTCCTGTGGGAGCAGGCCGGGTTCCTCGCCCAGGACCACATCGACGCGGAGAATATCGTCTGCCCCAACGTGCCCGCGAAGCTGGGGGAGTGGAATAGCGCCCGGTATCAGGGCGACTACGACATGATCGCCGACACCGTGGCCCGCTGGGGCGGGGTGGAGCGGGTGCGCTGGCAGCCGGAGGTGATCGCCCAGGCCCAGCCCGCCGACGCCGAGGACTGGACGCTGGGGGGCCGGGACGCCACCCCGCTCCCGCACGGGCTGGTGCCCGCATGAAGCTGAACCTGGGCTGCGGCGCCTACGAATTGGCCGGTTGGGAGAACTGGGACGAGGACACCCGGCTGCCCAACGTCGGGCACGTCCGCGTCCCGCCCATCCCCCTGGATGACGAGACGGTGGAGGAGGTGTACCTCGGCCATCTCCTCGAGCACTTCGAGCCCGTGGAGGCGGCCGAGCTGCTGCACGAGTGCAAGCGGGTGCTCGTCCCCGGCGGGCGGCTGGGCGTGGTCGTGCCGGACACGAAGCGCGTGCTCGAGCACTACCTGCGCCAGAACGGGGCGATGGTGGAGGTGCCCCAGGGGCGGCACTGGCGACTCAACGACCTGGACGCCGTCAATGCGGTCTTCCTCTACTCCACCATCCAGGGCAGCCGCCACCGCTGGAGCTACGACCGGGAGACCCTGTGCCGCACGCTCGAGCGGGCCGGGTTCCGCCTGGGCGCGTGCATCGACCCCTACACCGACCCCCGCCTGAGCACGCCGCAGTGGTACAACCTCGGGGTCGATGGCTTCAAGCCGGGGGGGCCGGCGTGACGTCCTTCCTCCTGGTGCACCCGGGCGCTTCCGGGGCGACGGCGGACGTCCACACGGGCCTGCTGGCCGGACTGCGGGCCGGCGGGCATACCGTCACGGAGTACGCCCTCTCCGGCTGGCTGGCGGCGTCGCGGGTGACCCTGGCGTGGCTGTGGCGCAAGCAGGTGCGCACGGACGGGCCGCTCAAGGACGTCCGGCCCACCCCGGCGGACGTGCAGTACGACGCCGGCGAGCGGGTGGTGGCGCGGGCGCTCCGGGCGGACGTGGACTGGGTGCTGGTGGTCTGCGCCGGCTACCTGCACCCCGACGTGGCCATCCTCTGCCGCCGGGCCAAGCTCCCGCTGGCGGTGGTCTTTACCGAGAGCCCCTACGACGACGCCGAGCAGGCGAAGGTGGCCCCCCTCTACGACGTCTGCTTCACGAACGAGCGGGCCAGCGTCGCCCCCCTGCGGAAGGCGAACCCGCAGACGCACTACCTGCCGGCGGCCTACGACCCGGCGCAGCACGGGCCGGGACTGAACGGCGACGCGCGGGCCCACGACGTGGTCTTCGTCGGCAGCGGGTTCGACAGCCGCACCGAACTGCTGGCCGGCGCGGACTGGACGGGCGTCGACCTGGGGCTCTACGGCGCCTGGGGCCACGTCGACGCGGGGCACCCGCTCGCCCCCTACGTGCGGGGGGGGCTGGTCGACAACGCCCACGCCGGGGCGCTCTACCGGAAGGCCCGCATCGGGCTGAACCTCTACCGGGGCACCGGGGGCGCCCCGGCGGAGAGCCTCAACCCCCGGGCCTACGAGCTGGCCGCCGACGGGGTGTTCACCCTCTCCCACGACCGCGCCGAGGTGGGGGAGCGGTTCGGGGGCCTCGTCCCCACCTTCGCCACCGCCGAGGAGCTGGAGGCGCGGGTGCGCCGCTGGCTGCGGGAGGACACCGGGCCGGCCCGAGCGGGGCTGCCCGAGCGCGTCGCCGAGGACACCTACCACCACCGCGCCGCTCAGCTGGTGGCGCACCTGAATTAGCGGGTAAGTCCTGCCATCTAAGGAGAGAAACGTGCCAATCTACCACGGCAGGGACGGCGTGCTCTATGCCTCCACGTCGGCCACGACGACCGCCTCGCGGGTCCTCACCCTCACCGCCTGGACGGCTGATCGCTCAGCGGAGCGCACCGATGTAACGAATTTTGATAGCACCAACCAGGAGGAGATGCTCGGCTGGCCGGCGCTGCGCGGCACCTACGAGGGGTACTGGAACAGCGACGAGACCAAGCTGTTCCCGGCGTCGCAGTCCCCCGACGGGTGCAAGCTGTACCTCTACCCGACCGCCCGGGCCCCCTCCAAGTACATCTCCATGCTGGCCTGGCTGGACGCCAGCATCGAGACCCGGGTGGACGGCGTGACCCGGGTGCGGGGCTCGTTCAGCGCCTACGGCAACCAGGCCACCCTCAACCTCTAGCCGTGGTCAGGGGACGCCGGCCATCCGGTCCAGGAGCGAGTCCCGCCAGCCCTTCGGCGGTGCGGGGCTGCTCGCGGCCGCCGAGAGGGGGCCGGTGTACCCGGGCGACCGGGCCTCGAGGCGCTCCAGGGCGTCGCCGATCCGCTTCAGTTGGGCGAGCTGCTGGGACTGCTTCCAGTACCACGTCCAGAACTCGCGCAGGATGAGGAACACGACCAGGACGCCGGCGGCGACCAGGAACACCGTCAGGAACGCATCGCTTGCCATACCACGAAGGTAGCCGCGCCGGCGGGCGCCCGGGGCCGTTCGTACGCCCCTTGTGCGCCCCGTAACGACACCGTGCAGGGGGGCCAGATGACCGCAGCGCCGGGGACGAACGGAACCGTTACCGCCACCAGACGCAGCCGCTTCGCCGACGGCTCGGCGGACCGGCTGCCGCTGTCCGACGGGGACTGGGTGCTGGTGCGGCGGGAGCTGACCTTCGGCCAGCAGCGGCGGTTGGCCGGCGCGGGCCTGGCCGGCTACGACGCGGCCGCCCTGGAGGGGGCACGCCTGAAGGTCGACGTGGCCGCCTTCGACATCGAGAAGCTGGTCACCTGGGTCATGGACTGGTCGTTCACCGACGAGGACGGCGCCCACATCGCCGTCTCCCGAGAGCGCATCGAGGCCCTGACCCCGGAGACGGCGCAAGAGATCGGGGCCGCCCTCGACGCCCACATCGAGGCGCAGGCCGCAAAAAAAGCCCCGGGGGCGACTGGGACCGGCAAACCCGCAGCGACCTCGTCGTCTGCAAGTCCTTCGGCTGGAGCTGGGGGGAGCTGATGGCCACCCCCGCCCCCGTCGTCGCCTGCGCCGTCGCCCTGCTGAACGAGGCCGCCAGCACCCCCGGCGCCCCGCCCGCGGGCCCGCGTTCAGCCGAGTGGTCGGAGGGCTAAGCCCATCGCCTCCGTGGCGGAGCTGCAGATCCTGCTGACGGCGCAAAATTCGGCGAGCGCCCAACTGCGCGCGGTCGGGCAGGACGTGCAGCGCCTCGAGCGCCAGGTCGAGGGCGTCCAGCGCACCACCGGCGCCTCCGGCGGGCTCCTCGGCGGGCTCTCCCTGGGCGCGGGCTTCGCCGCCGTGCAGGCCGCCGTGGGCGGCCTGCAGGGGCTGTTCGACGCCGTCGGCGCGTCCATCTTCGGGATGAATTCCCGCCTCGAGCAGACCACCACCACCTTCCGCGCCCTGACCGGCTCCGTGGGCGCCGCGGCCGCCACCGTGGCGGCGCTGCGCAAGGAGGCGGCCACCTCGCCCTTCTCCGACGCGGAGACGCTCGCCGCCGGGCGGGCCCTCATCACCGTGGCGGACGGCTCGACCGAGTCCCTCATCCACCTCGTGCAGGTGGCCGAGCAGCTGGCCGCCGTCGACCCCGCCCAGGGCCTCGAGGGCGCGGCGTCGGCCCTGCGGGAGGCGGTGTCCGGGGATTTCCAGAGCATCGCCGAGCGGTTCGAACTCTCCCGCCAGTCGATCCAGCGGTTCCGCGACCAGGGGATGAGCAACCTGCAGGCGGTGGAGGCGGAGCTGCAGCGCCTGGGGGTCAGCTCCCGGCTGGTGGAGCAACTCGGCCAGACCTTCGAGGGGCGCCGCAGCACCATCGTCTCGTTCTTCGACGAGCTGCGCCAGCGCCTCGGCAGCGGCGTCTTCGAGCGCATCGCCGACGCCTTCGGGCACATGGTGAACCTCATCGCCGAGCACGGCGACCGGCTCCGGCAGTTGGCCAGCACCATCGGCCAGGCGCTGGGCGCCGTCCTCGAGCGCGCCGCCGCGGCGGCGACGGGGCCGCTGCGGGCCCTCACGGAGGCATTCGCGCCCGGGCTGTGGGCCACCATCGCCACCGAGCTGGACCGCGCCGTGACCCCGGTGCAGGAGATCGCCGCGGCCGCCCAGCAGGCCGCCCCCGCCGCCCAGAGCCTGGAGCGCCAGCTCGCCGGGATCGGCGTGCAGGCGGCCGAGGTGCAGCTCGAGGCCGACCGCGTCCGGTCGACCTACGACGCCCAGCTCGCGCCCCTGGAGCGCCAGCTGCGCCTCCTGCAGCAGTCCGCCGACCTGCAGCGGGTGCAGAACGCGCTGGCCAGCAACCGGGCGGCGGTGGAGGGGCTGCGCCTCGACCGGGAGATCGCCGCCCTGCAGGCGGCCGCCGGCGGCCGCACCGACCCCAACGAGGCGGGGCTGACCCTGCGCCAGCGGCTCATCGCCCTGGCCCTCCAGGAGCGCAACCTGCGCAAAGAGGAACTGGGGCTCACCGAGCAACAGCGCCCGGCGGTGCAGACCCTCGAGCAGCGGATCGCGGCCGTCCAGGAGCAGCAGCGCCAAGCCCTGGAGCCCCTCCAGAACCAGCTCAAGCTCTACCGCGACCAGGCGGACGCCCTGCAACTCCAGCGCGACAAAGCGGCGCTGCTCAAGCAGGATCTGGAGGCCGCCGCCGAGGCGATGCGGCGCGCGGGCACCGGCCCCGCCGCGCCGGAGGCGGTGGACGACTCCCGGAAGCGGGGCGAGGCCCTGGCCGACGCCTGGCTGACGGGCTTCCAGGCATGGATCGACGCGAACGGGGGCACGTTCTGGACGGCCATCGGCAAGAGCCTGACGACGTGGACCGCCGAGACGGGGCTGCCCACGGCGAAGCGCATCGGGGGCGAACTGGCCACCGGGATGGCCGAGGCGTTCGGGGAGACGGTCGGGCCGGCCATCGTGGAGGCCCTGCGGAAGACCTTCTTCCCCGGCGGCGCCCCCCAGGCGGGCGGCCGCTTCGACCCCGGGGCGAGTCTCCCGCGGGTCGGCTTCGACCCCACCGGCCGGATGGGCCAGCCGGCCACGGGCCCCAACGTCTCGGTCAGCGTCGCGGTGCAGCCCGGGAGCCCGCTCACGGAGGACCAGGTGCGCCGGCTGGCCGACGAGGCGGCGGCGGCGCTCGCCGACTCCCTGGCGCAGGCGGCGGCGCAGACCGACCCCGGCCCCAACCGGCTCGTCCAGGGGGCGGGGAGGTAAGCCATGCCCAGAGCCCTGTTCAACGGCATCGCCTTCGACTTCCTGCTGGACGGGCTGCAGGACACCCATGCGGGCATGGTCACCGTGCGGGAGATCCCGGCCGGGCCCGGGAACGCGTACATCGACTTCGGCGGGCCGCTGCTCCCCCGCCGGACGGTCACCATCCGGGTGGACAGCGAGGCGGACTACCTGAGCCTCGCCGCCCTCTGCGGGACGATCTACGCCCAGGGCCCGCTCACCAGCGAGGCCGAGGGCTACCCCGAGGGCGAGTACCGGGACGCCGTCCTGCTCAGCATCGCCCGCACCTGGCGCAAGGGCACCGGCCCCCAGCTCTGCCGCACGGAGTGGGTGTTCCCCACCACGCCATGACCACCACGGTGCGCACCTCAGTGCTGGAGGTCTACATCCACGACGGGGAGGACTGGCAGTACGACGCCAGCGTCTACGCCGTCTCCTGCAGCTTCGGCTTCGACCAGCGGTACGCCGAGGCCACGGTGCGGCGCACCGGCGGGGGCGTGGTGGGCATCAACTACTGGAGCCCCATCGAGATCCGGCTGGGCTGCACCCCCGGGGCGGGCGCCGCCAGCCGCTTCAAGGGCTACATCATCCCGGTGGAGAACACGCTGTACCCCGTCGACAGCGTCCTCACCTGCAAGGGCGTGCTGTACCGCGCCGAGTTCGTCCGCAACACCCAGCCGGGGGGCACCCTCATGGCCCCGCCGGCCACCGGGAAGCCCGACGAGGAGCAGGTGCGGGAGATCCTCACCGCCTGCGGGGTCGACCTCCCGGTGCCGGCCAACATCGGCGGCACGGGGAAGGCCCTGGGCTCGGAGGTGCTCGACCCGGAGCAGGCGCTCGCCCCCAGCCCGTTCACCTGGGGGGAGGGCCAGGCCGGGCTGGACTACATCGAGGCCCTCGACGCGGTGAGCGTCCCCGACGACGCGCTGGGGCGCTACCGCACCTTCGAGAGCCTGGGCGGCGAGGTCTACCGCATCCCGCTGGTGACCGTCCCCGCCGGCGCCCCGGACTTCAGCTTCGCCGAGGGGGTGGACGTGCTCGAGGCGCGCATCGGCCGCGACCCGGCGGGCGCCGCCAACCTCGTGACGGTCACCGGGGCGCCCAACCCGGGGCGGGGGCTGGTGGCCGTCGACACCGACGTGACCATCGCCTGGACGGCGCGCTTCACCGCGGGCACCGGCTTCGCCCCCTACCTGCCGCCCGGCCTCCCGGTCCCCCCCGGCACCGTCTCGGAGGCGGACCCGGAGGGCTTCCCGGCGGTGACCGCCGCCTTCTCCAGCCAGATGATCGAGAAGTCCACCGTCGCCGAGACCGACCCCCTCACGGGCCTCCCCCTGGGCGACGTCCTCGCCTGCGAGGCCGTCGCGCAGTTCCTCCTCGGCGAGTACAACACCGTGCTGGACACCCTGGAGTTCTCGACGCCCCGGGACGACCTGCTCGGCCCCGGGCAGACGATCCACCTCACCAGCGAGCGCCTGGCCCTCACCGACCCCGACCGCCACTACTGGCTCCAGCACCTGGAGATCACCCTGGACGAGCGGGGCGCCTTCACCCAGCGCTTGCGCTGCCTGCGGCGGAGCTGATGGGCGGGTTCGAGGCGGGCGGCGGCCCGGGGGTGGCGGCGCTGGGGCCGCTGGCGGGGATGTGGCGCTCCGTCTACCGGAAGGCGGCGGACGCGGCGGAGGCCCGGCTGCAGGCCCTCCTCGCGGAGCACGTCTACCACCTGCACAGCCGGCGGGCGCTCTACTTCTGGGTCGACGGCGGGGGGGCGGTCCCCACCGTCGGCCCGGGCGGCGAGGTGGAGCTGCCCTGGGCCTACGTCGTGGAAGGCTGGGCGCTCTACGCCGACGTGCCGGGCAGCGCGGTGCTCGACCTCCGCATCGCCACGAGCTACGCCACCTTCCCCACGGTGGCGAGCATCTGCGCCGCCGCCAAGCCCACCCTGGACGGCGCCCAGAAGGCCACCAGCACCGCCCTCACCGAGTGGACGACGGCCCTCCCCCGGGGGACGGTGCTGCGCCCGGTGCTGGAGAGCGCGAGCGCCGTCACCCGGCTCAGCCTCACCCTGTACGTGCGGGCGGTCTAGGGCGGCACCCGATGTCCTACGTCCTGTTCATGGACCTCTCGTCGCACTACACCACCGCGCAGCTCAAAGAGAAGTACGCCGAGATCTACCACGGCCTGGGCGACTTCATCCTGGCCCCGGAGCCGTCCGGGCTGGAGGTCGTGCCCGGCGTCGGCCCGTTCGGCCTGGGCGTCCTGCGGGGCACCGGCGACGGGCAGGCGGAGACGCGCCGGCTCGGCCCCTGGTACCAGCGCGGGGCGCACGAGCTGCTCAAGGTGCCGGCCTGGGGCACCCAGCTGGGCACCTTCACCTACCGCACCTCGACCGGCACCTTCCTCTCCGAGGAGGCGACCATCGCGGTCAGCGGCGAGGGCGCCGTCGTCGTCTCCGGCGGCGCGGGCGAGGTCTGCCGCTCCGCCGACGGGGTCGTCCCCCTCGGGAGCTTCTTCGCCCTGGAGTGGCAGATCGAGTCCGACGGCTTCTACGTCCCGGTCGGGGCGGGCAGCGCCCACGCGCAGGTCAACGGGGCGGAGGTCTGTTCCTACGCCGGCCCCATGGGGGGCGTCGGCCAGATCACCGGCTACCGGCGCGAGCTGGCCGAGGGCGTCGAGGGCACCGGCTTCGTCTTCACCGGCTTCCCGGTCACCAACCCGAGCGACCCCTTCCAGGGCGACACGCTGGCCGGGGGCCGCGCGCTCCGGTTCGTCGCCCTCAACCCGACCGGGCCGGACCCCGACCACGCCGACGCGGTGCGGTTCCCGCCGGCCACCCCCGAGACCTTCGCCAACGTGACGTACGTGCAGGCCACCATGGAGGCGTACATGACCGGCGGGGCGTACGCCGACCGGGCCCTCCTCGGCTACCACTCCGACGTCCCGGAGTGGCCGCCGGAGGCGGAGGAGCGCACCTTCACCCGCGCCCAGTTCCACCACGACGACGCGCTGTCCGGCGAGCCGATGTTCTACTGGGGCGGCGCCTTCGACGACGCGGCCGTGCCCGCGACGCCCTGGACGGACGCGGAGTTCGGCCTGACCGGCTGGGGCACCCGCATCGAGCCCGGCGGCGGCCTGAGCGCCGCCACCGGCCTCTGGCTGGAGGTGATCTGCGTCCAGCCCGGGGGCCAGCGGTGGGCCGTCGGCTGGGCGCCGTAGCGGCCCCCCAAAACCGGAGTAGAATGGCGACAGGCGATGAGCGAAGACGCTACGGGTAGCGGTTCCGGCGAACTGGGCGGTTCCTCGAGCACCCCGGCGGCGGGCGGCGCCAGCGGGGCGCCGGTGGCCGGCGGCGTGGGGACGGCCACCCGGTCGCCCAACGGGGGCGCGTCCCGGCTGGGGCGGCTGGTCTCCGGGCTGCCCCTGCCCGTCCACGACCACGAGACCCCCAGCACCGGCGGCGAGCTGGATGACTACCTGCGCACCGCCTGGGGGGCGGACCACGTCGACCCGGCCGGCGACCCCCACGACCAGTACGTCACGGACGCGGGACTGGCGACCGCCCTGGCGCCGTACGCCACCGACGCCGACCTGGCCGGCTACCTCACCCCGGCCGCCGCCGACGCCCTGTTCGTGACCCCGGCGGAGGGGGCCGCCGCCTACGCGGCGGTCGACCACACCCACCCCCAGGTCACGACCGGGCAGTACCACTTCCAGACCAACCCGGCCATGACCGATCCGGGGAGCGGGAACTTCCGGAGCAACACCGGGGCGGCGAAGACGGCGACCGCGCTGGCGATGGACCAGCTCGGCGCCGGCGGGACGGACATCACCACGCTGTTCAACGCCATGCGCCTGAACGACACGATCTTCGTCCAGGACCTGAACGACGCCGTCCAGTGGGTGCGCTACCAGCTCACCGGGGCGCCCACCCTCAACAGCGGCTGGGCGCAGGTGCCCGTGAGCGTCATCGCCAGCGGGGGGACCATCGCCGGCAGCCAGCTCTGCGTGATGCAGCTCACCCTCACCGCCGGGGGCGGCGGGGGCGGCGGCGGCGCCAGCCTGGTGGCCGCGGACGCCCTGTGGGACGCCAAGGGCGACCTGGTGGCCGCCACCGGCGCCGACACGGCCAGCCGCCTGCCGGTGGGCGCGACCGGCCAGCTCCTCAGCGCGGACAGCGCCCAGGCGACGGGCCTGGCCTGGGTCGCCAACCCGGTCACCGCGCACACCGCCCTGCCCGACGCCCACCACGCGAAGGCCCACGACCACACCGCCGCCGACGGCACCGGGGTGCTGACCAACGACGAGCACGACGGCTTCTCGCAGTACACCAACCTGGGCGCCGACCCCACCACGCCGGCCGCGAACCGCATCCGGCTCTACTCCAAGGACAACGGCAGCGGGGTGTCCACCCTGTACTACCGCAGCGAGGACGGGGCGATCTACGAGCTGCCGACGCTGCCCACCGGCGGCGGGGGCGGCTCGGGGGCCCCGTCCAACGCGTCGTACGTGACGCTCGCCGCGGAGGGCAAGCTGGCGGGCGAGGCGGTGCTGGGGAGCGCCGTGGTCATGTCCGGCCTCCTCGCGGCCCGGCCCGCCTTCGGCACCGCGGGGCGCCTGTACCTGGGCACGGACACCGACCTCGTGTACCGCGACACCGGGGGCGCCTGGGAGACCTTCGCCACCCGGGCCGGCGGGGGCAGCGACCTCCCCCTGACCGGGGGCACCCTGACCGGGGCCCTCACCCTGCAGGGCGCGTCGACCACCGCGACCGTGCTGCAGGCGAAGCTCGCCACCGACACCCAGCCCCGCTTCCGGGCGAACACGGCCGGGCTGCTGGAGTGGGGGAACGGCGTGGCCGTGGCGCCGGACGTGTCGCTCTCCCGGCCGGGCACCAACACGCTGTCCGTCGTCGCGAGCTGGTTCACCCCCCTGACAGACGCCGGCGCGCAGCTCGGCGCGAACACCTTCCGGTGGAGCAACGTCTGGGCCTCGGCCCTGAGCGTCAACAGCGATACCGGCTACCTCCAGCTCGGGGCCACCAACGTGGCCCCGGTCGGCGCCGTGCGACTCAAGAACGCCGCCGCCGTGAGCTGGCGCAACGCCGCGAACACCAACAACCTCTCGCTCGCGATGGACGCCAGCGACCGGCTGGCCCTGGCGGTGGGCAGCGGGGCGCTCACCACCAGCGCCACCGCGGGCAGCGCCAGCGCCCTCCCCGGGGTGCCGGCCGGGTACCTCACGTTGGTGGTGAACGGGACCGCGGTTAAGGTGGCTTATTGGACGTGACCGGCGCCCCCACGCCCCCGCCGACCCACGAGCCGGAGAAGCTGGTGCTCCCCGGCGCGGCGGTGCGCTACCTGCTCGAGCTGGCCCTGCGCACCCAGCTGGGGGAGGCGTGGTGGCTCGGCTTCACCACCGCCCACGGGCAGCCCACCTGGATCACCGACCGGGCCTGGACGTTCCGCACGCCGGACGCCGCCGTCGTCCGCACGGCGCCCCCCGGGGCGCAGGAGTAACCCGCGATGCAGACGAACCCGGTGGGCACGACCTGGGTGCTGGGCAACCACCTGCTGACCGACGCGGAGGCGGCCGCCGGGCTGCCCCAGCGCGACCCCTTCTTCGGGGAGGACGGGCTGCCGGCCGACCCGGACGAGGTGCGGCTGACGGTGACCGACGCGACCGGGGCGACCAGCACCTACGGCTGGCCCGACGCGGCGCCGGGGGACGCGGGGGCGCTCGAGCAGCAGGAGACGGGGCGCTTCTTCGTGGCCGTGACGCCCCTGGAGGGCGAGGACGGGCTCTGGCGCTGGTGGCTGCGCGGGGCCATGACGCTGGGGACGGCGGCGAGCGACCAGGACGTCTTCTACGTCCAGCGCGAGATCGCCCCGGGGCCATGAGTGGCGCCCCCCGGCCCGCCGGCGCCGGCGCCCCCCTCCCTGCGGCTGCGGGTGCTCCTCGCCGCCGGCTTCCTGGCGGTGTGGGGGGTCACGCTGCTGGTGGACTGGTTCTCCCACCCCGGGCAGACCATCGTCCCGGCGTGGTGGCAGGCGCTGGGGCTGGTGGTGCTGTCCTACCTGCTCGGCATCGACCTGCTGGGGCTGCTCGACCGGCTCCGGGGCGGCCAGCGGTGACGCCGCGGTGACGCCGCCCGCGCCCGTCCCCCAGCCGGGGCAGCACGGCCTGCGCATCGGCGAGGGCGCGCCCACCGGCCGGGCACGCCTCATCAGCGTGGGCGAGCGCCTGTTCGCCCCCCTGGCGGGGCTGACGCCCCCGGACGTCCTCCGGGGGGGCTACGGGTTCCTCGACCCCACCGATTACGCGGCGGGCGGGGTGCCGCAGACGCTCCACCCAGGGGCGGACTTGAACGCCGGCACGGGGGACTGCAACGCCGACGCGGGCCTGGACGTGGTCGCCCCCCTGGCCGGGATCGTGCGGGCGGCGCTGCCCTGGGACGGCTCCCGGCGCGGGGAGGGGAACCACCTCTGGCTCGAGCTGACGGACGAGGTGGCCCCCGGCCCGACCTGGCTGCACGTCGACCACCTGCAGGCCATCGCGGTGCACGTCGGGCAGCGGGTCGCCCCGGGCGAGCGACTCGGTTGGTGCGGCGCCACCGGGGGGTGGGCCTGCGCGCACCTGCACCTCGAGCTGCTGAAGGGCCCGCCGGCGCAGGGCTTCTGGCAGTGGCCCTACCAGTGGACGCGGGCGCAGGTGGAGGCGGCCTACTACCGGCCGCTGGACTGGTGGAACGCGGCGAGCGCCCGGGTGCAGGGCGCGCCGGAGGAGGCCGTCGTGGCGCTACTGAGCGGAGCCCAAACCGCCGCCGTCCAAGCGGTGATGTGGAACGGCCAGCCCTTCAACCCGGACGCCGCCATCGCCGCCGCCTGGCGGGACGAGTGGCACCGCGGGGTCTGGCGCGGGCGGGCGCTCTCGCCCGAGGAGCTGGTCCCCGAAGACCCGGCCGAGGGGAAACCGGCGGGCGCCTACCAACTCTTCGAGGACGGCTGTTGCGTCTGGCTTCCGGGGGCTCCCGCGAGCTGGAACGGGTAGGAGGAGCGGGACATGGTCGCCGTCGGGCCGAGGCTCATCTGCGTGCTCATCGCCGCCGTCATCTTCGCGGTGGCGGCCCTCTGGTCGCCCCCCGCGCCCCCGCGCTTCTCGCTCACCAACGCGGGACTCACGTTTCTGGCGTTGTCGTTCCTGTTTGCGGGGTGATCGGTTCGTCCGGAACGTGCTTCCACAGGTCGCCGCTCACGATCTTCGCCGTGGTCGCAATGGAGACGCCGAAACGCTCAGCGATCAGCCGGTAGATCATGCCGCCCCGCCGCAGGGCGCGGATGGCCCGGACGTCCTCCGCCCGGAGTTTATGGCTTCCGTGCCGCTCTCCCTGCGCGTGCTGGTTGGGACGGAACCGGGCGCGGAGCCAAGGGTACAGGTTGAGGCTGCTGCGGTCGCCAGTGGCGGCGCGCCCTTTGCGCACCATGTCCGCCATGTTCTCGCGGTGCGTCCCGAGGAACAGATGCGCCGGGTTGACGCAGCGACGGTTATCACAGCGGTGGCAGACGAACAGGCCAGCCGGGATGGGTCCGTGGGTCAGCTCCCACGCCAAGCGGTGCGCCCGGACGGGCCGGCTGCGGATCGCCACGGTGCCGTAGCCGGTCGGGCTCAGCCGCTTTGTCCATTCCCAGCAGGCCTCAGGATCGGACGTGTCGAGGTCGCCCCAAACGCGCTCCTGGAGGCTGCGCTCTCCCCGATAGGCATACCAACACGCCCGAGTGCAAAACCGGCCCAGGCCCCGCTCCACCTGCCACCGATGGGCACGGAAGTCGCGTCCGCACTGCTCGCACCGGCGTTCAACGAACCGGGGGAGATACCCCCTATACTGCCCGCGCATGCCAACCTCCGATGTTGGTGTGTCACGCCCCGGGCCGTCGTAAGCGGCGCCGGGGCCTCTTCTTCTTCGCCTGTGCGTGGCTGTTCGCGTCATGAGCGTTTAGCGCTGTTATGGTTCGTGCAGCGCCTTGAAGGCGGCGCCGAGGGCGGCGTTGAGCCGGGGCGTCCCCGCAGCGATCCGGCCGGCGGCGTCGGGCGCGTTCAGGTACTCGTGGGCCGCCTCGTAGAGTTCCTGCAGGACGGCGCGCATCCCCTCGTACTCGGCCTCCACCTTGTCCACCTCGCCGCCGAGGGCCGCGATCCGGCGGAGCAGCTCCGCCTTCGCGCTCGGGGAGATCGTCATCGGCCCCTTCCGGCCCATGCCCCCTCCTGGCGACCGTTTGTGATTACGCTGATTATCGAAAGCGACCGCGCCCGAGCCGGTGTTATCGGTTCGGGCGCCTGGCAACAATAAGCGCCGCTAGACGCCGGCATCAGCGGCCCCCCATCGTGGTCGGGAAGGGGCGCATCCGCTCGCGCCCCGCCGACGGGGCCGCCACCAGCAGCCAGAACGCGCACCCCACCGCCAACGCCCAGCCGACCACCAGCAGCCAGACCTTCCAGTCGGCCTTCACCGGCCGGCTACTTCCCGCTCGAGCCGTTGGCGTGGACGGCGCCGGAGCGCGCATCGAGCCGGCGCTTGACCTCCTGCCAGAAGGCGACGATCTCCGGCAGCGGCGCCGTCCGCGGAGGCGGCCCGCCCTGGCTCCCGACCGGCGCGAGCTGGAGCCCGGCCTCCGCCGCCAGCGCCGCCCGCCCGTCGGCGACCTCGAGCACGTCCCGCCGGGTGAGCGTCCGGCCCCCGACCTCGATCGTCTCCACCGGCCGGGGCGCTGCGCCGGAGCCGGCCGCAGGGGGACGCGCCACTGGGGCCGAGAAACTCGCAGGACGGGCGTCCTGGCGCGCCGGAGCGGGTGCTCCGGCGTCCGGCAGCTCCTCGGCGACGACCTGGCGGATCGAAAGCAGATCGCGGAGCGCCCGCCCCTTCGCCCGCGTCTCCGCCATGCGGATGATCGCGCCGGTCATCTGCCGGCCGACGTTCTGCTCGTCGGCGTCGCCGATCCCCGACGCCTCGCGGAGGACGACGTCGGGCTGGCTCCGGTCGAGGATGCGCACCCGCGCCGAAACCACCGCCGTCTGGCCGTTCGCCGGGCTGGGCAACTGCTCGATCCGCGTCTCCAGCGCGAAGTAGCCCCGGCTCTCCGCGTGCAGCGCGGCCACCAGCCCGGCGTAGAGCACCACGGTCGTCCCCTGCCGGTCGATCAGGAACGGCCGCAGCCGCTCGGGGTCGAGCGCCCCGAAGTCCGGCTCGCTGCGCGTCAGTTCCCCCGTCTCGCCGTCCACCCGCTCCACCACCTCAGCGACCATCGGACTTCCTCCCCCGCTTGCTCGCCCGCTTCTCGGCGGGTTTGTGGTCTGGACGCAAGGCCACCAATGGCCCATCCAGGACGAACTCGATTACTTTCCCATCGACAACGAGCCGGCACTGCACCTGCTTGGGGGCGCCCTCATTCATGCACATATTATAGCAACACGCAAGGTTTATCGGTGCTAGAATGGGGCGCTCTGGAGGTGGAGAAACGGTCATGACGTCGCAGCGCAAGCACCACCCGGACGCCCCCGATGCCTGATATCCGCCTGCCGTCCGAGGCCGAGCCCGACGACGACGTCTCGGGTGACGCCGTCCACGCGCTGGCCGAGCACCTCACCGACGCGCTGGAGGCGTACCTCGCGCAGCATCTCCCGCCCCCCGACCAGGCGCCCCGGCCCGACGGACTGAACCCGAAGTCCCTGCTCGCCGGCGTGACCATGTTCCACGCCTCGCTCCTGGTCGACCTCGCGCGGGGGGCGTTCACCGAGCCGGGGGCCGCGGCCACGTTCTTTGCGGTGCAGGTGCGCACCTTCAAAGACGCCCTGGAGGTCTTCCACGAGGAAGAGGACGCTAGCTAGCGTGGAGGAGGGGCAGCAGGGTAGGTGGATAACTCGTAGCACTCCACGCCGTGTCCTCGCTAACCACCCTCTCCCGCAGCGGCTCCCGCCACCCCGGCAGCACCCGGTGCACCCGCGCCGGCCCGCTCCCCTCGCCCGCGATCCGCACGCCCGTCAGCAGCACCCGGTAGATGGCGGCCTGCGCCTCGGCCGGCAGCGCGTCGAACGTCGCCAGCTGCGCGTCCAGGTCCGTCGCCAGCAGCCCCACCCACCGCTCGCGGACGGCCGCGCCCTCGGCGGCCCGGTCGGCCAGGGTGCGCCGTTGGGCGTCCAGCCGGTCGGCGTCGGCCTGCCACTGCTCGAGCCGGCGGGCGACGGCGTCGGGCACCCGCCGGGGAGGCCCCTCCGCCGGATACCACGCCTCGGTGAGCGCCTCCATCTGCGCCCGCCGGGCGTCCAGGCGCCGGCGCAGCGCCTCGCCCCGCGCCGTCTCGTCGCCGGCGCGGCGGCGGACCTCGTCGTCCAACCCGCGCAGCCCCCGCAGGACACCCGGCAGGAGTCCGCGCAGCATCCTCCGGGCGACCGGCTCCGTCACGAGTCCGGGCGTCGCGCAGACCCGGGAGACGCCGTTGTGGCAGCGGTACCGGTCGCTGCCGAAGCCGACCAGCGGGGCGCCGCAGGCCGGGCACGCCAGCACGCCGGCCAGGCCGTGGGGGTACTTCCGCACCCGGCTCCACGGCGCCCCGCCCGGCGCCCGGTGGAACTTCTCCCGCCACGCGGCGGCCTGCGCCTGCGTCCAGTAGGCCAGGTCGGGGCGGTGCTGGACGAAGGCCCCGCGCTGCTCGCGCCCCCGCCGGTCGTCGTCGTCCCAGACCGAGTTGTCGCGGGCCACGCGGTCGCCGAACCGGAACTCCCCCCAGTATTTGGCGTTGCGCAGCAGGTAGGTGATGTTCTGCGCCGTCCAGACCGGCCGACCCTCCGGGTTCCGCCGGCGCCGCTGGCGCTGCCCGGCCTGGCCGATCAGGTGGCTGTGGTGCGCGTTGACGCGCCCGGCGACCTCCGCCGCGCTGGCGCAGGCGTCCAACCAGCGCACCAGGTCGGCCATCAGCGCGGCGTGCGCGGGGTGCTTCGCCGGCTGGTTCTTGAGCTTCGTCTTCGTGCCGAGCTGCACCTTGACCGGGATGGTGGTGTAGCCCACCGGCGGCGCCCCCATGAAGAACGGCTCCCGCTCGGCCTTGTTGAAGATGCCCCGCCAGAACGTGTCGCGGATGTCGATCACGTCCTTGCCGGCCATCATGGCCTGCAGTTGGTAGTAGAAGCGGTCGTCCTTGTCCCACGGCCGGATGATGGCGTTGTGGGTCACCAGCAGGGCCCGGCGCCGAGCCAGGCGCTTGAGGATCACCCCGGGGTCGATCACGAACTCGTCGCGGGACAGGCGCTTGACGTCGTACCAGGCCAGCCCGTCCGCCTCGCCCCGGTCGATCGTGTCCAGGGCCTCGAGCGCGACCTCCCGCTTCGCCAGGTCGCGTCCGGACATCGCGCGGCGGGGGGCGTCCGGGGCGGGCAGGTTCTCGTCCAGCAGCAGGCACGCCCCGCCCTCGTCCTCGATGAAGCGGACGCAGGCCTGCGCCTGCTCGTCGGACGAGTAGTTACCGAGCTGGCCGGCGCCGGAGACCCGACACAGCACGATGATCCGCTTGCCCCGCAGGCGCTCGCTCACCGTGGGGCTCCCGCACCCGACAGGGGGCACAGCCGCAGGCCCCCGCCTCGCAGCGCCGGCGCTGCTCGACCAGCAACCGGGCGATGAGGGTGAGACCCGGATCGGTCTGCGGCGGCGCCGTCGTGGACATGCCAGGGACTCTGCACGATTGCTAGCCTCACGTCAAGGGTTTTGTAGTGCCACGTAATTTCTCCGCGGAAACGGCTCACGGCGTGACGAGCACCTTCGGCGGGATCTCGTGCAGGAAGTCGATCCGCCGGCCGTCCGGCCCGATGGCGTAGCCCCGGCGGCGCGGGCCGCGGCCCGCGCCGCCGGGTCGGTGGGCGCCTCGTCGCCGTCCTCCGCGCCATCCGGACCCCGGCGCCGGCCCTCCTGCAGGAAGGTCACCCCTTGGTGGATCACCACCGGGCCGTAGACGGTGAACGCCCCGGGGGCCAGTTCCGGGCCCTGCTCCAGCGGGGGCTCCAGCGCCGTGCGGGCGACGAGCGCGCCCTGGTGCTCGCCCTCACCGTAGGCCAGGACGCGCAGGGTGATCGCCTTGGGCTGCCCGCGGGGGGGCGCCGGCCCCTCCGGTCCCTCCGGCCAGTCGGCCCCGATGGCCACCAGCGAGTCGGCGGTGTAGGCGGCGTCCGGGTTGACGAAGACCGTATCCCCCCGGCGCACCCCCAGGCCCGCCACCACCGCGTTATTGACGAGCAGGGCGAAGCCCCGCTGCCCCACCGTCCGGATCGTGGCGCCGGGGGGCAGCTGGGCGAAGGCCAGGGCCAGCGCCGCGTTGGGGTCGCCCTCCCCCAGCCGGGGGTCGCCCCGGTGGTTCTGCTGGTACAGGGGCACCTGGCGCAGCGCCGTGCGCATCCGGTCGTGGTTCTTGCGCAGGTCGGTCTGCGCCGCCTCGATGCGCCGCAGGCGCTGGTCCTGCTGGTCGCGCCAGGTGGTCGCCTGCTCGAGCCACTCCATCCAGATCAGGCGGTCATGGGTGAGGGGATCGAGTTCGCTGCGCAGGGCCTGGCGCATGAGCCCCACCGGGTCGCCCTCCGGGGGCGCGTCCGGCACCAGGATGGCGGACAGGGGCACCTCCAGGGCGTCGCAGATCCGCTGCAGGGTGGACATGGGCATGCCCCCGGTGCGGGACAGCCAGCGCGACACGGTGGCGTCGGTGACGCCCAGCTGGTCGGCGAAGCGGCTCTGGGACAGCCCCCGCGCGCGCAGCAGCCGGCGCAGGTTCTGCGCCGCGGGCTCCGAGAGCGCGTCCTTGGCGATCTCGTCGCCGGCGTCGTCCGGCTCGTCCGTGACCGCCATCCCCCCGTCGGCTGGGCCCTGCCCCTTCCTGGACATCGGTCTTCCTTCTTCCTCGGCCCGGGGGTCGCCCAGTCCTACAGGTAGCGCCGGCTTCTCCAATATAACGGATAAACCTCCCATCATTACTCACCCTTATACCAGCAGGGCAACCCGGGTCGGCCTTGTGAAGAAGGTCACACGGATGTAAAAAGTTGCGCCGCCGGTGCCGGCCCGGGGCCCGTGGTGTCATGGAAGCATTGACTCTGTCACCGGCACGGTTTTATAGTGTCGCGGCGACGAGGACGACGGGAGGCGCAACGACGCGATGGACGACGCAGCCCAGCCGGTGAAACGCGGGCCCGGGCGGCCCCGCTTGCATCCGCCGCAGGCGCACCACGCCATGAGCGTCCGCCTGGACGCGGACGACCTCGCCAAGGTGGACTGGGTCTGCGCGCACAAGCGGATGAGCCGCAGCACGGCCATCCGCGCGCTGCTCCGTGCCGGCTGGCACCTCCGCGACACCATCCCCGTCCAGGACCGGTCGGCCGCCCTGGAGGTCGGCCCGGCCCGCCCCGGGAGCGGACCCCCGCAGGGGGCGGCGACCGCCGCCGCCTGAACGCCTGTCGCGCGGTCGCGCAGACCCGGACCCGCACCACCATCAGCCACCAGGGGGGGATCAGTGACTGCATTTACCAGGTGCCAACCGCGCGACGCCGAGCTGCGCTGGCGTCGTTGCGTCGACGAGGTCAAGACCCACCAGGCCGTCGTGGACGTCTACCGCCGCGTCGTCGACCGCGTGCTGCACCCGCCGTACCTGCGGGCCAAGGCCCGCCTGTGGCAGCTCGGGAAGGACGGCGGCGAGCTGGAGCAGGCGCGGGCGGCCGTGGACGCCGCGTACGACGGCCGGGCGCCGCTCAAGATCATCCAGCGGCTCGAGGCGTACGTGCTGGAGCGGTTCCCGGAGGCGCTGCCGCCCGCGCTGCAGCGCGACCTCCCGGAGCCGGAGTGATGCCCGCCGCGCCGGCGGTGCGGGTCGCCATCGGGCTGCAGATCTTCGAGGACGAACTCCGGCGGTACGCCACCGGGCTCCTCGGCGAGCAGGACGGGTGGTTCGTCGCCTACAAGATGGCGATGGCCCTGGTGGAGCGGGACGACGACGACGTCCCCGGCGACGTGATCGAGCTGTACCCGGCGACCCGCTACGTGGCCGCCCGGCGCCGGAAGGGGGCGTCATGAACGTGAGCGGCGTGGTCTTCTGGATTGTCGTGGCCGCCGCCGTCGCGGGCTGCGTCATCGCCGTCGGCCTCGTCGGGGTCGTCATCGCGGCCGGCCAGGACGTGCCGACCGAGGAGCGCGACGCGCCGGGGCGCTGGCGCTGATGCCCGCCCGGCGCGAGTACACCGCCGCCGAGCTGGCCGAGCGGCTGGCGCGACAGCGGGAGCAGGCCCGGCTGCGTATGGCCGTGCTGCGTGCGCGTAACCGTTCGCGTAACGCGGAAACGGGTGTTCGCGTAACCGAGGCCGTCTCTGGCGGGGCCGGTGACGCGCACCCCCCCACACCCCCCTCGTCTCTCTCTATCTCTAAAGAGATAGAGAAGGTCGGCCGGGTGTTGGCGCCGTTGGGCGCCCGGGGCTACGAGCACCAGCCGGATCTCTGGGCGGAACTGGCGGCGACCTACCCGGCGGCGCGCCTCTCGGTCGAGGCGTACAAGATCGCCTCCTGGTTCAAGGATGCGGCGCGGCGCAGCCGCAAGGTGAAGTCGTGGCCGGCCTTCCTCGACAACTGGCTCAAAAAGGCGCAGCGCGACGCGACCGCGCCGCCGGCCGCCCACGCGATGGCGTACCAGACGCCGTCGCCCGGTAAGCCGCCGGACCCCGCGCCGCTGCTGCCGGACGGGGAGTCGATCCAGATGGTCGACCGGGCGCACGCCCAGCGGGCGCTGTTCGACGCGAAGAAGTTGAACCTCGCCGAGAAGCTGGCGCTCGCCAGGAACGGGACGAACGGGAGGCACTAGGGATGAGCGACGCGGTGGTGTGGCGGCGCATCTACGGCAAGCCGACGGCATTCCTCGCCGGGATCGAGGTCGGTGACTGCTACCGGAGCGCGGGGACGGCGGAGGGCGATGTCTGGCGGGTCCGCATCTGGCACCCCGACCGGCCCGACAACCGGCGGCTGCGCTACGTCACCACCCCGGACGCGACCCGGGACGACGCGGAGGCCCAGGAGGCGTTCGTGATGGACGTCCTCGCGGGGATGGTTCAGGGGGCCAGGCGAGACGCCGGGGAATAACGGCGAGATCAAGGTGGAGTTCATCACCCGCTCCACTATGTTCGGCATCCGCGAGTTCGCCGTTGAGTTCGCTGCGAGTTCGAGTTCCGAGAACAAGGACCTGCGCAAGTTCGCTGCAGTGCCTCTACGAGATCATGGCCCTTCGAGGACCGGGGCCGTCGCCGTGCCACCGGGTCGTCGTAACGAGCAACGGCCCCTGCGCCGTGGCGTTGCCTCCCTCGGATGTATCTCGCGTGAAGGAGGCCACGATGCGGTGAAGGGGCGGTTCCTGCGGAGCAAGTCGCAACGCGCCCTGCTATGGGCGCTCACGGACGGAAAGTGCGCCCTCTGCGGGGCGACGTTGCCGGATGCGTTCCACGCCGATCACATCCGGATGTGGATCAAAGGGGGGCCGACGCGGCTATGGAACCTGCGTGCGCTGTGTCCGGAGTGCAACCTGAAGCGGAAGCGTGGCGGGGGTACTTCGGCAAGGTCGTAGGTGGCTGGATCGGGCAGGAGCGGGGGTGGCTCCACGCGGCGCTGACGACCGAGGTCGCCGACCTGTTTGTGCTGCCGACGGGGTACGGCAAGACGCTCGCGGGCGTCGGGGTCTACATCATCAAACGTGGGCGGCGCCTGGCGTCGCGACTGCTCTGGGTCGTGCCGACGAACGCGCTCCGCGACCAACTGGTCCCCGATGACCCGGATGAGAAGGACGTGGCGCAGGAGGCAGCGGACTTCTTCGGAGTGCCGATGCGGCAAGCGGTGCGGGCGGAGCGGGTCTCGCGCACGCTGAACTACCACCGGCAGGGCACCGCCGAGGTCTTCGTCGTGAGCTATCAGCAGGTGCTGGCGGACGCGAAGGATGCCGTCGAGTTCTACCGGGAGCTGCTCGAGATGCCCGGTCCGGACGGCAGGCCCTGTCACTGGATGGTCGTGCTCGACGAGGCGCATCGGCTGAGCGAGGCCGGCAAGTGGGGCGCGGCGCTGCAGGATCTCCCCTTCGCCTACCGCCTGTACCTGTCGGCCACGCCGCTGCGCACCGATCGGCAGGCGCTGCGGGGCGTGCCGAGTCGTACCACCGCGGATGGCGACCTGACTTATCGCGCCGCCGGCGCGGAGGGTTCCGACAGGGGCGTGGAGATCAGCATCTCGGACGCGGTGCAAGAGGGGGCGATCAGGGCGCCGCGCGCGCGCATCGAGCAGTACTTCATCGACACGCTGGACAACGATGGCAAGCGGGAGCGCGTAACGACCGAACTGCTCGCGCGGAACGGGGTAACCAACTTCGCCGATTACGAGACCCGCAAGGGACTGCGGTACGACGGCACCTACCTCTCGAAGATGCTCACGGACGCCGTCGGCTGCCTCGAAGAAAAACTGCTCCGCCAGCCCGACGAGCACCAGCTGCTGGCGTTCGCAATGACCTGCAAGCACGCGGAGGCGGTCACCGACCACCTCAACGCGATCAGCGAGGGGTCGGCGGACTGGATCGGCCAGGTCCGGCCGGAGGCGGAGAACCGGGCGATCCTGCGGCGGTTCAAGCGCAACCAGCTGCGCTGCCTCGTCCAGATCGACATGGCCAGCGAGGGCTTCAACGTCGACCGCTGCAGTGTGCTGGTCTTCCTGAACCTGATCCGGTCGGATACCCGGCACATCCAGCAGCTCGGGCGGGGCTTACGGCGGAACCGGCGCCTCGCGCGGGCGGTGGATGTCTGCGATGTCTTCGCCAGCGGCGACACCCCGCTGGCGGTGCTGCTCCGGGAGCTGGATGTCGAGTGCCAGCCCTACCGGGATACCACCGAGGACACGGACCGGGACACCCGGGAGCCCACTGTCAATCTACCCGACCTGACCGTCCTCGAGACGGAGTGGTACCGGACGGACATCTTCGGGCCTCAGGGCCAGCCCCACGTCTACGAGGAATGGATGCAGCGGGCGGCTCTCGCGCTCGGAAAGACGCTCGAAGAGATCGCCCAGGTCGCCGCCTTCATACCCGGGGCCCAGCCGGCGCAGAACGGCGCGGCGCGGCGGGCCAGGGAGCACTCCGACCTGATCCTGGCTCGTGACCGGGTGCTGACCGCCGCCCGCACCGTCGCCCGGGTGCTCCAGCAGGTGACCTCGCCGCCCGGTGTCGTGGACATGGAGAAGCGGGGACGCTTCATCCGGCGCATCCACGCCGAGTGGAAGCGGCACCACGGCGGCCACGACGACATGGACGCCGGCGCCATGAACGAGAAGTACAAGTGGATCCAGAGCGTCGGGCGCCTGGTCAACGAGCGGCGGTTTCCGGACTGGCTGGTCAGGGGCGAAGACATCCAGGCAGCACTTGGGGGCGGGATATGGCCACGGAAGGCTCTGTGAACGTGATCGTGCCGGAGGTGACCGTCACCGGGTCGCCGAAGAACATCAACTCGTCGATCAACGTGGCGAAGTACCGCGCCGCGTCCGTCGACCACGACGCCCGACCGCTCGCGTACTGCTATCGGGAACTGCGGGAGGGCCAGGCGCATCTGAAGTGGCTGAAGGACGAGCCGAGGACGTGGGAGCGGTTCTGTGCGGAGGCGCTCGGCTACGACGCCGCCTTTCTGGACGCGGTGGAGGCGGGCGTCAGCGTCCTCGAGGGCGACGGCATCGCGGGGCGGATTCCCGGTGCGGACGCCTACGCGGCGGGCGACCGGGTGCTGGCTGCGGCGCACGTCACGTTCGGCCCGAGCATCGGCCAAGGCGAACGCGGGCCTGCCAAAAAAGTCGCCGAAGGCGGGTCTTTTGAGTGGCGACCGGGGATGCAGGCCGTGCGGGCAGCGAAGAACGGGATCAGTCCGCGCAGCCAACAACGATTGGACCGTCTAGCGGCGCGGTTCCCGGCCCTCATGGCGCGCGTCCGCGCCGGGGAGATTTCGGCCGCCGAGGCGGACCGGATCGCCTCTGGCAGACCCAAGCGGGCGATGGTCACGCTGGAGGCCACCCGTTTGGCGGAGGAACTACGCCAGCGGTTGCTACCCGAACAGATCAGGGAACTCGTTGCCCTTCTGGCGGAGACGACGCCGTGACCGTCCGCCTGCCCCGGGTGCGGGTGGCCCCCGCCGCCTGGCTGGACCGGCTGGTGCTGGTGCCGCCGGAGGATGCGGAACGCGACGCCCTCCTGGCCGAGGCGGAGGAGCTGCGTGACCGGGCAGCCCTGCTTGAGGCAGACGCGCGCACCACCCGGCGGCGGTCGCAGGCCCTCATCGCCGGGCTGCTGGCCGACCACCGGCGGCGGGTGTCCGCGAGCCCGCAGCTCGACGTGCGCCGGGGGAAGGTCACCGGCGACCAGCTGCGCCGGGCGCGGGCCTTGGCGACCCCACCGTTGTCTCAGCGCGGGCTCGCCGCCGCCTGGGGCTACAGCCGGGGGGCCATCGCCGCCTACGAGGACGACCGCAGCCCCCACCGGGTGCCGGAGGGCATCGCCGCGTGGGCGCTCGGGGTGCTGCGCACCGCCGGGGAACTGGAGGACGACGCATGAGGGACTGGTGGCACTGGGGCCTGGGCTTCCTGGCGGGGGCGGCGGTGGCCTCTTGGGTGACGCTCTCCTGTGCGCCGGGGAGCGCCCAATCCGTGGAGGTGAGTGACGCCCTCCACCAGGCCGCGGTGGCCCGCAACGTCTCGGAGGCGTGGTTGCGGCGGGTCACCTGGTGCGAGTCCAGGTGGTCGCCGTGGGTGACCTCCCGGGGTGGGCACATGGGACTCGCCCAATTCGCCGGCCCGACCTGGCGCTGGATGAGTGCGCAGGCCGGCCACGCCGGGGAGAGCGCGTACGAGCCGTACGCCGCCGCGGATACGCTGGCGTGGGGTCTGGCCAACGGCTTCGCCGGGCACTGGTCGTGTCGCTGATGCCCGCCGGCGGCGTCCCGGGCGTCCCCGCCCCGGAGGTGTGCTGCGACCTTGGGCGCATCGTCCCCTACCACCCCCAGCCCCCTACCACGCACGAGTACACCGACCACCTCGGCTTCACCTACCACCTCTGCGCGCGGCACTACACCGTCATGGTCGACTTCTGGCGGCGCCTCGCGGCGGCCCGGGGGAGCGCCCGGCACCAGTCCCGCCCGTTCGCCCGGGTGTGGGCGGAACGCGGTACGCTCCCCAAGAGGCGACGGTGATGCCCGCCCTGACCACCCAGGAGCACCGGCAGGCGCAGCGGGAGGCGAAGACCCGCCGCAACGCCAGCGCCCGGAACGGCCGGGCCGCCCTGGCCCGGGCCTGGGCGTGGATCGAGGCCATGGAGGCCCAGGTGGTCGTCGAGCCCACCCCCAGCGGCGTCGTCTATACCATCCGCGTCCCGGGCTTTCATTCCCAGAGCGCCCGCTGGCTGCCCGCCGCCGTCGCCACGCTCGAGGGCAACATCGCCCACTTCTGCGACAGCCGGGCCACCCACGGCCCCACCGGCGCCAAGCTGGACGCCCTCCGGGCGAAGCGGGCGGCCATGGAGGCGAAGCCTCCCAAGTACACTCAGCGCAGCGCCTGATGGCTGCTCAGAACAGCACGGAAACAGCACCCCGGCCGCTGGTGCCCGGGCGGCCCTTCCTCCCCGGCGCCTCCGGGAACCCCGGCGGGCGCCCCCGGGGGCTGATGGAGCTGGTGCGCCGGGAGACGAAGGACGGGGCCGAACTCGTGCGCTTCATGCTCGGCGTCCTGCGCGGACGGAAGCAGCCCATGCGCTACCGGCTGGAGGCCGCCGCCTGGCTGGCCGACCGTGGGTTCGGCAAGGCCCTGCAGCAGATGGAGCTGTCCGGCCCCGGCGCCGAGCCGTTGACCATCCGGATCGAGTACTCGGCTGATGCCAACCCTGACGGTGACGCTGCCTAGGCCCCACCCGGCGCAGAAGGAGGTGCTTCGCTCGCGGCAGAGGTTTAACGTCCTCTGCTGCGGGCGAAGACAATCCGCCGCTGGGGGAAGACGACGCTCGGGATCGACCGCCTGGTGCAGCGGGCCCTCCCCGGCAACCCGGTGGCTTGGTGCTCGCCCAGCTACCGCATGCTCACCGAGGTCTGGCGGGACGTGCGCCGGGCCACGGTGGAGGTGGTCACCCGCACGGACAGCCAGCAGCACCGGCTCGAGCTGGTCGGCGGCGGCGTGATCGAGATGTGGAGCCTCGACATGCCGGACGTGGCCCGCGGGCGCCGCTACGCCGAGGTCATCATCGACGAGGCGGCCATGGTGCGCCAGCTGGAGGAGGCGTGGAACGCCGTGCTGCGCCCCACCCTGGTCGACTTCCGGGGCGGCGCCTGGTTCCTCTCCACGCCCAAGGGGCTGAACTTCTTCAAGCGGCTCTACGACCGAGGCAACGACCCGGGCTACCCGGACTGGCGGGCCTGGCAGATGCCCACGGTCTCCAATCCGTACATCCCCGCCGACGAGGTGGACGACTCCCGCCGCAGCCTGCCGGAGCGCACCTTCGCCCAGGAGTTCGAGGCGGTCTTCCTGGAGAACGAGGGCGCCGTGTTCC
>Ga0210380_10000178_pt1 | contig 35482 bp, 28 predicted proteins | sample PLM4_5_coexredo_FD_155476 | JGI IMG/M metagenome (GOLD analysis project Ga0210380, IMG submission 155476) | Groundwater sediment microbial communities from an aquifer in East River, Colorado, USA - PLM4_5_coex redo | ecosystem: Environmental > Terrestrial > Soil > Riparian zone | place: USA... | reverse complement strand
CGCGGCCAGTCCCGCCGCCATGCCGTCAACGGCGAAGAACACTGCCGTCCTCGCCTGCGCGCGTAATGCGTCAGCGCGCTCCTGCCAGCGCGCGGGGTCGGCGCCTTCGCTGACGAGGAACTCGCGGTTGCCCACCAGCACGCGCCGGCTGCCGACCACGGCGCGCACACCCAGGCCATTGAGAGCCTCGAACGAGGTCGCGGGCAGCGGAGTCAAGCCACGCGCCTTCGCACCTTCGACGATTGCGCGCGCGATCGGGTGCTCGGAGAGTTGCTCGACGCTGGCGACGAGAACCAGCGCCTCCTTCTCATCCAGGCCTTCGGCCATGAAGTCGGTCAATGCGGGCTTGCCCTGCGTAAGCGTTCCGGTCTTGTCCGCGATCAGCACGTCCACCTGCCGCATGCGCTCGATCGCTTCGGCATTGCGAAACAAGATGCCGCGGCGCGCGCCCTGCCCCATCGCGACCGTCATCGAGATCGGCGTGGCTAGCCCCAGCGCGCAGGGGCAGGCGATGATCAGCACTGCCACCGCATTCAGCAGCGCATAAGCGAGCTTGGGCTCGGGGCCGAACACCCACCAGGCGATCGCGGTGAGCACAGCGACGGCCACCACGGCCTGCACGAAATAGACTGCGATCAGGTCGGCGAAGCGCTGGATCGGCGCACGCGTGCGCTGCGCTTCGCCCACCATGTGCACGATGCGAGCGAACAGCGTATCCGAGCCTACGCGCTCGGCGCGCATCACGAGCGAGCCGCTGCCGTTCACGGTGGCGCCGGTGATGCGGTCGCTTGCGTGCTTGGAGACCGGGACGGGCTCGCCGGTGATCATCGACTCGTCTACGTAGCTCGAACCGTCGATCACCGAGCCGTCCACCGGGATCTTTTCGCCCGGCTTGACGCGCAACCGGTCACCCACGTGCACGCTGTCCAGCGGCACCTGCTCCTCGGAGCCATCGTAGCGCAGCCGCCAGGCCAGGTTGGGCGCAAGGCGCAGCAGTTCCTGGATCGCCTGGCTGGTCTGGCCCATGGCGCGCAATTGCAGCATGTCGCCCAGCAGGACCAGCGTGACGATCACGGCCGCGGCCTCGAAGTAGGTGCCGACCGCGCCGTCGTGCTCGCGGAATTCGGGCGGGAACAGCTGCGGCACAAGCACCGCCGCCAGGCTGAACAGATAGGCGAGCGCCACCCCGAGGCCGATCAGGGTGTACATGTTCAGCGCCCAGTGGGCGAGCGAATTCCAGAACTTCCTCAGGATCGGCCAACCGACCCACAGCACCACCGGGCTGCCGAGCGCCAGTTCGATCCAGCCGCGCGCGCGGGGCGCCAGGCTGAACGCATCATGCACGCCAAACATCGGCGCCATCGCGAGAACCACGAGCGGGACCGAGAGCGCGACGCCGAACCAGAAGCGGCGTGTCAGATCGCGCAACTCGCTGTCGTCGCTTTCGCCGCTGCCGGCGATCGGCACCAGGGCCATACCGCAGATCGGGCAGTCGCCGGGCGCATCGCGCAGGACCTCCGGATGCATCGGACAGGTGTAGCGGGCGCCGGTGGGCGCGGGAGCGCCCACCGGCTTCACGATCGCATGCGCGTGGGGGGAGTGCGCCGCATGGCCGCTGCCAGCGGATGCCTGCTTGCCGACGTAGCGCTCCGGTTCTGCACTGAATGCCTGCAGGCAGCGTTTCGAGCAGAACAGGTGCGTCTTGCCCTTGAAGGCGAAGCTGCCCGCCTCCTTGCCCGGCTGGACTTGCATGCCGCAGACCGGATCGGTCGTCACCGCCTGAGTTTCTGTCTTCACTTCATGCCCATGCCTTGCATGCCGCCACCCTGCATCATCATGTGATGTTCGTCCATCATCTGTCCCATCATTTCCTGCATGAGCTTCATATGCTCGTCGATCCATTCGCGCATCTGCTGCGGTGACATTCCGCCGCCCGGCTTGGCCTTCTGCATCTGCGTCATCATGCCTTGTATCATCTTCATGTGCTCCTGCATCATTTTCTGACGCTCGGCGCCAGAGGTGGCCTGCGCCGCGGCAAGCTTCTTCTTTGCCTCCTGCGCGCGCTGGATCATCTGTTTCTGCGCTTCATCCGGAGCCGCCGTTCCCAGCATCGGCATTGCGATCGCGAGCCCTGCAACTACAGCTATGAGTATCCTTTTCATTTCAAGTCTCCTTTACCTGTTCGAATTGCTTCCATGACGTGGTCCTTTCGTTATTGCCAGAGTCAACAGACAAGCCGCGGCCACGGCACTGCTCGCCGGCGCGGCAGGAAAACGAAAGGAATCTCAGCGCAGAATGCGCGCCGAGCGGGCGTGATACGAAAGCGGAAGAGGCGGCGGGGTGCTCCACGCTGCGTAAGAACGCAAAGTGGACCCGGGTCGTGAAATAGCCGCGAGGGGCAAGGCGACGAACGCCAGGGCGGCGAGGAAGTTCTTGCTGGCTGCCGCCGGAGATTCCGACGCTATCGCGTCAGCCCGCATTTCCGAGCAGCACGGCGTGCCGTCGTGAGAGCCATACGATGCATCATCGGCATGCCCGGCGCCATGAGCAGTTGCTGCAGGCGCGGCAAGGGGCGAAGCGATGTGGCGCTCGTATGCGGCGCACACCGGCTGCAGAACCAGAAGGAACAGGGCAAAGAACGCCACCCCTGCAGACCGCAGTTTCGACGCCCTCCGCATTGCCAATGCATGCTTCACGGCCGTCATCGCTCGCTGCGCCAAATATGCGCCGGCCAGTCCGAATGCGCTTGATCTAGATCAAAACTCGCCTTGCACAATTCCCAGCAAGCGGGCGCAAGGCCAGCAACATCAGGATTGAGGCCCAACGATGTCGATCGGGAGCGCTACTTCACCGGCTCTATCTTCGTCACGGTGTAGGCGCCACCGATCTTCTCGGCCCGAAACTTCACTCTGTCGCCCGCCTTCAACTGATCGAGCACCCCGGAGTCCTTCACCTGGAACACCATGGTCATCGCCGGCATGTCGATATTCTGCAGCGGCCCGTGCTTGATGGTGATCTTTCTTGCATCCTTGTCCACTTTGCGAATCTCGCCATCAGCGAGGTCGCCTGTGTGATGCTTGTCATCAGCCATCGCGGCCGGCGCCGCAAAGGCGGCGACGAGCATCAGGGCAGCAAGGCGTTTCATGGTTTCCGCTCCTTCTGGATAGGTCCTGCTGCGTTTCATCATTTCACCATCACCTTGCCCATCATCCCGGCCTCGAAATGCCCCGGGATCAGGCAGCCGAAGTAGAACGTTCCCGTGTTCGTGAATCGCCAGCCGATCTCCCCGGTCTTTCCGGGCGCGACGTGCGCCATGTGCGGCTCGTCGTGCTCCATGCCGGGAAACTTCTTCATCAGCTCCGCGTGCTTCTTCAACCTGTCCAGCGTGCCGAGCACCATCTCGTGCAGCACCTGCCCCCTGTTCGCGGCGACGAAGCGCACGACCTCCCCGCGCCGCACTTCGATCTCGGAGGGGGTGAAGTGCATGCTGTCGCTCATGTCGACGCGGATAGTGCGCTTCGCCTTGCGTGGATCGGCGGCGATGCCGAAAGACGTCGCCTCGGCCTTCGAGTAGTCGATCGCCTTCGGCGAGTGCCCCTTGTCGCCATCTGCGAACACGACTTGGGCGAGTCCAAGGGTTATTGCAAGAATCACTTGCTTCATCAATGAGCCTTGTTCATCGATTCGATTGGGTAGCTGCAAGCAGACCTCGGCAACGCCATCGGGTTCCCGCCTAACTCCATCCCAGGTCGCGCAGCACCTCGCGCGCGCAGTTGTGCCCGGGGGCGCCGGTGACCCCGCCGCCAGGGTGCGCGCCCGAGCCGCACAGGTACAGCCCCGGCACGGGCATGCGGTAATCGGCGTGCCCCAGCACCGGCCGCGCCGACCAGAGCTGGTCGAGCGAGAGCTGGCCGTGGAAGATGTCGCCGCCGACCAGGCCGAACTCCTGCTCCAGGTCGGCGGGCGACAGCGCGGTCTGCGCAATCACGCTCTGCCTGAATCCGGGGGCATGCGACTCGACCACGTCGAAGATTCGTTCAATCGCCTCCTGCTTGCGCGCCGCCCAGTCCGCCTCGGGCGCGAAGTGCTGGCAGAACAGGCTCGCCACATGCGCACCCTTGGGCGCGAGCGTGTCGTCCAGAGTGCTCGGGATCACCATCTCCACGATTGGCGCGCGCGCGATGCCTCCGGCGCGCGCATCCAGGTACGCGCGATCCATATAGCCCAGCGACGGGGCCAGGATGATCCCCGACGCATGGTGGGGCCCCGGCTCCGGCAGGCAGGCAAAGCGCGGCAGCACGGAGAGCGCGACGTTCATGCGGAAAGTGGCCGAGCCGCACTTGTACCGCTCCATGCGCTCGCGAAAGTCGCGCTCGAGCAGCGAGGCATCGACCAGCTTGAGGAACAGCAGCTTCGGGTTGACGTTGGCGACGATCGCGCGCCCTGCGACCTCCTTGCCGTCGGCGAGCACCACGACGCCGGGCCTGACCTGGGCCACCGGCGCATCGCACTGGATCTCGACCCCCAGCCGCCGCGCCTCGGCGGCGAGCGCCTCGCTGATCGCTCCCATGCCGCCGATGGCGTGCCCCCAGATGCCGCGCTTGCCGTTCACCTCGCCGAAGCAGTGATGCAGCAGGACGTAAGCCGTGCCCGCGTGGCAAGGGCTCGCATAGTTGCCTACCACCGCGTCGAAGCCGAACGCCGCCTTGACGGGATCGGACTCGAACCAGTCCTCCAGCCAGTCGGCCGCGCTGCGCGTGAAGAACTTGAGCAGGTCGCGCCGCGCCTCCATGTCCAGACCCTTCAGGCGGCGCCCGACCCGGAACATCGCCAGCGCGTCGCGCACGCCACCGCCGACGTTCGGCGGCGTTTCGAGCACCGTCGCGCGCAGCACATCCGCCACGCGCTCGAGCTTCGCCCAGTACGCGGGCAGGCGCTCGGCGTCGCGCGCGGAAAACCTGGCGAACTCGCGCTGCGTCGCCCCGAGTCCCCCGCCCACTTTCAGGTAGCCGTTCTCGAGCGGCAGGAAATTGGCGACCGGCCGCTCGACGATGCGCAGCCCGTGCTCGGCGAGGCGCAGATCGCGAATCACCTTCGCCTGCAACAGGCTCACCGTGTAGGCGGCGACCGAGTTGCGAAAGCCCGGATGGAACTCCTCGGTGACCGAGGCACCGCCGACGCGCGGCCGCCGCTCGAGCACCTTGACCTTCAGTCCGCCGCGCGCGAGATAGCAGGCGCAAGTGAGGCCGTTGTGCCCGGCCCCGACCACGACTGCATCGTAGCGATTCACTCCACGGTCACCGACTTCGCCAGGTTCCTCGGCTTGTCCACGTCGCTGCCGCGCGCCAGGGCGGTGTGGTACGCGAGCAACTGCAGCGGCACCACGTGCAGGATCGGCGAGAGCAGCCCGTAGTGCTCGGGCAGCCGGATCACGTGCATGCCTTCCTGCGTCGCGATGCGCGTGTCGCCATCGGCCAGCACGTAGAGCTCCCCGCCGCGCGCGCGCACTTCCTGCATGTTGGACTTCAGCTTTTCCAGCAGCGCATCGTTCGGCGCCACCGTCACCACCGGCATCTCCTCGGTGACCAGCGCGAGCGGCCCGTGCTTCAACTCTCCCGCCGGATACGCCTCGGCGTGAATGTAGGAGATTTCCTTCAGCTTCAGCGCGCCTTCCAGCGCGATCGGGTAGTGCAGCCCGCGGCCGAGGAACAGGGCGTGCTCCTTTTTCGTGAAGCGCTCCGCCCAGGCGATGACCTGAGGTTCAAGGGCCAGCGCTGCGGCGAGCGCCTTGGGCAGGTGGCGCAGGCGCCTGAGGTGCTGCGCCTCCGCGCGCGCCGGCAGGCGGCGGCGCAACTTCGCCAGTACCAGCGCGAGCAGGAACAGGGCAGTGAGCTGGGTGGTGAAGGCCTTGGTCGAGGCGACGCCGATCTCGACGCCGGCGTGCGTCAGGAAGCTGAGCCGCGTCTCGCGCACCATGGCGCTGGTGGCGACGTTGCAGATCGCGAGCGTGCGCTTCTGGCCCAGCTTGCGCGCGTGCCGCAGGGCGGCGAGCGTGTCGGCGGTCTCTCCCGACTGCGACACCACCACCACCAGTGCGGCCGGATCGGGCACGCTGTCGCGGTAGCGGTACTCGCTCGCGATCTCGACCTGCGTCGGCAGCCGCGAGAGCGATTCGATCCAGTATTTCGCCGTGAGCCCCGAGTAGTAGCTGGTGCCGCAGGCGAGGATGAGGACACTCCGCACACCCTGCAACGTCCGCTGCGCGTCCTTGCCGAAGAGCGCGGGCGTCACCGCTTCCACGCCTTCGAGGGTGTCGGCGACGGCGCTGGGCTGCTCGAAGATCTCCTTCTGCATGTAGTGGCGGTAGGGTCCCAGCTCGACCGTGGTGCCGGTCGCCTTGACCGTGCGCACCTCGCGCCTGGCCTCTTTGTCCGCGGCGTCCCTCACGCGAAAGCCCTCTACGTCGATCTCCGCCACGTCGCCCTCCTCGAGGTAGGCGATGCGGTCGGTGGTGCCGGCCAACGCAAGCGCGTCGGAGGCGAAGAACATCTCCTGCGTGCCCACGCCCACTACCAGAGGGCTGCCGGCCCGCGCGCCGACCACACGATGCGGCTGGCTCCTCGCCACCACCGCGATGGCGTAGGCGCCGGCGAGCCGCTTCACTGCACGCCGCACCGCCTGGAAAAGGTCGCCCGCATAGTGGCTGTGGACCAAGTGAGCGATGACTTCGGTGTCCGTCTGGCTGTCGAAGGCATAGCCTTTCGCCTTCAGCTCGGTGCGCAACTCTTCGTAGTTTTCGATGATGCCGTTGTGCACCACCGCGATCTCGTCGCGCGAGACCATCGGGTGCGCGTTCCGGGTCACCGGTGCGCCGTGCGTGGCCCAGCGCGTATGCGCGATCGCGGTTTCGGCGGCCAGCTTCAGCTGCGACACTTGAGCGGCCAGGTCAGAGACGCGCGCGACGCTGCGCACGCGCGACAGCTTGCCCTCGCCGATCGCGGCCACGCCGCAGGAATCGTAGCCGCGATACTCGAGGCGCCGCAGGCCTTCGATCAGCACCGGCACGATGTCGCGCCGCGCGGCGGCGCCGACGATTCCGCACATGATTACTTCTTCCTCGGCGGCTTCCAGCCCGGCACGGACACCTGCCTGGCGCGCGACAGGGTCAATTGCCCGGGCGGCGTGTTCTTGCTGATGGTGGAGCCGGCGCCGATGTACGAACCCCTGGCGATCGTCACCGGGGCGACGAGGGTCGTGTCCGAACCGATGAAGCTGTCGTCCTCGATCAAGGTGCGATACTTGCCGGCGCCGTCGTAGTTGCAGGTAATGGTGCCGGCACCGATGTTGACGCGCGCACCGACTTCCGCATCGCCGATATAGGACAGGTGGTTGGCCTTGGAGCCGATGCCGACGCGGCTCGCCTTCAACTCGACGAAGTTGCCGATGTGCACTTCATCGCCCAGCGTGACGCCGGGCCTCATGCGCGAAAACGGTCCGATCCGGCAGCGCTTGCCGATCGTCGCCGCTTCGAGGACCGAGTAGCCCAGGATCTCAGTGTCCGCCGCCACAGTGACGTTGCGCAGCAGGCAATTCGGGCCGATGCGCACGCGGTCCCCGAGGGTCACTTCGCCCTCGAACACGCAGTTCACGTCGATCGACACGTCGCGCCCGCAGGACAGTTTGCCGCGCACGTCCACCCGCCACAAGTCGGCGAGCCCGACGCCCGCGTCGAGCAGCCTCCTCGCCTGCGCGTTCTGGTAGGCGCGCTCGAGCAGCGCCAGCTCGTGGCGTGAATTGACACCCGCCACTTCCCAGGGATCCCCCGCGGCAACCGTGGCGACTTCGACTCCGTCTTGTACGGCGAGCGCGATCAAGTCGGTCAGGTAATACTCCTTCTGGGAATTCAACCGCTTCACTTTGGACAGCCATGCCGACAGGCGTTGCCGCGGCGCCGCAAGGAATCCGGCGTACCACTCGCGGATGCGCAATTCCTTCGCCCCCGCATCCTTGTGCTCGACGATGCGCAGCACGCGTTGGCCGGCGTCGCGCACCACGCGCCCGTAGCCTGTCGCGTCGGTAAGGTCGGAGGTGCAGATGGCAAGACCCTTCTTCGACGCCGCCACGAGGCGCTTGAGCATCTCGGCGCGCAGCAGGGGTACATCGCCGTTCAGCACCAGGACTTGCGCGCCACGCGCCACTTTGGGCAGTGCCTGCGCCAGCGCATGGCCCGTGCCGAGCTGGCGCGCCTGCTCGACCCATTCGACGCCTGCGTCGCCGAAGGCAGCCCGCACTTCGGCGCCACCGTGACCGTGCACAACGAGAATTTGCTTGGGCTTGAGCGCGCGCGCGGCGTCAAGAACGTGCGAGAGCAAGGGCCGGCCGGCAAGGGGATGCAGCACCTTCGGCAGCGCGGAATGCATGCGCTTGCCCTGTCCTGCAGCGAGCACGACGACGGCGAGGCTCATGGCGCCGAATTCTAGCATCCGGATTCTGGCGAACTCCTTGAAAGATCATGGAAAACCGCTTTATCATGACACTCATTCGTCGCGGGCAGCGCCTTGAGCAACGAGTACTTTGAGATCCTCTTCAGGCTGGTGGCCGCGTTGGCCGCGGGCGGCATTATCGGCCTTGAGCGCAGCTACCGCGGGCGCGCCGCAGGCTTTCGTACGCACGCGCTGGTGTGCGTGGCCTCCAGCCTGCTGATGCTCGTGACGGTGTACGAGCACCAGTGGTTCAACGCGCAAAGCGGCGCGCGCGTCGCCATCGATCCGACCCGGATGGCGCAGGGCATCATGACCGGCATCGGCTTTCTCGGCGCCGGCGTGATCGTCAAGGAAGGCCTGTCGGTGCGCGGCCTGACGACGGCGGCGTCAATCTGGGTGACGGCCGCCATCGGCATCCTCACCGGGATCGGGTTCTATTTCGCCGCGGGCATCGGCGCCGTGCTTACGCTCGGCACGCTGTCGGTGTTCCGCTGGATCGAAAGCAAGATTCCGACCGAGTTCTACGCCAACTTCTCGGTGCGTTTCGCGCGCGATGCGGTGATGCCGGAACCCGAATTGCGCCAGCTCGTGACGCAGCACGGATTCTCGGTCTACAACCTGAACTACCGGTTGGGCGACGAGGGCACCCGGTTCGAATACCGCATGGTGCTGCGCTCAGTCGGCGCGCAAGGCGTGCGCGCGCTGTCCGACGCTTTGAAGGCAAACCAGCAGGTGCTCGAGTACCGCATCGCCCCGGCGAGCGACTAGCCGCCGCCGTCAGCGCGGCAGCGCGGACGCTCCCATCAGGAACTCGTCCACCGCGCGCGCGGCCTGGCGCCCTTCGCGGATCGCCCACACCACGAGCGACTGGCCGCGCCGCATGTCGCCGGCGGCGAACACTTTGGGCACGCTGGTGGCGTAGCACCCCGCTCCGTCGGTCGTGGCCTTGGCGTTGCCGCGTACGTCCTTTTGCACACCGAACTCCGTGAGCAGCGACTGCACCGGCGAGACAAAGCCCATGGCGAGGAGCACGAGGTCGGCCGGGAGCGTGAACTCGGAGCCAGTCACCTCGACCGGCTTGCCGTCCTTCCACTCCAGGCGCACGGCTTCGAGCGCCCTTAGCTTGCCGTTCTCGCCGATGAAGCGCTTGCTCGCCACCGACCAGTCACGCTCGACGCCTTCCTCGTGCGAGGAGGAGGTGCGCAGCCGGGTCGGCCAGTACGGCCACACGGGGTTGCGCTCGACGTCCGGCGGCATCGGCAACAGCTCGAAATTGATCACCGAAGCGGCGCCGTGGCGGTTCGCAGTGCCGACGCAGTCGGAGCCGGTATCGCCGCCGCCGATGATGACGACGTGCTTGCCGCTCGCCCACAGGTCCTGCACGTTCTCGTCGCCAGCGACGCGCTTGTTCTGCAGCGGCAGGAACTCCATGGCGAAGTGGATGCCGTCGAGCTCGCGCCCTGTAATCGGCAGATCGCGCGGCTGCTCGGCGCCCCCGCAGAGCACCACCGCGTCGAACTCGGCGCGCAGTCCCTGCGGGGCGAGCATCTCGGCGGCATCGTTGGGCACACCCCTGCCCGGCGACTCCTTGCCAACGCACACGCGGGTACGGAACTCGACGCCTTCGGCTCGCATCTGTTCCAGGCGGCGGTCGATCACGCTCTTGTCGAGCTTGAAATCGGGTATGCCGTAACGCAGCAAGCCGCCGATGCGGTCGCTCTTTTCGTACAGCGTGACCCCATGCCCGGCGCGCGCCAGCTGCTGCGCGCAGGCAAGTCCTGCCGGACCCGAACCCACGACCGCGACCTTCTTTCCAGTCTTGTGCGCCGCAGGCTGCGGCTTCACCCAGCCCTCTTGCCACGCTTTGTCGATGATCGCGTGCTCGATCGACTTGATGCCGACCGGGTCCTCGTTGATGCGCAGCACGCAAGCTTCCTCGCAAGGCGCGGGGCAGATGCGTCCGGTGAACTCGGGAAAGTTGTTGGTCGAGTGCAGCGTCTCGATCGCGCCCTTCCAGTCGCCGCGGTACACCAGGTCGTTCCAGTCCGGAATGATGTTGTTGACCGGGCAGCCCGACATGCAGAACGGGATGCCGCAGTCCATGCAGCGCGCGCCCTGGATTTTCGCATCCTCGTCGGGGAGATGCAGGTAGATCTCGCGGTAGTGCTGCTTGCGCGCCTGCGGCGCCTGGTGCGGCTCCTCCAGGCGCTCGTATTCCATGAAGCCGGTGATCTTGCCCATCGCCACTAGGCCGCGCGGCGGCGCTGCTTGGCAGCGAGCTCGCCCAGAGCGCGCCGGTACTCGTGCGGGAACACCTTGACGAACTTGGGCCGGACCTCGCTCCAGCGTTCCAGGATCCGCTTCGCGCGCGCGCTTCCCGTGTAGTGGGCGTGGCGCTCGATGAGTCGCTTGACGATCACCTCGTCGGCGGCACCCTTGTGCCAGAGCTCGCGTGCGAGTTTCGCCTCCTGCTCGTGCTCCGGGGCGAGGGATTCGAGCGCGACCATCGCGGTGTTGCAGCGCTTGGCGAAGCTGCCGTCCTCGTCGAGCACGTAGGCGACGCCGCCTGACATTCCGGCGGCAAAATTGCGCCCGGTGGTGCCCAGCACCACCACGCTGCCGCCGGTCATGTACTCGCAGGCGTGATCGCCCACGCCTTCCACCACTGCCTGCGCGCCCGAATTGCGCACCGCGAAGCGCTCGCCGGCGACGCCGCGGAAATAAGCCTCGCCCTCGATCGCGCCGTACAGCACGACGTTGCCGGTGATGATGTTCTCGGTCGGCTCGCCGCGGAACTTGGGCGAGGGTTGAACGGAAATTCGTCCGCCGGAGAGCCCCTTGCCGCAGTAGTCGTTGGTGTCGCCGATGAGATCGAGCCACACGCCGCGCGCCAGGAACGCGCCGAAGCTCTGCCCGGCGGAGCCGGCGAAGCGCAGGTGGATCGTCTCGTCGGGCAGGCCTTCGTGCCCGTAGCGCTTGGCGATGCGGCCCGAGAGCATGGTCCCTACCGTGCGGTGGATGTTGCGGATCGGCATCTCGATCGTCACCTTCTCGCCGCGTTCCAGCGCCGGCCGCGCGAGTTCGATCAGGCGGTTGTCGAGCGCCTTCTCCAGGCCGTGGCTCTGCGACTCGCAATGGAAGCGCGCGACCTCGGCCGGCATCTTCGGCATGTAGAAGATCTTCGAGAAATCGAGTCCCTTCGCCTTCCAGTGCTCGATTCCTGTTCGCGTGTCGAGCAAATCGGCGCGGCCGATGAGGTCGGTGAACTTGCGCACGCCGAGCTTTGCCATCAGCTCGCGCGCCTCTTCGGCGACGAAAAAGAAGAAGTTCACCACCTGCTCGGGTTTGCCCTCGAATTTCTTTCTCAGCACCGGATCCTGCGTTGCAATGCCAACCGGGCAGGTATTGAGGTGGCACTTGCGCATCATGATGCAGCCCTCGACGACGAGCGGCGCGGTGGAGAAGCCGAACTCGTCCGCCCCGAGCAGCGCACCGATCACCACGTCGCGGCCGGTCTTCAGCTGGCCGTCGACCTGCACCGCGATCCTGCCGCGCAGGCGGTTCAGCACCAGCGTCTGCTGCGTCTCCGCGAGCCCGAGCTCCCAGGGCGTCCCGGCGTGCATGATGGAGGACCAAGGCGAAGCGCCGGTGCCACCGTCGTGGCCGGCGATGGTCACGTGGTCCGACTTGGCTTTCGACACCCCCGCGGCGACAGTGCCGACGCCGACCTCGGACACCAGCTTGACGCTGACCGCGGCCTCGGGGTTCGCGTTCTTGAGGTCGTGGATCAACTGCGCAATGTCCTCGATTGAGTAGATGTCATGGTGCGGCGGCGGGGAAATGAGCTCGACGCCGGGAGTCGCATAGCGGATCTCCGCGATGTACTCCGATACCTTGCGCCCGGGCAGCTGGCCGCCCTCGCCGGGCTTGGCCCCCTGCGCGATCTTGATCTGCATCATCTCGGCGGACGCCAGATACTCGGCGGTGACGCCGAAGCGGCCGGAGGCGACCTGCTTGATCTTGGACTTAAGCGAGTCACCCTCTTGGAGGGGAACGTCGACCTCGACGCGCTCGCGGCCCAGGCGTGACATCAGCGTCTCGCCCGCTGCGACTCTCGCGTAGCGCTTGCGGTCCTCGCCGCCCTCGCCGGTATTGGATTTCCCGCCGATCCGATTCATCGCGATCGCGAGCACCGTGTGCGCCTCGGTCGAAATCGAGCCGAGCGACATGGCGCCGGTCGAGAAGCGCTTGACGATCTCGGCGGCAGGCTCGACTTCCTCGATCGGCACCGGCTTGCGCTCGCCGAACCTGAACTCGAACAGCCCACGCAGCGTCAAGTGGCGCTTCGACTGGTCGTTGATAAGCGCCGCGTATTCCTTGTAGGTCGAATAGGAGTTCTGCCGCGCCGAATGCTGCAGCTTGGCGATCGCATCCGGCGTCCAGGTGTGCTCCTCGCCGCGTACGCGCCAGGCGTATTCGCCGCCCGCGTCGAGCATCGATTGCAGCAGCGGGTCCTTCTCGCCGAACGCGGCCTGGTGGGCGCGGAGCGCCTCTTCGGCCACCTCCAGCACGCCAATGCCCTCGACGCTCGAAGCGGTGCCGCCGAAGTACTTTTGCACGAGCGAGCGCGCGAGCCCGACCGCCTCGAAGATCTGCGCGCCGGTGTAGGACATGTACGTGGAGATGCCCATCTTGGACATCACCTTCTTCAAGCCCTTGCCGACCGCCTTGACATAGTTCTTGATCGCCTTGGAGCCCGCCGCGGGATCCCCCGAATGCATCGCCAGCAGCGTTTCGAGCGCGAGGTAGGGGTGCACGGCTTCCGCCCCGTAGCCACCGAGCAGCGCGAAGTGGTGCACTTCGCGCGCCGAGCCCGTCTCCACCACCAGCCCGGTGCTGGTGCGCAGGCCCTTGTTCACCAGGTGCTGGTGGATCGCCGAGAGCGCGAGCAGCGCAGGGATCGCCACCCGCTCGCGGTCCACCAGGCGATCGGACACGATCACAATGGAATAGCCCGAGCGCACAGCGTCCTCGGCCTGCGCGCAAAGCGAGGCGAGCCGCGCCTCGATCGCCTCCTTGCCCCAGGCGGCGGGGTAGGTGATGTCGAGCTCGAGCGAGCGGAACTTGCCGCCCGTGTAGCGCTCGATGTAGCGGATCTTCTCCATCTCGTAGAAGTCGAGAACCGGCTGACCCATTTCCAGGCGCAGCGGCGGGTTCATCTCGTCGATGCCGAGCAAGTTCGGCTTCGGTCCGATGAAGCTGACGAGCGATGTCACCAGTTCCTCGCGGATCGGATCGATCGCGGGGTTCGTCACCTGCGCGAAGAGCTGCTGGAAATAGTGGTACAGCGTCTTGTGTTTACTCGAAAGCACCGCCAGCGAAGCGTCGTTGCCCATCGAGCCGACGGCTTCCTCGCCCGCCTGCGCCATGGGCAGCAGCTGGAACTTGAGGTCTTCCTGCGTGTAAGCGAAGGCCTGCTGCCGGTCGAGCAGCGCCACCGGCGACTTGAGCGGCGTCGTTTTCTCGGACTCGACCTCATCGAGCTTGACGCGGATGCGCTCGATCCACTCGGCATAGGGCTTCGCGGCGGCGAGCGTGTCCTTGAGTTCCTTGTCGTCGACGATGCGGCCTCTTTCGAGGTCGACCAGGAACATCTTGCCCGGTTGCAGGCGCCACTTCTTGATGATCCGCTCCTCGGGGACCGGCAGGCAGCCGCATTCCGAGCCCATGATCACGAGATCGTCATCGGTGACGATGTAGCGCGAAGGCCGCAGGCCGTTCCTGTCGAGCGTGGCGCCGATCTGGCGGCCATCGGTGAACGCGATCGAGGCCGGGCCGTCCCAGGGTTCCATCATCGCCGCGTGGTACTCGTAGAACGCACGCCGGCTCGGATCCATCAGCGTGTGGTTCTCCCACGCTTCCGGGATCATCATCATCATGGCGTGGGCGACCGAGTAGCCGCCCATCACCAGCAGCTCCAGCGCGTTGTCGAACGATGCCGAGTCGGACTGGCCGTCGTAAATGAGCGGCCAGATCTTGTCGAGATCCTTGCCGAGGATCGGGCTCGAGATCGCGCCCTGGCGCGCGCGGATCCAGTTGACGTTGCCGCGCACCGTGTTGATCTCGCCGTTATGGCAAATCATGCGAAACGGGTGCGCGAGGTCCCACGATGGGAACGTGTTGGTCGAGAAGCGCTGGTGCACCAGCGCGAACGCAGACTCGACGCGCGGATCCTGCAGGTCAAGGTAGTACGCCCCGACCTGATAGGCCATCAGCATGCCCTTGTAGCAGATGGTGCGCGCCGACATGGTCGGCACGTAGAACTCCTTGCCGTGCTCGAGCCGCAGCGCCTGGATCGCATGCCCCGCGCTCTTGCGGATGATGTAGAGCTTGCGCTCGAGCGCATCGGTGACCATCACGCCGGCACCCCGGCCGACCAGTACCTGCCGGATCACGGGCTCCAGGCGCTGCGCCGGTTCGGCAAGATCGGAATTGTCCACCGGCACGTCGCGCCAGCCGAGCGGCACTTGGCCTTCGTCCTTGATCGCGCGCTCGATCTCGTACTCGCAGGCGAGGCGGCTCGCGGGATCGCGCGGCAGGAACACCATGCCCACGCCGTATTGCCCCAGCGGCGGTAGCGTCACGCCCTGCCCGGCCATCTCCTCGCGCAGCAGCCTGTCTGGGATCTGGATCAGGCAGCCCGCGCCATCGGAGAGCTTCGGATCCCAGCCCACCGCGCCGCGGTGGGTAAGGTTTTTCAGGATCGTGAGCCCATGCTCGATGATCGCGTGCGACTTCTTGCCTTTGATGTGCGCGACGAAGCCTACGCCACAGGCATCGTGCTCGTTTCTCGGGTCATACAGTCCCTGCGCGACAGGCGAGAATTGCGAATCCACTGTTAACTCTCTGTTCGTGAAGAAGTTTCGCGAGCTTTCGCCGCTCTGCACAAAAACGGCAGGCAACCGAGGAAATATACCCGTAGAGCCCTGCGGCAACAAGGGTTTCTGGATTTGGGGCCCTACCGCGCCGCAGCAGCCGACGCAGGTGGCGCGCCGGCGGCTAGCACGTCCCGCACCAGCCGTTCGTCCACATCGCCCCGCATCACAGCGCGCCCGATGCGTTCGAGCAGGATGAAGCGCATACGGCCGCCCGCAGCCTTCTTGTCCAGCATCATCAGCTCCAAGTAGCGCTCCGGTGCCATCGACGGTCCCTTGGCAGGCAGGCCAGCGCGTATCACCAAGGCGCGCAAACGCGCCGCGTCCGCGGCCTCCAGCAGGCCCGCTCGCACCGAAAGTTCGGCAGCCATCACCATCCCGGCGGCCACGGCTTCCCCGTGCAGCCACGCGCCGTAGCCGGCACCCGCCTCGATGGCGTGGCCAAAGGTATGCCCCAGGTTGAGCACCGCGCGTCGCCCGCTCTCGCGCTCGTCCGCCGCGACCACCGTCGCCTTGAGCTCGCAGGAGCGGCGCACCGCGTGCGTCAGCGCACCCGGTTCGCGCGCAAGCAGCGCCTCGAGCTTCGCTTCGAGCCATTCCACCAGGGCCGCATCCAGCGCGAAACCGTGCTTGATGACCTCGGCCGCGCCAGCGCGCAACTCGCGCTCCGGCAGCGTCGCCAGCGCGCCGACGTCGGCGATGACTGCGGCGGGCTGGTGAAACGCACCGATCATGTTCTTGCCGCGCGCGTGGTTGATCGCCGTCTTTCCGCCCACCGACGAATCCACCTGGGCAAGGAGCGTCGTAGGCACCTGGAGGTAGGGAATGCCGCGCTGGTAGACCGCGGCCGCGAATCCGGCGAGATCGCCGACCACGCCGCCGCCCAGCGCGACAATCACGCCGTCGCGGCCGACGCGCGCACCAAGCAATGCGTCGAACACGCGCTCCAGCGCGCCCCAGCTCTTCGCCTGCTCGCCATCGTCGACCAGCACATCGAGCGGCGCCACAGCGCCGGCGCGTTCGAGCGCGCCCCTCACGCGTTCGAGGTAGAGCGGCGCCACCACCGGGTTGGTGATTACGGCAACGCGCCCGGCGCCCAGGTGAGGGCGGTAAAGCTCGGCGGCGTCCAGAATTCCCGCGCCGATGTGGATGGGATAGGAGCGCCCGCCGAGTTCTACGCGGACAGTTTCCATGTTTCCTTCAATTGGCCGAGCAGGTGGCGTGCCAGGCTCTGCACGCTCTGCCGGCCGGTGTCAGTGACGATGTCCGCCACCTCACGGTACAGGGGATCGCGCTCCCCGTAGAGCGCCTCGAGGCGCGCAAGCGGGTCGTCGGTCGCAAGCAGCGGCCGGTTCTTGTCCTGGCGGACCCTTTCGTACAGGGCTGCAGGCCGCGCATGCAGGTAGACCACAGTGCCGCGGGCGGCAAGGTGGCGCCGGCTCGCGGGCGCGAGCACCGCGCCACCGCCGGTGGCTAACACGACATCCTCCAGCCCGGTGAGTTCGGCGATCGCGGCCGCTTCCCGCTGCCGGAAACCCGCCTCGCCTTCAATGTCGAAGATTACCGGGATTTTCACTCCGCAACGCCGCTCGATCTCCTGGTCCGAGTCGTAGAACGTGCGCTTCAGGCGGCGCGCCAGAATGCGGCCGGCGGTGGTCTTGCCCGCCCCCATCATGCCCACCAGGAACACGTTGCGCGCGCCTTGCATGCGCCTATTGTACGGAGGCTGCCGAGGCCGGAAACAAAAACGGCCGGGAGGGCCCGGCCGTGCGTCCAAGGAGGAGTCCTGGCAAATTCTTCAGCGCACCGTCATGCGCTCGTTGACGATGCGCGGCGTGATGAATACCAGCAGCTCGGTCTTCTGCGCGTTGGTAACCTTGTTCTTGAACATCCAGCCGACGATCGGCAGGTCGCCGAACCAGGGCACCTGCGTGACGTCGGTGCGGTCGGTCTGCTCGAAGATGCCGCCGATCACCACCGTGCCGCCGTTCTCGACCAGCACCTCGGTCTTCACGTGCTTGGTGCTGATCTGCACGCCCGCCGGGGTGGTCGCGCCCGGTGCGTCCTTGTTCACGTCGAGCGTCATGATGATGTTGCCGTCGGGCGTGATTTGCGGTTTCACCTTGAGCGCGAGGCTCGCCTTGCGGAACGACACCGAGGTCGCGCCGGACGAGGTCGCCTGCTGGTAGGGGATCTCCGTGCCCTGCTCGATCAGCGCCTCCACCTGGTCGGCGGTCAGGACGCGCGGGCTGGAAATGATCTTGCCCTTGCCGTCGGCCTCCAGCGCGCTGATCTCCAGATTGAGGAAGCGCGTGGCCGCGCTGTTGAACAGGATCAAGGAGAACACGCCTGCGGGTTGCGAGTTCAGGCCGGCGGCCGGCATGTTGACCGACAGGCTGTCCGGAATGAACACCGGCGTGCCGCCCTGTGCCCCGCCTCCGGCGTGGCCGCCCACATCGCCCAGGCCGCCACCGATGGAGGCGCGTGGCTGGGTGCCGCTGCCGGCTGTGCTGGGATTGAGGTCATGATAGCCAAGCCGCACCCCCAGGTTCTTGGAGAACGAGTCGCTCGCCTCGACGATGCGCGCCTCGATCATCACCTGGCGCACCGGCACGTCGATCCTGGCGACCAGCTTCCTCACGTCCTCGAGCCGGCTCGGGGTGTCCTGCACGAACAGGGTGTTGGTGCGGGCATCCACCACCGCGCTGCCCCGCTTGGAGAGGATCGGCTGCGTCTTGTCGGAGAGCAGCTTTTGCACGTCGGCCGCCTTCTGGTAATTCATCTGGAAGGCCTCGGTGCGCGTCTGCTCCAGGTCGTTGATCTGCGCCGTCGCCTCGAGCGCGAGCTTCTCGCGCGTGGCGAGTTCGTCGCGCGGCGCTATCCAGATCACGTTGCCGTTCTTGCGGCTGTCCAGGCCCCGGGTCTGCAGGATGATCTCCAGCGCCTGGTCCCAGGGCACGTCCTTCAATCGCAGCGTGATGTTGCCGCCCACACTGTCGCTGGTGATGACGTTGAGATCGGTAAAGTCGGCGATCACGTTGAGCACGGCACGCACTTCCACGTTCTGGAAATTCAGCGACAGCTTCTCGCCGGTGTAGCGTCCCTTTTGCGGCGCGGCGTCCGCGGCCACGGGCTTCACCTCCACCACGAACTGGGTGTCGGTCTGATAGGCGTTGTGGTCCCATTGGCCGCGAGGCTCGATCACCATGCGCACGTTCTCGCCCTGCTGGAACGCGCTGATCGTCTGCACCGGCGTGGCGAAATCGACCACGTCCAGCCGGCGCCGGAGGTTGTCCGGCAACGCGGTCTTGAGAAAGTCGACGATGATGTTCTGCCCCTGCTGGCGGATATCGATGCCGGTCGAGGTGTCGGACAGGTCCACCACCACCCGGCCCTCGCCCGTGCGCCCGCGCCGGAAATCGATGTCGCGGATGGCGTGCTTGGAATCGCCCCGTCCTTCGGCAAAATTCGCCACCTTGTCGCCGGTGGTGGAAGCCGCTCCCTGCAGCGTCACCACGACGCTGCGGCCGTCGAGCGCGACCTCGTGCGCGACCGGGCGACGCAGGTTCAGCACCAGGCGGGTCCGGTCCGTCGCCTGCACCAGGTTCATCGAACGCAATTCGCCCTGGCTGATGTCCTGGCTGCTGCGGCCCAGCGCATTGCCGGTTGCACTGAAGTCGAACGCGATGCGCGCCGGGTTGGCCACGGTGAAGCTCGGTGGCGGGGTCTTCAGCGGTTCCTTGGTGGTGATGCGCACTACCACCTTTCCACCCTGCTGCGAGACATCGAACGCCTCGATGCTGTTGCCCTGTGCGAGCGCAATGCCGCAAGCCGCCACCCAGAGGAAAAGCGCGTGCCAGCCGGCCCGCACGACATTGGTCAGTTTCATTTCTTCACCTCCTGCAGTTGCAGCGAACTCGAGCGCTCCACCCACTCGCCGCTGCCTTCCTGGATCAGCTCTTTCATGCTGATCTGGGACTCGTCGATGCCCGTGATGACGCCGAAGTTCTGGCCCATGTAGTTGCCCTTGCGCACGCGATACAGATTGGGACCGGCCTTGACCAGCCCGAAAGTCTCGCGGCCCTGCGTCAGCGAGCCGACCATCTGGATCGACTCCAGCGGAAACGCCTCGAGCGGTTCCTTGGGCCTGTCGATGTCCGGGCCCGGTCTGCCCTCCTTGGAGGTCGGGCCGCCGGCGACCGCCACATCAATGCGCCCCGGACGGAACGGATCGACCTCGTTCTCGGCCTGATAGGGCACCGGCTCGTAGGGACGCACCTGCGGCAGCGGGTCGACCCGCCCGCGCAGGTCCTTGGTCAGGTCGTTCAGCTCTTTCTTCAGGTCGCCGAACTGCTCGCCGCCGCACGCGGCGAGCGCTGCCACGCACGCCAGCGCGAAAAGCCGCTTCATTTCTTGGCCCCCTTCTTGGCCCCGGCAGCCGCCTTGCGCTGCGCCGACACTTCCTCATCGTCCAGGTAGCGGAAGGTGCGCGCCGTCACATCCATGGTCAGGTTGCCGTCCTTGCCCGCTTCGATGCCCACGTCGTTCAGGGTGACGATGCGCGAAAGCTGCCCGACATCGCTCGCGAACGCCCCCATGTCGTGATAAACGCCGATCAACCTCACGGTGATCGGCAACTCGGCGTAGAAATCGCGCACGATCTCCTGCGCGGCGGGCTTGAACAACTCGAACTGCAGCCCGCGCCCGAGCCCGGCCTGGTTGATGTCGACCAGCAGCGCATCCATTTGCGACTTGTTCGGCAACTGCTTGAGCAGCGCGCCGAACTGCGTGTCGATTTCCCTGAGCTGCTGCTTGTGCAGATCGAGGTTGACCGCCTGCTTCTTCTTGTTGAGGTAGTCCTCCTTGTGCTTCACCTCCTGCGCCTTGCCCTGCTCGAGCTCCGTGAGCTGGCCCTGCCAGAGGCCGAAATAGCCCGCGACCGGCAGCGCCACCACGATCGCGATGAGCACCACCGCCTTCGGTATCCCGGTCCAGCTGCCCGGATCCTGCCAGTTGGTGGCCTTGAAGTCCTCGGCGATTCTCTTGAAGTCGATCGCCATGGCCTATCCCTTCTTCGCCGGCGCCTTGGCAGCGCCCTTGGCAGCGTCCTTGGCAGCGTCCGTCACCGGTACGCGCTTCACCACCAGGTTCATGTTGAACTCCGCCAGCCGCTTCTTGTTCACCGTGCTCGCCTTGATCTCGACCAGTTTCGGATTGGCGAGCCAGGGCGAGGATTCGATGTTGCGCATCAGGGTCGACACGCGTGCGTTGGACTGCGAGTAACCCACCAGGCCGACCCCGACGCCGCGCTGCCGGACGCTCTTCAGGTACACGCCCTCCGGCATCTGCCGCACCAGCTGGTCCAGCAAGTGCACCGTCTGCGCCCGATCGGCCTGCAGTGTCTCGATGATTTGCTTGCGCGCCAGCAGCGCCGCGATCTCGTCCTTGAGCTTCTTGATCTCGGCGATCTCTTTGTCCAGCTTGGCGATCTCGGACTTGAGGAACGCATTGCGCTCGTCCTGGGTGGAGATCATGCCGGCGACATACAGATACCCGGCGCCGACGATGGCAATGCCCAGTGCCGCCGTCAGTCCGGCAAGTACCGCGAAATGGTGCCGGCCGCGCTTGCGCCGCTCTTCGCGGTGCGGCAGCAGGTTGATGCGCACGCTCATGGGTCGAATCTCCGCATCGCCAGCCCGCAAGCGACAATCAGCGACGGCGCGTCCACCATCAGCTTCTTCAGCTGAATGCGCGGCGAGGCCTGCATCGAGGCGAACGGATTGGCCACCATGGTCGGCACCTGGGTGCGGGTGTGCACCACCTCATCCATGCCGGGAATCACGGCCGAGCCGCCTGCAAGAAGTATCTGGTCCACGCTGTGGTACTGCGTCGAGGTGAAGAAGAACTGCAGCGCGCGCTGCACTTCCATGGACAGATTCTCCATGAACGGCCGCAGCACTTCGGTCTCGAAATCGTCCGGCAGGCCGCCGGAGCGCTTGGCGTTCTCGGCTTCCTCCGCGCTCATGCCGTAGCGCGCCACAATGTCCTGCGTAAGCTGGTTGCCGCCGAATGCCTGCTCGCGCGTGTAGATCGACTGCTCGTTGCGCATCACGCTCACGTTCATCACGTTGGCGCCGACGTCGACGATGGCGACGTTCATGTCCTTGCCGCCATTGGGCAGCTGCTTGACCACCAGCCCAAGCGCCGCCTGCTGCGCAAAAGCCTCGACGTCCATGACCGCAGCTTTGAGCCCGGCGGACTCCGCCACCGCCACCCGGTCCTCGACTTTTTCCTTGCGCGTCGCGGCAATCATCACTTCCTGCTCATCCGGCGACGTGGGCGAAGGGCCCACCACCTGGAAGTCCAGATTGACTTCGTCAAGGGCGAAGGGAATGTACTGGTTGGCTTCCGACTCGACCTGCACCTCCAATTCGGTCTCGCGCAGGCTGGCCGGTACGATGATCTTCTTGGTGATCACAGCGCCGGTCGGCACCGCCATCGCGACGTGCTTGGAGCGGGTGCCAAGCCGCTTGTAGCCGCGCTTGACCGCCTCGACCACGGACTCGAGGTTGCTGATGTTGCCGTCCACGGTGGCGTCGCGCGGCAGGGGCTCGATGACGTAACGCTCGACGCGATACGTCCCTTTGCCGGCCTCGACGATCTCCAGCATCTTCACCGACGAAGAACTGATGTCCAGCCCGAACAGCGGTGGCGCTTTCGGGCTGAAGATGTCGAGATTCATCGTTATTTCCCTTTTTGTATCGGCCCTTAGGCACGATACGTAGAATTTGCGTTAAATGCTAGCAACAACTCCCACCGGTGTCTAGCGAATCCGTCACCCTCCGGGGCAGGGCTATAATGCCCTCGAGTCCCCGCCCGGCGCAATCGCCGCGGCACTAACGCCGCGATGGTTGTCTAATACCCTTGATGTGGCTTCGTTTTTTGACCTTTCCGCTGGCCTTGATCGGCGGCCTGATCGCTGCCGTGGTCTGCCTGATCGGCCTGGTGGTCGCACTCGCCTATCCGAACCTACCCTCGCTGGACGCGCTAACCGATTACCAGCCCAAGGTTCCCCTGCGGGTCTATACGGTAGAGGGGGTGCTGATCGGGGAGTTCGGCGAGGAGCGCCGCGTGCTGGTGGACGTCAAGGACGTGCCGCCAACGTTGACCAACGCCATCATCGCTGCAGAGGACGAACGGTTCTACCAGCACTCGGGCATCGACTACTACGGCGTGGCACGTGCAGCCTACGCCAACCTGGTCACCGGCGGGCGTCGGCAGGGGGCCAGTACGATTACGATGCAGGTTGCGCGCAATTTCTTCCTGTCTTCCGAGAAGACCCTCACCCGCAAGCTCTACGAGGTGCTTCTGGCGCTCAAGATCGAGCATAGCCTCGGCAAGGACCAGATCCTCGGGCTCTACATCAACCAGATCTACCTGGGGCAGCGTGCGTACGGGTTCGCCGCCGCGGCGCAGGTCTACTTCGGCAAGTCTCTCGACCAGCTTACGCTCGGCGAGGCAGCCATGCTCGCGGCGCTGCCCAAGGCCCCTTCGCTCTACAATCCGGTCGCCAATCCGCAGCGCGCCAAACAGCGCCAGCACTACGTGCTGCGTCGCATGAAGGAACTGGGATACATCGATGAAACGGAGCACGAGGCCGCAGTCAAGGCGCCGATCGCGGTACACAGGGTGGTGAACACATTTGTTGTGCAGGGGGATTACGTCGCGGAGATGGTGCGGCAGGCCGTGTACGAGCAGTACCCCGATGACGCTTACAGCCGCGGTTTCCGCGTCTATACCACTATCCGCCAGGCCGATCAGCAGGCGGCCATCGCGGCTCTGCGGGCGGGGCTGCTCGACTACGACCGGCGGCTGGGCTATCGCGGCCCGGAGGGATTCGTCGAGTTGCCCGCGGAAGCCGACGAGGACGATTTCGAGGAAGCGCTCGCGGAACGCGCCGACGACGAGGAGCTGCGGCTCGCGCTGGTGCTCGCTGCCAACCCGCGCGAAGTGAAGGTCGTCCTCAAGAACGGCGAGCGCGTCAGCATTGCGGGAGAGGGCCTGCGCTTCGCGGCGCGATCCCTCGAGCGCACCTCGCCACAACGCCGCATCCGGCGCGGCGCAATCCTGCGCGTGCAGCGTCTCGACGCATCGCGCTGGCAGATCGCGCAACTGCCCGAGGCCGAGGCGGCGTTCGTCTCGCTCGACCCGGTCGACGGCGCGGTGCGGGCGCTGGTCGGCGGGTTCGATTTCAATCGCAGCAAATACAACCACGTTACGCAGGCCTGGCGCCAGGTGGGCTCGGCCTTCAAGCCGTTTATCTATTCCGCCGCGCTCGAGCGCGGCTTCACCGCTGCCACTGTGGTGCCCGACGATCCGATTGCCATCGAGGCGGACGTCACGGGAAGCCAGCGCTGGGAACCGAAGAACTATGACGGCCGCTTCGAAGGCCCGATGCGGCTGCGTACGGCGCTCGCCAAGTCGAAGAACATGGTGTCGATCCGCATCCTGGATGCGATCGGCGTCAAGTACGCGCAGGATTACATCACGCGCTTCGGTTTCGACGCCGAGCGGCACCCGCCCTACCTGACAATGGCGCTCGGTTCGGGAACCGTCACCGCGTGGCAGTTGGCGCGCGCCTACGCCGTGTTCGCCAATGGCGGATACCTAGTGCAGCCCTACTTCATTCAGAAGATAGTCGACGATCGCGGCAATCCGATCGGCGTGGCGCGCCCGCAGCGCGCCGGGGACGAGTCCTTGCGCGTTATAGACGAGCGCAATGCGTTCATCATGGACAGCCTGATGCAGGACGTGGCGCGTGTCGGCACGGCGGCGCGCACCGCCAGCCTTGGCCGCAAGGACATTGCGGGCAAGACCGGCACCACCAACGAATTCATCGACGCGTGGTTCGCAGGCTACAACCCGGCGCTTGTCGGCGTGGCGTGGGTGGGCTTCGACCTGCCCAAGTCGCTGGGGCGCAACCAGACCGGGGCCCTGGTGGCGCTGCCGATCTGGACCGGCTACATGGAGAAGGCGCTGCAGGGGGTGCCCGACATGCAGCGCATCGTGCCCGATGGCGTGGTCACCGCAGATACATTCGAGATCGGCCCGGCGGCGCTGGGCGATGCGAAGCACATTGCGGAGTATTTCTATGCCGAGTTCGTCCCCAAGGACGACTCGCCGCCGTTTACGCTGTTGCCCACCTTCGTGCCGCCCGTCGCGGCAGATGCTGCGGCTGCCAATCCTTCGGCACCCAATTATTAGCTGCCAGTCAGGCGGTCGTCAGCGTCACCGTCGCGCCCGCCTGCGCCGACACCAGCCCGGAAAGCGCTGCGAACAACTCGGCGCCATCGCGTGTGTCGCGCCAGGCCGTGCCGTCGTGGCGGAAGTGGAATCCGCCGGATCTTGCCGCCACCCAGATCTCACGCGCTGCCGCGTGGCGGTTGATGATCATCTTGCTGCCGTCCTCGAATTCAAGATCCAGCACTCCAGCCCCCTTGGCCTGGATGTCGATATCGAGCCCGGTCGCCTCGATTGCGTGCTCCACCGCCGCCAGCGCGCTCCCGGCAAGCGCCTCGAACTCGGTGTCCGTCATGTCCAATTTCCCTGCTAGTATCAGTATTTTAGCGAGTATTGGATGCGTGCCGCCGCATTTTTCCTCGCCGCGCTGATCTTGGCTGCAGGCTGCGGGCAGAAGGGCCCGCTTTACCTGCGCGACAAGCCGCCGCCGGGCGTCAAGCCGCCCAAGCCCCAAGCGTACAAGCCGGTGCCCTACCCGGCTGAGGCGGAAGACTCGACCGAGAAGAAGTAGTCCCGCCATGGCATTCGAGTACCGCAAGGGCGCGCTTTGCGCCGAGCAGGTTCCGCTCGAGGAGATTGCGCGGCGCTTCGGCACGCCCTGCTATGTCTATTCGCGCGCGGCGATCGAGCGGCACTACGGCGAGTTCGCCCTTGCGCTGGCCGGCCGGTCCGCGCTGGTCGCCTATTCGGTCAAGGCCAATTCCAATCTGGCTGTCCTGGCGTTGCTCGCAAAGCTGGGCGCCGGCTTCGACATAGTGTCTGGCGGCGAACTCGCGCGCGTGCTGGCCGCGGGCGGCGAACCGCGCAAAATCCTGTTCTCGGGAGTGGGCAAGACCGAGGACGAGATCGCGTACGCGCTCGAGTCCGGCATCCTGTGCCTGAACCTCGAGTCCGAAGGAGAGTTGCAGCGCGTGGCGCAGGTCGCAGGGCGGTGCGGCAAGCGCGCGCCGATTGCGTTCCGCATCAATCCCGACGTCGATGCGAAGACGCACCCCTACATTTCCACCGGCCTGAAACAGAGCAAGTTCGGCGTGCCCCATGCCGATGCCGAACGCATCTACCGCGAGGCATCCAGACTGCCGCAGGTCGAAGTGGTCGGCATCGGCTGCCACATCGGCTCGCTGATGACCGGTGCCGGGCCCTTCATCGATGCCACAGCGCGCATCCTTGCGCTCACCACGCGCCTCGAGCGCGCGGGCATCGGCCTGGCGCACATCGACCTCGGCGGCGGGTTCGGTATCCGCTACCGCGACGAGGCGCCGGCACCGATCGGCGAGTTCGTCGACGGCGCGCTCGGCGTGCTGGCGGGGCGAAAAGAAAAACTGATCGTCGATCCCGGCCGCTCCATCGTCGGCAGCGCGGGCGCACTGATTACGCGGGTCGAGTACGTGAAGCCGGGCGAAGCGAAGAGTTTCCTCGTCGTGGACGCCGCCATGAACGACCTCCTGCGCCCGGCACTGTACGGCGCGTGGCACGAGGTATTGCCGGTGCTGGAGGAGGATGAAGCGGCCGCGACAGGCGTTTACGACATCGTCGGCCCGGTGTGCGAAAGCGCCGATTTCCTCGCCAAGGACCGCGCGCTCGCCGCGCGGCCCGGCGATCTGCTTGCCGTCATGTCGGCGGGGGCCTACGCGATGGCCATGAGCTCGAATTACAATTCGCGGCCGCGCGCGGCGGAGGTCATGGTGGATGGCGAGCAGGCGCATCTGGTGCGCAGGCGCGAGCGGGTCGCGGAACTGTACGCCGGTGAATCGGTCCCTGCATGGTGAGCACCCGCCGCAAGGTCTTTGCCGCCGGCGCCGCGCTAGCCGCGTTGGTGATTGCGCTCGGGGTGTATTTCAACAACGGCACCGGTGCAAGGGAGAAGAAGGATGCCGCGCGCGACCCTGTCGCGGTGCCCGTGGTGGTGACGCCGGCCATCATGCAGAGCACGCCGGTGCGGATCGCGGCGATCGGCAATGCCGAACCGCTCGCCACCGTCGGCGTGAAAGCGCGCGTCGATGGCCAGATCATCGAGATCAACTTCAAGGAAGGCGAGGAGGTGCGCAGGGGCCAGGCCCTGATCCGCATCGACGCGCGTCCCCACCAGGCGGCATTGCGCCAGGCGGAGGCAAACGCCTTGCGCGATGCGGCGGCGAGCGAGCAGGCGCGCTCCCAGGAGAAACGCTACCTGGAGCTGCTGGAGAAGAACTTCATCTCCAAGGAAGCGTACGCGCAGATTCGCAGCAACGCGCAGATCGCGGAGGCCACCGCCAAGGCAGGCGAGGCCGCTCTCGAGAACGCCAGACTGAACCTGGCGTACTGCACCATCACTTCGCCGATCGAAGGCTTCGTCGGACGGGCCCTCCTGCAGGTCGGCAACCTGGTGAAGGCGAATGACGTCAATCCGCTCCTCGTCATCAATCAGGTGAAGCCGATTTACGTGATTTTTGCAGTCCCCGAGCAGTCGCTGACGACGATCCGCAGCCAGATGGCCAGTGGACCCGTGACCGTCGAAGCGCTGGCTCCCGCGTCGGAACGGCCCTTCGCAGAGGGTCGTCTGGTGTTCGTGGACAATGCAGTCGATCCGAATACCGGCACCATCAAGCTGCGCGCCCAGTTCGACAACCGCGACGCGTCGCTCTGGCCGGGGCAGTTCGTCAACGTCAGCATCCGCCTGTACGAGCAGAACGACGCAATCCTGATTCCTGGCCGGGCCGTGCAGACCGGGCCCGAGGGCCAGTACGTGTACGTGATCAGGCCCGACATGACCGCCGAGGTGCGCAAGATTGCGGTGGACCGCAATGCGGGCGACCTGGCCGTGGTGAAGGGAGTTGCGCAGGGCGAAAAAATCGTGATCCGCGGCGCGCTGCGCCTTTCGCCTGGCACGCGCGTGCAGATCCGCAGCGAAGGCGAGGTCTCGTGAACCTGTCCGAGCCCTTCGTCCGCCGGCCCGTCATGACGGTGCTGGTGATGGCCGGGATCCTGTTCTTCGGCCTCGCCGCCTATCGGCTGCTGCCGGTGTCGACGCTGCCGAGGATCGACTTTCCGACCATCCAGGTGAGCGCCCAACTGCCCGGCGCGAGCCCCGAGACGATGGCATCGTCGGTCGCCACGCCTCTGGAGAAGCAGTTCTCGACTATCTCCGGCATCGACCAGATGACCTCGGTCAGCGGCCAGGGCACGACCTCGATCACCATCCAGTTCAGCCTGGACCGCGACATCGACGCGGCCGCGCAGGACGTGAACTCCGCCATCGCCTCGGCGGCGCGCCAGCTGCCGGCGACGATGCCGGCGCCGCCTTCGTTCCGCAAGGTCAATCCCGCCGATTTCCCGATCTACTACCTCGCGCTCACGTCGGACACGCTGCCGCTGTCGACGGTGAACGAGTATGCCGAGACCTATCTCGCGCAGCGCATTTCCACCATCAGCGGTGTCGCGCAGGTGCAGGTCTTCGGCCAGCAGAAGTACGCGGTGCGGGTGCAGGTGGATCCCAATGCCCTGGCCGCGCGCGGCGTGGGCATCAACGAGGTCGAGCAAGCCATTGCCGGCGCCAACGTGAATCTGCCTACCGGCACGTTGTACGGCAAGGATCGCGTCTACGCCGTGCAGGCGACGGGCCAGTTGTTCAACGCGCAGGCATTCCGCCCGATCATCGTCACCTACCGCAACGGCTCGCCGATCCGCTTGAGCGAACTCGGCCGCGTCATCGACAGCGTGCAGGACGACAAGGTCGCCGCCTGGTTCAAGGATAAGCGCGGCATCGTGCTCGCCATCCAGCGCCAGCCGGGCACCAACACCATCGAGGTGGTGGATCTGATCAAGAAACTGCTACCCACCTTCCGCGCCGAGGTGCCGCAGTCGATCGACATCAACGTGCTGTTCGACCGCTCGGTCACCATCCGTGCCTCGGTGGCGGAAGTTGAGTTCACCCTGTACCTGGCGTTGGCGCTGGTGGTGATGGTGATCTTCATCTTCCTGCGCAACATCCCCGCCACCGTCATCCCGAGCGTGGCGCTGCCGATGTCGATCATCGGCACGTTCTCGGTGATGTACCTGTTGGGCTACAGCCTGGACAACATCTCGCTCATGGCGCTCACCCTGTGCGTCGGCTTCGTGGTCGACGACGCCATCGTGATGCTGGAGAACATCACGCGGCACATCGAGCAGGGCAAGTCGGTGCTGCAGGCGACGCTCGACGGCTCGCGCGAGATCTCGTTCACCATCGTATCGATGACCCTCTCGCTCGCCGCGGTGTTCATCCCCGTGCTGTTCATGGGCGGCATCCTCGGGCGCCTGCTGCAGGAGTTCGCAGTCACCATCATGGCGGCGGTGCTGATCTCGGGATTCGTCTCGCTCACGCTCACGCCGATGATGTGCAGCCGCTTGCTCAAGCCGCACGAACCCGATCTGCGGCACGGCCGCATTTACATGCTGTTCGAGCGCGGCTTCGACGCCGTCCGCGATTTTTACGACCACACGCTGCGCTGGACGCTGCGGCACCGGCGCACGGTGCTGATCGCCTTCCTGGCAGTGTGCGTGCTCACCGGCGTGCTGTTTGCGCGCGCGCCCAAGGGGTTTCTTCCAAGCGAGGACTCGGGGCAGCTGTTCTGCATCACCGAGGCTGCGCAAGACATCTCGTTTGAAGCGATGGCAGAGCTGCAAAAGCAGGTGGCCGAGGTCATCCGTCAGGACCCGAACGTCGAAGCGGTGATGTCGTTCGTCGGTGCAGGCGGCAACAACGCCTCGGTCAATCTCGGCCGCATCACCATCACGCTCAAGCCCTTCAAGCAGCGCAAGCCTGCCGAACAGGTGGTGCGTGAGCTGCGGCCCAGGTTGCAGGGCTTCGTCGGCATCAAGGCCTTCCTGCAGAACGTCCCTGCGATCCGCATCGGCGGCCAGCTCACCAAGAGCCCCTACCAGTACGTGTTACAGGGCGCGAGCACCGAGCAGCTGTACGAGTGGGCGCCGCGGATAGAAGCCCGGTTGCGCTCGGTGCCGAGCCTGGTGGACGTCGCCAGCGACCTGCAGATCCGCCGCCCGCAGGTGACAGTGGACATCGAGCGCGAAAAGGCCTCTGCGCTCGGCGTGTCACCGCACCAGATCGAGACGGCCCTCAACAACGCCTATGGTGCGCGCCAGGTGTCCACCATCTACACCGCCACGAACCAGTACTGGGTGATCCTGGAGCTTGAGCCGCGCTTCCAGTCAGATCCTTCGGTGATGTCGCTGCTTTACATTCGCTCCGCCACCGGCGCACTGGTGCCGCTCAACGCCGTCGCGCGGCTCACCTACGGCGTCGGGCCGCTGTCGGTAACCCATCTCGGCCAGATGCCCTCGGTCACCTTCTCGTTTGATCTGCGGCCTGGCGTGGCGCTGTCGCAGGCGATCGAAGAGATTCGCCGGGCGAGCGCAGAGCTGCAGGTGCCGGCGACGCTCAATACGCAGTTCTCCGGCACCGCGCAGGCCTTCCAGTCCTCGTTGCAGGGCATGGGCATCCTGCTGCTGCTGTCGATCGTGGTGATCTATCTGGTGCTCGGCATCCTGTACGAGAGCTTCATTCATCCGTTCACGATCCTCTCGGGCCTGCCGACCGCGGGCCTGGGCGCGCTGCTCACGCTGATGGCGTTCGGCGTCGAGCTCAACATGTATGCCTTTGTCGGCATCATCATGCTGGTCGGCATCGTCAAGAAGAATGCGATCCTGATGATCGACTTCGCCATCGAAGCGCAAAGGAAGGACGGCATGCGCGCCGAGGAGGCAATCTACCGGGCTGGACTGGTCCGCTTCAGGCCGATCATGATGACCACCATGGCGGCGTTGATGGGCAGCTTGCCGATCGCGATCGGCTTCGGCGCGGGCGGCGGCGCGCGCATGCCCCTTGGCCTGGCGGTGGTGGGAGGCTTGCTGCTGTCGCAGGTTCTCACGCTGTACATTACGCCGGTGATCTACCTTTACTTCGAGCGCCTGCAGCAATGGATCGCGCAACGGCGCAGCCCACGCGCGGCGCCGGTGGCGGCCGGTCGCGGCGCCGCCCTCGCCGCCCCGCGCGCCCCAGAATCAAGTACCTGAGCTGCGCATTTCCCCGCGGCCGCGTCCGCGCAACCAAGGGCACGAACCCATGACCGATACACGCAACCTCGCCGTATTCTGCGACTTTGAGAACGTCGCGCTCGGCGTACGCGACGCCAAGTACGAGAAGTTCGACATCGGCCGGGTATTGGAAAAGCTGCTGCTCAAGGGCTCGATCGTGGTGAAGAAGGCCTACTGCGACTGGGACCGCTACAAGGAGTTCAAGGCCGGCATGCACTCCGCCGCCTTCGAGCTGATCGAGATTCCGCACCGCAGCCAGGCGGGCAAGAACTCCGCCGACATCCGCATGGTGGTGGACGCGCTCGACCTCTGCTACACCAAGCAGCATGTGGACACCTTCGTCATCGTCAGCGGCGACTCGGACTTCTCGCCGCTGGTGTCCAAGCTGCGGGAGAACGCCAAGACGGTGATCGGCGTGGGTGTGAAGAACTCTTCCTCCGACCTGCTGATCTCGAATTGCGACGAGTTCATCTACTACGACGACCTGGTGCGCGAGGACGAGGCGAAGCGCCGCGCCGCCAAGAAGCGCCGCGAGACGCGCCCGGCCGGGACGGCCAAGGACGCTGCGCCGACGGACGACAAGAAGCAGGAAGCCTTCGACCTGGTAATCGAAACGCTGCAGGCGCTGATCGCCGAGCGCGGCGAGGACGAGAAGATCTGGGGCTCCATGGTCAAGCAGGCGCTCAAGCGCAGGAAGCCCGGCTTCAACGAGTCCTACTACGGCTTCAAGGCGTTCTCCGACCTGCTCGAGGATGCGGAGAAGAGGAAGCTCGTCACCCTCGAACGCGACGAGAAGTCCGGCGGCTACATCATCCGCCCAACCACAGGGGCGTGACGCCGGGAGATCCGCGCCGCGCTCAGGGGTTGAGCTGGCGGTAGATCACGTTGGCGAGCTTGAACAGCTCGTCGCGGTCCAGATCGGCCGTGGACAGCGCGTAGCCGAACTTGCGGTCGATCCAGTAGAACACGCGCACGTTGCCTTCGCGCGCGAAGCGGAACGCGGTCTCGCGCTGGTCCGGGCCTTCGGTGCGCACGTACAGCGTCACGCGCCGGCCCTGCGCGTTCTGATACATGAACTGCGCCACCGGGCCCGGGTCCCGCGGCAGCAGGCGCCCGCCCACCAGCGCCATGCCCTCGCCGTCGAGTTTGGGCGCGCGCACATCGCCGCCGAGCCGCTTGGACAGCCACGCGACCAGGTGCTCCTCCTGGTCCGCGCCCACCTCCACGGGGTGGCGCACCTCGGGCGAGTAGGTGGCGTGTGCCAGCGCGGCGCGGCGCGCGATGACTGGCGCCTCTGTCTTGGCGGCTGGCGCCTGCGCCTGCAACGCGTGCAACTGCCAGCCGACCATCGTGCCGATGGATATGCCCAGTGCCACCCATCCTGCAACCAAGGCGAGCGAGCGCAGGCGCGAGCCGCGCCGCGCCGCTCGCTCCAGGCGCGGCGGAACGGGCTCGTCCAGCACAGGGTCGTAGCGGGCGCGCAACAACTCGTTGAAGCTCCGGTAGGTCGCGGCGCGTTCCGCTTCCTCCGGGTGCGCGGCGTACCAGGCCTCCAGTTCCGCGCGCCGGCCCTCATCGAGCCGGCCGTCCGCCCAAGCCTGCAGTTCCGCCTCGGTGATCGCTGGCTTGTCGCTCATTTCACTACCTGCAGCTTGGTGCCGCTCTTGCCGTGCAACAGCAGGCGCAGCTTCTCGCGCGCCCGCGCCAGCCTCGACATCACGGTGCCGATCGGGATGCCGAGCGCGCGCGCCGCCTCGTTGTAACTCAGGTCCTCGAGTGCCACCAGCAGCAGCACCTCGCGCTGCGCCAGCGGCAGCGCGGCGATCCCGCGCTCGAGATCACGCACCACCAGGGAGTCGCCTTGCGTGGCGCGCTGCGCGAGTTCCGGCATCTCGTCCTCGAGCGGCTCGGTCGGCCGTGTCGCGCGCACCCGGTTCACGTGCACGTTGTGCATCACCGTGAACAGCCAGGCGCGCAAGTCAGTGCCGCGACGGTAAAGGTGCAGTTTCGACCAGGCGCGTTCCAGCGTGTCCTGCACCAGGTCGTCTGCCGACGCGCGTTCGCCGACCAGCGCGCGCGCGTAACGCCTTAGCCGCGGAATCAGCTCGATCAGGTCCTGCGCGTCGCTCATTGCTCAGAACAGTGCCTTGCGGCATGCTATTCCGTCAACAAATGCAATGCATCAGCGCGGCTCGTCGGCGAGCGCCGGCAGCGAGCGCAGGTAGGCGATCAATGCCACCAGGTCCTCCGGGGTCAGCTGGCTGGTGGTGTTGCGGATCACCTCGCCCATGGTCTCGGCGGCGACATCGCCATCCGGGGTGATGCCGCCGAGCAGGAACTCCCTGAGCTCGTTGTGGTCCCATTTTTTCAACTTCGCAGGCGTCAGATTGGGCACCCGTTTGCCCTCGGGGCCTTTCGCCGCGCCGGCAAGCAGGCGGTCCCGCTTCGGCCCGCCAAGGGCGGTGCGCGGCGTATGGCATTCGCCGCAATGCCCGAGCGCCCCGACCAAGTAGGCGCCGCGATTGAGCATCGGTGTTCGACCGGTGTCCGCGACGAACGGGCCGGGGACGTAGTACAGCCATTTCCAGAAGCCGACCAGGAAGCGCAGGCTGAAAGGGAAGCTCAGGTTGTGGGGCCGGCTGGCCCGGCCATCCGGCGGCAACGAGCGGAAATAGGCCCACAGGTCGCGCGCATCCGCATCACGGATCAGGGTGAAGGAGGGATAGGGGAAGGCCGGAAAGTAGTGCGCGCCATCGGGGCGCACGCCGGATCGCAGCGCGAGAAGGAAATCGGCCTCGCCCCAGCGCCCGATCCCGGCCTCCGCGTGCGGCGTGATGTTCGGGCCGTAAAAGGTGCCAAACGGGGTCTTCAATACGCGTCCGCCTGCATATGGCACCGCGTCCTTCTTCGCGTCCGTGTGGCAGCCAGCGCAGCCGCCCACCTTTGCCAGGTACGCTCCGCGCTTGGCGTCGCCCTGCGCCAGCGCCGGCAAGGCCAACCCCCAAAGCAATGCCACAAAAAAGAAAAGCCCCGCCCAGGCGGGGCTTTGCCCGGCGGTCAAGTCTCTACTGATTCTGACGGAAATCGTCGTGGCAACTACCGCAGACCTTGCCGACCGCGCCGATCTGCGCCTTCACTGCGGCTTCGTCCCCGCTTCTGCTCAACGCGACCAGCTTGGAGGTTTCGTTCTCCAACCGGCTCGCATTTTCCTTGAACTTTGCGTTGTTCTCGTAGACGGCGGGCAGCGCACGGCTCTTTTCGTTCTTCGTGCTTGGGTCAAAACCGTCCCACGGCATTCTGCTCAGATTGTCGAGAAAACCCGCATTACGCTGCACGACCGCTGCATTGTAGGGTGCCTTGCCCTGCGCAATGGCGACGAGGGGGCCGACATACTTGCCCTGCAGAGTCATCACTGCCTGGCGCTGCTTGACCAGCACATCAGGCTTGGCCTGCGCAAAGGCTACCTGCGCCACGCCCGCCCCTAGCACCACTGCCGCACCTGCGGCAAACACACTTATTCTCATCGGTTTCTCCTCGGGTTGGACCACTAGGAGATTAACAGCGCCCACGGGCGTTTATTTCGCCCGGAATCTAGCGCAATCCGGCGGCGTACTCCGCCACCGCCTTCATCTCCTGGTCGCTCATGCGCGCGGTGATACCGCGCATCATGCCGCTTGGATCGTTGGCGCGGCCGCCGGCGCGGAACAGCTTCAGCTGCCCCTCGACGTACTCCGCGAACTGGCCCGCAAGGCGCGGGAACTGGGTCGGGATGCCAGCGCCGTCCGGGCCGTGGCAGCCTGCGCAGGCCGGAACGCCGCTCGCCGCATTGCCCCCCCGCCACAGCTTCTGGCCTTGCGCCGCAAGTTCCTTGCTGGACGCCGCCGCCGGCCGCAATTTCTGCGACGCGAAATACGCGGCAACGTTGCGCATGTCACTATCGGACAAGCTCGCTACCATGCCCGCCATCACCGCGTTGTCGCGCTCCGCCTTCTTGCCGCCCTGCGGCTTGAAGTTGACGAGCTGCTTGTGCAGGTACTCGGGGATCTGGCCGGCAAGCTTCGGGTTGAGGGCGATCGCGCTGTTGCCATCGGCTGCGTGGCAGGCCGCGCAAATCTGCTTGGCGACCTGCTCGCCCTTCGCGACGTCCGGATTCGCGGCGCCCTGGGCAACGGCTTGCGCCGCCCACAACAGCCCCGCGGCGGCGAGCGCCGCCAGCAAACGGTTCATTCCGAAGCTCCCCGAATACCTTGGAAACGCCTCATTTTATTAGAATTTCGAGCATGCCGGAGCCCGCGAGCGCGTTTTCCAAGGTGGAGTTCCTGATTTCGGCGGGAGTGGCCGGGGGCCTGCCGCCGGAGGACCTGCCCGAGCTCGCCTTCGCCGGGCGCTCCAACGTAGGCAAATCGAGTGCGATCAACGCGCTTGTCAGGCGCAAGCGGCTCGCGTTCGTCTCGAAGACGCCGGGACGCACGCAGACCATCAATTTCTTCGATCTCGGGGGGCGCGGAAGGCTTGTCGACCTGCCGGGCTATGGCTATGCGCGCGTGCCACAAGCGGTGCGCGCACAGTGGGACCTGCTGGTCGGCGGCTACCTCGGCGCGCGCCGCGCACTGGCCGGGGTCGTAGTGCTGATGGATGTCAGGCATCCGTTTACCGCGCACGACGAGTACCTTCTGGAGTGGCTTCGTCCTG
>Ga0210380_10000177_pt1 | contig 35582 bp, 35 predicted proteins | sample PLM4_5_coexredo_FD_155476 | JGI IMG/M metagenome (GOLD analysis project Ga0210380, IMG submission 155476) | Groundwater sediment microbial communities from an aquifer in East River, Colorado, USA - PLM4_5_coex redo | ecosystem: Environmental > Terrestrial > Soil > Riparian zone | place: USA... | reverse complement strand
GGTCTGGTGGCTCCTGGCAGACGCACCGACGACGGTGCGGGCGACTGCACACGATCGATGGCGGTGCAGGCAATTCCTCTGGCAGTTCGCGCGTGTCGAAACCGCTGTCGTGAAAGATCCACGAATGATGCTGACATATTCGGTATGGCGACCCTTGTTGCCGCCACATCGAATCGTCGCGTGCATTCGTCATCCGCTTGATGTCGCACGGTCGCTTGCGCGCCGCGACGGATTGACACTCGAACAGGGTGTACGTCTGTGGGCTACGTATAACGAGCGGTTTCTCGAGCAGCTCGGCCCGAGCCAGCCGGTGATTTGGGTGGATTTCGACCAGGGTCGGGCAAGTATTCAACCGCTCGTCCGTAATCTCGCTGGGACGTGGGGACTGAACGATACCGCTACAGCGAGGAGTTGTTACGACCGCGACGTGCATCACCACCGTGCGTCAGGCGATCTACCGCCGACGTCGCGGAGTTGCATAAATCGCTGCAAGCGCGCGCGTCTCTGCCAAGCGAACAACGTCGTTAGCGTCCAGACGCCGGGAGGGATTAGGGCCGTTTGCGGAAGATCCGTCGTGCCCCAATGTCAACCGACCCACCGCACACGCGATTCGCCACGGGGCGGCACCGTGCTGCTCTACGGTGCCGTCTCGTCCAGCGGCGCAGCGGGAGCGCGCGCCGGCGCGATCTTCAGGAACGCGATGATCTGATCGACCTGTGCAGGCTCCAGCGTGTATGCAAAGGCGGGCATCATCTGCGATCCCTTCCCCACCTTCTCCCGGATCGCGGCGTCGCCCAGCCGCTGGATCGTCTGCTGACCGAGCGACGGACCTGGCCGTTGCGCGGAGCCGCCATGACAGTTGGCGCAGCGCTGCGCGAACACCGCTCGGCCCTTCGACTCGGTCTCGTTCAGCGGAAGCGGTGCGATGAACGTCCGCATGTCGTAGACCGTTCGCACGACGGTCGGGACTGTCGAGTGAGCTTCGCCGTTCTGCTGGGCCTCGACCCATGAGACGACGATGAACGGCAACAGCGTGACGAGCCCCGCTACGCACCGCAAAAGCATGCGGTTCATCTACTTCAGCTCCTGGATCTGCTGGGCCGTCCTGAACTGCAGGCGAATCACGCGGCTCGTGTTGGCGCAGGGCACCCACACCTCGCCACGGACCGGGTCGAACGAGATATTGCGCGATTCGCAGCGGCTCGGCAGCGTGTAGTAGGTCCACTGCTCAGAGCGCGGATTGAACTTGCCGACCTTGGCGTCGATGAACAGGTTCGTCCACACGTTGGAATCCGGGTCCACCGTCACGAAATAGGGGTGGCCTTCGACGGGGTAGTACTTCGTCTCGAGCGTGTGAATGTTGATCTTCGCCACGTTACTGGCCGCGTTGTTCGGCACCCACACGGAGTCGCCGCGTTTGTCCGCCCCGAGCCGGCGCGGCTGCTGCCCGTACGGCACCGTGTTGATGTTGCCCCACGTCATCACGCCCATCGATCTGAACCACTCGCGATCGGCCGGCGTCGTGGCGTCTTCCTTGTCGAGCCAGGGTGGCCGTATCACGACGTCGTAGGTCTTGCCCGTCTTGGGATCGCCCTTGACCACGCGATCCGAGGTGTACTGCGTCCACCAGCCGTTGCCCTCGGCGTCGCCGGCCGTTCCGTACACGAAGTTCCGGCTGAAGGTCGGGCTCTCGAAGTGCATCCAGGTTTTCGTCTCGGGGTCGAAGCGGTTGGCACCGCCGTCGGTGGCGCCCCAGATCTTCCCCAGACCGTCCACATCCACCGTCGTCAACTGGCCGCCGCCCATGTTGAGCGGCGGCGAGAACATTTCGAACGACTCCGTCTTGGGATCGAGTCGGCCGAGCGCGCCGTCGCCGCCGTCGAACCAGATGATGCCGTTGCGATCCTTGGTGATCGAATGCGATCGTCTGATCGTCTTGCCGTTCATCACGCTCAGGCCGGTGACTTGTCCGGTCTTGACATCGACCTTGAAGAGCGTCATGTCGGCCGGGCCGCGGTCGCGCGTGCCCCAGGCGTTGCCCTCGTTGTCGGCGACGACGTCGTGAATCCAGCGGGCACCCATCGACGCGGTGGGCCAGCCTTGCGACCAGTCGCTGCCGTCGTTCCAGGCCCGCTCGGCGCGTGCGCCGGCTAGCGGAACGTCGAATTCGGTCACCAGCACGCGCGCAGCCTCGCCCGTCGGCCGCGGCTGCAATTTGAACTTCAGCGGAGGAGACGACGGTCCCCGTACCGACGCAAGGTACCGGGCCAGCTCGTCGCGATAGTGCACGACGGTCGTGTGCCGGTTGATGCCCCCGGTGCCCGTGTTCTTCTCCATGAACATGATCACTGCGCGCCAGCCGTTTTCGTCGAACCGGTTCTGCAGCGGGTAATTGGGACCATGGCAGGCGGTGCAGTTGGAGCGGAAGATCTCTTTCATGCGCCGTTGCTCTTTGGTCGCTTCGGGAAGCGCGGCCATCCATTCGGACCCCACGAGCTGCGGCGTGACGTCAGCGATCGGGTTCAGGCTGAACGCCTGGTGCGCCGGCTGCGTCGCCCCGATGGTGACGTCGGCTCGCGCCGTCGCGTATCCGACGGCTTGTGCCCACACCTGATAGCGACCGCCGTCGAGCGGCGGAAAGACGTACTCGCCACGGTCGTCGGTGAACACCGACGTCGTCACGCTGCGGTCAACGGCACGTGCCGACACGGCCACGCCCTCGAGCACCTTCCCGTCCATCGCGTGCGTCGTCCCGGTCAGACTCGAGACGGCGCGCGCGCCGTCAGCTCCCGCGCCGGGCGCCTGCGCGAACACGTTCGGCGCGGCGCCACGCGACAGGCTGCTCAGGCCGAGAGCAGCCGCTGCCAGCATCAGCATTCCGATTCGTGTTGTTGTCATGGTCGCCTCACGTCACGCTCTTCTGGTCGCGTCTGCGACGATGCGAGCCCTTCGTGGCGGCTACTCTACGCCCCACTGTTGGTCAAGGCAAGCAAACGCCTGACCTTGCCGCTCGACGAGGGCGTCTGCCATGCTACGCCGCCATGGAGACCTTCGACCCGGGCCTCGGGCCCCGGTGAACCGGCCCTGAGTCCGGACGCCCTGCGTGCAAAACGCCGAGGCCGAAGGGGCTTCACGTTAGGGACGAGGACGCAGCGGCGCCCATGCGTCATCGGAGGTGCGATGCGGATCCTGCTCCTCTCGCTGCCCGATTCATTCGAGCACACCCCGACAATCGCCATGCGGATGCCGAATGGCGCGCTCGCCTCCCTCGCCGGGAACGTTGACGAGAAGCACATCGTCGCGATAGCGGATCTCATCCTCGTGCAGCGGGATGTTCGCCGCACCGTGGAACGCCTCGTTCAGTCGTGCCGCCCCGACCTGGTCGGCCTGTCGGTCATGACCTTCCAGCGTCGCACGGCGCGTCGCCTCATCTCCCTCGTGCGGAGCCTGGCGCCACGGGTCCGGATCGTCGTCGGCGGCTACGACCCGAGCCTGGCGCCGGATGGCTACACACATGCCGCACTCGGTGTGGACGTCATCGTCCGCGGCGAGGGCGACATTACCTTTCGCGAGATCGTGCGCGCGCTCGACGAGGGCGGGTCGCTCGCAGGGATCCCCGGCATCTGGTTCCGAACGTCAACCGGATTCTGTAGAAATCCCGCTCGGCCGGCAGCCGCGTTACACGACGACGAGATCCGGCCGCCGCGACGTGCGGGCCGTGTGCTGTCCGGCTACACTTTTCTCGGCCGCCACATCGATGTCGTCGAAACCTCGCGCGGGTGCACGTTCGATTGCAGCTTCTGCTCGATCATCGAAATGCGCGGCCGCAATTTCCATCGCTTCCCTCTGGAGCGGGTGCTGGCCGACATCGCCGATGCGCGGGCACGTGGAGCGCGTGTCATCTTCTTCGTGGACGACAACATCACCATCGACGTGCCGAGGTTCGAGGCGCTGTGTCGCGCGATCATCGACCGCGGCTTCGATGACGTGGATTACCTCGTACAGGGCATGACGGCGCCAATCGCGGAACACGGCGCGACGCTGGCGCCGTTGATGAAGAGGGCCGGATTTCGGTACGTGTTCCTGGGCATCGAGAACATCCTCGAGCCTGATCTCGCATTCCTGAGGGCGAGTGCGAAGAACAGCCGCCGGGAACATGGACATCGGACGGGCAATGCGAGCATCGACGCCATCGACATCCTTCATCGCAACGGCCTGTTGGTGGTCGGCGGACTGATCGTGGGGAACCCGGGCGATACGCGCGACGCAGTCGCCGCGAACCTGGCGTTTGCCCGCACTTACGTGGACTGGCCGTACATTCAACATCCCACGCCGTATCCGGGAACGCCGATGACGCGCGAGTTCTTCGAGCGCGGCCTCATCGCACACACCCGCGTCGAGGAGTACGACGGAACCACCGCGGTGACCGGCGGCGCGCATCTCACGGCCGAAGACGTCGAGTTCATGCGATGGCGCGCGGAGCGCTGGATGAAAGTACGACATATGCCGGCGGCCTTTCGGCACGATCCGGGATTTGTGCTCCGACACGCGCACCGCATGCTCGCGCACACCTTCAGGGGAACGACGGTTCGATCTGCGCTCGGCCTCGAACACGCGCGCGAGGCGTTCCGTCGCTATCGCGCCATACGCAGTCGTGAACGCGAGTATCTCGACTGGCCAGATCCCCTGCCAGCGCGTGAGACCGATCCCGTGGATGGACGCATCGACCTCGACGCCGTGCCCGTCGTGCTTCAGGCTGGACTGCGCCGCACGCAGGACGCCGCGTCAGTGTGACGCGTGAACGTGGCTGGTGCGTCACCGCGACCACAACGTCAGCAACGACGACCCCGGCTGCTCGACGCTGCGACACCGTTGTGTCGCCGAGGGCAACACCCCTCAGGTCCTCACCCCGCCTTCTCGAAACGCTGGCCCGTTCCGGGGTGCGCCTTCGCGGGATGGGGATGCAACGTCTCGAGACGCGCGAGTCGAATCCGGGTCTTGGCCCGTTCATAGGCGGCCCAGTCAACCGTCTCCGCCGTCTCGAACACATCCTGCAAGGCTTTCAGTTCGGCGGCGGCCAGGTAGATGTTCGGCGTTTCGCCTCCCTGCTGGCGACTCGCGTCACCGTCAACAGGCCGCGCATAGGTCCCGTCCTGGTTGACGCACAGAAACTTCGCTTCAACCAACGTGTCGAGCATCCGCTGACAGAGCCCACGCTCGACACCGCAGCGGTACTGCGCCTGTTCCAGCGTCAGGCGTAAACCCGGCATCTCCAGAAACTCCGCCCGAAGGCGCCTGAGCAATGAGTCTTGCAACATATATCAACCTCCACGCTGACACGACGACCCTTTCAACCGAACAGGGTGTTCGGGGGAGCGCGCGGGACTCGAGGTGGGGAGTCTGAGGACGAACGATGAGTCGACAAGGCGAGGCGAACGCGGGCTTCGCCGGCGGCAGTGCAAAGCCACGATTCAGCCGGAACGGCGACGGGATCGAGGCGCTCTCGAAAGGTTGCGTCGCGCGAACGAGGGGTGGCACGACACACAGCGTCGTAACCAGCGCTGCGATGCACAGGTGAACGTGACGGGCGGTCGTGTATGCGGAACGCATCGCGCACCGAACCTGCCCTTCACGGCCGGTCCGGTGGGCCATCGACGATGGCTCGAAGGGGCAAGCGGTGAAGCGGGGCGCATCCTACCACCTTCGGGCACCCGAGGGAACGTCCCCCGCGCACAAACCTGCGCAGCGTTCGGATAATTTCCTAACCGCTCGCTCGCAGCGTTGGGGCTAGACTGGCACGGTAGGTGCTTTCACCCACCACCACGCGCGCCGCGATTGGCGTCGCTGCGCTGAGAGGATTGCTTCCATGACGCTACCATCCATCTCGACACGGCTTGCGGCCGGCATCATCGTCCTGTCGTGCGCGGGGACGGCGTTCGCCGGTCAGGATTCCACGGCGTCGAACAGAGGTTCAGCGCTGTACATCAACTATTGCGGGTCGTGCCACGGACCGCAGGCCAAGGGCGACGGTCCAATGGCGGCGGCGCTGACGAAGAAGCCGTCCGACCTGACGGCCATCGCGAAACGAAATGGCGGCAAGTTTCCTCCGGACATCGTGTTTCGGACGGTCGACGGACGAAACCCAGTGCTTGGACACGGCGGCCAGGAAATGCCGGTCTGGGGTAATGCCTTCCTCCGCGAAGGGGGAGCGACCCCCGAGGCGGTCAGGGCCAGGATCGAGGCACTCGTCAGCTATCTCGAGTCGATTCAGCAGAAACCCTGAACGATCGCTTGCGAGCCATGTTCATGCGCCGCTGCTCGTGGGTCGCCTCGGGAAGTGCGGCCATCCATTCGGACCCCACGAGCCGCGGCGTGACATCGGCGATCGTAGCCGCCGCCGTCGAGCAGGGGAAAGACGTACTCGCCCCAACTCACCGCGGCAGAGTGGGTGGCGTGATCCTCACGTGATCGCCCTTGTCCGGCCTTCGAAGATCGCGATAGCTGAGCTGCGTCGCACTCAATCGCGCGCCAGGTTTGTCCCAATACACGGTGGAGCCCTCAAACGCTCGGAGGACGTCGGCCGTGGGGCCAGCGCCTGACAGGATCACCGAATAGGTTTGCGTTTCCGCGGCCGCAATACGCGGAACTTGCCATACGGCAACGTCGCCGGTCAGATCGGGCTTCGGACGCTCGGGGATGTCCAGCGTGAACGCGCCCGGCGCGACCGCCAAGGCCGGTAACAACCCCAACTGCGCGAACGGGCGCACTCCCTTGTATCCCGTGCCGGTGGCGCTGACCACCGTGGCGCCCTGCGGGACCCGGACGGCAATCGTGACGTCCTCGACCGCCGGCCCCCTGGCCCGGCCGGCGTTGGCAACGGTCAGCGTGTAGGTCGTGTTGGGGCCTTGCGGCGCGCCAACCGCGAGCGCGGCCTCGATCCGTACGCGCAGCCCGGCATCGAGCATGAAGCGATAGACCTCGCGCAACAGCACTTCCGGCAGCCGGTCTCTCGAGAAGTTCCCCATCGTGCCCTTCGGGTACTTCTCACTGTGGTCGTAGACCATCTTCGCGAAATACGGAAAGCCCGCGTCCTTACTCACGCCGAATTCCTCGTCCGATCGGGCGCCGGGTCGATCGTTCGCCAAGAGCCACGCGCGAGGCACCAGCATCTCGGGTCCGTGGCATTGTCCGCAGCCAAACGTGCTCTGGATCCGCTGACCCGCTGGCGCGTCGGGCGGCGGATCCCGCCAGCGCGGCGGCGCGGGCTTGGCAACCCTGGGCAGGCTGGTGAGATACGCCTGAAGATCAGCGATCGATTGGTCGCTCACCTGCGACTCGGCATACGCAGGCATCAGGCCCCACGGCTGACGGAGCGCGCGACTGAACTGCGGGATTGTGAGCGCGCGGCCGGCGAGATCGGGTCCCCAGCCCCCTTCACCCTGCGGACCGTGACAGAAGGCACACATCTGCCCTTGCCAGAAGGTCTTGCCCGCATCGACCTTTCCCGCCGGGGCCGGTTCGGCCTGCAGCATGGAACCCAGCAGAAGCGCGACCAACCATGCGCTCATGTTCTGACCTCTGTGAGATGGACGCCGCCCGGTCGGCCCTCATCCTGCGCCAAGGGCCCGTGGAAGGCAAGCAAGACCTCTGGACGCGTAGTACCAAGTAGGTGTATAAGCCACGGCACTACATAGGCGTTCTTTCCCTGGAGGGTACCGAGCGAATCACGGGGGGCATCCACACGTCACGGTCGTCGTCGGCTCATTCGTTGGTGGCGCAGTCGATCTGGCTTTCACAGAGAGATTGACGGAAGGAGAAGCACCGATGGGACGCGGACCTAGTCGAGCGTTGGTTGTCATCGCACTCCTCACCCTGCCGGCCTTGGCGCACGCGCAGGAAGCCACACTTGGTGGCATCGTGAAGGACACTACCGGAGGCGTTCTACCTGGAGTCGCCATCCGAGCGGTGCACGAAGCGACGGGGACTCAGTTCGAGGCGTTCAGCGACGAGCGCGGCGTCTTTCGGCTCCCGGTCCGCATCGGCACCTTCCGAATCACCGCCGAGCTCGCCGGGTTTGCGACTCTTCAACGAATGGGCCTCGAGCTCCTAGTTGGCCAGCAGGTCACTCTGAATCTCGAGATGTCGCCGTCGGGTCTCGCGGAAACGCTGACGGTGACGGGAGAAGCACCGCTCGTCAACGTGACGTCTTCTCAGTTGGGTGGGAACATCGATTCACGGCAGCTGTCGGAGTTACCAGTGAACGGACGAAATTTCCTGGACCTGACGATGCTGGCGCCCGGCGCGCGCGCGAACCACACCGATCCCGGAGGCTTGCCGGTGACCACCGCGCTCGGAACCGTGCAGCTCAACGTCGACGGCCTGCAGGTCACGAACAACTGCTGCGGCGGCTCGAACCGGCAGCCGAGCTTCGGCCGCGACGCCATCGCGGAATTCCAGTTCATCTCTAATCGCTTCGACGCGACGCAGGGCCGCTCCTCCGGCGCACAGGTGAACGTGATCACCAAGTCGGGCACGAACACGCTGTCAGGCACCGTCTCCGGATACTTCCGGAGCGACAGCATGAACGCGAGCGACTTCGTGCAGCAGCGCGTGCTGCCCTATTCGAATCAGCAGGTCAGCACCACGTTCGGCGGACCGATCAAGCGTGACCGCGTGCACTACTTCTTCAACTACGAATACGAGCGTGAGCCGTCCACGGTGACGCACAATACGCCGTATCCGAGCTTCAATGTGGACTTGGCTTCCGTGCGTACGCAGCACAAGCCGATGGGACGGGTGGACGCGCAATTGTCGCCGCAGACGCGTCTGAGCGTCTCCACGTATGCGTGGCGGGATTTCCAGCCGATCGACGGCACCCAGGCGACGATCGGCGGCGCGACGAACCATCCGGCGAACGCGATCAGGTTCGACAAGTCCGCCCAGGCGGTCCAGGGATCGTTGACCCATGTGCTGGGCAGCCAGGCCATCAACGAGCTGAAGATCGGATGGGCCTCGAACCATTGGACGCAGGACCCGACCACGAAGTGGCCGTCGACGACCGGCCTCGCCACGGCGCGCAACCCGGTCGCCAACCAGCTGCAGCTGCCGCCGGTCGTCACCCTTCGTGGCTTCAACATCGGCGGCGGGACGAACTATCCGCAGACCATCGGCCAGGACGTGTACACACTCCGCGACGATTACCGGTTCTCGACGGACATGCGGGGGCGACATGACATCCGCATGGGCGGCGAATACCTCAACTATCTGACGTGGCACGACTGGTGTAACGTCCTGCGCGGCAATCTGATCGCGGACAACGGGCCGGTGCCGGCCAACATCGAGCAGCTGTTTCCGGCGAACAATCCGAGCGCGTGGAACTTCGCCCCGCTCTCGCCGATTTCACGCGAGTTCCGGACAGAGTTCGGCCCCTGCGACATCCGCAGTCCGCGGAACATCTTCGGCGGGTGGTTCCAGGACGACTGGCAGGTGGCCTCGTCGCTCACCCTCAACCTCGGCGTTCGCTACGACGTCGAGACCGACACGTTCGCCAACGACCTGGCCGTGGAGCCGTTCCTTCCGGCCAACCGTCCGCTCGACACCGACAACGTGGCACCGCGGGTCGGATTCGCCTACACGCTCGACAGCAGGACGGTGATTCGAGGCGGGGCGGGAAAGTACTACGCTGAACTGATCAACCAGGTGGCGCATCCCATCCGATTCGCCAACTCGCAGCGCGTGCTGTCTGCGCTCTATGACGGACGCCCCGACTTTGCGGTCAACCCGTGGAACGGCCCCCTACCGAAACCGGAGGATCTTGAGAAGGCCCTCTGCAACGTGAACTTCGTACCTGGATGTACCCGGCGCGCCCTCGGACAGACGATCGTGCCGCCGAACGCCCAATACCCCTACAGCTATCAGGCGTCGATCGGCGTGCAGCGTCAGATCGGCACGGACATGGGCTTGACCGCCGACTACTCGTTCAACGGCCAGCGAAAGGATCGCGTCACGGGCTACAACATCAATTTGAGCTTCGACCCCGCAACCGGTCTGAACTATCCCTTCACCGACATCAGTCGTCGCCCGTACCCCGATTGGGCACAGGTGCCGATGGACATCTTCGAGGGTCGCAGCAACTATCACGGGATGGAAACCTCGTTCACCAAGCGCATGAGCCATCGGTGGCAGGCCTCGGGCACCTATACCTTCTCGGCATATCGTGATGCGCAGCCCGCCCCGTGGAGCGGCGTGATGAATCCGGTGGCGTTCGCGGTCAAGTCGCCGCTCGGCGCGGACTACGGCTTCGCGGCAACCGACCAGCGACATCGCGGCGTGTTCAACGGCATCTGGCAGGCCGGCTGGGGCATCCAGGTGAGCGGCCTCTACTTCTACGGATCCGGGCAGAGATTCGCCACGACCTACGGTGGCGACGCGTTGAACACGGGCGGAACCGTCGGCAGCGCGAATCAGCGTCCGGCCAGCGCCGGCGGCGGCGTGACGCCGCGCAACGGGCTTGTCGGAAAGCCCATCCACCGGGTCGACATGCGCCTGCAGAAACATCTGGCCTTGGGCGGCCGTGCGGGGATCGATGGCATCCTGGAAGTCTTCAACCTGTTCAACCACGCCAATTACGGCTCGTTCACGACGGCTGAGAGCAACACCAAGTATGGACAGCCGTCGTCGAACCCGAACGTGGCGTACCAGCCGCGCATGGCGCAGGTGGGATTCCGTTTCGCGTTCTAATAGCAAGGTCTGGAGGCACACATGCGCAAGGTAGCGCTCGCGGTCGCAGTGGTGGTGGCAGTTCTGGGATCGATGACCCACGGGCAGACGCAGGCACCGCCACAGGTGCGAGAACCGGCTCAGCCGCCGGGCGCAACTGAGATCTACTTCATCGACACCGAGGGTGGACAGTCCGTCTTGATCGTGTCGCCCAGCAACGGGATTCTCGGCGCGAGGGAGACGCTACTGATCGATGCCGGCAATCTGACGAATCCGCCTGGTCGTGATGCGGATCGAATCGTGGCCGCGATGAAGGATGCGGGCGTCGATCGCATCGACTACATGGTGGTCAGCCATTACCACGGTGATCACGTCGGCGGCGTCGCCGCGCTCGCCGACAAGGTGCCGATCCGGCGCGTCTACGATCCCGGTCCGTTCGCCGACGAACTGGCAGGCAACCGTGCCGCCGGTTTCAACTCGTATCTTCCCGTCCGCGCGAAGATGCACGTCACGGTTCCCAAACCTGGAGCGAAGATTCCCGTCGCCGGCCTGGACGTGAACATCGTCTCCTCCGCCGGCGATCTGACGACGATGCCGGTGCCCGGCGTGCGCGCCGCGGCCAATCCGTTGTGTGCCACGGCGAAAGAGCGCGAGCAGGACAACACGCCGAACAACTACGAGAGCATCGGGATGACGATTGACTTCGGCAAGTTCCGGTACCTCGATCTTGCCGACCTGACGTGGAACCAGGAAATTCAGCTCGTGTGCCCACGGAACCTGCTCGGCACCTTCACGCTGTATCGCACGACGCGGCACGGCGGGGACTGGTCCGGAGCGGAGGTGCTGGTGCACACCGTGCGGCCGCGTGTTGCCATCATGAACAACAATCCGACGAAAGGTGGAACGCCCGGCACATTCCAGATCGTGAGGAGCTCACCGGGGATCGAGGATTTCTGGCAACTTCACTCCTCGGATTTCGTGTCGAAAGAGGTCAACTCGCCCGACTCGTTCGTCGCGAACTTCACCACCGGTGATGGAGGGGCCCATATCAAGGTGACCGCCCGCAGCGACGGCAGCTTCACCGTGAAGAACGGCCGTAACGGGTTCACCAAGGACTACAAGGCGACGCCGGGGGCCGCAGCCACATCGAGCCGCTAGCCCAATCGAGCCAGAGGAGTGTTTCGTCTCATGAGGGTCCGATCAATCGGCGTGCTGTCGGTCGTCGTTGGGATCGCGCTGTCGGTCGCGCTGGCACGCGTCGCCGCGCAGGGGGCCGCCCCGCCGCGTCCCGCCGACGTGCCTCGCACCGCTGACGGCAAGCCCGACCTGTCGGGTATCTGGCAGGTGCTCAACACGGCGTCCTGGGACATTCAGGACCACCAGGCGAGCCAGGGTGTGCCCGGCGGGCAGGGCGTCGTCGAAGGCAACGTCATCCCGTATCAGCCGGCGGCCGCCGCGAAGAAGCGCGAGAACTTCGAACACCGCGCGACCGCCGATCCGGAATCGAAGTGCTATCTGCCCGGCGTGCCGCGGATCATGTACATGCCGTTTCCGTTTCAGATCTTCCAGGCGCCCGCGAGGATAACGATGCTCTTCGAGTACGTTCATGCGACGCGGGCCATCTACACGAACGGGACGCCGCATCCCAAGGGTCACATCGACTGGTGGATGGGCGACTCGCGCGGGCGCTGGGAGGGCGACACCCTGGTCGTGGACGTCGTCGATTTCAACGAGGACACGTGGTTCGACCGGGCTGGCAACTTCCACAGTGCCGAACTGCACCTGGTCGAACGTTTCACGATGTCGGACCGCGACCACATCACATATGACGTGACGGTCGAGGATCCGAAGGTGTTCACGCGGCCGTGGCGCATGAGCATGGTGCTCTACCGCCGGACGGAGCCGCGCGTGCAGCTGCTGGATTACGACTGCTACGCGTTCGATCGCCCGTTTCATCCGCCGGTACCCCAGTAAGAGGGGCCGCAGGACGGGCGTCGAACCCGAAGCGAATGGCAACACAGTTAGGCGAGACGGAGGCGCATATGAGTCAGCGGTTCGTCGGTACGGTGATTGGAGCGGTGCTCGTGGGGACGATCCTGTCGGCCGCTGCGGTGAAGCTCGCGGCGCAGGCGCCGCCGCCGCCGAAGAATCCGCCGCCGCCGGGCTGGATCGATCCGCGGAATCCCCCGAAAGAGGATCCCAACTTCGTGCCGACGAAGACGCCCGACGGACAGCCCAATTTCCAGGGCCAGTGGGGGCAGGCCAGCGACATCATCACCTACAGCATCGAGGATCCGGAAGCCGAGCGCGCGGGCCATACGGCGATCAGCGGCCAACGGCCGATGATCGGGCGGCCCATCATCGACCCGCCCGACGGAAAGATTCCGTACCTGCCGTGGGCCATGAAGTTCGCCGAGGTCCTGCACGAGGAGCACCTCAAGCCCTCCAAGCCCGAATACCTCGACCCGGTGAGTCGCGGCTTTCAGGAGGGTGTGCCGCGCATCAACTATCAGGGTGCGTTCCATATCCAGCAGTTTCCGGGCACGCTGCTGATCACCTACGACTACCACCACAGCTATCGCGTGATCCCCCTGGACGCTCGGCCGCACGTCGGATCGGACATCAAGCTCTGGATGGGCGACTCGCGCGGACACTGGGAGGGCAACACGCTGGTCGTCGACGTCACCAACAACAGCGACCAGACCTGGTTTGCCATCGTCGGCTCCTTCCACTCTGACGCTCTGCACATGACCGAGCGGTGGACCCAAACCGCGCCCGACCACATCGTCTACATCGTGACGATGGAGGATCCGAAGGTGTACAGCCGACCGTGGAAGCTCCGGATCGACTTCCGCCGTCAGCCGGTGGACGAGCAGTGGGAAAACGCCGTCTGGGAGGGCAACATGCTGGGCGGCCTCCCGCAGGACTTCTGGGGCGCGGCCAAGAAGTAGAGGAGTAACCATGCGAACGAGTTTGCTGCGGCTCACCCTGCTGTTCGCCCTCCTCGGAGTGTCCGGCGGGGCGCAGGCGCCGCAGACGCTTCCCTACGATCACATCCACCTCGCGGCCGCCGATCCTGACAAGGCGTTCGAGTGGTACGTCACGAATCTGAGCGGACAGCCTGGCGAGAACGCCGGACGGATGATCTTCGAGCCGTTCACCGGTCACAAGCCGCTGCCGGTGCAGCTGATGTTCATCAAGGCGCCGGCGGCGCCGCCGAGCGCGGGGGGCGTCATCGACAGCCTCGGCTTCTCGGTGGCCGACGTCGCGGCGAAGGTCAAGGCCCTCGAGACGGCGGGCGCCAAGGTCGTGGAACCGGTACGCGAGGGTGCCGGACCGTGGAAGCGGGCCATCGTGGTGGATCCGTTCGGCATCACGATCGAGCTGGTCGAGGATCGCAGCGCGCTGGGGTTCCATCACATCGCGCTGCGCGTCGGCGATCCAGAGGCGACAACCCGGTGGTTCCTGTCTACGTTTGGCGGCGAGCGCGTCAAGCCCGGCGACCGCGTCGACGGGGTGCGGTACGGCAGGACATATCTGCTGGTGCTGAAGGGCGAGAGCGCAGCGCCGAGCCAGGGGCGCGCGATCGATCATCTGGGCTTTGGGCCGCCGAGCATGGACGCGACCGCGGCCGACCTGCGATCGAAGAGCGCGAAGATCACCAACGAGCCGGCGGCGAAGCCGAATCAGTTCGGCCACCGCACGGCCTACGTCGAAGCGCCGGGCGGCGTGCGAATCGAGCTCGTGGAGCACACGGAGTGTTCGTGGGGGAAGGCGCCAAACTGACCGCCGACGCCTCCACGACGCGCCGTTGGTCGCGTTCGCCTCGTCCATCTCGACGGATCGGAGGATAGTCATGCGCCTGATGCCACTGGTTCCCGCGTTGATGCTGTTGATGTCCGGGCCAGCCGACGCCCAGGAGTGGATCGAGTATGCGAGCCGGGCGGACATGTTCACGGTCAATTTCCCCGGTCAGCCAAACGTGCAGGACATCAGTTGGGAAACGGAATACCGCCTCAAAATCCCGGGGCACGTCCATCGGTACGATTCGGGTCAGAACCACTACTCGGTCACCGTCGTCGACTACTCGAACGTGCAGAAGACCCACGCGGACCGCGTGAAGGGTTGCACCGGCTATCCCGACACGTGCGGCAATCCGTACGTCGCCGAACTGCGCGGGGCGATGGAGTATGCAGCCTCGGGCTTCATCAGGCGTGACGCGAAGGTGACGTACTACGCGTACGGCAACACCGATCGCATCGAAGGACGCCGGCTGCAGCTTACCAACGCGGACGGGTCGCGTACCTTCGCGCAGATTCACATGCACGAGAATCGCCTGTACATCTTCGAAGCCACCGTGCCGAAGGGGGCTCCGTCGCCGGCATTGTTCCAGCAGTCAGCCGGGTTCCTGGACAAGAATGGCGTCCGCGTCCGGTACGACACGATCTACTCGAACCCGTACCCGGCGCCGACCCGCGTGCAGTACTAGCGCGCCCTCGAGTTGCGGCGGTGAAAGGAGGGTGGTGCGTCTGCAGGACCCGAACCTGCGACCTCCTGGTTCGTAGCCCCGCCCGTCTCTTCAAGACCCCTTGAATCTATTGGACACACTAGGCCCTGCCACGCGAGGCTGCCACACGGAACAGGACCCATTCCACGCCATGGCATCTCACGATTCTCGGATATAGAATGCGTCGACCTGGCGCGGCCAGATCGGAATTCAGACCGCACGCGCCATGAGGAATTCTCCGGATTCGCAGTCGTAGGACGCCGGCCATGTGCGGGCGGTGGGTCCCTCGTCCGTGCGTGCCCGCTACGGTGCGGGCACGATTTCGAACCCGATCGTGCTCTGCACCTCCTTGGCGGTCGCCCCGGCGCTGCGCGCCTCAACGGCGAGGTTGTGGCCGCCGCCGGCGGCGGCGGTCCAGACGTAGGTCGCGTCCGGTCCCCAGTCGCGAACAATCTGCCACGCGCCGCCCCACGGTTGCACCCAGAAGCGATACGCGTACGGTGTCGCACTGCCACTGCCGGTCGCGGTCAGCGTGATCATCGTACCGGTCGGTTGCGGGCTCGCACGATCCGTCGTCAACGTCACGCTGCCGGCGGTGATGACGAAGTTGACGGCAGTCTGCACCTCGGAGACCGTCGCGCCGCTGCCGTGGGCTTCAACGGCCACGTTGAAGCCACTCGCCATGGTCGGCGTCCAGGCGTAGGTCGCCTCCGGTCCCCAGTCGCGGACAATCTGCCACGCGCCGTCCCACGGTTTCACCCAGAAGCGATACGCGTACGGTGTCGCACCGCCGCTGCCCGTCGCGGTCAGCGTGATCATCGTGCCGGTCGGTTGCGGGCTCGCGAGATCCGTCGTCAACGTCACGCTGCCGGCGGTGATGACGAAGTTGACGGCAGTCTGCACCTCGGAGACCGTCGCGCCGCTGCCGTGGGCGTCAACGGCCACGTTGAAGCCACTGGCTAGGGTCGGCGTCCAGGCGTAGGTCGCGTCCGGTCCCCAGTCGCGGACAATCTGCCACGCGCCGCCCCAGGGCTTCACCCAGAAGCGATACGCGTAGGGTGTCGTGCCGCCGGCCCCGGCCGCTGCCAACTCGATCGTCGTGCCGGTCGGTTGCGGGCTCGTAAGGTCAGTGGTCAACGTCACGTTCGTCATAGGTCCGCTCTCGAGCGGGACCGTGACCGTCACCGTGTGGGTTGCCTTGAGGCCCTCGACGTCCACCGCCCGGATCTGAATCGTGTAGGTGCGCCCGCCGCCTCCGTCGGCTCGGGCTGCGCGCAGCTGGACCGTGTGCTCGTCGACGACCACGACATCGGAAGGATCGAGGGTTTCGTCGCTCGACACTGACAACGACGCCGTGAACGTGCGGAGGCATGCCGTGGTCACGTCGTACTCGACGTGCACCTGCACAAGCCGCCCGTCGGGCGGCGAGAGCACCGCAGGTGTGACCGAGGCCCCCGTGATGCTAGGCGCGCCCGGCTTGCACCAGAACACGGCGTGAAGGCCAGCGTCGCCGGCAACGCCGGCGTTGCTGATGGCCGAACCAAATCGAGGTGAGAACTGTGGCGCGCCTGGGAGCGCGGGGAGGACAAAGAAACCCGTCGCAGCGTACACGAACCCAGTGGGAGGCCCCTCGTAGGGATTGGCGACGATCTCTCCCGCGTCGTTGATGTCGATGCCGTAGGCTGAGCCGACAACGGGGCGTATCCCGCCGGCGGCGGTCCAGATGTACGTCCAATAGTACAGGAACTGCGGGTGCGAATAGGAGCCGGTCACTGCCCCGGCATTGTTCACGCCCAAGGCGGTGATCGCCCTTGGAAGCAGAACGAGGCCACCCGAAGGGGTCCAGGAGAATGCGCTGCTGTTGCCGACGATCTGTCCGGCGTCGTTGATCCCCTTTGGGGCAGCCGTGTCACCAAGCGCCGACGCAAGGTCGGTCATGCCGGTGGCCTCGGTCCACAGAAAGGGGTGGCGTTCGCCGGTGGCGACGAGACTCGTTCCCACGACCTGCCCGAGGTTGTTGATGGCGAACGCGTCGCTGGTGGCCCCGCCCAGCGTGCCGATGTCGACCATACCGCCGGCGTCCGTCCACACGAAGGCGTGGCGGACATCGGGTCCGAGGTCGCTCGCGCCCACGACTTGTCGCGCCTCGTTGATACTGCGGGCCGTGCTTGACGCGCCGCCCAGCGTGCCCAGGTCGCGCATGCCGTCTGCCGCGGTCCACAGGAACGCGTGGGTCTGGCCATAGATGGTGCTGCTGCCGACCACATCGCCACGGTTGTTGATCCCGTTGGCGGTGCTCGTGTCGACGCTAGTGCCACCGAGCGTGCCGAGATCGATAGGCGCCCACGTGGTGGTCTGCGCCTGCGCAAGACCCGCGAGTGCCACGACCAGCCAGAGGCTCCACACCACGGTCGTCCCCAGCCAACGGAGTTCGGGCCCGACACGTTGCTGAAGCACGGCATGGTGATGAAGCATGGAGTCCTGCTTTCGGCTGAGCTCGACTCGAGCCCTTGCGCATCCGTGGCGAACTGCAACAACGGCTCCAGCACCGAGTCTCGTCGACTCTTGCTGCAGGCCTCTTGTCGTCGGGCATTTCCAAGGACGGAGTGCTCGAAGAACGCGCCATGGATCGGCTGGCTCGGCATCGCCCGCAGCGGAGAAGTCCCAACCCCTGCGAAGAAGTCCGCACTCGACGTTGAGCTAGCAATCCGCTGTGCGAGGTCGGCGCCGACCCTGAAGTTCTGGCGGCTGTGCCCGTAAGTTGCCGGAGTGATTGGTGCGCCCTGCAGGACTCGAACCTGCGACCTCCTGGTTCGTAGCCAGACGCTCTATCCAACTGAGCTAAGGGCGCGACGGAATCCAAAACTATAGCACGGTGAACCGTGCCTCCTTCGCCTCCCGGACGCACCCGTCGCACCTCGCTCCCCGCACCTCGCGCCTTGTTTCGTCTCGTTCCATATAATCGCGTCTGTGAGCGTTCAGGAACACAAGTCCCACGCACCGGCCTCGGTCCGCTGCTACGTGTTGACCGTGAGCGACACACGTACGGAGGCAACCGACACGGGTGGCCAGGCCATTCGCGAGCTCCTCGAATCGAACGGTCACATGGTGTCGGGCCACGCCATCGTCCGCGACGATCCGGTTGCGGTGGCCGCAACGGTCAGACAGCAGCTCGCGGATGCGGGGACCCAGGTGATCGTCACCACGGGCGGCACGGGCATTACCTCGCGTGACGGCACGTTTGAAGTCATCGACGGACTTCTCGAGAAACGCCTGGCCGGATTTGGAGAGCTGTTTCGCATGCTCAGCTTCGAGCAGATCGGCGCAGCGGCCATGATGAGCCGCGCCACAGCCGGCACCATAGGCCGGAAGGCGATCTTCGCGTTGCCCGGATCCCCCGACGCCGTTCGCCTAGCGATGACGCGACTCATCCTCCCCGAGCTGGGCCATGTTGTTCAGCAACTCCGACGGTAAGCGGACAGCGTGAGAAATGCAAAATTCAAAATGCAAAATGCAAACACCGTCACGACTGTCACGCCTCACCGGGCACCCATAGTGTTTGCATTTTGCATTTTGCATTTTGAATTACGGTGATGAGTACCAGAATGCGGCCCATTGGCCACACGATCTCGCTCGCCGAGGCGCGAGCGCTGATTGACGGCGCGGCGCGACCGCTCGACCGCGTCGAGCGCGTGCCGCTTGCACGCGCCCGGGGTCGCATCCTCGCCCGCGACATCGTCGCCAACAGCGACGTTCCGCCGTTTTCCAGAGCGGGCATGGACGGCTATGCCGTGAGGGCGGCAGACACCACCGGCGCCACGCGCGAAACGCCGCGCGTGCTCGAGCGGATCGAGCAGATCTTCACTGGACAGGTGCCTACGCGAGCGCTCGGGCCTGGCACCTGTGCCGAGATCGCCACCGGCGCCCCGATGCCGCAGGGCGCGGACGCGGTCGTGATGGTGGAAGACACCGACATGACCTCAACGAACCCGGTCCGCATCTTCGCGGCCGTCCAGCCCCGGCAGCACGTGGGCCAGCAGGGGGCGGACATCAAACATGGACAGACGGTGCTGCCTGCAGGCGTCCAGCTCAACGCCAGCCGCGTCGGCGCGATCGCCGCGCTCGGCATCGGCGAGATCGACGCCTACGCGCGGCCGCGCGTCGCCATCCTCTCGACCGGGAATGAAATCGCCGATCCGGGCTCGCCGCTCGCGCCCGGCCAGGTGTACGACATCAACCGCTTTACGCTTGGCGCGATCGTCGACGAGCACGGCGGCGTGGCGGTTCCCCACCGCACCGCCGCCGATACGATGGAGGATCTGTCACGCGCCATCGACGAGTGCCTCGAAGACGACGTGCTGGTGTTCTCGGGCGGCAGCTCCGTGGGCGAGCGTGACCTGATCCTGGACGCGCTGGCAGCGCGAGGCACCGTGCTGTTCCACGGCATCGCGGTCAAGCCGGGCAAGCCAACCGCGTTCGGTCTGGTCGAGGGCAAGCCGTTCTTCGGGATGCCCGGCTACCCCACGTCGTGCCTGTCGAATGCGTACATCCTGCTCGTGCCGTTCCTGCGCACGATCGCGCGCCTGCCGCCACGCGCGACGCGCACGGTCATCGTCCCGCTCGGCCAGCGGGTCGTCTCGGCTCCGGGTCGCCACCAGTTCTACACGGTGCGCCTCGCCGGCGGCGTTGCGGTACCAGCCTTCAAGGCCTCGGGCGACATCACGAGCATGTCGCAGGCCGACGGCTATTTCGAGATCGCTGCCGACACTGACGTGGTCGAGCAGGGCGAGCTCGTCGAGGTGACGCTGTGGTGACGGAGGCTCAACGACAGGTTGCGGACAGCATCGGCGTGCCCGCCGGCATGCGTCACATATTTCTGTGCTGCGATCAGACGAACCCGAAGTGCTGCGACAAGGACCGCGGCCTGGCCGCGTGGGACTTCCTGAAGCGACGGCTGAAGGAACTGCAGCTCTCGGAGCAGGGCGGAGTGCTGCGGACAAAGGCCAACTGTCTCCGCATCTGTGAAGGCGGACCGATTGCGGTCGTCTACCCCGAAGGCACGTGGTACGGCGAGTGCGATCCGCCCGTCCTCGAACGAATCATCCAGGAACACCTCATCGGCGGTCGCGTCGTGACCGATGCCGCAATCACGACGCACCCCCTCGATGCTCAGGCCGACAAAGGCGGTAGGCGACTAGCTGAAGCGGACAGCCAGGCGTAAACATACCCGCGCCAGCGGCGTATCGTAGCCTTGTACGAGCGCTTGCATCGTGCACCTCTTAACTTCGTTGACACTCATCGTTTGAATCGGAGACTTCATATGAAACTGAACGCGTACGTTCTATCGATCTGCCTGGCCGCGCTACCTTTCGTCGTCGCGGCCCAAGGCTCGGTTGACGGCAAGTGGGTAGGGGAAGCACAAGGGGGGCGCGGCCCGCAGCCGGTCACCCTGACGTTGAAGGCCGATGGCGGGAAGCTGAACGGCTCGGTGGCGGGTGGTCGCGGCGGCGAAATCCCAATCGAAGCGGGAACCTTCGCCAACGGGACGCTCAAGTTCAAGACGAAGCAGATGGGACGCGGCGGCGAAGTCGTGCTCTCCTGGACCGGCACGTTGAAGGGCGACGAGATCGCGTTCTCGCGCATGGCCGAGGGCGGCCAGGGTCAGGCGCAGGAGTTCACACTCAAGCGTCAACCGTAGTCGACGAGGGGCGGGCCTTTCGAGACCCGCCCCTCTAATCTTCCCCCTACAGGGCTTTGTTCACCTCGGCCCAGTTCACGACATTCCACCACGCCGCCAAATAGTCGGGCCGGCGGTTCTGGTACTTCAAGTAGTAGGCGTGCTCCCACACGTCGCACCCGAGAATGGCCTTCTTGCCATCCATCAGCGGGTTGTCCTGGTTGGGCGTGCTCGTGATCGACAGCTTGCCGCCGTCATTGATCAGCCACACCCAGCCGCTGCCGAAGCGGCCAACGCCCGCCTTTCCCCACTGATCCTTGAAGGCATCGAAGCTGGCAAACGACGCGTTGATCGCGTCGGCGATCTTCCCGGTGGGCGCTCCCCCGGCGTTGGGCGCCATCCACGTCCAGAACATGCTGTGGTTCCAGTGCCCGCCGCCGTTGTTCCGCACCGCCGTCCGAATGTCCTCGGGCACGCTCGCGATGCCGCGGCACAGGTCGTCGAGGCTCTTGGCGTGCAGCTCGGAATGCTTGTCGAGCGCCGCGTTCAAGTTCGTGACATAGGCCTGATGGTGCTTCCCGTGATGAATCTGCATCGTCTGCGTGTCGATGTGCGGCTCGAGCGCCGCAAAGTCGTACGGGAGCTTCGGAAGTTCATGCGCCATAGTGTCTCCATTGGCCTGAAGGTTTGAGAATCGCTAGCGAATAGACAGCATGCGGTCGAGGGCCACGCGGGTCCAGTGCTTTTCCTCATCGGCCACGACGATGCGGTTGGGCACTCGGCCGGCCACCAGCTCTTCGAGAATCCAGAGCAGGTGGTTCGGCGACACGCGGAACATCGTCGAGCACAGACATCCGAACTGATCGAGCGAGAGGACCGTTCGCTCGGGCGCCACCTGCTGCGCCAGGCGGTTGACGAGATGGACTTCGGTGCCCACCGCCCATACCGAGCCCGCGGGGCTCTCGGTGACCGTCTTGATGATGTATTCCGTGCTGCCGCTGTCGTCGGCGGCCTGCACGACGTCCCAGGGGACCTCGGGGTGCACGATCACGCGGATGCCCGGGTGCGTGGCGCGCAGCGCGTGAATCTGCGCGGCCGTGAACCGCACGTGCACCGAGCAGTGCCCCTTCCACAGAATCATCCGCGCGCGCGCGACGTCGTCCGGATCGAGGCCGCCGCAGATCTCGTTTGGATCCCAGACGACCATCCGATCGAGAGGGATACCCATCTTGTACGCCGTGTTCCGACCAAGATGCTGATCGGGCAGAAACAGGATCTTCTCGCCGCGCTCGAACGCCCAGCGAAGCGTCGCCGCGGCATTCGACGAGGTGCACACCGTGCCGCCCCGCTCGCCGACGAAGGCTTTGATCGATGCGGCCGAGTTGATGTACGTCACCGGCACCACGCCAGCCACGCCCATCTGCCCCAGTTCTTCCCAGCAGGTTTCGAGCTGGTCCGGCTCCGCCATGTCCGCCATCGAACAGCCGGCCGCCAGGTCGGGCAGAATCACCTGCTGGCGCGGCGCGCACAGCACGTCGGCGCTCTCGGCCATGAAGTGCACGCCGCAGAACACGATGAAGTCGGCGTCCGGGTGCGACGCAATCCGACCCGCAAGCCGATACGAGTCGCCCGTGTAGTCGGCGAACTTAATGACCTCGTCTCGCTGGTAGTGATGACCGAGGATTACGAGGCGGCTTCCAAGGGTGGCCCTCGCCGCCGTGATGCGGGCGTCCATCTCGGCATCCGAGAGGCCGAGGTACTTCTCGGGAAGCGCCTGTCGCTCGGAGAGGTGCTCCTTCTCGAACTCGGTGAGCATCGGAAGCATCGAGGCCATGGGTCTACAAAAATTATATGAGTCCCTGACACGCGGACGCGAGGTTTCTCGTCGATCCGCGGCGATTTCAGGCCCGTGGCGGGCCGTCCCTACGCGTCTGCCGCGCCAGCGCAGGAGGACGCGGGGGCACGATCATTGCGTCATTTTCATGTGGAGGCTGAACCATGACACGCCTGAAACGGGCCACTGTCGCGCTAAGCGCGGCCGCCATCTGCCTCGGTATCAACTCGGCGAGTGTGTCGGCACAAGCCACCGCCCCGGCACAGGGGAGCAAACCGGCTGTCAGCGTCGGCGCCAGCACCGAAAGCGCGCTTCGACGAGCGCTGAACGATTCGAATCTCAGGTGGGACAGCCTGCTGGCGAAACGGGCCAGCGAGCCGTTCACGTCTCTGTCGGCCGAGCCGGGCACCTACGTTCGCTACACGCGCGTCAACGGTCAGGTCACGTACGTGGAGCACGTGCAAGCGGTCATCGGCCGAGTCACGTGGCGCGGCTTGCTGCAGATCCCCCCGGCGACGACGCGGTAGTCGTCAGCGCACGGCGGACGGAGCGACCCTGAATCATCGATTCGAGGGGATCGGGACTGTGCAAAGATAGGCGCGGAATACCCCTATCGCGTGAAGCATCTGCTGATGGCCATCGTCCCGCAGCGTGCGGGACATCGCGCGCTGCTCGGATGGCTGCTGTTCGTTCTCGGCACCGGATCGAACATTGCGCTCCGCATGGCCTACGACACGCGTCCCGTGTGGGCGGCCGTGCACGTTCGCTGGGCGCCATCCGTCGACGACGCGGGACGCCAGCGGCTCGAACAACGCTACGGCCTCGTCAGCGCCGCCCTTCGAGAGGGTCGCACGTGGAACTACTCCCTCGTGGATCTCTCCCGAACGAACATCGAGGCGCTCGTTCGCGATCCCGCGATCGAGGATACCGACCAGATCGACCGCCAGGCATTTCGAGCGCTGCAGACTGGCCGCGCGCCGAACATGCCGCCGAATCCCGAGATTCCGCTCGCCTACGAGTTGTTGTCGCTCTCGGCCCTGGTTGGCGCGATCGTCATGGGCATCGCGTGGGCCGAGACTCGTACGCCCGACGGCGTGTCATGGCGATCCCTTCGCTATACAGGAACGCTCATCGCCGTCGTCGCCGTGGGGTACGCGCCCGTCACGCGGGTGATGCTCCGGCAGGGCGACTTCCCAGTGCACATCGGCCTGGCCGTCACGCTGTCGCAGGGGGAGCTGCATTTCCCGCACTTCCTGTTTCACCTGCTGACCGCAGAAGGCATCATGTTCGGGTTGACCCCGAACGCCGCCGCGCTCGGCGTGATGCTCGGATTCCAGGCGCTGGCGGCCTGGGGCGTCTCGTGGATGGCGCGACGGGCAGGGGCTGCGCCTCTCGTCGCGATGTGCCTCGGGATTGCCGCAGTGTGCATCTCACCGATCCTGCCGTTCCAGGTAGCGGCAGACGCGGCCCTGTACCAGACCGCCTACTTTCTCCCGAACGCCTTGCATAATCCGACGGTGACGGCCGCGAAAGCATTCGTGCCGTTCCTGATCGAGATCGCTGTCATGCTGGCTGGCGCCGCCTCGGTGGCATGGTCGTGGCCCGGCATCGCAGCGATCGTCGTCCTCGCAGGGCTCGCAAAGCCGCATTACGTGAGCTGCCTGTTGCCCGTCGGCGCCGTCGCCTGCGCGTGGAGCGGGTGGCGCGGTCGTCCGGTACCGTGGGATCGGGCTGCGAGCTTCGCCGTGGCGTCGGTTGCCGTCATTCTATGGACAATGTGGATGACCGCCGGCGAGGGTCAGGTGGGTCGTGTGACGATCGCTCCGTTTCTGGCATTGCAAGCCGGGAGCGACTACGAAGTGCCGGTCGATGCCCTGTCGGTCGTGGCCCGCGCCTGCTCCGATCTTGCGTTCCCTATCGCAGTCCTCCTCTTGTGGCCCGATGCGCGCCGATTCCCCGCCCTCCTGGTGGCGTGGGCGACCCACGCGGTGGCCCTGGGGCAGGCCTTGCTCCTCGCCGAGGCCGGCAGCCGCGTGGTGGACGGGAATTTCCTGTGGTCGCCGCAGTTGGGGACCTTTGGTGTGATGGCCGCGTCGGCGGCGTGGCTGGGTCGGTCCAGCGTGCGGTGGGACTGGCGGGTGATCGCCGCGTGGAGCCTCGTGATGCTCCACGTCGCCTACGGGCTGTGGTGGATCATCGCCCGTGTCGCAGGGGGTTGACCTAGCAGGCAGCCGCGGGCACGTTGACGATGTTGTAAAGCGTGTCGCGCTCGAGCGGCTCGCGTCCCGCGGCGCGCACGAGGCGGGTGAGCTGCGCCGTGGTCATGCCCTCGGGCGTGGGCGAGCCCGCCATGTGGTAGATCTTCTCTTCCTGCACGGTCCCGTCGAGATCGTCCACGCCGAACCAGAGCGCCGCCTGCGCCACGTCCACGCCCGTCGCGATCCAGAACGCCTTGATGTGGGGGATGTTGTCGCACACGAGCCGGGCGACCGCGTGCACGCGCAGCGTGTCAGCGGCGCTCGGCGCCGGCAGCTTGCGCATCTGGTTGTTGTCGGGATGGAACGCGAGCGGGATGAACGCCTGGAATCCGCCGGTTTCGTCCTGCAGGCCGCGCGCCCGCAGCATGTGATCGACGCGCTCCTCCATCGTCTCGATGTGGCCGTAGAGCATCGTCACGTTCGTACGCAGGCCCAAGCGGTGTGCGATGCGGTGGATGTCCAGGTAACGATCGGCACCGCACTTGTCGTCGCAGATCTTCTTCCGAACGCGCGCGGCGAAGATCTCGGCGCCGCCGCCCGGCAGCGAGTTGAGTCCGGCGGCGATCAATTCCTTCAGCACCTCCTCGTCCGACATCGCGTACAGATCCGCGAAGAACGCAATCTCCACCGCGGTGAAGCACTTCAGATGAATCTCTGGCCGGATGCGCTTGAAGCCGCGGAGCAGATCGGTGTAGTAGCTGAACGGCAGGTGCGGATTCAGCCCGTTGACGATGTGCAGCTCGGTGAGCGGCTGGTTGGCGCGGCGGCGCAGCTTGTCCCACGCCTCCTCGAGCGACATCGTATAGGCGGCTGCGTCCGACGGCTGCAGACGCGCGAACGAGCAGAAGAGACAGCTCGCGACGCAGACATTGGTGGGCTCGAGCCGCAGGTTGTAGTTGAAATAGGTGCGCGCCGCGTGCCGCTTCTCGCGCTCCCGATTGGCCAGCGCGCCGACCGCGAGCAGATCGGGTGCGTTGAAGAGCGTGACACCGTCCTCGAACGTGAGACGCTCCTCCGCGCGAAGCTTCTCGTCGATGTCACTGAGTCCTGCGGCCTGAATGCGCGATCGCACGTTGGCAAAATTCTACGTGCTATACTCGCCGGCCACAACCCAACTCGGCCCGAGTGTCCATCTCGCTGGGCTACCCTTCACGCATCGTCTGCCTGACCGAAGAGACCACCGAAACGCTCTATCTGCTCGGCGAGGGCGATCGCGTCGCGGGCGTGTCGGGATATACAGTGCGGCCGCCAGAGGCGCGCCGCAAGCCTCGCGTGTCGGCGTTCATCAGCGCGCGCTTCGATCGCATCGAGGCCCTCGCGCCGGATCTCATCCTCGCCTTTTCGGATCTGCAGGCCGACATCGCAGCGGAACTCGTGCGACGCGGCCATACGGTTGTCACGTTCAACCAACGGAGCGTGCAGGAGATCCTGCAGATGATCCGGATGCTCGGTGGCCTGGTCGGATGCGCCGATCGCGCCGACGCGCTTGCTGCAAGACTCGAGGCAGGTCTTGATGCCGTGCGCGCGGCGGCCGCCCGGCTTCCTCGCCGACCCCGCGTCTACTTCGAGGAATGGGACAACCCGCTCATTTCGGGCATTCAGTGGGTGGAAGAGCTCGTCGAAATCGCCGGCGGCGATCCGATCTTTCCCGAACTCCGCCACGCGAAGCTCGCCAAGGAGCGCATCGTCGCTGCTGGCGACGTCATCCGGCGCAACCCCGAGGTCATCGTCGCGTCGTGGTGCGGGAAACCCGTACGTACGGCACGCATCGCCGGGCGTCCAGGGTGGGAGGGGATCGCGGCGGTCCGCCGCGGAACCATCCACGAGATCAAGTCTGCGCTCATCCTGCAACCGGGCCCGGCGTCTCTCACCGATGGCCTGAACGAGCTTCACAGCTTCATCGCGCAAGCAGCAGCGACCGACGCACCGGTGGAATGATGCCGGCGGCGGCAGCGCGCGCGAAGAGCAGTTCGACCGCCCCTCGTCCCTCGACGCCCAGATCGACCGAGTAGTCGTTCACGTAGAGATCGATGTGCTGGTACATCACCGACTCGCTCATCTCCTGCGCGTGCTCGCGCACGAAGGGCAGGCTGGCGTCGCGGTGGGCGAACGCGAACTCCACGCTGCGGCGCATGACGCGTTTGACGGCGTGCTGCACCTCGTCGGGAAGTGATCGCCTGACGACGATCCCCCCGAGGGGAATCGGCGCGCCGGTCTTGCTTTCCCAGAACTCCCCGAGGTCGACGATCTTGCGCAGTCCTTTGGCGGCGTAGGTGAATCGGTTCTCGTGGATGATGAGCCCTGCGTCGAACGTCCCATCGAGCACCGCGCCTTCGATATCGGAAAAGACCAGCTCCGTCGTGCTGCGCGCGTCTGGACATGCCAGCCCCAGCAGCAGGTTCGCGGTCGTGTACCGGCCCGGAATGGCGATCGACAGCTCCCCTCGCTCGACCTCGTCGATCGCGATGGGCCTCTTCGATATCAGAAGGGGCCCGCAGTTGCGCCCCAGCGCGCTGCCGGCGTCGAGCAGGACGTAGCCATCCGCGCAGTACGCATAGGCGTGGTAGCTCAGTTTGGTCACGTCGGCCTCACCGGCAAACGCCGCCTTGTTGAGCGCCTCGACGTCGGCCAGATGCGGGACGAACTCGAGACCCTCCAGATCCACACGGCGATGGACGATCGCGTCGAACATGAAGCAGTCGTTGGGGCACGGGGAAAAACCGAGGGACAGCCTCATGCCTGATCGAGGATGGCAAGCGCCGTATCGCCGAGCGCGGCAATCGCCTCCTGCACTTTCCACGCGCCCCGGTTGCGGCGCTCCACGACGTTCGAGACCGCGCGCACCTCGGCGCACGGCAGGTGGCGAATCAGGCAGCTGTACATGAACGCCGCGCCCTCCATGCTTTCCACCTGCGGCGCGCAACGCGCCCTGATCGCGGCGATGGTGCGCTCGCTGCCGTGAGCGGTGTTGACCGTGATCCCGTTCACGGACGGCAGACGGTCGAGGACTGCGTTGACGGGCCGTGCGACGTTGACGAGACGTGCGCCGTCGAAGGGAAACTGATTGGCGCCCACCAGGTTCAGCTCCTCGGCGGTCAGAAACGCGTCGCCGTCTTCGGCGCCGAGTTCGGGGAGCTGTTCGGTCACGACGTGCACGACGGACGCGGGAAGCAACGCGGGATCGAAGCTGCCGCAGATGCCGAAGTTGAACGCGACGTCGTAGTCGCCGGAGGCGAGCGCGCGCGAGCAGCGCGCGGCCGTCGCCACCATACCGACGCCGGTCGCCAGCACGTCAACCTTGTGGGCGCCGCGCGCATACCGATGGATGTGCGAATCATCGCCCGGCCGAGGCCGCAGGCCGGCCACGAGCGGAGCAATCTCCGCATGTGTCGCCGCGACGACTAGGATGCGCATCCTGACGATGAATTCTATTTCTTGCGATCGCGATCGGCGAGCCAGCGCAGCAGCGCGCTGAAATCCGCGGCCGGCGCCCGGTATTCGATGGGCGTGACGTGCTCGATCATCTCGCGGTGCCCCGGCGCGCCGTACGGCACGGGGCCGGTCGCCAGGTTGTCCTTCTTGGTGAAGAACTCGATGGTGGGCGCGGCGCCGTACACGTCGACCGTGTAGCGGATGTGGAGGCCGTGGCGAGACTCGCTTCCGGTCGTCTGCCGGAGCTGACGGGTCACCTTCACGAGGTCGACGGGCAGCCGGCTGACGTCCACGGGCGTCTGCTGTGCCTCTGCCGTGCCCGCGGCGCAGGCAAGAAGCATCCCGATGAGCGCAACCCGTGTGGCCAGCATGACTGTACAGACGTCAGGGCAATCTTACTGGTTCTCCTGCCATTCCTCGTACCACGCCATCTGGATGGCCTCCAGCTTGGGTTCGTTGGACGCTTTCGGGTCGTCGTCGAAGCCGTCGAGCTGCAGGACCCGCTCGCGGAGATCGGTGAAGCGCACCGTGAGCGGGTCGATTTCCGGGAATTTCTCCTGCAGGGCGATGCCGATGCCTTCGGTGTCAGTCCACTTCACGACTGCACCTCGACCTTCTTTTCGTCGTCCCGGCGCTCGGACTTGCCGAGCTGGATCGCGCCGCCCTCCTGCACGTAGTTGCGGGTGTACATCGGGAACTCGGCGGTCACGTCGCCGGTGATTACCGCCTGGCAGCCCAGCCGCGACGAGGTCGTCAGGTCCCACGCGGTGTCCAGACGATCGGCCTCGTTGTCCTGCATCTCGCTGAGATTCGCCATGCCCTTGCGGATGATGAGATGGCACGTCGTGCACGCGCAGCTGCCTCCGCAGGCGTGTTCGAGCGGGATACCGAGGTTCATCGCGACATCGAGGAACGACTCGGGCAGGCCGTGATGCTGGTACTCGAGCTTGCCGTGCTCGAACTCGACGGTCTTCTCGGCGCCGTCGATGATGAATGTCACTTTGGGCATCTACACGTCCTTCACGTTCCGGCCCGCGAGCGCCTCGCGCACCGAGCGATTCATCGTCACCTCTGCGAGGTGCTGCGTGGCGTGGTTGAGCGCGTGCGTGCGCTCGAGAATGACCGCGCGGTCGGCGGCCGTCATCGACGCCTTCAGCGCCGACAGCGCCGTCTCGATGCGATCGCGTTCGCCAGGCTCGAGCTGTGCCGAGTCAATCTCGGCGAAGTCGGGTCGCCGCAGCACCTTCTCGGTCGCATGAATGACGCTTTCCGCCTCGTTGCGCGCGTCGATCAGGAGGCGCGCCTCGAAGTCGGCCTCGGCGTGCTCGAACGAGTCGATGAGCATCCGTTCGACTTCCTGGTCGGTCAGGCCGTAGGACGGCCGCACCTCGATGGCCTGCTCGACGCCCGTGCGCAGCTCGCGCGCGGCCACGCTGAGGATTCCGTTGGCGTCGATCTGGAACCGCACCTCGATGCGCGGCAGCCCGGCGGGCATCGGCGGGATGCCGCGCAGCTGCAGGCGCGCGAGGGATCGGCAGTCGGCGGCCAGCTCGCGTTCGCCCTGGAGCACGTGGACGTCCACACCCGTCTGGTTGTCCACGCCCGACGTGAACATCTCGCGTCCGCTCGCTGGTATGGTCGAATTCCGCAGGATGATCTTCGAGACGACGCCTCCCATGGTCTCGATGCCGAGCGAGAGCGGCGTCACGTCGAGGAGCAGCATCTCGCGGCGGCCGCTCACCAGGATGTCCGCCTGGACCGCAGCGCCGAGCGCGACGACCTCGTCTGGATTCAGATCGCTGTGCGGCGCGCGGCCGAAGAGGGCTTCGACGGAACGGCGTACCAACGGCACGCGCGTCGATCCGCCGACCAGCACCACCTCGTCGATGTCTTTCGGCTCGAGGCTCGCGTCGCTTAGCGCCTGGCGGCACGGAGCCAGCGTGCGATCGACGAGCGGCCGCATCATCCGCTCGAACTCGGTCCGCGTAATACGGCGCCGGTAGCCTCGTGGCAGGCCGGCACCCGGCTCGACCTCGATCTCCGCCTCGTCGACCTCGGACAGATCCATCTTGGCGCGAATGACTGCCTTGCGGATTTCCTGGATGGCGACGGCGCCGAGCGACGGCCCTCCGTGCTCCGCCAACACCATCTCCACGAGCAGCCGATCGATGTCGTCACCGCCGAGATGCGTGTCGCCGTTGGTGGCCAGCACCTGGAAGACGCCGTCTTCGACCTTGAGGATCGAGATGTCGAACGTGCCGCCGCCAAGGTCGTACACGGCAATCGTCCCGCGATCGCGTTTATCGAGCCCGTAGGCCAGCGACGCCGCGGTCGGCTCGTTGACGATTCTTAGCACTTCGAGGCCGGCCAGACGGCCCGCGTCGCGCGTGGCCGTGCGCTGGGCGTCGTTGAAGTACGCCGGCACCGTGATCACGGCGCGGTCGACCTCGAAGTCGAACTCGCCGCGCTGGCGGAAGTGATCCTCGGCCCGGTGCTTGAGCTCGCGAAGGATGAACGCTGAAATCTCCGGCGGCGTGAACTCGCGATCCGCGATGCCGATGCGTACGACGCCTCCGGCCTCGCCGCCGACCGTGAACGGCAGCAGATCCGCTTCGCTGCGAACGTCCTCGATGCCACGGCCCATGAACCGCTTCACTGAATAGACCGTACGCGACGGCGCCTGCAGCAGACGGCGCTGTGCCTCGCGGCCGACGTACGTGGTGCCGTCCTCGCCGATCGACACAATCGACGGTACGAGAGCATCGCCGCTCGAGTCGCGGATCACGACCGGGACGCCCTCGTCAACATAGGCGACGAGGCTGTTGGTCGTGCCGAGGTCGATGCCCACCACGCGGCTCATGATTCAGCGCTCACGGCTCAAGGCTCACGGCCGAGGGCCGTGAGCCCTGAGCCTTCCCGCTCGATGGTCGCGAGCAGGTTGTTGATGTAGTTGCGCTCGAGCAGGCGCTCGCGCAGGGCATCGAGCGTCTGTCGCCGCTCCGACGCCGGCGCGTTCGCGAGCGCGTCCCAGCGCGCGCTCAGCTCCTGCAACTGCCGCTCGTGCTCTTGCCGCTTCGCCTCGATCGGCTCGCGGGCCGCGTCGAGCCGCCTGCGCAGGCGCTCGGGGTCGGCGCCCGATTCCCTCGCTTCGCGAATCTCGTCGAGCTCCTCGTTCAGCGCGAAGACTTCCTCGAGCAGCGACGGCGGCACCTTGGCCGTGCCCTCCTCCGACGTGGCCGGTGGCAGGCCCTCAATCGCCAGCAGGTGCTCGATCCGCGACACGGGATTCTTCAGCGCCCGATAGGCGTCGTTGAGATAGGACGACCGCTCGAGGCTGGCCAGCCGATCGGCCGGCGCTGCGTTGTAGTAGTAGTCGGGATGAAACTTTCGGCTCAGGTCGCGGAAGCGCTTCTCGATCTCGGCGGGGTCGAGCACGAGCCGCCTCGTCAGGCCGAGGAACGCAAAGTAGTCGCCGTGGCGGCCGAGCGACATGATGCGGCTGCACTGCGGGCAGAAATGTTCGTCCAGGGGTGCGCCCGCCCCGCAACTGCGGCACTCGAGCATCGATGGCGCACGAACGGGAATCGGTTCGGGAGGCATATGTAGAAAGCTCGCAGCCGGCGGCTGGCGGCCGACGTTAACCGCGATACCTGCGCCCGCGGTCGGCTGTCCGCTGACGGCCGCAGCCTGTCATGCGCCGAACGAGCTGCCGCAGCCGCAGGTGGATTTCGCGTTCGGGTTGTGGAACACGAAGCCCTGCGTGAGCAGCGCCGTGTCGTAGTCGAGCGTCGTGCCCTTGAGGAACAACAGGCTCTTCTTGTCCACGAAGATCTTCGCGCCGTCGGCGCCCTCGAAGACCTCGTCGCCCAGCCGCGGCTCGCGTTCCCAGGCGAACGTGTAGCTCAACCCCGAGCATCCCCCGCCCTTCACGCCCACACGAAGGCCGCCATCGGCGATGCCCTGCTTAGCCATCAGCGACCTGATCTTGCGTGCCGCTCCGGCGCTGATCTCAATCATGTCGTTCATGTCGTCCGCCTCAGTTCGTGCCGCCACAAACTGGGACGCCGCCGTCACGCGTTCGGTTGCGCGTGCTGCGCCGCGGGCTGCTGGCCCTTCAGCTCGTCCTGCTTCTTCTTGTAGTCGGCAATTGCCGCCTTGATCGCGTCTTCGGCGAGGACCGAACAGTGGATCTTCACCGGCGGCAGCGACAGCTCGGCGACGATGTCGGTGTTCTTGATAGCGAGCGCCTGGTCCACCGTCTTGCCCTTGAGCCACTCGGTGGCGAGACTGGAGCTGGCGATCGCTGACCCGCACCCGAATGTCTTGAACTTCGCATCGTCGATGACGCCGGTGTCGGGGTTGACCTTCACCTGCAGCTTCATGACATCGCCACACTCCGGCGCGCCGACGAGTCCCGTACCGACGTTCGCGTCGTCTTTCGGCAGCGAACCGACGTTGCGTGGATTCTCGTAGTGATCGACGACCTTGTTTGAATACGCCATTTCATTTCTCCTGAAGGCTCACGACTGAGCCATTAGCCCTGAGCCCTTAGTGTGTGACCCACTGCATCTTCGACAGGTCCACGCCTTCCTTGACCATCTCGTACAGCGGCGACATCTCCCGTAGGCGCCGGACGACCTTCGTCAGCTTGTCCACGACGTAGTCGACCTCTTCCCGTGTCGAGAACCGACCGAGTCCGAACCGAATCGACGAGTGCGCCAGGTCGTCGCCGGCGCCAAGCGCCTTGAGCACGTACGAAGGCTCGAGGCTGGCCGAGGTGCACGCCGATCCAGACGACACCGCCACGTCGTTGATGCCCATCAACAGCGATTCGCCTTCGACGTACGCGAAGCTGATGTTCAGGTTGTGCGGCAGCCGGTGCTCCATCGAACCGTTGATGTAGATCTCGTCGAGGTTCTTGTGCAGCTCGGCGTTCAGGTGGTCGCGGAGCGCGCGAAGCCGCTCGGTATCCTTCGCCATGTCCTGCATGCACAACGCGGCCGCCTTGCCGAGTCCGACGATGCCCGTCACATTGAGCGTGCCCGATCGCATGCCGCGCTCGTGTCCGCCGCCGCTGATCTGCTCCGCCAGCAGTACGCGCGGGTTGCGGCGCCGCACGTAGAGCGCGCCGACGCCTTTCGGGCCGTACATCTTGTGCCCGCTGATCGACACGAGATCCGCCTTCAACGCGTTCACGTCGAACGGCACCTTGCCGACCGCCTGCACGGCGTCGGTATGGAAGAGAATGCCCTTCTCCTTCGCGATCGCGCCGATCTCGGCGATCGGCTGAATCACGCCAATCTCGTTGTTGGCGGTCATGATCGTGATGAGAATCGTCTTCTCCGTGATCGCCGCCTGCAGGTCGTCGAGGCTGATCCGGCCGTCCTTCTGCACCTGCAGATAGGTCACTCGCAGGCCCTGCTTCTCGAGTTTCTTGCAGGTGTCGATGACGGCCTTGTGCTCCGTCACGCACGTGATGACGTGATTGCCCTTTTCCCGGTACATCTCTGCCGCGCCCTTGATGGCGAGGTTGTTCGACTCGGTCGCGCCGCTCGTGAAGATGATTTCCTTCTGGTTGGCCCCGATGAGGTCGGCGACCTGCTTACGCGCCGCCTCGACGGCCTCCTCGGCTTCCCAGCCGAACGGGTGATTACGGCTGGCGGCGTTCCCGAACTTCTCCGTGAAGTACGGCAGCATGGCCTCGAGCACACGCGGATCGACCGGCGTCGTCGCGTGGTAGTCCATGTAAATCGGCAGTTTCATCTTCGATCCCTTCGAGGAGTCCGCGGCGCGGACCCGTCTCTTGTCTTCCTACGGACGCGCGCTGTACAGCACAGCGGTGCGCGCGACTGGCACCGGCGACGCCACGTGCTCGGCGGCGAACTCGGCGAGCGTGACCGTGCCGAGCGTGGCCGCAATCCGTTCGCGAATCTGCCACAGCGGATCGCGAACGCTGCACTTGCCGAACTGGTCGCAGTCGTGTTTCTCCGTCGAGCACGCCGTGACGGTGAACGGCCCGTCAATCGCTTCGATGACATCCGCCACGCTGATGCTCGCCGCCGGTCGACCCAGCGTGTAGCCGCCCCGCGTGCCCTGCGTGGACGCCAGCAGCCTGGCTCGAACCAGGCGCTGCAGCACCTTCGCCATCAACTCGATCGGAATGTCGTATTGCTCGGCAATCTCGCGGGCGCTGGTCGAGGTGGCGTTGTTGTGCTGCGCCAGGTGTTTCATGGCGATCAGCGCGTAGTCCGCCTTTTTCGAGAGCCTCAACATGACGTGTCCACTAAATCCGACTGCACTTGTCGTATATTACTGGGCCCCAGGGAATGCCGTCAAGAACAGTCGGAGTTAGTACTTGGGCTGGGACGGATCGACCCGGTCAATCCACTCGAGAATCCCGCCCCGCAGGTTCTTGACCCGTGTGAACCCGGCCGACTGGAGGAATTCCATCGCCTTCGCGCTTCGGCCGCCCATCTTGCACATGGTCACGATGTCGCGATCTCTCGGCAGCTCAGCGTGGCGACGCGGCAGCTCACCGAGCGGGATCAGCACCGACCCCTGAATACGGTTGATCTGGTACTCGTTGGGCTCCCGCACGTCCAGAATGAGGACGTCGTCGCCGGCGTCGAGCCGCTTCTTCAGATCGACCGGCGCAATTTCCCAATCCCTCACGGTGGCTCCTGTCGCAGCCGGCGCCGCGGGCTCGGGGCGGATGCCGCAAAACTGCTCATAGTCGATGAGTTTGGTGACGGTGGGATGCGTGCCGCACACGGGGCAGTCCGGATCCTTGCGGAGCTTCAGCTCGCGGAAACGCATCTTCAGGGCGTCGTAGATCAGGAATCGGCCGATCAGCGGCTCGCCGATCCCGAGAATCACCTTGATGGCCTCGGTGGCCTGGATCACGCCGATGATTCCGGGCAGCACTCCCAGGACCCCGCCCTCGGCGCAGCTCGGCACCAGACCAGGCGGCGGCGGCTCTGGATAGAGGCAGCGGTAGCACGGTCCATCCTTGGTCGCAAAGACGGATGCCTGCCCTTCGAAGCGGAAGATGCTGCCGTAGGCGTTGGGTTTGCCCGTTAGCACGCAGGCGTCGTTGACGAGGTACCGCGTCGGAAAGTTGTCGGTGCCGTCGAGGATCACGTCGTAGGGCCGGAA
>Ga0210380_10000176_pt1 | contig 35726 bp, 30 predicted proteins | sample PLM4_5_coexredo_FD_155476 | JGI IMG/M metagenome (GOLD analysis project Ga0210380, IMG submission 155476) | Groundwater sediment microbial communities from an aquifer in East River, Colorado, USA - PLM4_5_coex redo | ecosystem: Environmental > Terrestrial > Soil > Riparian zone | place: USA... | reverse complement strand
CGGGAGACGTGCCCCGCTCAACGGGATGTGCGATGAACATCACGACGCCGCTGACGACGTTGAGCCAGAACCCCAGCCACATTACACGGAAGAGTGGTCGCATTTGCGCCAACGGGACGCCGCTGGCGAAGCCCAGCACGCGCAGGGCGACTGCCCAGTTGGCGCCGACGAGCACCGCCATGCCGAGGGTGTGGACGGACAAAGCCAGCGGGAACCCCCAGATACCAGGGTCTTCCTGCAGCCAGGTTGAAAAGGCGGTGTTGCCGATCCAGGTCAGGAGGCTTGTCATGCAGGACCGTCAGGCCTCTTCCGCGGTTTCCTGACCGCGTTCTGCCTTGGCGGCCGCGATGATCTTCGCCTGCTGGTGGTGCGGCACCTCGTCGTAGTGCGAGTACTCCATGTGATACGAGCCGCGGCCCCCCGTCGCCGACGTCAGATGCTGTTCGTACGTCAGCATCTCGGCCATCGGCACCTGGGCGCGAATCACCGTCATGGTCCCGCGCGTGTCCATGCCGGCAATGCGGCCGCGGCGTCCGTTCAGATCTCCCATCAAGTCTCCCGCGAAATCACTCGGCGTGTACACTTCGACGTTCATCACCGGCTCGAGGATCGTCGGGCGCGCGCGGGTCATGGCGTCTTTGAAGGCCAGCGAGCCGGCCATCTTGAACGAGAGTTCGTTCGAATCGACCGCGTGGTACGACCCGTCGAAGACCGTGGCGCGGAAGTCGACCATCGGAAATCCCGCAAGGTACCCTCGCAACCGGGAATCCTGTATCCCTTTCTCGACCGCGGGCACGTACTGTCGCGGGATCGAGCCGCCGAAGATGTCGTCGACGAACTCGAAATCGCTCCCGCGGGGCAGCGGCTCGACCCTGATTTTGCAGTCGCCGAACTGGCCGTGGCCGCCGGTCTGTTTCTTGTGGCGACCGTGGGCTTCGGTGGCGGCCGTGATGGTCTCGCGGTAGGGAATCCGCGGCGGCTTCAGGTTCACCTCGACGCCGAAGCGCCGCTTGAGCTTGGCGACGGTGACCTCGATATGGAGCTGGCCTTGCCCGGCCAGCAGCAGCTCGTGGGTTTGAGGGTCGCGGGTGTAGTTGATCGACGGGTCTTCCTCTTTGAGCCGCTGCATCGAGCCGCTGATCTTGTCTTCGTCGCCGCGGCTCCTGGGTTCGATCGCGTAGGACAGCACGGCCTCCGGGAAACTGATGTCGGTCAGCTTGACCTTTGTGCTCTTCTCCGCGAGCACGTCATTGGTGTGCGTATCCTTCAACTTGGCGACCGCCGCGAGGTCACCGGCCTTGATTTCACCCACCTGCGTCTGGGCCTTGCCCTGCAGCATCAGCAGATGGCCGAAACGTTCGGAGCCGTCCCGCGTCCGGTTGTACACGTTGGTGTCGGCTTTCAGCGTGCCCGCAACGACCCGCAGCATCGTGATACGGCCGGCGAACGGATCGGCGATCGTCTTCCAGACGAACGCGACATAGGGCGAGCCGTCCACGGCCTTGAGCGCGGTGGCGTCGCCCGTCTCAGTCAGCGCGGGGAAGTCGCGTTCGGCCGGCGACGGGACATAGCTCACGATGGCGTCGAGCAGCGGCTGAATCCCGATCACGTGGAGCCCCGACGTGCAGACGAGCGGAAAGAGCTTGCCGGTCATCGTCGCCGCGCGTAGGCCTTGCACCAGCTGCTCCTGCGTGAGGGTGCCTTCGGCGAAGAACGCTTCCATCAGCTGCTCGTCGGCCTCGGCGACCATTTCGATCAGCTGTTCCCGCGCGGTCGCGGCGTCGTCGGCGAGGTTCGCCGGCACATCGCCCTCGGTCATCTTGCCGCTTCCGTCGGTGGCGAAGGTGAGCGCCTTCATGCGCACGAGATCGACCACGCCTGTGAACCCCCGCTCCTCGCCGATCGGCAGCTGAATCGGTACGATTTCACGGGCGCAGTCGCGACGTAGCGATTCCAGCGTGCGCGGCAAGCTGGCCCTTTCGCGTTCGAGGCGCGTGACGACGACCAGGCGCGGCAGGCCAAGCCCACTAGCTTCACCCCACAGTTTTTCCGTCTGCACTTCCACGCCGGCGACGGCGTCCACGCACACCACCGCGCCTTCGACGACGCGCAGGGCGGCTCGGGCATCGCTCAGGAAGTTAGCGAAGCCGGGGGTGTCGATGACGTTGACCTTGTTCTTCTGCCACTCGGCGAACGCGAGGCTGGACGACAGGGTGTGCTTACGGGCGATTTCCTCGTCGTCGAAGTCCGTGACCGTGGTGCCGTCGTCCACTCTGCCCAGTCGGTTGACCGCACCTGCGACGAAGAGCAGGGCCGACACCAGTTGCGTCTTCCCGCAGCCGCCGTGTCCGACGACCGCGACATTGCGGATGGCGGCGGCATCGTAGACCTTCATAGACCGTATCCTCCTGGCCCGCGAAGTTTCAGCGAAGCCGCGAGACGACCTTGTACCGGGCGGATCATAGATCAGGTGACCGTAACGCGGATCGACGGGCTCTGCCAGCCCGGCCGCGACAATGCCCCGCCGATGCACGACATGAATGTCAATAAATTATGTTGTGGCGACGAAGATGTAGTGCCCAACCATCGCAGGATGCGGCGGGAAGGCGGGTCATGGCCACGGTGCCGGCGCGGGTCAGACCGGCTTGTCGAGCGCCCACAAGTATACGACTGTATTGTTGCCGTTTTCGTAGCATATGACATTTATGTTGTACACGCCGAACCTCGCAATCTGACCGATCGTGCGTTTCACCTCAGGAATTGCAAGGGCAGTCTCGAGGCTGCGGTCGCGAGGGCTGGCGCCTATTTTGCTCACGCTTCAATCGCTCGAGGACGATTCGCATTTCGCGGCGCGTCGCGGTCGTGGCGTCAGGGTCCCGTTGGCCTGACGGCGCGTCGAGCACAGTCGAGCACAACGGGCGGCGTCGGTTGGATGCCGTTCACGCGCGCTCCCATGGAGGCTCATACGATGTCGATCCGTCCGAAGTTTCGTACCTTGGCTCTGTTGTTGGCGGCGCCCGCGATGCTGGCTTTCTCCGTCCCAGCTTACGCGCAGGCTCAGCAGGTCGTACTGTCGGCCGAGCCGGGCGATCCGAATCCCGGCAACCTGACCATTACCGGTGCCATCGATTTCACGAACAACTACATGTTTCGTGGCATTCGGCAGGACGCTGACCCGGAGCTCATCACTCAGCCGTACTTCGATCTCGGTATCGCACTGCACTCGGCCGACTCGGGACTCAAGAGCGCCACCATCAACTTCGGCACGTGGAACAGCCTCCACACCGGCGGCTCGGGTCTTGACGGCGCCAGCGGCAAGCTCTGGTACGAGTCCGATTTCTACGCGGCCCTGGGTTTTGGCTTCGCGGCTGGTACCTTCAACATGCAGTACACGGCGTACACGAGCCCCAACTCGGGTTTCACGACCGTCAAGGAGATCTTCCTGAAATTCACCGGCGACGATAGCGCCGCACTGGGCAAGGCGGCCATGCACCCGTATGGTCTCGTCGCCTTCGAGATGGACACGGAGCCCGGTGTAGGCCAGGCCGATGCCGGACAGAACGCGGGCACGTACCTCGAGTTGGGAGTGGCGCCCGGTTATGCCGGCAGCAAGGCGACCCTGGCGTTTCCCATCAAGGTGGGTCTGAGCCTCAGCGACTACTACGAGCTGAACGAGGGCACGACATTGATCCCGAACTACGTCGACAACATGTTCGGTTACTTCAGCGTCGCCGGAGCCGTCACGGTGCCGATCACGACGGCGACGTCCCCATTCGGAACCTGGAACATCCACGGCAGCGTTGAATTCCAGCAGCTCGGCGACACGACGAAGGTGATCAACGCCGATGAAAACGGTGACCCCAACAGTCACAAGGTGATCGCGACCGTGGGTCTCGGGTTCACGTACTGATCGCTGCGAGACGAGACGCGGGGTAGATGCCGATGACAGTGATACCGGCGTCATCGGCGGACCGTTCGTCGATCGAACTACGGAGCGATGCGTGGGTCTACGTCCGGTCCCGCGCACCGTCTCCGTCATATGATTGTTCGCGCGACTTCCCCTACCCCCCTCTCATGACGCCTGCCCAACCGGATTCGATCGGGTCGGCTCTCAAGGCGCTTTTTGGCGCCGCACGGGAGGAACTGCGCGTTGCGACCGCACGCGGAGCCGGGGGCCGCATGGCGCTCGAGCGCTACGCGGATCGAGTGGACGGGTTGATCCGTCACGTGGTCGTCGATGCAGGCCCGTACGAGGGCGAGGTGGCCATCATCGCCCTGGGGGGCTACGGCCGGCGCCATCTCTGCCTGCATTCAGACATCGATCTGCTCGTACTGTTCGGTCAAGCGATTGGCGCACCCGAAGAACGCCTGGTCCATCGACTGCTGAATCCGCTGTGGGACCTCGGTGTGGTGGTCGGCCATCAGGTGAGGGCGCTTGCCGACTTTTCCCAGCTCGAGACAGACAACCCCGAGTTTCTGCTCGCGCTGCTCGACGCGCGTCCCGTGGCGGGCGCGCGCGCTCTCTTCGAACGGTTCGGCGCCGTCTTTCACGAGGCCGGCACTCACGCGTTCATCCTGCGGTCGCTGCTGACGCTGATTCAAGAGCGGCACGCTGGATTCAACGACACGCTCTACCAGCTCGAACCCGACGTGAAAGACGCCCCGGGGGCTCTGCGCGATCTCACCGCCGCGCGGACGATCGCCATGCTCACCGAGCCGCTGCTGTTGCGGCGAGGTCCGGCCGACGCCGCCCGGTTCGACGACGCCGAGGACTTTCTGTTGCGCGTGCGTTCGGCGCTCCACCTCGAGTACGGTCGCAACCAGAACATCCTGAGTCACGAGCTGCAGGAACGGACGGCCGAGATACTCGACTACCCCGGCGCCGAAACGCGTCTGCGCGTCGAGCGCCTGATGAGCGACTACTTCCGGCACGCTCGCATCGTCAGCCGCTCGCTCGAATTTGCCCGTCGCACGGCGCCGGTGCCGGTGGGACCCAACATGGGGCTGTCGCGCGACGGCGTCCGGTTCATCGACCCGCTACAGGCCGCGCGCAATCCCGCGTCGTGGCTCGGCATTTTCCAGGCGGCGCTGGATGCGGGCACCGAGGTATCCGACGAAGCGCTGTCGTGCATCCAGCAGCACGTGGACCGCTATCGCGCCGACGACTTCTTCATCGACGTGGAAGGGCGCGCGGCGCTGCTGCGGTTTCTCAAGCCGCGTCCTGGGCTCTACGCCAGGCTGTCGCAGATGCACGACTGCGGTCTGCTGGGGCGCGTCTTCCCCGAGTTCCAGGCGATTTCCTGGCGCGTCGTGCGCGACTTCTACCACAAGTACACCGTTGACGAGCACACGCTCCTGACGATTCGCAAGCTCGAGCGCCTGTCGGGCGCCACCGAACCCTATCTCGCGCGCTTCGGGTCGCTGCTCGCCGATTCCCAGGCTCCCGAGTTGCTGGTCCTGGCGCTGCTGTTCCACGACGTGGGCAAGTGGCGCGACGACGATCACGCGCTCGAAAGCGTGCGGATGGCCGAGCAGGTGCTCGACCGGCTGCAGGTGAGCGGTGAGGCGCGAGACGTCGTCCTGTTCCTCATCCGGCATCATCTGCGGATGTCGCTCGCGGCCTTCCGTCGCGACACCGAGGACCCGGATATCGTGAGGCAGTTCGCCGGGCTTGTCGGCACGGAGGAGCGCCTGAAGCTACTTGCTCTCATGACGCTCGTGGACGTCGATGCCGTCGGACCGGGCACCCTCACGCCCTGGAAGGGCGAGCTGCTCTGGCGCCTCTACGTGGACGCCTACAACCATCTGACCCAGCGCTACGGCGACGAGCGCATCGAGCGCACCGAGGCCGGTCTGACCGAGCTGCAGGGCCATCGGCCCGGCGACGTGAGCGCGGCGGAGGTCACCGCGTTTCTCGAGGGCCTGCCCCAGCGCTACCTCCACGTGTTTCCGCACGACACCATCTACCGGCACATCCGCCTCGCGCGCGATATCAAGCCCGACGAGGTGCACCTGTCGCTCGAGCAGAAGGGGACCACGTGGGCGCTCGCCGCGGCCACACTCGACAAGCCGTTCCTGTTCTCGAACATCTGCGGCGTCCTGTCGTCGTTCGGCATGAACATCCTGCGGGGCCATGCGTTCACGAACCCGAACGGGCTCGTGCTGGATGCCTTCGAGTTCACGGACGAAGATCGATTCTTCGAGCTGAATCGCGACGCGCAGGCCCAGGTGCTGCGCGTCATGCAGGACGTCGTGTCCGGTCGCGCCGACGTGACCGAGCTGCTGAAGGGGCGCGAACAGGGCATCTTCCAAGCCAAGAACGCGCAGCGCTTCCCGCCGGTCGTACACGCCGACAACAAGACGTCGGGTCGGTATACGATCTTTGACATCGTGGCGGGCAATGCGCTCGGGTTGCTATACCGGATCAGCCGCGTCATCTCGCGCCACGGCTGCGACGTCGACCTCGTGCTGATCGCGACCGAGGGCGAGAAGGCCATCGACGTGTTCCACATCGCGAAAGCGGGATCCAAACTCACGGAGGCGGAGCAGATCGCGCTGACCTCCGATCTGCAACGCACACTGGAGGGAACGGTATGAAGCTGCTCAAGAGTATCGTCCGCCCGAACAAGGTGGACGACGTGAAGGACGCGCTGGCGAAGCTCAGTATCGCCGGGATGACGGTGACCGAGGTGCGCGGCCACGGGAAACAGAAAGGGCACACGGCCATCTATCGCGGCAAGGAGTACAACGTCAGCCTCCTGCCGAAGATGGAAATCGAGGTTGTCGTCAGCGACGCCATCGCGGAAGACGCGATCAAGGCGATTGTCCAGGCCGCCCGCACGGGTGAAATCGGCGACGGCCGCGTCTTCGTGTTGCCGGTGTCGGAAAGCTACCGGATCCGGACCGGTGAGGTGGAGCGGTAACGATCCCGCTACTCGTAGTGCAAGGCGTCGATAGGGTCGAGCCGTGCGGCGCGCACGGCCGGCACCATGCCGAAGAAGATCCCGACGGCCGAGGAGAACCCGAGCCCCAGTGCGAATGACCACCACGGCAGGGAGATGGGGAAGCCGGTCACCGCATGGACGGCGACCCCGATGGCTCCGCCGAGGGCAATGCCACAGACTCCCCCCACCGACGTGAGCGCCACGGCTTCCGCGAGGAACTGAAACAGGATCTCGCGGCGCCGGGCGCCGAGGGCCTTGCGGACGCCGATCTCGCGGGTCCTCTCGGTCACCGAGATGGTCATGATGGCCATCACGCCAATGCCCCCGACCATCAGGGCAATCGAGGAGATCACGATCAGGCCGAGGAATGTAGCCTGGCTGACCTGGTCCCAGACCTTGAGCGCCGCGTCCTGCGTCACCACATCGAAGTCGTCCGGCTCGTCCAGGGTCAAGCCGTGCCGGATGCGCATGATCTGCTCGACCTGTGTCAACGCGTTCTCGCCGCTGGCGCCTTCGTACGGCAGCACGGCAATCATGGCGCTGCCCGGCTGTCCTCGAAACGCCCGGCTGGCGCTCGAGCCGAAGAAGGTTTGGTGGGTCGATTCCGGAATCACGACGAAGTCGTCCTGCTGTGTGCCCAGGTTGCCGACGGACGGCCGCTTGTCGAGCACCCCGACCACGGTGTAGTCGCCCGCTCCCAGCCGGATCTTCTTGCCGAGCGGATCGAGTCCGCTTTTCGCAAACAGAACTTGGAACGGCGTGTCGCCCAGGACGACCACGCGTCGACGATGCTGGACTTCGGCCGTGGTAAAGAGTCGTCCGGCGGTCACTTTGACGAAGCTCAGCGCGGCGTACTGCTCGGTGGCCCCGAGGACGTTCAACAGCTTCGTCCGGGTCCCCTGGTAGGCGGCGCGCTCCTGCACGTCGCCCATGGCCCCCAGCCAGATGTCCACCGTCTGGACGGCAGGCGCCAGCTTCTGAATCGCGCGGGCGTCATCCACGGTCAGATTCGGCCGACGCGCGAGATCGGCGAAGTTGCGCCCCGCCGCGAGGCTCACGCCGCTGAACTTGGCGACGAAGATGGTGTTCGGCCCGAGCTGACGGATGCTGTCTCGCAACGACTCGTCGAATCCGCGGATGAGCGAGGTCATCCCGACGATGGCGGTGATGCCGATCACGACACCCAGAACAGTCAGCCCCGATCGCAGCTTGTTGACCCTCAGCGTGTCGAAGGCCATGCCGACGATGTCGCCCAGCAGTGCGGCGCGGAATCCCAGTGGCATCATTCGCGCCTCAGGGCTTCGATCGGATCGAGACGCGCGGCACGCAGCGCGGGATAGAGGCCGAAGAACAGCCCGACGGCTCCGGTGATGCCGATGCCGAGGGCTACCGACCACGGTTCCAGCCGGGCGGGGAGCGGCGTCACCGAGGCGATGCCCTGGCTGATCAACGCACCCAACGCAATCCCGGCCACGCCGCCGCAGATCGACAGCGCAACCGATTCGGTCAGTACCTGCCACAGGATGTCGGCCCGGCGTGCGCCCACCGCCTTGCGCAGTCCGATCTCCCGCGTCCGTTCGCTGACCACCATGAGCATGATGTTCATGATGACAATCCCGCCCACAACCAGCGAGAGCGCGACGACGCCGACCAGCACCGCGAAGATCCCCGTCGTCGCCTGACGGTACAGGCCGAGCACGGTGTCGGACGTGACGATGCCGAAGTTGCTCTCCTGCGACGACTTCAGGTGTCGTGCGACGCGCAGCGCGACCGTGGTGTCGTCCATGGCTGTGTCGAGCAGGGCGGGCGAGAGCGGTTTGATCGAGAGGGAGAGTGACGGGCGGGCGCCGAACAGCTTCATGTACGCGCCAAGGGGAATCACCGCAAAGCTGTCCAGCGAGATGCCCAGGAACCCGCCCTTTTTCCTGCTGACGCCGACGACCCGAAAATGGACCCCCTCGATCTGCACTGTCTTGTCGATTGGACTGGCATCGCCGAAGAGTCGCATCGCCGTGTCGGTTCCGAGGATGGCCACGGGTCGGCTGCGCTCCACCTCGACCGCCGTCATCATCCGCCCTCGATCGACGTTGAAACTCGCGAAATCCAGGTACTCCTGCGTAACGCCCTGGATCTCCACGCGATCGAGGAGTTGGTCGCGATAGGTCAGCGCTGCCGGCTGCTGCGCCTGCGCCATGACGGAACCGATGCTCCGACTGAAGGCGCGGATCGCGTCGGCCTCCTCGAGTGTAAGCAACGGGTTGGCGCGCACACGCTCGATGTCGTCGTCCGTGCGGGTGAAGGGAAGCCGTTGAACGGAGAACGCATCGGCGCCAACCTCGTTGACGATCGCGCCGGACACCATCGCGTTCATGCCCTGTATCAGCGACACCACGACCACGATCGCGGTCACGGCCACGATGTTGCCCAGCACGGTGAGCATGGATCGAAGCTTGTTCGCCCAAATCGATTGAACGGCGAGGGCCGTCGACTCCAGCGCCTGCACGATCTACCTGGAAGGATTCAGCTTGACGGGCGAGCCGTCGGCGAGCTGCCGAACCGAGTCGAACGGGCCGGTCACCACTTCGTCGGCCGACCTGAGTCCGCTCAGCACTTCGAAATATCGTTCGCCGGCAATGCCCACCGTCACGGGCTCGAAGACGACACGTCCCTCGCGGAAGACGAAGGCGCCTTCCGTCTCCCGGCGCGTATGCCCCGGTGGCGGCTCCGGCGGAGCCGCAGGCGGCTCGGCCTGGCGCGTGCCGAACGCGTTGCGTCGAACGGGGGGCGGCGGCTCGCGCACGAGTCGTCCACGTTCGTCGAACAGCAGCTCGCGGACGGTCAGCGCCTGGATGGGCACCGTGACGACGTCACGGCGCGCCGCCGTCGTGATCTCGGCGCTGCACGTGAAGCCTGGACGAATGGCAGGGACCGGTTCGTCGATGGTGATGACGACCTTGAAGTTGGTGGCTTGCCGCTGACCCGCCGTATTGGCTTGAGCAGTCGTTTGGAGCGGACTGTTGCCGATGTCCGTCACGTGACCCTTGAACGTGCGCCCGTCCACGGCGTCGACCATGACGAGGGCGGCCTGTCCGATGGCGACGTTCGGAATATCGGTTTCGTCCACCTCGACTTCAGCCTGGATGGCGGACATGTCGGCGACCGTGAGCAGCACCGTTCCGGCGTTGTTCATCGTGCCGACCACCACATTTTCCCCTTCCTCGATGTTGCGCCGCGTGACGATGCCATCCATCGGCGACACGATCGTCACCTGGCTCAGGTTGTAGCGGGTGGTCGAGAGCCCTGCCTGTTCCTGCTTGACCTGCTGCTCGCGGGTCTGGACCTCCTGCTGGCGCGTTTTCAGCTCGGCTTCGCGGACCGTCACGTCGATCTGGGCACGCTCGAGCGTTTCGCGCGGCGTCAGACCGTCTCGAGCGAGGTCCTGCTGTCGTTTGAGCGTCTGCTGGGCGAGCTGAAGGTTGGCAGCCGCCTGTTCGACCGCGGTCGCCGCCTGCCGGAGCGCCGACTGCGCGGCCGCGACGCTGGCCGCGCCCCGATCGAGCTGGCCCGCCAGCGCTCGCGGGTCGATTTCGAGCAGAAACTGGCCGGCCTTGACCTGCTGGCCCTCCTGCACCGCCAGACGGGTCACGCGCCCCATCGTGCTCGCCGAGACGTTGACCTGACGTTTTGGCTGAATCTTCCCGGTCGCGGACACGAGGGCCTCGAGGTCGCGCGCGCGAATCGTTTCCACCGTCACAGCCGGAAGGTCGTTGCGTGCCCGCCAGGCGCGGAAGCCGATTCCACCCGCGACCATGCAGATCAGCACGGCTGCCAGCAGCCACCAGCGGCGTTTCACGCCACGCCTCCCGACGCTGCCATCGTCAAGGCTGCGAGCAGCGCGACGATCAGGTAGGCGCCGGCGAACACCAGCGTCAGACGACGCGCCGACCGCGGGTAGAGCACCGACAGACCGACGGCCAACACCACAAGCCACCAGACAACCAGCAGGTCGATGGCTCCCAGGACACGCGCCACCGGGGATGTTTCATCCAGCATCGAAAAGAACTGCACCAGGGTCGTTGGACTGGTGATGGATTCACGGACGTAGTCGACAGGGGTGGCGACGATCTGCCGCAGGGCCAGCACGAACCCCGCGTGCGACACGACGGCGAGCACCTCGCGCAGAGACCTCTGGCGGCCCGTCGTGCGGTTCAGCACGACTCGCAGCAACATCGCCAGCGCCAGCGTGGCGGCCGGACCGGTCGCCAGGGTTGTCGCCGTCGCGTAGGCTAATCTGACGCCGGGGCGTGCGACGCGCGCGTCCATCCGGTCGTACGTGGCGTCATCGACCGTCTGGCCGAACGCGACCGCCGTGCGTTCCCACTGATCGACAAGGGCCTGCTGTCCGACCGGGCTCAGCAGAAACCCCGCGGAACACACAAAGGTGACGATAGTCGTGGTCACGAGCGCCGATACCCAGGTCGGCGCGGTGACGATGGTGGCGAAGGTGACGCGCGGGCGCCGAACGACGCCGAACGCGCGATCCCAAAGGGAGGTCACGGAGTACTCCTGATACGATGGCTGGACAACTCCAAATCACTATAGCCGCTATGCGAATCGTCACATCCAGGCGATCGGTTCTGGTCTACGTGTGTGCGCTCATACTCACCGGTTCTGCCGGCACGTCGTCGGCCCAGATTGTCGAAAGCGTGGGCAGTCGAGCGTTGGGCATGGGCGGCGCCTTTGTGGCCGTCGCCTCCGACAGCAGTGCCACTTGGTGGAATCCGGCGGGGCTCGCGGCCGGACCGTACGTCGAGGTCGCGGTGGGCGGCGGGCCGGTCGAACGCGCGGGTGATCTGCCGGCCTGGCGCGACCGCGTCCTCGGGGTGGCGGTCACCGTTCCAGCCCTTGGATTCAGCTATTACCGCTTGCGAATCACCGACATACAACGATCCGACCCTACAGACCAGCCGGCGGCGAGCCGAGAAGATACGCAGGTTGGTCCATCTCTTCGCTCCTTTTCGGCGGCCTCCTGGGGCGTGACATTGGTGCACTCCGTCTTCTCGGGGGTGCACGTCGCGACCACGCTGAAATACGTACGCGGGACGGTACGACAAGACACGGGGACCGCAGGCCGGTCACCCTCAGAGTGGCTCGATGAGGCGGAAGGTCTGGACGGCGGAACAGCCGACAACAGGTTCGACATGGATGCCGGTGTGCTGGCGGTGGTCGGCGCTGTGCGGGTGGGCGCGGTGATGAAGAACCTGCTCGCGCCACAGTTCGGCGACGGTGCGTTCAGGCTGCCTCGTCAAACCAGGGTTGGCGTGGCGCTGGACCCGGCGCGGGGCGGCCGACCGGGGTTGATCCTTGCCGCCGACGTAGACGCACTGGCGTACGAGACGGCATCCGGTCGTCGTCAGATGGTGGCGGCCGGTGTCGAGCAATGGTTTGGCGTGCAGAGGTTTGGGGTGCGCGCTGGTGGGCGCGTCAACCTGACCGGCGCGCACGAGGGAGCAGCGACGGCCGGGGCCAGTGTGCTGGTTCGGTCGGGGCTCTATATCGACGGACACGTCGTCGGCGGGGGCGCCGATGCGGAGCGCGGCTGGGGTCTCGCTGGGCGAGTCACCTTCTGAACAGGGCGATTCTCTGACATGACCGTACGAATCGGCGAGCTGCTTCTCAAGGAGAAGCGCATCACGCCCGAGCAGCTTCAGGAGACGTTGAGCCATCAGCGGCGCAACGGCGGCAAGCTCAGCCTCAATCTGGTCAACCTTGGCTACATCAAGGACGACGAGATGACGGCGCTCCTGAGCAAGCACTACGGGGTGCCCTCGATCGCGCTCTTGCAGTTCGAGATCGATCCGGCCGTCATCAAGCTGGTGCCGGGTGATACCGCGCAGAAATATCAGGTCGTACCGCTGTCGCGCACGGGCGCGACGCTGACGATCGCGATGACCGACCCGACCAACGTGTTCGCCATGGACGACATCAAGTTCATGACGGGCTACAACGTCGAGCCGGTGGTGGCGTCCGAGTCGGCCGTGGTCGCGGCCCTGGCGAAGTACTACAGCAAGAGCAACGTGCCCTCGCCCGACGTGTCGCAGCCGCAGGGGACGAGTGCGCTCGAGCTGGCGAGCAAGGGTCTCGAGGAGATGCAGGCCCTCGGCGACACCGGCGACGTCGAGCTGCTCGCCGAGGGCGAAGAGATCAGCGCCGAGGCGCTCGCCCGGCAGGGCGAAGAGGCCCCGATCATCAAGCTCGTGAACGTGATTCTGATGTCAGCGATCCAGAAGGGCGCGAGCGACATCCACATCGAGCCGTACGAGAAGGAACTGCGCGTCCGGTATCGCATCGACGGCATTCTCTACAACATCATGCAGCCGCCGATGAAGTTCCGCGACGCCATCTCTTCCCGCATCAAGATCATGTCGAAGCTCGACATCGCGGAGAAGCGCCTGCCGCAGGACGGTCGCATCAAGATTCGCTTCCAGGATAACGGGGCGACCAAGGAGATCGACTTCCGTGTCTCCTGCCTGCCGACGCTCTTCGGCGAGAAGATCGTCATGCGCGTCCTCGACAAGGACAAGCTGATGCTCGACATGACCCGCCTGGGCTTCGAGTCGGATCCGCTGGCCAAATTCGAGGCCGCGATCGCCAAGCCCTGGGGCATGGTGCTCGTGACGGGGCCCACCGGGTCGGGCAAGACCAATACGCTGTACTCATCGATTTCCCGGATCAACACGATCGGGACCAACATCATCACGGCCGAAGACCCGGTCGAGTTCAACCTCGTCGGCGTCAACCAGGTGCAGGTGCGCGAGAGCATCGGCCTGAACTTCGCCGCTGCACTTCGCAGCTTCCTCCGTCAGGACCCGAACGTCATCCTGGTCGGTGAGATCCGCGACTTCGAGACGGCCGAGATCGCGGTGAAGGCTGCGCTCACGGGCCACCTCGTGCTCTCGACCCTCCACACGAACGACGCGCCGAGCACGGTCAACCGCCTGATGAACATGGGCATCGAGCCGTTTCTCGTCGCAAGCTCGTTGAACCTCGTCTGCGCCCAGCGGCTTGTCAGGCGCATCTGCAAGAGCTGCGCGGCGCCGCATCCCGTCCCGGCGCAGGGGCTCGTGCAGGCGGGGTTCAGTGTCGAGGACGCGCAGAGCGTCGTGCCAAAGAAAGGCAAGGGCTGCCCCGACTGCCGCGACACGGGCTACAAAGGACGCGTCGGCCTGTACGAGGTGATGGAAATCACCGACGAGCTGCGCGAATTGATCCTCGTGGGCGCCTCGTCTTTGGAGCTGCGCAAGCGGGCGATTGAGGACGGCATGATCACGCTTCGCGGCAGCGGGCTGGTGAAGGTGAAGGACGGATTGACGACCCTCGAAGAGGTGGTCAGGGAGACTGTGAAGTGACACTTCCGGAGCTGCTAGCGAAGACTGTCGAGCTGCAAGGGTCGGACCTGCATCTGACCATCAACACATCGCCCCAAGTCCGCGTCCACGGGCACCTCCAGCGCCTCGAGGGCACCGATCTGACGCCGTCCGAAACCAAGTCGCTCGCGTACAGCGTGCTCACGGATTCGCAGAAGAAGCGGTTCGAGGAGACGCTCGAGCTCGACTTCTCGTTCGGCATCAAGGGGCTGGCGCGCTTCCGCTGCAACATGTTCACGCAGCGCGGCGCCGTGGGGGCGGTCTACCGGCTCATCCCCGAGAAGATCCGGACGTTCCAGGAACTGGGCCTGCCGCAGGTGCTGGCGAACCTGGCTGAGCGGCCGCGCGGGCTCGTCCTGGTCACCGGCCCGACGGGCAGCGGCAAGTCGACGACCCTCGCCGCGATGATCGACAAGATCAACACCGAGCGGAAGGATCACATCCTGACGATCGAGGATCCGATCGAGTACATCCATCCGCACCGGGGCTGTCTCGTCAACCAGCGCGAAGTGCACAGTGACACGCAGAGCTTCTCGAACGCCCTGCGCGCCGCGCTCCGCGAAGATCCGGACATCGTTCTGATCGGCGAGCTGCGCGACCTCGAAACGGTCGAGTCGGCGCTCCGCATCGCCGAGACGGGCCACCTGACGTTTGCGACGCTGCACACCAACTCCGCGGCGCAGACGATCAACCGCATCATCGACGTCTTCCCGGCTCACCAGCAGAGTCAGGTGCGGACGCAGCTCTCGCTCGTGCTCGAAGGCATCTGCTGTCAGGCGCTGCTGCCGAAGATTGGCGGCGGACGCGTCTGTTCGCTCGAAATCATGGTGCCGACGCCCGGCATTCGGAACCTGATCCGCGAGGACAAGGTGCACCAGATCTACTCGGCGATGCAGACGGGCCAGGAGAAGCTCGGTATGCAGACGGCCAACCAGTCGTTGGCGTCGCTCTACATGAAGAAGCAGATCACCCTTGAGACCGCGCTCAGCGCGTCGTCGCTCAAGGACGAGCTTCAGGAAATGATCAACCGCGGCGCCGGCGTCGTGGCAGGCGCCGGTCTGGGCCGCGTCGGGGGGCCACCGCGGCCAGCGATGGCGGGCCGGTAGGCCGCCTGGTGGCGCACGTCGGACACAAGAGGGGACGAGGATAGCTGAGTCATGCCAACGTTTGCATTTAGCGGGCGGACACGGAGCGGTGAGTCGATCACGGGCGAACGTGTCGCGGACACGATGGACGCCGTCGTCGCCGCGTTGCGGCGCGAGCAGGTGGTGGTGACGCGAATCAAGCCGGCGAAGGAAGAGGCGTCGCAGAAGGCCGCGAAGCCGCTGCGCGCCAAGGGCGTCGATTCCAAGCGCCTGGCCGTCTTCACGCGCCAGTTCTCGGTGATGATCGACGCGGGCCTGCCCCTCGTGCAGTGCCTCGAGATCCTGGGATCGCAGGAAGAGGACCAGAATTTCGCCGCGGTGATTCTCTCGACTCGCGGTCACGTCGAGAGCGGGGCGTCGCTCGCCGACGCCATGAAGAACCATCCGAAGGTATTCGATCCGCTCTTCACCAACATGATCGCCGCGGGCGAAGCCGGCGGCATTCTGGACACGATTCTCAAACGCCTCGCGACCTACATCGAGAAGGCGGTGAAGCTGAAGGGCCAGGTCAAGTCGGCCATGGTGTATCCCGTGGCCGTCATCGTGATTGCCGCGGTCGTCGTGGGCCTGATCCTGTGGAAGGTCATTCCGACCTTCGCGAACCTGTTCGCCGGCCTGGGCGCCGAGCTGCCGCTACCGACGCGCGTCGTCATCGCGCTCAGCAACAACCTCGTCCGGTTCGGCCCGTTCCTCATCGCCGGTCTCGTCGGGATCGGCTTCGGGTTCAAGACTTACTACGGGACGCCCAAGGGCCGGATGGTGATCGATAGGGTGGTGTTGAAGCTGCCGATCCTCGGCCCGCTGATGCGCAAGATCGCCGTCGCGCGCTTCTGCCGCACGCTGTCGACGCTGCTGGCGTCGGGCGTGTCGATCCTCGAGGCGCTCGACATCACGGCGAAGACGGCCGGCAACGCCGTGATCGAGCTGGCCATCCAGGGCACGCGCACCAGCATCGAGCGCGGCGAGACGATCGCGCAACCGCTGAAGGCGACCAACGTGTTCCCCTCGATGGTCGTGCAGATGATTGGCGTCGGCGAGGCCACGGGCGCGCTCGACACCATGCTCAGTAAGATTGCCGACTTCTACGAGGAAGAGGTCGACGTGGCGGTGGCCGGGCTGCTGACACTGCTCGAGCCGCTGATGATCGCGCTCCTCGGCGGCATCGTCGGTGGCATCGTGATCGCGATGTACATGCCGATCTTCAGCCTCATCAGCAAGCTGACGGGCTGATCCGCACATGAGCCTCCGGTCACGTCTGTCGACGCTGATCGCTGTCCGGGTCGTGGTCGGCACGCTGCTGCTCGGCTCGGCGATCCTCATTCAGGTCAACCGCCCGGGGGCGTTCCCGGGCGATCCCTTTTTCCTCCTGATCGGCCTCACGTACGGGCTGAGCATCCTGTACCTTGCGACGCTCCGCTTCGTGGATCGCTGCCCCTGGATCGCCGACGCGCACCTCGGTGCCGATGCGGTCCTCGTCTCGGCGTTCATTCAGGTGACGGGCGGCATCACCAGTCACTTCTCGTCGCTCTATCTGTTGCCTATCATGGCGGCCAGCACCGTGCGGTTCCGTCGGGGCGCCCTGCAGGTCGCCGCCTTCAGTGTGGTGCTGTACCTCGCCCTCGTGTCGGCGCAGTACCTCGATCCGACGGCGTTCTTCCCGGCGTCGTGGCAGCCGATCCCGCCGGTCAGCTTGCCGACCGTGCGGTTCGCGCAGTACACGGTCGGGATCAATCTGTTCGGATTCTTCGCGGTGGCCCTGCTGTCGGGTTCTCTGGCCGAGAACCTGCGCAGCGCCGGCGTCAGCCTCGAGCGGGCGTCCACTCAGATCGCCGACCTGCGCGCGTTCAATCAGCACGTCATCGACAGCATGTTGAGCGGTCTCGTCACGACGGACATCGGCGGACGCATTCTGACTTTCAACCGCGCCGCGGCGTCGATCACGCAGCTGAGCGCCGCCCAGGTGATCGGCCACGACGTCGGCGAGGTCCTGCAGCTACCTGACCCCTTTCGCGATCGCCTGCGGACGCTGGGCGACACGCGGAGCCAGCGGACCGACCACAAATACCGCCTGTCCAACGACCGGGCGATCGAGCTGGGCGTGGTCGTAACAACGCTCGCGCTCCCCGACGGTCGCGGCGGGTACCTGTTCACCTTCCAGGACGTCACCGACGTCCGGCGCTTCGAACGTGACGCCCGTCGGCAACAGCAGCTCGCCGCGGTCGGACAGATGGCGGCCGGCATCGCGCACGAACTGCGCAATCCGCTGGCATCGATGTCGGGCTCCATTCAGGTGCTGCGTCAGGACCTGCCTCTCAACGACGAACAGTCGCAGCTGATGGACATCGTGTTGCGCGAGTCCGAGCGGCTCAACGAGACGATCAGCTCGTTTCTGGCCTACGCGCGGCCCCAGCGAGTGGCGCCGACGTGTCTCGACATCGCCCGCCTGGTGCAGGATACGACCACGCTGCTTCGTAACGGCACCGACGTCAAGGACTGGCACGTCGTGGAGGTCGATGTGCCCGCCGAGCCCGTCTGGTGCGAGGCCGACGAGAACCAGATCCGCCAGATCCTGTGGAACCTCGCGAGCAACGGGCTGCGTGCCATGACGTCGGGCGGCCGGCTGCGGCTCTCGTCGCGCACCGAGCGCGGGGGTGATGAGGTCACCATCACGGTGCACGACGAGGGGTTCGGCATTCCCTCGGACGAGCTCGACAACCTGTTTCAGCCGTTCCGCAGCTCGTTCGACAAGGGCACGGGTCTTGGGCTGGCGATCGTCCACCGCATCGTGAGCGACCACGACGGATCGATTCAAGTGTCGTCCACCGTGGGCGAGGGAACGACCGTTCGCGTGCGCCTTCCTGCTCGCGCGCTCGGCGCCGCCGCCGCCCTGCATGCCGCCACCGTGCCCGTGGCCGCCAAGGGGCGTAAGCTCGTATGACGACCGCCACCCCGTCCCGTCAAAAAGAGCTCCCGGCGGACATGTCCGCAGTGGCCCGCCCGAAGGCTCGCATCCTCGTCGTCGACGATGAGCAGTCGATGCGGGACATGCTGCGCATCGTGCTGCGGCGCGAAGGCTACGAGGTGCTGCTCGCCGAGAACGGCCGCGACGCCATCGAACAGCTCCGTCGCACGCACATCGACCTGCTGCTGTCCGACATCAACATGCCCGACATCACGGGCGTCGAGGTACTGCGTGCGGCGAAGGACATCAGCCGCGACGTCGTGGTCTTCATGATGACGGCGTACGCCTCGACCAGCACCGCGGTGGAGGCCATGCGCTACGGAGCGGTGGACTACTTCACCAAGCCGTTCAACATGGACGAGCTTCGTCTGAAGGTCCGGCAGCACCTCGAGGCGCGTTGGCTCAAGCAGGAGAACGTCCTCCTGAAGAAGGCCCTGCACACGCGGTATGAGTTCTCGAACATCATCGGCCGCAGCGAGGCGATGCTCGACGTGTTTCGCATGGTCGAGACCGTGGCCAAGACCAACAGCACGGTGCTGATCACCGGCGAGTCCGGTACCGGCAAAGATCTCGTCGCTCGCGCCGTGCACTACAACTCCTTGCGTCACGACCATCCATTCGTGGCGCTCAACTGCGGCGGCGTGCCCGAGACGCTGCTCGAGTCCGAGCTGTTCGGCCACATGCGTGGCGCGTTCACGGGCGCCGACGCCAACAAGAAAGGCCTCGTCGAAGTCGCCCAGCGCGGCACGATCTTTCTGGATGAAATCGGCGAAATGAGCTCCGCCATGCAGGTCAAGCTGCTGCGGGTCTTGCAGGACCGGCGCTTCCGACGGCTGGGCGGCACCGAGGAAGTGCAGGCCGACATCCGCGTCATTGCGGCGACCAACCAGGACCTCCCGACTGCCGTGAAAGAGGGGCGCTTCAGGGAAGACCTGTTCTACCGCCTCAACGTGATTCCGATTCCGCTGCCGCCGCTGCGCGCGCGGCGCGACGACATCGAGCTGCTGGCCGAGCACTTTCTGCAGAAGTATGCGGAGCGCATGCAGAAAGCCGTGGGCACGATCTCGCACGAAGCCATCGCCCTGCTGCAGGCATATCAGTGGCCTGGAAACGTCCGGGAACTTGAAAACACGATCGAACGGGCCGTGGCGCTCGAGCAGTCGCCCGCCGTGCTTGCCGACTCGCTGCCCGCCAGTATTCGCGGACTGGCCGAGTCAGCCGCAGCGATGTCGGACACGGCGCCAACCGCGCCGTTGCCAGAGATTGGTGAAGGGTTCGACCTCGAGGCCGGAGGCGAGGCGTTCTACCGACACTACATGACGCTGGCTCTCGAACGCGCCGGAGGCGTGCAGGTGAAGGCCGCGGACATGCTGGGCATGAGCTTCCGCTCGTTCCGCTACTACGCCAAGAAGTTCAACCTGCGCTGACCTGCCGAGACGTGTCACCGCTGCCAATTCTTGGCAGTCAGCGCCTGACAGGAATTGCCATGGAGCCGAGTGCGAGCATGTGAAGGGAGCCAAAACCTGGGTGATTTGAGCGATTTCAGAGCTGGAGATGACTGATTGTCCTGGCACCACGCTTGCTGATTGGTGGCCAGCTGGCGCCTCGCAACATCGCGAGTCGCAACCAATGATGCGGGTCGCTGGCCCGGTCGTACCGAGGAGAAAGACCTGTGAAGAAGACTCAGAGCGCAGATGGGTTCACGCTGATCGAATTGCTGATCGTCGTGGCCATCATCGGCATCATCGCCGCGATTGCCGTGCCGGGCCTGCTGCGTGCCCGTCAGTCGGGCAACGAAGCGTCGGCGATCGGTTCGATCCGGGCGATCAACAGTTCAGAAGCGACGTTTGCCGCCAGCTGCGGCGGCGGCGGCTTCGCGCAGAGCCTGGCCGACCTCGGCAAGGCGCCCGCGGGCGGCGTGCCCTTCATCAGCCCGGATCTGGTGGGCGGCGTCAAGAGCGGCTACAACGTGGCGGTGGCAGACGGGCTGAACGCGGTGGACGTACTGGTCGCGGCCAACACGTGCAACGCGTCGGCGGCGAACTCACGGTCGACCTTCTTCACGCACACCGAGCCGGTGCAGGTCGGGAGCACCGGACAGCGATCGTTCGCGAGCGACCACCGCGGCACGATCTATCAGCTGGCGACCGGCGCGGCCATCGCGAACACGATGGCGGGCGCGCAGTTCCTCCAGTAGACAAGCAGAGGCGAGCCGGCCGGTATCGACCGGCTCGCAAACATCAACCCTATCCCCCAAGACGAAACGGAAACGGTCGTGAAAAAGACACAGAGCACAGACGGATTCACATTGATCGAACTGCTGATCGTCGTGGCCATCATCGGCATCATCGCGGCGATTGCGGTGCCGGGCCTGCTGCGTGCCCGTCAGTCGGGTAACGAAGCCTCGGCGATCGGTTCGATCCGGGCCATCAACAGTTCAGAGGCGACCTTTGCCGCCAGCTGCGGCGGCGGCGGCTTCGCGCAGACCCTGGCCGACCTCGGCAAGGCGCCGGCCGGCGGCGTGCCCTTCATCAGCCCGGATCTGGTGGGCGGCGTCAAGAGCGGCTACAACGTGGCAGTGGTAGACGGCCTGAACGCCGTGGACGTGCTGGTGGCGGCGAGTACGTGTAATGCGTCGGCGGCGAACTCGCGGTCGACCTTCTTCGCGCACGTGGAGCCGGTGCAGGTGGGCAGCACCGGGCAGCGGTCGTTTGCGAGCGACCACCGCGGCACGATTTACCAGTTGGCGACCGGCGCGGCCATCGCGAACACGATGGCGGGCGCGCAGGTGCTCCAGTAAGAACGGCTGTAGGGGGCGGGCCGCCCGGCGACGGACGGCTCGCCAACATCAACGGATCCCCCAAGAACGCAGGAGAAGCGGTCGTGAAAAAGACTCAGAGCGCAGACGGATTCACATTGATCGAACTACTGATCGTGGTGGCCATCATCGGCATCATCGCGGCGATTGCGGTGCCGGGTCTGCTGCGTGCCCGTCAGTCGGGTAACGAAGCCTCGGCGATCGGCTCGATCCGAGCGATCAACAGTTCAGAGGCGACCTTTGCCGCCAGCTGCGGCGGCGGCGGCTTCGCGCAGACCCTCGCCGACCTCGGCAAGGCGCCCGCGGGTGGCGTGCCCTTCATCAGCCCGGATCTGGTGGGCGGCGTGAAGAGCGGCTACAACGTGGCGGTGGAAGACGGCCTGAACGCGGTGGACGTACTGGTCGCGGCGAGTACGTGTAATGCGTCGGCGGCGAACTCGCGTTCGACCTTCTTCGCGCACGTGGAGCCAGTGCAGGTGGGGAGCACCGGGCAGCGATCGTTTGCGAGCGACCACCGCGGCACGATTTACCAGTTGGCGACCGGCGCGGCCATCGCGAACACGATGGCGGGCGCGCAGGTCCTCCAGTAATCGCGCAAGGCAACGAGGGCCGGGTCGAGTTCCGACCCCGCCCAGTTCCTTGAAAGGCAAGGGAGGGGAGAGGGCGCGTGAGCACGAAGGATCCGGGATTCACCTTGATCGAGCTGCTGATTGTCGTGGCCATCATTGGCATCATCGCGGCCATCGCAGTACCCGGACTGCTGCGCGCCAAACAGTCGGGCAACGAGGCGTCTGCAATCGCGTCGGTGCGGGCGGTCACCAGTGCCCAGTCGACATTTGCGTCCAGCTGCGGGGGCGGCGGATACGCCCAGTCGCTCGGCGATCTTGGCAAGGCGCCTCCCGGCGGAGTCGCGTTTATCGGTCCCGACCTCGTCGCCGGGTCCAAGACTGGCTACAACATCGCACTCGAGGACGGCCTGAACGCGTCCGACGTGCTTCTGGCGGCGGACACCTGTAACGGCTCGGCCGCCAATTCGCGCACCGCGTTTTACGTTCACACGGAGCCCATCCAGGTGGGCGCCACCGGGCAGCGGTCGTTCGCCAGCAACAACTCCGGCACTGTGTATCAGTTGATGACCGGCGCGACCATCCCGAACACCATGGTGGGCGCTCAGGCGCTCCAGTAACGGCTGTGAGCCGCGCGGTGACGTCTCAAAGAGGTGCCCTGATCCGGCACCTCTTTGTGTTTCCGGACGTTGTTTTGTAGGATGCCCCCGCATGACCAAGTTTGCTCGTCCGCTCATCCTCGCGTTCGCGGTGCTCGGTCTCGCCGCTTCGGTTGCGGCGTTGTACGTGCACGCTCGGATCATTGACGACCCGACCTACACCAGTTTCTGCGACATCAGTGAAACCGTCAGTTGCGAGGCGGTACTGACGAGCCCGTACGCCGCGGTGCGTGGCGTGCCCGTCGCCGTCGGCGGGGCCGTCTGGTCCGGGCTCGTTCTGCTGATCGCGGCGTGGGGTATGCGCCCGACCAATTCGGACGACTACGCGGCCGCCGCCGGCTATGTCTTCGTCCTGGCCACGGCCGCCCTGTCGGCCGTCCTCTACCTGGGCTACGCCTCGTTTGTCGTGATCGGCAAGTGGTGTCCGCTGTGCCTCACGATGTACGTCGCCGTCATCGGCGTCTTCGTCACCTCGGGCGGAGCCGCCATCGCCTTGAGCGCCTTGCCGTCGCGTCTCGTGCGCGATCTCAAGGCGATCGTCACGACGCCGGCGCCCGCGTTGCTGGCCGTGGCCTTCCTGGCCGGGTCCGCGTCGCTCGTGGCGTTCGTGCCGCGCGCCGAGGCCCCGGCCGCGGCCAGCGCGAACCTCACATACACGCCTCCGACCGAGACGATCGAGCCCGACCAGCTCGCCGAGTTCAACAAGTGGATCGACGCGCAGCCCAGGGTGACGCTGCCCATCTCTAACGGCGGCGCGCAGGTCTTCATCGTCAAGTTCAACGACTACGAGTGCCCATCGTGCCGGCAGACCTACCTCGAGTACAAGAGCATCCTCGCGAAATACAAGAACGATCCGAGAGTACGCTTCGTGACGATGGATTTCCCCCTCGAGTCGGAGTGCAACACCGGCGGCGTGCACGCCGGTGCGTGCGAGGCGGCGGCCGCCGTGCGCATGGCCAAGGCGAAGGGCAAGGGCGAGCAGATGGAGGAGTACCTGTTCGCCAACCAGGACAAGATGACGCCCACCTGGGTCAAGGACGCCGCGAAACAGGTGGCGCAGGTGAACGACTTCGACGCGCAGTATCCCGCGATGCTCGCGCAGGTCAAGGCCGACGCCGCGCTCGGCCGGCAGCTCGACGTGCAGGCCACGCCCACATTCTTCATCAACGGCATCAAGATCAGCGGCGGGTTCCGCCCGGTGTTCTTCGAGGCCGTGATCGAGCGCGAGCTCAAGCGCGTAGCCCCGACCTCCTGATGAATGGACGCCATCAGGACTGAGGGACTCACCAAGCACTACACGGTCGGCTTCTGGCGCCGGCGGCCGTACGTGGCGCTCGACGACGTGACCCTCCACGTCGGCCAGGGCGAGGTCTTCGGCTTCCTCGGCCCGAACGGGGCCGGCAAGACCACCACGCTGAAGCTGCTGATGCAGCTGATCTACCCGACCGCCGGGCGGGCGGAGATTCTCGGCCGACCCGCCGGCGATGTCGATGTCAAGCGCCGCATCGGCTACCTCCCGGAGCAGCCCTACTTCTACGACTACCTGAGCGCCGAGGAAGTGCTCGACTACTTCGGCGCGCTGTGCGGTCAGTCCGCAGCGGACCGGCGCGCGCGGATCGCCGGCCTGCTGGACGAGGTCGGTATCGGCGCCGAGCGGCGCCTGCCGCTCCGCAAGTTCTCGAAGGGCATGCTACAGCGCGTGGGGATCGCGCAGGCTTTGGTCAACGACCCAGAGGTCGTGTTTCTCGACGAGCCGATGTCGGGGCTCGACCCGCTCGGCCGTCGTGAAATCCGTCACCTGATCCTCCGGCTGCGGGATCGGGGCTGCACCGTGTTCTTCAGCTCCCATGTGCTGTCGGACGCCGAGGCGCTCTGCAGCCGCGTGGGCATTCTGGTCGCCGGCAAGCTGGCGACATCCGGAACGCTGTCCGACCTAGCGCTCAACCTCCGTGGGTGGGAGCTTGTCGTCAGCGGCCTCTCTGAGGACGCGCTTGCGCAGGCCAGGAGCCGTGGGCACGTGACGTCGGCGACGCCGTTGTCCGACGCCCGTTACGCGTTGGAGCTGCCGTTGACGCCGCCGCCCGAGGACGTGCTGTCGGGCCTGATGGCGCAGGGGGCACGACTGGTGTCGTTGAACCCGCTGCGAGACACGCTCGAAGACGTCTTCGTGCGGCAAGTGGGTAGCACGCCCGTGCGGCAGGCCGCGGAACCGACATGAGGGCCGTCGGCCATATCGCCGTCAACGTGTTCAAGGAGTCGGTGCGCGACAAGGTGCTCTACAACCTGGTCGTCTTCGCGGTCCTCCTGATCGCGATGTCGTACCTGATCGGCGAGCTCACGGCCGGGCAGGACCTGAAGATCATCAAGGACCTCGGGCTCGCGGCCATCTCGATCTTCGGCCTCGCGATCGCCGTGTTCATCGGCATCGGCCTCGTCTGGAAGGAGGTCGAGAAGCGCAGCATCTACACGCTGCTGTCGAAGCCGATCGGGCGGGCCGAGTTCGTGCTCGGCAAATACTGTGGCCTCGTCCTGACGCTGCTCATCAACGTGGGGGTCATGACGATCTCGTTCTACGCGGTCGTCGCCTACATCGATTGGGTGTCCACGCCCCTCGTCCGGGCGTCCTGGCCGGCGCCGGCCGCGGATCCGGCGATGCTGAAGGCGATCGGGCTCATCATGATCGAGCTGATGATCGTCACGGCCATCGCGCTCTTCTTCTCGACCTTTTCGAGCCCTTTTTTGTCGGCGGTGTTCACGATCGGCTTGTGGGTGGTCGGCCAGTTCGGTCAGGACCTGCGCGAATTCGGCGCGGTGGTCAACTCGTCGACGGCGGCGACCATGGCCCGCGGGCTGTCCTACGTCCTGCCCGATTTCGCCGCGTTCGACGTGAAGGCGCAGGTCGTGCACGGGCAGGCGGTGCCCATCAGCTATGTCGCGCTGACCTCGGCGTACGGCGTCGCGTACCTGGCGCTGCTCCTCGCTGGCGCGGTGGTCGTCTTTTCGCGACGCGATTTCAAATGACCCGTCCCGCTACGGCGCTCACCGACGCTCCGGCCACGCCTCCCGCGCTCTGGGTGGCGTTGGCGATTTCGCTGGCCGTCGTGATGGCCCTGGAGGCGCAGATGCAACAGCGCCCACCCCTGGGTCTGCCTGCAGGGACGACCGGCAACCTTCTGTACGTGCGGTCGCCGGAATTCGCAAAGCGCGCGGCCTTGTCGTTCGACGCGCTCGCCGCAGACATCTACTGGATTCGAACGGTGCAGCACTACGGTCGTACGAAGCTGCAACCGGGGGAGCTCAAGCGGTACGACCTGCTGTACCCGCTGCTCGACCTGACCACATCGCTCGATCCCTCGTTCGATCTGGCGTATCGCTTCGGCGCCGTGTTTCTCGCCGAGCCCTATCCGGCCGGGCCGGGTCGGATCGATCTGGCGATCGCGCTGCTCGAGAAGGGGCTGCGGGCGCAGCCGCGCAACTGGCAGATGGCCCAGGACATCGGCTTCGTCCACTACTGGTGGCGACACGACTACACGGCGGCCGCGGACTGGTTCACGCGCGCCGGCGAGATGCCGGGCGCGCCGAACTGGCTGAAGCCGCTCGCGGCCGTAACGCTCGCACAAGGGGGCAACCGGGCGAGCTCACGGATGCTGTGGACCCAGATCATGCAGAATGCCGACGCCGCGTGGCTGCGCGATCAGGGTCGCTTCCGACTCGGACAGCTCGATGCGATGGATGAGATCACGCTCCTTGAACGAGCCATCGAAGCGTATCGAGTCCGGTTCGGCGCGAGGCCGGGGAGCTGGGACGATTTGATCCGCGCGGGCGTCTTGCGCGCGGCGCCCGTGGATCCGACCGAGCACATGTTGCACCTCGACCCGGCGTCGGGTCGCGTCACGCTCGCACCCGATTCGCCCCTCAACCCGCTACCGGACCCGGACGACCCCGCGTGACGATCGACACTGTGGCGCCCTATCTCCTGCTGGCGTTGGGCCTCATCATCGGCAGTTTCCTCAACGTGTGCATCTATCGGCTGCCGCGCGACGAATCGGTCGTGTGGCCCTCGTCTCGCTGCACGTCCTGCGGCCGTGCGCTCAGCTGGTACGAGAACATCCCGGTACTGAGCTGGGTTGCGTTGCGCGGCCGCTGCCGCACGTGCGGGGCGGGCATTTCGGTGCAGTATCCGCTCGTCGAGGCGATCACGGCGGCGCTCTTCGTCGGCGGGTACTTCGCCATCGGTCCGACGCCGCTGCTCGCCGCCCGGCTGCTCTTTGCCTGCGCGATGGTGGTCCTGTTCGCCGTCGATCTCGAGCACTTCATCCTGCCGAACGAAATCACGTTGCCGGGCACGGTCGTTGGATTCGCACTCAGTTTCTGGCTGGCACCCGGGTGGCAGAGCTCCTTGATCGGCCTGCTGGTTGGCGGCCTGTTTCCCTTTCTCGTCGCCGAAGCATACGCGCGCCTTCGGGGCCGCGAAGGCATGGGCATGGGCGACTTCAAGATGCTGGCGATGGTCGGGGCATTTCTCGGGTGGCCCATGGTGTGGCTCGTGCTGATTCTGTCCTGCGTCCTCGGCATCGTGATCGGGGGAGGCGCCCTCGTCGTGTCAAGACGCGGCCTTGCGACTCGGATTCCGTTCGGCACCTTCATCGCGCTGGCCGCGATGATCTGCGCCTATGGCGAGGCGCCGGTGCTCGGCACCTATGAACGGATCGTTCGCGCGTATCTGACCTGGGCTGGCCTCGCGTGACGCAGTTCGGCTACGCGCTCGTTGGGCTCACGGCAATCGTCGCCGTGCTCGCCGGCATGCTGACCTTCATGCTGATGCGCATCGTGTACGGCATGCGCGACGCCCGACGGACCTTGCGCGAGAACACGCCACAGGTGGCCATGCTGTCGGCTGCGCTCCAGGAAGCCGTCGCGAAGATCAAGGCGCAGGAGCAGGCAACCAGCGCGCGCGCAGACGCCTCTGACATGCTCCACAGTCAGATTGCCGACAGTCTGGTGGCCGGCCTCCTCGTCGTCGACGCCGACGGTCGCGTCGAGATTCTCAACCCCTCCGGGCGGCGGCTGCTCAACGCCGCCCATGTGGAAATCGGGGCGCACTACCGCGAGGTGCTGACGGCCGCCGAACCGCTGGCCACGATCGTCGCGCAGTGCCTGGATTCTGGGTCATCGATCGTGCGCCGCGCCGTCGCCATGCCAGGCGACGTCAAGCCGTCTCATCTCGGCGTCACCGCCTCGCCACTCGTCGGACCGAGCAATCGACGGGGCGTCATCTGCCTGTTCTCGGATCTCACCAATGTGGTCGAGCTCGAGGAGCAGCTTCGGCTCAAGGAGACGCTCGCCCGGCTTGGCGAACTGACCGCGGGGATCGCGCACGAATTCCGCAACGGGCTCGCGACGATCCACGGGTACAGTCGCCTCATCGATCCCGAAGAACTCCCCGCGAAGTACAGGCCCTACCTCGATGGGATCCGCCAGGAAGTAGACGTGATGGGGAAGGTGGTGACCAACTTCCTCAACTTCGCGAGGCCGCAGCAGCTGTCGCTGGCGCCCGTGGATGTCGGCGCCGTCGCGCGGAAGGCCGCCGACGACATCCGCCACGAGCTTCCCGCCGGAACGACCATCAGCGTGACCGGCGAGTTCGACCGGATCGAAGGCGACGATGCCATGCTTCGTCAGGTGTTCGGGAACCTGATTCGCAACGCCACCGAGGCATGCGAATCGGTGGCGGTCACGCCCGCCGTCCTGATTCGCGGAGCCGTCGAGCGTCCTCACCGGATCTGTCACGTGTGGGTCGAGGACAATGGTCCGGGCATCCCGATCGGGGAGCGTGAGAAGGTCTTCCGCCCGTTCTTCACTCGGCGGGCCCGGGGCACGGGCCTGGGGCTCGCCATCGTCCAGAAGATCGTGCTGACCCACGATGGCCGTGTGTCGGTGGGCGCGGTCCGTGGGGGCGGCACCAGCATCCAACTGACCTTTCCGTTATCTCCTGCGGCGGCCGATTTCACGACTGTGATTTCGCGTCCCTAATAGGGACACTGGCCTCCCAGGGTCTCGGCCAACTTCCGGACGACGATTCCCAACGCAACACGTACATCAATAGGCACTTAGGGCGCAGCGAGCGTTGACGAGTCTGAATTGGCAGGCCCGTTGCGGTGTCATCGACCGATGTCTCGCCAGCACGCTCCGACGCGCCCGATTGCCGGCTTCTCCCTGGTGGAGCTGCTGCTCGTCGTTGCGCTGATTGGCATCATCTCGGCGATTGCGCTGCCGCAGACGAACAGCATGATGCGCGGGTATCGCCTGAAGGGCGACGCGCAGGCCGTGAACAACATGATCGCGCTCGCGAAGATGCGTGCAGCGGCCAAGTTCTCGCGCGCGCGGGTGTACGTGAGCCTGATTAACAATACCTACCGCCTTCAGGTGTGGGACAAGACCCTGAATCGGTGGGTAACCGAAGGCCCGACGGTGCGCACCTCATCGGGTGTGAGATTCGGTTTTGGAACACTGGGGACGCCTCCTCCAAACTCTCAAGCCGCGCTCGGTCAGTCACCTTCGTGCACGAGCTCGGCAGGAGCTGTCGTCGGCGGGACCGCCTGCGTGACGTTCAGTTCGAGAGGCATGCCGGTGAACAACTCCCGTCCCCCGGCCGGAACTGTGGTCGGCAACAGCGCGATCTACCTCACGGACGACAGCGCGGTGTACGGGACGACGATCACGACGACTCCGCTTATCAAGTTCTGGTGGTCGCCCATGTCGGACAACAAGTGGGTGCGACAGTGACGGCGCGAGGCTCCTGCGCGCGACTCGACAATCCGGCTCGCCGGTCTACGTCGGGATTCAGCCTGATGGAGACGATGATTGCGCTGGGCATCCTCGCCGTCATCGCAGCGGGTGTGCTTCCGCTGGGTGTTCTCGCGACCAATACGACCGAGAACCAGGGTCACCTCATGGCGCGCTGTACCGAGTACGCCCAGGACAAAGCCGAACAGCTCTTCGCGCTGGCGTACGGAGACGCGACCTCGGATACACGGGTGTTCCCCGCGACCACCACGGGTGGCACGGGGCTCGCGATTGGTGGGTCGACGAATTTCGCCGCGCCGGTGGATGGCTACGTCGACTATCTCGACGTCAATGGCAACGTGCTCCCGAGTGTCGGCAATGCCGCACCGGCTACGTGGTTTTACGCGCGAGCCTGGGTCATCGCGAGCCCGCGCGGGAACCTGAAGCAGCTCAGCGTTCGCACCACCGTACGAGCGGCAGCCCTCGGAGGCTCGGGTCGCGTGCCCGAATCAACGGTCAGCGTGCTCAAGACCTTTCCGTTCTGAGGCAAGTGTGGAAGTGACACGACGACGCACGCACGGGACTGACCCCACCGACCGGGGGTTCACGCTGATCGAGATGATGATCGCCGTCCTGGTGCTCATGCTCGTCTGCGGGACCGTCATGAAGGGGGTGCTCGATCTGACGCGCTTGCACACTATGGTGATGAATCGGACCGACATGCACAGCGGCGTGCGGAATGCGACGGAGTTGCTGACGCAGGAAGTCGGTCAGGCCGGCCGGGTCGCCGTGCCGGTTCCTGTCACGGTCACCGTGGCCACCGCTCCGTCAGCCACGTCCCTGACCGTCAGCTCGACGACGGGAATGTTCATCGGCGAACGGCTCGTCGTCGATACAGGTGGGAACGAGGAGACGACGAGTGTCGTCGCGCTGAACGGGAACCTGATTACGACACCCCCGATGATTCACGGACACGTCGTCAGCGCACGCGTGGCGCCGCTTGGCGGGTTCTCCGCCGGTGTGGTGGCCCCATCGATGGCGAACGGATCTACGGGTTCCGTGCTGAAGATCTTCGGCGACATCAACAGCGACGGCAACATGGTCTACGTCGAGTACCGGTGCGACACCGACAACGGGCGGTTGTACCGCAATTCGATGCCGTTCACGGCCGGCGCCAAGCCCGACGTTACGGTCGAGCAGGTCCTCATCGACAACATCCTGCCGAACCCGGACGGGTCGGCCTGTTTCACGTACCAGGTCCACACGCTCAACGGGGTGGCGTTCGTCACCGACGTCGCCATTACGCTGACCGTCAGAACGAACAACCGGAGCGTCAACACTGGGCAGTTCGAGACCGAGACGAAGGCCTTGCTCAACGTGTCGCCGAGAAACGTCTTCAACATGTGGCAGCTGGCGGGCCTGGGAGTCAGTCTCGCCAGCAACCGCGTGCAGCCGATGCCGCCGACCGTCCAGGCGCTGCTGGCGGATTGATGGCGATGGCGTCAAGAAGTGGAGATGTCATGAGGCGACCAGATGAGAACGGTATTGCGATCATCGTCACCATGTTCATGGTGCTGATCCTGTCGCTGCTGGGGTCGTCGCTCATGTTCGTGTCGCGTACGGAAACGTTCTCCAGCCTGAACTACCAGACGATGTCGCAGGTGCGATATGCCGCGGAGTCAGGTGTCCACAGCGCCGCCAATCACATCCTCTGGACGTATGCGTCACCAGGCACCGCTGCCGATCCGATTGCCAACTACGACACCTCGATGACGCCCGTCCTGTACAACAACGCGCCTGTAGTGCTGTCGAGCAATCCGAGCGTCGCGTCGAACTACCCGGTTGCGGCCGTTCGCGACGCATTCTCGGCTGCAACGCAAGGGACACTGAACGTGAACGGCGTGAGGGTCGGCTACACCGTGGTCGCGAGGTTGATATCGATGAGGCAGATCCCCGACGCGGCGGCTGGCGGCAGCCTCGCCACGCTGCAGACCTGGGAGTTGACCGGCACCGGCAGTGTTGCCGGAGTGGGTTCGGCAAGCCTGGAGGTATCCGCCATCCTCGAGCACAACGACACGCCCTTGTTCACCTACTCGACCTTCGCGACCGACAGCGGCTGCGAAGCGCTCAGCTTCGGTGGAGACTCCCACACCGACAGCTATAGCTCGGCGACCTATGGCGGGTCGGGGGTGCCTTCGACCGACGCCTTTGCTGGTGACGTCGGCACGAACGGGAGCCTGGAAGGATTTGGCACCACCCAGATCAACGGCACGTTGTCGTCACCCCGGACGGGCGTGGGATCGTGCAGCGACGGCAACGTGACGGCGCTCGACGGCAACCTGTCGCAGGTCACAGGTGGGTTGATCTCGCTCGCGCAGGTCGTCGATTATCCGACCCCACCAATGCCGAGCCCACTGCCACCTGAGACGAGTGACTCGTTCACGAAGGCCGGCGGCTGTCCGGCAGGAGCGTCCTATTGCACCGCCAGTCTCGACGGCGCCACGATTACGCCACCGACGGCGTCAACCAAAGTCGTATTGGGCAATGTGAGCGTCGGGAGCCAGACGCAACTGCATCTGGCGGCCGGCATCTACGTCGTGAACAGCCTGAACTTCGGAGCCCAGGCCACGATCATCGTCGACGGCCCTGGTCCGGTGATATTCCAGGTTGCCGGCCAGAACGAAGACATGCCGATTGACCTCACCGGCGGGGCGCTCGTCAACGCGAGCTTCGATGCCAACGATCTGCAGATCTTCTACGGCGGCACTGGTACGGTCAGGATGGTGGGTGGACCCGGCGGCGCATACACCGTCTACGCGCCCCAGGCGAGTGTCGACCTCGTTGGCACCGCCGATTTCTATGGCGCGATCGTCGGGAAGACGGTGTCTGACTTGGGTAATGCCGCCGTGCACTACGACCGAAACCTACTTAACGGGGGTGTCACCGTGGGCAACCCGATGCTGCAATCCTTCAACTGGAAGAACTACTGACCCGCGTGTGGACCTTGACGACCGGCCAGAGCGGCCAGACAATCTGATCGAGCAGTCATGAACTTCCAACGTTCCCTCATCGTTGCGGCGGCCTCGGTTCTTGTCTCGGTCGGCGTCGTCGACGGTCAGTCTTTGGGCGACGTCGCTCGCCGGGAGACCGAGCGCCGTAAGGAAGTGCAAGCGCCCGGGAAGGTCTACACGAACGACAATATCCGGGGCGATTCGACCGCCCCTGCCACTCCGGCGCCCGCAGCGCCAACCGCCGCGACTACCCCGACAACTCCTCCAGCGGCGGCGACGGGAGCCCAGCCCAAGGCCGGGGACAAGGCACCGGCCGAGAAGCCAGGTGCCGCGAAGGGCGAGAAGTACTGGACGGACCGGCTGGTGGCGGCGCGGACAAACATCGATCGGTTGAAGACGTTTGCGGAGGCGCTCCAAACCCGAATCAATGCCCTGACGGCCGACTTCAGCGCCCGCTCCGACCCTGCGCAGCGCAATCAGATTTTCGCCGATCGCCAGAAGGCGCTCGACGAGCTCGAGCGCGTGCGGAAGGAGATCGACGAGGGCACGAAGGCGATCGCCGACATCCAGGAGGAAGGCCGCAAGGCTGGCGTCCCGGCGGGGTGGTTGCGCTGAGCCAAGGGGCACGCTCCGTACGCACAATCTGATCGTCACGCCCGGTTCTCTGGTGGCTGAAGCGGCGACCCGGTAAACCACGGCCCGCCAGATCTCCTCGAATAGCCCAACTCTTTCGTCCCGATCGCTCCGGGCAAGCGTGTTGCGATCAATGCGGTCGTGCCCATCGAGCGCATTCACACCAACGAAGGCTTTTCACTCGTCGAGGCGATGGTCGCCACCGCGATATTGGCAACGGCGCTGCTGGCGCTGGCGCAACTGCTGGCGAGGACCGTCATGGCCAACGGCGTCGCGGGTCGAGCGACCTACGCAACGACGCTCGCCGCTCAGAAGCTCGAGACCCTGCACGCAACCACCTGGGAAGGACTCGATGAGAACGTCGGCACAGTCAGCGAGTTGCTCGACCGGGCAGGCGGTGCTGTAGACGGCATATCGAGTCCAGCTGTCTACGTACGTCAGTCCACGATCTCGGCGCTGGCCGCCGATCCCCTGAACACCCGCGTCATCGAGGTGTCGGTGCGTGTCGGATCCGTCGAACGCCGGCTCGTGTCCACCCGGACCCGGACGATTCCATGACGACCCGAACCGCATCTCACGACAATGCGGGGTTCACGCTCGTCGAGGCGCTTGTCGCAACGGGAATCATCCTGACGGCGCTGGGCATCGTGCTTCCGCTGGCCGACGCTGCCCAGGCCACATTTCAGACGCAGGGTGAGGTGGCCGACCTGCACCAGCGTCTTCGCGCGTCTGTCGGCTTGCTGATGACCGACCTGCAGGCGGCTAGAGCCGTACGGCCGTATCGGACCGGCATCCTCCGCGACGACAGCATGGCCGGCGTCTTCTACCGCGCCGACACGATCACGGTGTCAGGCGTGTTCACCATGGGTGGCCCAGAGGTAGACACCACGCGCACGTACTACCTGAAGTCAGACCCGTCGACGACGACCTTCGAGCTGATGCAGTACGACGGTGAATCGACAGACCTTCCGGCGGTGGAGCACGTGGTGAGACTGGGATTCGAGTACTTCGGAGACGCGACGGTCGCTGGCGGGCCCCTCATCAGGCTCGACCCTGGCGTGCTGACGAACGGCCCATGGCTCGAGGATGCGACTGGACGGCGCTACGATGCGGACCTTCTCCACGTCAGGCAGGTGGGTATCCATCTGAGGCTGGAGAGCTCGGATGCATCGACGCGAGGACGGCCTGGCGTGCTGTTCGTCAACGGCGGCACGTCGCGGACGGCCGAACGGTTCGTGCCCGATGACGACATCGAACTCAACGTCGCCCTTCGAAACCTGAGACGGGATCCCTGACCATGCGCGTACGGCGTCTGACTGACGAAGACGGTATCGCCCTGGTTGTCACGCTGATGGCGACGACGCTGTTGCTCGCTTTGAGCGCTGCGCTCGTGCTCCTGACGACGACGGAGACGAGGGTGGTGGCCAACGCTCACGATGGTGTCGAAGCCTTCAATGCGGCCGATTCCGCCGTCGCACTGGCCGTGAGCGAGCTGCGCCGTGCCGCCGACTGGTCTGGAGTGCTGGCCGGCTCAACGACATCCGCATTGACCGATGGGTTGCCGTCGGGGCAACGCACGCTGGCGGATGGCGACCTGATCGATCTCGACGCAGAACGGCCGACAGACAACAGTGGCATGCCGTGGCGGCTGTACGCGTACGGCATCCTGGCCGCTTGGGCGCCCGGAACCGCCGTCAACCCGCGAATCTACGTGGCCGTGTGGCTTCGCGGAGACCCGGGGGACGACCTCACCACGCTCACCGCACTTGGGCGTGCTTACGGTCCCCAACACGCCCGGCGATCGGTCGCCGTGGCGATTCGACGGCCACCGATGCTGACTCTGCCAGCGGTCGAGGTGCCCATCGAGCGACTCTCGTGGGACGAGCGCTGACTGCAGTCCGGCGACCCTTCGACCGAAAGACTAGTGTCGGAGACCCCCCAAACTGACTTTTCCTGTTCTGCTCGTCGAAGACAAAGATTCGTTGCGGGCGATGTTCCGCCACACGCTGGAAGCGCAGGGGCACGTTGTCGTGGAGGCGTGTGACGAGGCAGCGGCCATCGCACAGCTGCAGCAGCGGCGGCCCGCGGTGGTCCTCACCGACCTCAAGCTCCCCGATGGCGACGGCTTCGGCGTGCTGCGTGCCGCCAAAGAGCTCGACCCCGAGCTTCCCGTGGTGGTCATGACCGCGCACGGCAGCATTGAGGACGCGGTCACCGCGATGAAGAAGGGGGCGATGGACTTCCTGGCGAAGCCCGTTGAGCCCGACCACCTACTGTTGATGGTCGAACGGGCCATCGCTCAGCGCCGCATGCTCACGGACTATTTCCTGCTCAAGCAGGAGCTGGCCGAGCGCCGGGGCGCTCCACGCATCATCGGCGACGATCCACAGCTCCGCCAGGTATCGCAGCAGCTGCATCGCGCCGCGGCGACCGACACGACGGTGCTGATCGAGGGCGAGAGCGGCACCGGCAAGGAACTGTTCGCGCGCGCCCTGCACGCGCTCAGTCCGCGGTCCGACGGGCCGTTTGTGGCAATCAACTGTGCGGCCATTCCAGACACGCTGCTCGAGACCGAACTCTTCGGCCACGAGAAGGGCGCGTTCACCGGGGCTTCGGCCCGCAAGCCCGGCCGGTTCGAGCTGGCGCACCGAGGCACGTTGTTTCTCGACGAAATAGGAGAGTTGCCGCTGGCGCTACAGGCGAAGATCCTGCGGGCGCTCGAGGAGAAGCAGTTCGAGCGCGTGGGCGGCACCGTGTCGCTACACGTGGACGTGC
>Ga0210380_10000175_pt1 | contig 35813 bp, 86 predicted proteins | sample PLM4_5_coexredo_FD_155476 | JGI IMG/M metagenome (GOLD analysis project Ga0210380, IMG submission 155476) | Groundwater sediment microbial communities from an aquifer in East River, Colorado, USA - PLM4_5_coex redo | ecosystem: Environmental > Terrestrial > Soil > Riparian zone | place: USA... | reverse complement strand
CACCGCCGACGCCACCGCCTGTATCTCTGACATTGATTGAGCGCGCCTCAGTGCCGCTGTATGCTTTGGCCGTATGGCATCAAAAATAGGCGCGACAATGCGGTGCGTAGCCTCATGCGCGATATATTCAGCGCGGAGTTGTTCGGTTGCGGAGTCTGTCTTTGAATCCAACAGACGCCATACCAGCGGCCACAAAGAATCGCGCGCCGCTTGGCTCGGTGCCATATCATTCAGGCGTATTCCGACAGCAGATAAGACGGGACACGCGCAAGCAGGGTGATCTGATACCTTCTCGCTGCCAGAAAACCAATCAACCATCTGCATTAAACAGAGGCCGTCTTCTGGTTTGCCATTGCCTGCACCGTTACGGAGTTTTGCTGGTTGGACTATCATGGTTTGTTCCTTCGTTTTCATAGGTTTGAATGCGGACCTTGGTCATCATCCGCTCCCGTCCTTTCGCGCTTTTTCTCGAGCCCGCAGCCGCTCGATCTCGGCTCGTAGCCGCTCGATCTCGTCCTCCTGCAACAGCAGTAGTTCGTCTCGGGTCCATCCCGCACCAAGGCGCGCCCTGATGCGCGTTACCCGCTCGTCTTCGCTCATCATCCGCTCCCGTCTTTTATCTGCCTGCTGCAATTCATTCCTCTCCGCAAGATCGACGCAGGCGCGTGATCTCCTTAGTCAGCCGCTCGACCTCGGCCCGATTAACGTTCCCCGCTGCCATCAAAGAACTCTCTATAACCTGAAGCCGCTCGATTTCGGCCATATCGCCTCGCAGTGGATCAGGGATGCATGATAGCCCCATCGCCATACGGTCGGCTCCCACCCTGGCTTCCGCAGCTTCTTTCTGAAGTTCAGGATATTCGCTCATTCGCCCCTGTCCATTTCTTAGGGATTTGACTTGTTTCCTTGCCAGCCTGAGAGCGGAATCTCCCGCGACGCTCTTAATGGGTTCTAGTATTTTCATGCTCCGCTCCCGTCCTTTAGCCGCTCGATCTCGTCCTGTAGCCGCGCGATTTCGGCTTCAGATGATGTGAAAATCTCGTTATTTGTTTTCACCAACTTTTCGTTCGCCGCCCGCAGCCACTCGACCTCGGCTAGTTTAACAAGTTCGATAGCAGCATAGTCACGCTTCAGCCGCTCGATCTCGGCCTCCAGATGCTCAATCCTGAGCAGGGCCATATCATAGTCGCTCATCCGCTTCCGTCCTTTGTTCGCTCCGCCACAATCCTGGTCACTGCCGGGCGCGCTCCTTACATGCACGGGGCATCCAAGGCCGGTCGCCTCAGTTAGCGATAGCCCGCAAGTACAGAACGGATTTACCGGCCAGTAAGTTGGCGGCCTGTGACGCTCACTGAATGGCTTCATCCGCTCCCGTCCTTTACCTGCCCGCCATAATCCGGGTCACAGATCGCCGTCATCGTGGCGAGCTTCTGCGGTACGAAATTCGGCCTTTATCTCCTGCACGATTTTGCATGTGCGCAGCAGACACTCGGGCACGAGCATCGAATACCGCTTGCCTAGCATTTCTGTATTCCCTGGCTGATGACTCACGTTGGCAAGCTCGACTAAACTCTCAACGCCAGTCGCTCCAAGATACACCCCGCGCACGCGCCAGCGGTGGGGTTCCGACTTTCCGTCGCTCCATTCGATAATGTCACCTGGTTTCATCACTCGCTCTCGTCCTTTATCCGCCCTGCCTCACTTGCCGAAACTCCACCATTGCCCGTCGGGGCAAGTGACAACTAAGTCCGGGTTCCCATCCAGCAATTTCATGGCATCCCGCAGGGGGATTTGCGGTGCGCGCTTGCCGGGGGTGGTGATCGACCCGTTAAGCCAACAGACATCCAGGTCGGGATGTGGATCGCCGTACACTTCGCCAGTCTTGCGGTTGAAAACCTGCGCCATGATCATCGGCCCTCCGGCTTTCGTTGGAATAATTTCCGCCACCAAAGGCGCGCTTCCCACTCTGCGTCGTTCTTTGCGATAGCATCCGCACGGTACAATTGGCTCACATAGTCAATGTGAACGCTCGTCACCATTTCTTTGCTCTGCACCAGTTGTGTCTGCAGTTGCTTGATCTCGGATCGCAGTTCATCCTCTATCTTTTTCCCCTCATTGTCTCGGCTTTTCCAATACTCCACGTCGGCCCGCAGACGCTTGATCTCGTTGGCGGCGATTACTAACGCTTCGTGATCCGGTCCGAACTCGTATGCGGTGCACAGCCGCTCAACGATCCCGGTATACTTTTCATCGCTCATCCGCTTCCGTCCTTTATTCGCTCGCCGAGTACAATCTCAATCCATTTCGCTCCCGTCCTCTCTCTGGCGAAGCAACCACGCCAGGAAATATCTGTCGTGAGCCGCGGTCAGTCGCTTGATGCAGCGAGCACACCAGCAGTTCTCGTCGTGAGGGTACGTCGGGGGTATGGTCACTCGTTCCCGTCCTTTCTTCGTTACCATTCTTCGTTACCGACCGGTGCGCCCCATGTGATCTCGGGGTGGCGGTTCTTCTCGGTGATATTGGCAATGAGCTTTTCTCTAGCTTTCTTTCTGGCGCAGCCGTTACCCCATGTTCCGCCGCCGCAATAGTGATTGCCGTCGATCTCGCGCCAGTATCGAGGCAAATCCCCATCCGCGGGGGTCATGCTGTGCGTCACTCCGCACCTATCGCAATGGATCGACCAGCTCATCCGCTCCCGTCCTTTATCCGCTTGCCTTCTCTAGTCTTCTTCCCACGCTCAAAACTTCCTATTGAACCACCAGAGTGCAATTATCGACCCGATAAGAACAACTATCGCCATTCCCATGAACAATGCAGAGATCGCGTTCATTATGTTCGTTGCCGTTATCGCGTTCATGCTTGATGCCGGTCGCCGTCGTAACGGACAAAGACTCGAGGCAAATCCCCATCCGCGGGGGACATGAGATGCGTCACTCCGCACCTATCGCAATGGATCGACCAGCTCATGGCCATTCCCTCCACCAGCCTTTGGTCTTGCGGCGCTGCTTACCGCGCTTGCGGAGCTGCTGCTGTTTAAGCCAGCGCATCAGATGGCGCTCGCTGCGCCAGCGGTAGACAACACTCACGCGCATTTCGGGCGCAGGGATATCGGGAATCATATCGGTGCAATCATGGTATGCTAGCGGACTTTGAATACCTGCGACCGGTTGCCAGCAGCTCTCAACGGACGAATTGAGCACCTGTAGCAACGTCTGCCGATGGACTTCGGCATTGTGCTGTTCGTGCGGGCCGCCGGCCATGATTGTCGGGATCAGCGTGTGCGTAGGGCGGTGGCTAAATTTGCCGTCGCAATCGGCCATCTCGCCTTGGTATGCGGCGAGCGCGTTGGTGCGCAACTTCATTTCTGTCCTCCCGCAGACGGCTTTCGTTGGAATAATTTCCGCCACCAAGGGCGCGCTTCCCACTCTGCGTCATTCTTTGCGTCATTCTTTGCGATAGCATCCGCCATCATTGCGCGAGCACGAGCCAGAACGTCGTCGCACTCCTGCTCGTCCTCCCAGTTGAACTCAATTTTCTCTGTCGTGCCCCACACTTTCAGGGTCGCGCGCGATCCGTGGACGTATAGAAGACCAACGTCAGACAAAATCGGTCCATTTCCGCGGCCGATCTGTATATATGAAGTCGTCATTTGTTCCTCCGGCCCTGCCCGCCATCCATCAAGCGCTCGTGGGCGCGCACGAATGCTTCTCCCACACGAAACTTAAGCGAAGTCCATCGGTCGGCCGGCTCCATGGCATCGGTCCAATTGCCCTCGCCCGATAATCTGGCCATCCAATTGAAGCGGTTGTAACTGCAGTCGCATTCTTGACCATGTATGGCCCAGCCAATATGCAGGAGATGTTCGGCGAGCCAGATGCGGGGCGATCTCATTGGCTCGTCGTCAAAACTGGTTCTGTCGTCGTGCATAGCCATCACCCGCTCCCGCTTCTCGCCACAATCCTGGTCAGTGCCGCGCACGCCACGACGTACCATCGTCAGTCAACTGCATCATGCTGCAGCGCTTGCAGCGTCGATGAACCGAATAGTCGTTGGGGAATGCCTCAATGAAAGAGTTGGCCATCCGAAAATAAGACCAGTGATGAATTTTGAGAAGCTTGCATAGGAGCATGTGCCAGAGCGGTCCTTCGGACTGATAGATGCAGATCCCGTTGCGAGTCTCGTACTTCATGACGGTCACCGTAGCTTCCTTAAGCAATGAAACGATGCCACCTTATCTAGAGTCACCCCTGCATCACACTCCAGGCACCAATAACCGTGATTCGTTGTCCACATGGCCCAATAACCGCAAGGCAACAAAGTGTCACTAGGCTTGTCGCACACCTTAGCAGCAGCCGTGCCCACACGCTCCGGGTGCTTGAGGGCGCGAATAATGGCGCGGGTAGTGGTATCACGGAATTCAAGGGCCGCCCGCTCGAACGCGTCGTTCTCGGCGGCGCGGATGGCGGCAGTTACCATATCGCAGATTGACACTGGGAAATGGTATTCCGTATTTCGCCACAACTCTATAGCCCGATCTTCCGGTGTCATGGCTCGTCCTGCCTGATGGCGGCTAAGTAAGTATCCAACACGGCGTACACTTCACAACTCCCGCTTAGAATCCTTGAGCGCATGTCGGCTCGGCACGCTTCCATGATCTTCACGCACCGCTCGCGCTCGGCGGCGACGGCCTCCTCGACTCGCCGCTCGATCATATCGCGGACTTCAAGGTCGCTAAGCGAATCGTAGTACGACATCACTCGCCCTTTCTGATGGCGGCGGCAATTATCGCGCTCGCTCGGATTGTGAGCGGGTCACCCTGCCAGTAGCTCACTATTTTCAGTGTTTCTGCGACTTTGGCGCACCGCTCGCGCTCGGCGGCGACGGCACTTTCCAGAGCTGCATCCATGGCCTTGATCTGCTGCGCCAACCGCTCGCGCAGATCGAAAGGGATGTAGGCTTCCATGCTCATAGCTCGCCCTTCCTGATGGCGGCGTTTCGTCAGCAATCGCTTGTTTCTGTCGTGAGCCCCGACAGCATTAGGCTATAGTTATTATTGTTCCTTACTCTAAAGTTTGTCAATCTTGTAATGGCTACGTTTCGAAAAAAGTTGAAGCCCCCAGCAAGCGTTGCTTGGGTTCGCAGACCTTGCCTAGCCAGGGGCTTCGACGACCGCAACAGGTCCTTTGGATTCCACTGGGTCGGTGGCGGCCGTAGATCTATTTATGCATCCTTTCTATCCTTCTCGATCCAGATGCCGTAAGCCATGATGCCGATCTTGAACAGATACCACTCGCCGGGCTGCGGCCAAGGCGCGCGCCAGATGAGCCACCATTTGCTGAATCTGATGCCGTAGCTTGTGAACTCCATCATTTATGCTTGCTCGATACTCCGGCGCGCCGCACATTGGCGATTCGCACATGGCCAGTCTCATGGCTGCTACGATGTACAGCGTGCCGTAAATGATGCGACATTGAATGCCACAAGTTTTCGTTGTTTCGGTCGCGGCGTAGCTGGCGAAAATCTTCGTAGGCGTGACAGGCATGACGATGAAGAGCGTCGCTATTGGTCCACTTCATGGTTTCTTCCTCTACTCTGCTGCCGCAAGCTGCGGTAGTTCTGCACGAGATGGCGTCGCTTCGATGTGATGCCATTCGACCCAAAGGTCTTTTAGAAACGACTTCATCGTGATGCGAAGAGCGTCGGCGTGCAAGTGTCCGTCAGACCAATCGGGGTGCGTGATCGTTGTCCTCGCTCGTCGTGTTGCGTAGACGTTTCCATAAGTCCCGTTCGGCATCCCAACTCCTGTCGGCGACTTCGCTTTGCCGATCCACTGCTTCACCCAAAGCCAGGAAGCGATTTGATGCATTAGCGCATATTTCTCCCCGCTGAAGGGATGGGCAATCCATTCGTCAGCCGTCAACGTTCGTGTTCTCCATGAAGGCCGCTTCCACGTAGATCCTGCAAGGCCGTCGTAGGGCGCGTAACCCAGGCGCTTCCAGACTTTCGAGACGGTGGCGTAGTTAGATAAATTACCGCACTCGGCGACGATTGTCGCGAGACCGAGAGGACCGGCACCAGGGATCGACTCCACCCAAGGCCACACTGGTAATTTCTTGGCCAGTCTCTCCATGTCTCGCTCGTCCTCATAGCGAAGTGCGGCGGATGGCGCATATGCTGCATCGCTTACGTGAATTATACGATACAACTCGTGCTCCTCGCTGTTGCGCGCAGCTTTGATGATGCTCCGGACTTTCGCCCGTATCTTCGCACGCTCGGCTTCGCCAAGGTCGGGTCGCCACTCTGTCGCGTTGCGACGGATGTAGGATTCGAGCGATAGCGTCACTTTCTGCTGCGTCTTCAAAGCAAAGCGCCGACGACGGTGCAGCGCTCGTATCTGATTAATGATTTCTTCCATGGCCCATTTCCTCCCTCACAGCAGGTTCGATAACCCGATAGCTGTTATCATCATATCTCGCGATTATTTTATTGCTCTTACAGTCCCACAACCAATCGATCTTCTGCCATATGCCGTCATCGACCAGACCCCGGACCAGCGCGTCTACGTTACCCTTGTAATTCACTGGCATGACGATGCCGCGTATTGGCATCAGCGATCCGATCGCGACGATCGCAGGCATCGTGAACAACCCACGCAGTAGTGCACGACGCTCGATCATTTTTACTTCCCTTGTTCGATCATTTGGATTTCACGCAACGTCTCTACCGACAGAGCTTTCGCCTTGTCGATGGCTCGCTTGGTGAATGCTTGAGCTTTTCTCTCGATCCGCTTCAGGGTCTCTGCTGTGATGATATCGCGGACTCTCTGCATTGGACTGCACGTCACGACATGCTGTGTAATTAACTGGCAGGCCGCCCCGTTGAAGATCCGTTGCTGGCCGTAGACGACGGTCGCGAACCCCGATGCGACACGCTCGGCAGCAAGCTCTCGAAGCTCGTGAACGTAGAGATCGCCAATTTTTCGCCCGCCGATTTTCCAAGTATCGAACAGCGTTGTTGATTGACCCACCTCGATCTCGGCGCGGCGCTGTGCTGGCGTCGGCATCTTTTTGTGGTGCTGCGCTATGACGGGAGTCTTAGCAACATCGACGGGCTTCGGTCGCGATTGGAAGCGGATATCCGAGGCGACGCGGTTTAAGTATTCGCCGGCGAGCGTCGTCAGAAGAGCGTCCTTGATCTGCTCGGCGAACAGAGGGAGCGCTACCGATACGTCATTGTTGTTCTCGCGCAGCACCTCCGCTGCGAGCGTGTAGAGCCGCGCCTGATTCCCGAGTGGGCCTAGGGTCGGAGGTTCGGACATTTTGATCTTTCCTCTTCTTACGGGTTAGCCCCCCGAGCCTTTGGTTGGCTCGGGGGGATGCGCACACTGGTCCTTCGGGCGTCAAGTAATAAATGGTGCGCGCCTAGCCCCACCAACCACCTCCGGGGTCGGGAGACGCGAGGTGGAGGTAGTTGTCGAGCGCTCCCCAGTATCCAGGGTCCGCCCTCTCTACCAGTTGATCTGCGTCGAGCGGGTTCTCGGCGTCGATCATCATGTTCATGCCGTAGGTACCGTGCCCGACAGCATTCGGACCCATATCCAGAACAGCATCGATCTGCGTGCCGGGGCCGATGTAGACGTTGTACTTTCCCCAGCTGGCAAGCTCGATTGAAGCGTAGCCCGTGTTATCAGTCGTTGCGGTCAAGGTCGCTTGCGTGAACGCATTCTTGATCGTCACCGTAACGCCGGCAAGACCTTCACCGATGTCGAACTCGTGGTCGTTGTCGAGATCATCGTAAGCGAACACGATTACATCGGGCTTGTCGACGGTAGAACCGAAGTCTTCGGTGTTCACCCACGCCTTATTGTACGACACGCCGTTCTGAGTGAACTCGCCCTTGTCGCCGGTGTAATTGCCCGAAAACAAGTTGGAGATGCCGGCAAAGTCGTGGCGCACGTCGAGGATGTTCGCCTCATGTGACGGGCTTGCCATGTACCCTGCAATCAGCGAGTCGACAATCGCTTGGGATTGCGCGTTCGTAAACGTCGATTGCGTAGACGCGAACCATTGATGGTTCTGTCCGAACCAATGACCACCACCGTCCGTCCCCCCTGCATCGGCGTAATCGATCGCGGGGTTCGAGTGATCGAATGTGTCAGCAACCAACAGGTCGTTGACGTTGTGGTCGATTGCGGCTTCCTGCATGTCGAGATTGAAATGCAAAGGCTGCAACGTTCTCGACTCGGTCATACGGATCATGTCCAGTTCATGAAGCTCATATGTATCTGTGCTTGTCCATAACATCGTAGTCTTTCCTTCTGTTGTTTAGAATTCCCCGAGCCGGGCATACAAGGGATGGTTGCCCAAAGGGACGTCGGCCCGGCTCGGGGCTTGACCGGCTGCAGGGACTCCGTGGGTTCCAATGTACTTCCGGCAGCCAGTCAAATCTACCTCTTTACTTTCCAAGCGCCTCGGAGCTTAGCAAACGCCGCTCTTTGGCGCGCTGTTGGGCGGGCTTTGATGGAGGCAGTAACGAGCTTAAGCCGCTCATTCGCCGCCAGTTTATTGACATCGACCAGTTTCATGATTTATATCGCTTCTTTCCAAGACACCCATTCGGTCGCAGTCTTCGGTTTCGTTTCGTCAACATAGATATCCCACGAAGCGGTCTTGCCTTGAGTCGGGTGAACGAACCACAATGCTTGCGTCGGGCGATCAGGCTTCGCGCCGAGCGCTTTCATGGCGTATTCATTGAATCCACAGAAGGCGTTATTGACGATGGCACGAGGCAGCCAGAGCCTCTGGTGCCAGTGACCCAGCAACAGCACGTCGAAGCCGAGACCAAGGCTTGAAGATTGTCCCGATTGCTTAACTTCGCCACGAGCAATCGGTCCCAGCGCGCCAATGATTCCGTCGCCTCCGCGGACGCCTAGCATGTCTCCGTGACAAGCTAGGTAACGTTCGTTGTACACGCGGTAGTGAACGTCGTTCGACGGCCTGATGTCGAAATGAATGCGCTTGTCGCCGGTGAAATGACGCGCCACCATCTGCACGATCAGCCAGTCGAATGTTTTCTTGTAGTAGCGTTTGTACTCCGGTTTCGGCGTCGTCCGTGAGTGGTTGCCGAAGGCGCATGGTACGTACACCTGCTTGAACTCGCCAGCGATGCGAGTGAGAGCCGCTGTCAACCAGTCGATGGCCTTAAGAGCAGCAGGAATCGGCTCTTCTTCGTCAGTCGCTTTAAGCTCGGGATGAATGCCGCCGGAGATGAAATCGCCGAGCAGGTTGACGACGATGCCAGGATAGACACCCGTGTGATTGTTGCGGCACAGCTTGATGGTCGTGTCGACGAGGCGCTCGACGCGCTCTTCGGCGATTTTCATGTTGTAAGCATTGAAGCCGTTCACCTCGCTGCGCTCGATCACTTCCGACAAGTGCCAGTCCGACCAGATCGTCACGGGCACTTCGGCGGCGGGCTTTCCCTTTTCGCGCTTCGGCGGCGCGCGCGTCCACGGCGGCTCATTGCGTGGTCCCTCCACAATCTGACCGACGAGGTTGCGGATGACCTCTTCCTCGCCGGATGCACGGTGCGCTGCTTTCAGTTCAGCGGTGAGGCGGCGCACCTCGTCCTGCAGCAGGATGAACCTGCGATCGGTGGGCGAAAGATGAGTGACATTCTCGCGGGCTTCACCGGTGTATAGATTCCAGTCGACGGCGAACCCGTATTGGGCGCGGATGGTGCCTGTCTGGGAGGGAGTGCCGACGCGCGCCTGCAAGAGTTGGTCGGAGCATACGAGCATATCGGCGACGACTTGTATTGCGCCGCGTTGGTAAAGGTCGTTTGTCGGTGGCGGGTAGCCGTCACGTAGAGCGTTCTCGATCAGAGCAATCTCGATCAACGCGTCTAGCTCATCGCTAAACATTTTTGCTGTTCCTCGAACGGATCGTCTTGTGCTTCACGACAACCTCCGGCGGCGCCTCCGACCGAGCTTCGAGCATCGCCTCGACTTCCGCCAACGCTTCGATATCCAGCAGCGCCTCGGGATCCTCGATGCCTGCCTCGGCATCTAGCGGCAGAAACGATTCCTCGCATTCCGGTGGCCTCCGGCCTCCAACAGAAATAGTGGGGTGGGTAGCTAGGCAAAGTCTGTGCGCCTTGCCGATCACGGCGCCCCTCGATACGCCGATGGCTTCGGCGATCTTGAGCGTGTGGTGGCCCTCTGCCCACATCGTTTTGAGGGTTTCGATGCGCTCGTTCGTCCATGTTGACTGCGGCATTTTTATCTTTCCTTTTTCCTGTTTACTCATCGAGTTCCTTCGCGAGCCGAGTCATGAAGGCTTCCCGAAATGTCCTCACCTCTTCATTTGGCACGGCGAACGAAATTCTGTTTGTGTCAGCTACGTGCTTGAGTGCTATGGCGACTTCGAGAGCGAAGTCTTCTGCATCATACCATCCGCCTTCCATGAAGGCTTTAATCATTGCAGCACGACCTTGAACACGATCTCGCCGTCACCAGTGCCATACAGGCGACACTGTATCGGCCCCGCTTGCTCGATCTCTTCGCGCGTAATGTGTACAGACGTGCCCAGGCGCAGCAGTAGTATCTTGGCGATGAGATCAAAGAATTGCCGTTTTTCTTCTTCGGTGGGCTCGTCATCATTTTTGGAGGGGTCGTCCTCATTGCTCGCCATCAAATTAGGCTCCGTTTGGCTATTCGTCCAGCAGCAACATCGGCTTCATACTGCAGTAGCGCCGGCGGGACATCCATCCTACCGCAACAGGTATCCTGCAAGCAGCCATGATGCTCTCGAAGCAGACGAAGTAACTCCATTGAGGCGAGCCTGCGTCTGGACGCAATACTCTTGTCTGACGCTTCGTCAAGCTCGACGCTACTCTTAGGCTTCTCAGCCGGCCTGTTCTGGGGCCGGGGATCACGAAGACCCGTTCGCCTTTGCGGCGGTAATTTGTCGGCCTTGCGGAGGCGAGTCCACATCGCTTCGAGGTAGTTTTCGGAGATGCCGAGATCCGACCGAATAACCGCCTTCGTCGCAGTCGTATGCCAAGCGGCGATCAGCGCAGCCTCCATCTCGGGTGTCGGTTCAGGATGTTTGTGTCTCATCTTTTGCTCATTTTGGCAGCCTTGCGGTCCAGCGACATAACGATGCCGTGTATTGGCATCAGCGATCCGATCGCGACGATCGCAGGCATCGCAAACAACCCACGCAGTAGTGCACGACGCTCGATAAGCATTTTACATTTACCTTTGCGTTTCGCGAGCGATCTTACCGACACCGTCCACGACGTGGCGCATGGCATGCGCGCTGATGGCGTCTAGCGTCATGCCACCGGCCTCTAGCAGCGCTCGCGCCTTTGCCAAATCGGGCTCCGGAAAAACGGACAAAGGATAGGCGCGGCTCCATTCCTCTATGCGCCGTAGCGCCTCTTGTAGTCGATCGTTCTCGGCCTGTCCTTCTGTCCATTGGTGTCGGTAGTGATCGCGCTCGGTAATGTAGCGCTGCAGTTGGTCGATCTCGGTGTGCAGTTTATCGTAGTCTTTGGCGAGAAACCGGAGAGTGTTTCGCAACTGTTCGTTTTCCATTTCTAGCTCGTCATTCAACTCGCAAATCTTAGCCGCGTATTGTTCGCTAATCATTTTTATCAGTCCTCTACTCTCCCGGCGCGCGTCGGAGTGACGCCGCAGCGAACCAATGATCCGTCAGCATAGAGAAGCGTGACGTATTCATCCGTAATCTCTTTGATCTCGACTGCTACCCCGCGCTTGGGGATATTGTACTGACGGCCGTTGAGCGTCAAATTATTGTGCTCTGCGACTGATGTGTTGTAGATCATAGTCCCCTCCCGCCGCTCATTTTCTTTCTTCCATGAAGCCGATAGAAACTAGCAGACAGGCATCGGCGATCTGGAATTGGCCGCCGGTCAGCAAGATCGACCAGACCGCTATTGCCCAACAAAATACCGCTGCGTCCATGGCTCACCTCCCGGAGTCGCGCTTGTAGTCGGCGAACAGTTCCGGGGCCAGCTCGTGCCGGGGCACGCCTGTGAGCTTTTCTATCGCGATCACCCGATCGGCCGGCACCCGGTGCTTGAGCCAATAGGCGACGCTCTGGCGGTGCACGCCGAGCGCCTTGGCAAAGGCGTTCTGGCTACCTCCAAGGGTGTCTATGGCCCGCTGTAGCCCGGTTTTTCGTGGCATTTTCGACCCGTTTGCTGGTTCCATCGCCGCAGTAAATCAGATTTCTTCTGTTTCTGTCAATGCTGTTTTGCATGGGTGCTATGTGGGTTAGCACGCAAAATTACTTTGCATCTCTCGCTGGGCGTGCTATCTATTGGTCACGGAAGACGTGCCGGGCAGGAGCAGCCGGTGGACATGCAAAGCCAGACCAGCACGGTTTTCTGGGGCCTCATCGGAGTTTTGACCAGGGCTCGACGACCAGAGAGCGCCCGCTGATGGCCAGCCGCACCCGAGTAGACAACGGTCGGGTAGTGCAAAGCAAACCCCCGAGGGGCCGGTAAGTCGGTCGGTAGGGAGGTGCGAAGGAGAAAAGAAATGAATGGAAATGAAACACAACGCGCTGCGCTGGAACAACTGAAATACGAACGGTCTGACCAAGCCCGAATAGATCGGGTGATCGATCGTTCACTTCGCGCAGCACGCGACATCAAACTAGGTCACGTGCCTGAATGCACGCTGATGAAATGCGCTCCTGACTGCAAACACAAGTGAGGGGCAAAAGCCGAGCCGACAGGGCTTGATACTGTTGGCCTCCAGCCCTCGGTGACAAGCGGGGCAAATTAAAGTGGGAGCCTCTGAGACATGCTGGCCAGACGGTGCAGGTTGATCGCTGTACTGGCGCACAGGGTCGCAGGAACTTGGTTTTAACAGCCACGAGCACCCTAGAAGAATATGTGGCGCTGGCCGCATCTCTCAGGGGCTTCCACTATTGACGCCTAGATAGGAGAGACATATGGCGCGTCTTCCCAAGCCTGACCTAGTGAGGCAGGCAGCGCTGGATCGGGCGACCGACGCCGGTGCTGCCTACTTCAAGGATCACCCCCAAGAGTTGCTCGCGGCCGTCTACCGGCAGGCGAGCGCCGACTACCCCGACGACAAGGAGGCGCAGCTGGCTTTCGGCGAGGCCTTCAAACGCGCTCGCGCGCTGCGGGATGAGTTCATGATGGAGTCAGACTGATGACTGAACTAAGAGCCTCCGAGTTCCGGCTCGGCGATGTGGTGCAACTGTTCGATGGGCCATACGGCACTGCGACAGTGCGGCAGATCGAGAACGACGTGGTGACGTTCTTTCGTCCCTATGTCCAGAGCGAGGATTGGTCTTATACCGGCGGTGTAATCTGCACCATCGGCATCGAGCAATTCGAGAGCTTCGGTAGCGGCACATACAAAGTGTGGCATCGCGGCAACGTTGACCAAAAGCGAAACGCGGCATGAGGTGCCGCGTCTGCCGGTGCGCCCAAGTCCGGCACTGATGAGCTAAGGGCAAAGTGGAAGATCGGAGACGCACCATGGAAATTATCATCATCGTTATCATCGCTATCGCAATCCTTCGGGTCGCATTTGGCCGCCGGCGGCCGATACGCGCCAAAGGTCCGCAGGCATCGTGCCCTTACTGTCTGCAACTCATTCCGGCCGCAGCCTCGGCTTGCTTCCATTGCGGGCATGATGTCATGCCTACAAAACAGCGGCATGGCCTTATCTGGTAAGCGAAACGCGGGTGTGGAGCCCCGCGTCTGCAGGTGTGCCTACTCCTGCACTGATGAGCACGGGCAATTTGGAAAAAGGAAAAGCGAAAATGGCTAGCACTGATCTCGTACTGCGCGCCAAAGTCAATCAATCTTTGACGCTGGAAGAAATGCAAACACGCCTGCCGGCGATCTTCGCCGGCCACGCCCACGAATCTCGTAGCAGCCGCTACGTCTTCGTGAGCACGCGCGATATGCTGGACAACTTAATGCGTAACGACTTCGTCCCGGTCGAGGCTCGCGTGTCTCGCACCAAAGACGAGAGCCGTCGCGGCTTCAACAAACACATGGTACGTTTGCGGCACCGCAGTGACCTGGATAACTATCGCAACGAGCGCCGGGTCGGCGATACCAGCTTCGAGACCATCCTCCGCAATGCCCACGACGGCACCGGCTCCTATCAGTTCATGGCTGGCTTGCTTCGTCTCGTGTGTCTCAACGGCATGGTGGTCAGCGACGGCACACTGGCAGACGTGAAAGTGCTGCACTCGGGCAACCGCGAGCGGCAAATCAAAAAAGTGGTTGAGGGCGCGTATCAAGTGCTTCAGCACGGTCCGAGGGTCATGGATAAAGTTCGCAGCTGGCAACAGCTGCAGCTGACCAAGGACGAGCAGATGGCCTTCGCCGAAGGCGCACGCACACTGCGGTTCGGCGATGCCAAAGGCAACGTTGACACTCCGATTCAAGCGCAGCAATTGCTGCACCCTCGTCGCTACGACGATCGTGGTGATGATATGTGGAAAGTGTTCAACCGCGTGCAGGAGAACGCAATCCGCGGCGGCATCACTGCCATGGGCCGTGACGCCAACGGCCGGCCCCGCCGCTCGTCCAGTCGCGAGGTTCGCGGCATCGACGGCGACGTCAAGCTCAACAAAGCCTTGTGGATGCTTGGCGAGCGCATGGTCGCTCTCAAGACCGGTGCCCCGGTTGTTGAGGCGATCGACGCCGAGTTCACTGAATCGAAGTGAGCCAGCGTCAGGAGGGCGTGGCTTAACCTGCGCCTTCCGCTTTCTTTCTCAAGGAATGTTCGCCATCACCAAGTAAGGGAGCACACATCATGACAAAGCAATATCAAATCATTCAGGAACGCTATACAGACGGGTGGGATAACGAGCCGGTGCAGGACGAATACCCCGTCTTGTTTGACTCGATTGAGAGAGCCCGAGAGCGCGCCAAGAGCGGAACGGAAACCATGTTCGAACACAAGGGCCATGCCTTCTGGATTGCCGAACTAGAACCCTACCGCGACGGGATGACCTACACGGGGCGACAGTTCCCCCTCTAGAACCCAAGCAAACAGTAGAGAGGTGAAGTCATGACTAGATGGACCGACTTCGAGCTATGCTTCGAACGCGACACGGCGGTCGAAGCGCTCGCTCATGAAACCAACCGGGTCAAGCTCCGGTATTGGATCGCACGCTACCAGCGAGTCGATGCTAAGCTTCGGGGGCGCCTCTGGACCTATCAGCACCCACAATTAAAGAGTTAGGGTGAGGAGGTAGTGCAGGTACGCCCTACTCCTGCACTGATGAGCATGGGTAAAAAGAGGAGGAGGCAGCGTGAACAAGCCAACCAAGATGACGATGTCCGCGAAGTGCGACGATTGTTTCAGTGCTCAATTCGTGGATGCAAAAGGCGACGATGTACTCGCCTATAACGGCTCTGTACCAGACTGGTTTCCGGGCCAGCACTGGGGCAACTACGTCGAATTCGAAATTGATCTGGCAACAGGTCAAATCTTGAATTGGACAGCGCCGACCGCCACCGATCTGAAAAAGATGATGAAAAAGGGAGAAGACGAATGAGCTACCGAGCTGAAGTGATCGCGGATCGCAGCGGCAAGTGGGTCGGCAACGGTTGCCGCTTCGCCACGCATCCCGAGGCGGCTGCATATGTCGCCGACCTGATGTACCGATGGACATCAGTCCTTGAGACACGCGTCGTCCAGTGCGACGACGAAGTGAACTATGAGTGGAGGGCCGGCAAAGCTTTCCCCCTCATCACCGGAGGCCCTGTGGCGTGAGGATCAACTCTCGCCACGCGATGAATGCGCGCAAGGTGGCGGGATCGATTCCGGACGTCCGGAATCGATCTACTCGGCGGCTTCGCTTTTCGATGCGTATTTCACGCCACCTGAAGCGACGCAGGCTGATTGCGTGCGCGCGTTAGGCGTCGATGCCTCTCATGCGGAGACGTCGGCGCCTCCCCCTTCACAAAATACGCGCGCCAGACGCCTAGTGAAGCCCAGACGACCACTGCGCGCGTTAGGCGTCGATGTCTCTTATGCAGGGGCGTCGACGCCGACCCTTTCACCGAATACGCGCGCCATTCTTGGGTTGAAGCCCAAATCTACCATGCGCGCGTTGGGCGTCGACGTTTCTTATGTAGAGACGTCGGCGCCCCCAAGTTCGAATACGCGCGCCACGGCCGACTTGGAGCCCCAACACGGACGCCACGCCAGTGAACTTCGGCATTAATTGACCGCCGCGCCAAAAAGGAGATCCAGGATGTCCAAGACAGTGAGCGAGCTTACCGTGCAGGAAAGAGAAGGCCGCATCATGCGAATAAACTCAACACATAAGATGGAAGCCAGAGGCTTAGATCAATATTTCACGCCACCTGAAGCGACGCAGGCTCTCATATCGTTGGAGCGGCTGCCCCGACTGATATGGGAGCCCTGCTGCGGAGACGGCGCTATCGTCAAGCCTCTGCGTCGTGCAGGGCATGAAGTGTTCGCCTCCGACATCGCGCACTACGGTCTGCGCGGTACCAAGGTGAAAGACTACTTGCAATTCCAACGTCCCAGAAGATTCGGCGGCATCGTCACCAACCCGCCTTTTAATTTGGCGATGCAAATTATCGAGAAGGCGTTGCACGACGCGCCGTATGTGGCGGTTCTGCTACGACTCAACTTTCTAGAGAGCACGCGGCGCATGCCGTTCTTTCAAGCGCATCCGCCATCTCGTATCTGGGTTTCGTCACGCCGCTTGCCGATGATGTCACGGTATGGTTGGACTGGCCCTACTGCCCCAAGCAACATTTGTTTTGCTTGGTACATCTTTGATGGCGGGGGAAAGTGTGAGATAAAATGGTTCGACTGGAAGGAATGGAACGACTAAGACTACGCAGTAGAATCATGCATACGCGCGCCAAAATCGGAATGGAGCCCATAGATTGCGTGCGCGCGTTAGGCGTCGGCGTTTCTCATGTAGAGACGTCGGCGCCTCCCAATTCGACGCGCGCCACCTCGCTGATGAAGCCCACAAGTACATTGCGCGCGTTGGGCGTCGATGCCTCTCATGCGGAGACGTCGGCGCCTCCCCCTTCACAAAATACGCGCGCCAAGCTGTCCATGAAGCCCATCGCAGTATTGCGCGCGTCGAGCCCGGCCGGTGCCCGTGTGAAACCCACAATCCCCGTGCCGGGCTCACCCTTTAGCATCAGTTGACCGCTGCGCGACGGTCTCGCGTACCCAAAAAGGAGATCCTGAAGGATGTCCAAAACAGTGAGAAAGACAATTATGGGAGGGGCTCTCGCCCTCCTGACAAGCTACGGCACCACTCCCGGCTATGCTGCGTCCTACCGCGGGCCTTACTACGGGACTACTCGGCCGGCGCCTTCGCCTTACTACGGAGCCAGCCGGGCTGCGCCGTACTACGCCCCAAGTTGGCGCGTGAATCCTTATTATGGGGCGCCAGGAGGTTTCCGTGGAAGGCCCTACGGACCGAGCTTCCGCGGGGGGCACCCCAATGTGTTCTTGAATGGTGCCCTAAGCGGAATGCCAATCGGCCAGCAGTATGGACTGCTGCCGTTAAGGCCGCCTCCGGGGCTGCTAGGGCCGCCGCTGGCGGTGTTTAACGGTCTGCCCGAGCCGATGCCGCCCCCGCCACCCTCAGGCCCGCCAGGGGCCTTCGTACCGCCTCCTGGCCCGCCTCCTGGCTCGCCTCCTGGCCCGCCTCCTGGCCCGCCTCTTGGCTGGATCATAACTTCGGGTACCCAATGCGCCAACCCGCCTCAATGCAGCATGGGCGTCGTCGCCACAGACGCGGCCGGCGTCAATGTCAGGCAGACGCCGAACGGAGTGCCCATCGTGGCGATCGCCAACGGCACCCCGCTCATTCAATTTGATCGCACCAGCGACGGGAGATGGATCCTGATCGCGCCAGCCTGCACGCTTGTGCAGGTCAATGCCTACTCAGTAACAGCAAACGTACCGTTCGCGGTATGTGGAGGATAAAGCCAATGAACAAATATCTCGCGGCGGCGGCCATCTCGGCCGCTCTCGTCCTACCAGCCCACGCCGGGGTAATGTCTTCGAAAGAGCTATTCGACGCATGCTCTGTGCCGGTGCCGAAAGTACCGGCAGACCTAGGCAAAAACGCCACAGTGAAGCAGCTAATGGACAACATGTCCGCAAAAATCGACTACCTCAGACTTTCCCAGGATTCGCGGAGTTGCCGCTTCTACATCCTCGGCGTTGCCGAGGGCATCGCAGTCTTTGCAGACCTCTACAGCGTAAAAGATTGCGTTCCCGACGGTGTGATGATGAGCGACCTTGCCGAGATCTATGTGCGATACTACAAGAACCATCCCGAGGTGCGGCACCTCGACGCGAAAGAAACGGTAACCGCTTCCTTCATCGAAGCTTTCTCGTGCCGCAAGGAGACTCGTCTGTGATCGACCACGCGGCCATGCAATGCGATGGATGTGGAAAACATGTGCATAGAGGAGTGTGCGCGGCTCCGATTGAGCCGCTCTACCCGATACGCAACACAGCTGGATGGCGGCGTGAAATAGTCTTCGCTCGACATGAGTTGCTCAAGGCATGGGATAATAACGAGCCCATCGGCCCTTGGGTGCAACGACTTATCAACCTGTTGGAGATGAGGTAATGGACGCGATGAAAAAACGACGACGAGCCACAACCTCGATGGTGGCTATAAGCCGACGAAGTCACGGATGAGCAGCTAGCCTTTCCTGATTGTAGCGGCAAGGTGCTCGCATATCTTGGCGCACAGCTCACGCTCGAAGCAGATCCCAAGCGTGTAGGCGGCGCCAAGTTGCTCGCATATCTTGGCGCACCGCTCGCGCTCGTCCTTGGCCCCAAGCGTATAGGCGTCAAGCTTCCTATTGAGATTTTCGACCTGCCGCTCAATCAGCCCGTTGATAATTTCATCGGCCATCGTCCCACCTCTTTCCTGATTTGCTCTAATATTCAAGCTCTTGACACGCTACGCGGACAACTGCAAGGGTGAATCGTGCACATTTGACGTTATCCTGCCACAGGTGTACATTGATCGAGCTGTTCATTTTATCGTTACCGTTTCTGATCTGCATCGCTGCTGCCATTTCTTGCTACTTCGACAAGTACGAAACGGACATAGACGAATGAAATCTGCTAGCAGCACTATCCCGTTCATTATGTTGCGGAACGAGCGGGCTGCGGCGCTATTGGCACGCTACCACGCGGGGGGAAAATCCAGAAAAGACACCAAGATCGAGTTGACGACGAAGTTCAGCATGGGCGATGTCGACGCCGAGATGGTCCTGCAAGAAATTGACAGGGTGAAGGCGCGCGGAGCTTAGGCAGCGGCGAGAGAGGAGCGAATCCAATGTTAGCGAAAACGCCTATCGGAAATCGGTTCTACAATTGGGTTGCAAACCAAGACCCCGAGCGCAGAGATCCCTGAATGCGTCGGATGAGAACGGGACGCCAGCAATATTTTGAGAGGAGATGTACTTGCAGTCTTTCCGAACGAAAATCAATGATCGACGTTGCTTGTTTCTTTTGTTGGCCAACCAAATCGAAAGCCAACTGCGCGATGCATCTGATCGGAGATTTCGAGACTCGCAAGTAACACAATCAAGCTTGGCCGAAAAGCTAGGCATTAATCGATCTGCGGTGCATCGTCGTCTCACTGGTCGCACTAATATGACCATTGAGACTATCGCTGATATGGTCTTGGCTCTTGGCTGCAGTATCAAAGTAGATATTCACGACGCTAGGCTTGTGCGTAAGCCGCCTCCAGTCCAGCGCGGCAGCAAATCGGATGAGAAACGGGGGCGCCAATGACTTGGTCGTTGCTTATTGTAATCCTTGTTGCGCTGCCGGCCGGCGAGACTGCAGAATTCCGTGCGGAGATGAACAAGAAATTTCCCACAGAAGCTGCATGCAAGGCCGAGATTCCAACTGCCGCCTTGAAGTTCAAGGAGGACTTCGACAGTGGCGACGTTCCGTTCCTCGCCCACATTCTGAAGGCTGCCGGAAAAAATACATTCGAGGCCGAGATTGTTTGCGTTACTGAGGGAATGGGCACATAATAAGGAAGCTAACCTAGAACCAAAAAGGAGGTGCCCATGCGACGGGATTAGTTTGAAAGCCGTCTATCGCAAACAACAACCTCTTTCAGGAATATCCGAGCTATCAGTCAAGGGAGCGTCGCTTCGAACCCGGCGCTCCCCGTTTACGGAAGGGTGATCTCGTGCTTTCGATATTGTGTGGTTTAGCTGAGGAAGCGCGTACCGTTATCAACCGCACCGCTGACGCGCAGGTGTTGTGCGGAAGCAAGGCTGCCGCCAACCTCGATATCGTAGTGGCGCGCGGCTGCAGTGCGATCCTATCGTGCGGGATTGCTGGTGCCCTGCACCCCAACCTAGTGGTGGGGGACGTGGTCATTGCTAACAGTCTGATCGAGCCTAATGGCAACAAATTTGTCGTAGACACTGGATGGTGCCGCGAGTTGTTCAATACACTCCGTGGCGTTCCCCGCATCTCGATTGGTGCGTTCTTTTCCGACGGCAGTGTCATACAGACCGCCGAGGATCGCATCCACCTGTTCGAGAAATTCGATGTGTTCGCGGTCGACCAAGAAAGCATAGCCGCTGCGAGATTCGCAAAGGCCAACAACATTCCGTTCGCCATCGTGCGCACAATATCCGATACCGGGCTTGACGCCATCCCGACTTGGGCGCTGCAAGCGACCGATGAATATGGCGTGTCATCGTTGCCGATGACATTGCAGACACTGTCACAACACCTCGACCAGACGTTTGACTTGATCAATCTTGCGTCAAATTTTGGTAAATCCGTCGATGCCCTGCGCACCGTTTGCAGGCTACTCGGTCCCACGTTCGGCCGTGTCGCGCTGGAGCTACCGAAAGGGTCGAGTGTCAGGTAAAGCGATTCCGCCTTGCGCGCCCGCTCAACCACTGCTACATCAGTGAGGTGGTAACCACAACAGAGGAGACTGGAAATGCCGAAGATCAAGATCACGTTCAATCCGAAGTCCGTAAGCGACGAGAAGTCTCGGATTGTCCATCAAGGCGGCGAGAGTCCTTGTCTAGGCCCCACTCGTCAGCCTAAGTAAACGTAAGGATCGACTTCGTGCGACGCGCCGTTCCTAAAAAGAGGGACGGCGCGTCGTCTCTTCCCAAAGAAGAGTGCCATGAGCTTCAGCCTCAAATGTCCCGTCACCGGTAAAATCTGTTGGTCATGGGTGTGTTGGCATGGTTGTATCTTGAGGCACGCAATAATGTGGAAACAAGATGGCACAGTACCGCATTGCTAAGGCGCTCGACACGCTACGCACGCAGGTGCAGACAGCGTTTCCCAAGGCACCAAAACGTGAGTTCGGCTGGATCGGAGATGCGAGTCACCGGGCTCACAAGAGCGATCACAATCCGAACAAGAACGGCGTTGTGCTGGCGCTCGACATCCCGCACCGGCCGCGGATTGGATTAGACACCTACGCCCTTGCCGATTATATGATCGCGCACCCTGATGAGAGGGCGCGGTATATTATTTCCAACAGCCGCATTGCGGGCACCGCCGACTTCGTAAAGCAGAATCCCAAATATCGTTGTCCCGGCCCTTGGCAATGGGGCAGGTACAGGGGGAAGAACAAGCACGGCCAGCATATGCACGTTTCGGCATCGCATGACGAAGACCTGTACGACGGCACAAACAAGTGGGACTTAGGTTTTTGAAAATGGCAGATATCCAAACACAACTCGGAGAAGTGCCGCCGCGTAAATCTATCATATTAACACGTGATGAGGCCGAAACGATTTTAATCGAGCGTGCTAACATGCGTACCATCGCCCGCGCCGTTGAGACCATCCACAAGATGATTCAAGGCATGCGGGCGAAATTATAAGGAGGAAGCGATGAGACGAGCAGCAATAGTTGTGGCGGCACTACTCCTTGTCATGACGGCGCCAGCGATGGCGCAGCGCGGCTTTCGTGGCGGAGGGGGCTTTCACGGCGGAGGAGGTTTTCACGGCGGGGGAGGGGGCTTTCACCGCGGCGGCGGCTGGGGCCATGGTGGTGGGTTTCGTGGCGGCAGTGGCGGTTTTGTAGGTGGCCTTCTTGGCGGTGCAATTGCTGGCGCAGTCATCAACTCACAGCGGCCAGTCTATGCGCCGCAACAATATTATCAGGGCGACGTCGATCCGGTAGCGTATTGCATGCAACGGTTCAGGAGTTTTAACCCTCAAACCGGATTGTATTTTGGCTACGACGGGAGATTCCACCCGTGCCCCTGAATGGAGCTGCAGAAATGGTCGATCCCCAACAATCCGACCTTGGCCGGCCTGTCGTGTATACGGGCAACCGTTACCCTGGCGGCCTGCCTGAGATGGGAGTGGTCACTTCGTTTAATCAGTCCTCGGTCTTCGTGCGTTATGGAAACGATGTTTACTCGAAGGCCACATCCCGCGAAGATCTGGAGTGGTGGGGATGAGAATTGGGTGGGTAATAGTTTGGTTAATAGTTCTGCTGATGCTACCAATTCTTGCGTTGCTCAAGGAGCGGCCGGAATGTCCGCCGCACTGGAAATGCAACGGGTCACCGCAAACCAACGATCCGAATTGTAAATGTTGGGATGCGCGATGACGTACAGGGTCAGGCTGGTGTTGTGGCAAGCCATCGTGTTGGTGGGCTTGGCTGTGATCGTAGTTGGAGCGTCGATTGGGAACGGCGTGATGGTGATCGGTGGAGTAGCGGGAGTCGCCATCGGATTGGTGGTTACGCAATGAAAGGGAAACCGGATGGAATACGCATTGCTCGTGTTGATCTTTGTGCTGCTACTTGGCTACGTTAATGTTTGAATGAGCAACAGGAGGCAACAATGGACTGGTATGGAGTTGCACTAAGCGCTTTTGGTGGAGCTTTCCTTGCGGCCATTTGGGGCTATGGTCTCTGGTCTCTGTTCTTCCGTCGTGAGCCAAATGAAGACACATCTGCTTGAGATCATCGAAAGGGCTGCGGCCGGCGCTTACGGTGAGGACTCCTACATGATCGGAAAGCTAGCCGGGCTATTTGGTGCCGCCAAATTCGAAAAAAGTTGGGGACCGTTTATTTGCGGCGCTAATGGCGAGCCGGGGACCGATGGCTTGCATGAATCGTACCTGATCTGTCCGTGCTATGGGGCTGATGTCGGGAGCACAGCCACGTATCGGAGGGTTGAGCTATGAAGCCCGCCACTCACGGAGATGGAAAATGAAAATTAGGGCACAACTTAACTCGCAGGAAATATATGAGGCTATTGCTGTATACATCGGGAATAAGACCGGGATCAGCATTAATCCGAAAGACATCTCTGTCCAGGTGAAATCAAAGCAAAACTTCAAGTCTGAATGGGAAACAGCAGATATCAGGTGTGACTTTGAGGTTGCACAGTGAAGCCTGCCAACGATGACAAGCCACGACTACGAGTCGACCTGCCCTCTTAAATGGAGAGAAGCCATGGGAAACATTGGTGAGCCGGTGAGAAGAGTTGTGCGCACCGAACCGGAGGTGCCCGTGTTCACGCCAGAGCCAAGGCCAGAGACCGAACCGCAGCGCGCGCCAGAAAAGCAGCCTGAAAAGGTGCCGTGATGCTTGACTGGACGAAAGTCAAGGCCGGTGATCCCATCGAGCCGCATGTGGTCGGCTATCGCGTATGGCGTTATCGGCTCGGTCCGCCGCTGTGTCTGCTCTCGTGGTGCTTAGGCTCTAGTGAGCTATGGCCGACTGACGCCCCCTTCCAATCGGACAAAGAACCGAACCTAGCGAGCCCAGATGGCTCGAAAATGTCGCATGGTATTCACGCCTATCTGACGCGTAAGGAGCTTCAACGTCAGTTTGGTGACTTAGCAAGCTTGCTTTGTTATCGAGGCATCTACAGTGAGCCTGACAATCCCGCACGATGGGATGGCGTAGTCGCAGGCACGGTGACGCTGTGGGGTATCTCTGTCGAGGGACCGCGTGGCTATCGTGCGCAGTTTGCACGCATAGCAAGTTTCGACGAAGCTCACGGCACGCGCGCCGATGAAGCGCTCGAACGACTTCGAGGGTTATATCTGCATGAGTATGGATGATATTGCGGAGAGTTCTTGATGGCCACCGAGGAATATCTATCGCAAGCCACGCGCAACGTCGCCGCCGGCTTGGAGCTAAATTGGGGTGCGAACTGGGACGCGAAGATGCGCGCCGAGGTTATCGGTCATCTTGTCAAGGTTTCCAAATTCTTGAACGAGTTGCACGCCAATGATGGCGGGCGGACAAAGGACGGGAGCGGGTGATGGCCATGTACGTGAACTACACCGTGTCACTCGGTGAAGGCTCAGACGAGTTTCAAGTCGGCCCATATTCCATCGAGGAAGCGGACATCCATAAACGGGATATCGCCGGATATTGGGGCGTGACCAACGTCTATCTAACCCCTCACCGAGACGAGAGCCGTAAGCGGGTCGGGGGCGGCGATGATGGACCGGCGGTGACCCCCAATTGTGGCGGGCGGATAAAGGACGGGAGCGGGTGAGCGACCTTATTAGGCGACTGCGCGCTGGCCCGTGGGGGTTGGAAGATCCGGGGATAAACGGGATCATGTGGGAGGCCGCGGACGAGATCGCGCGACTACGGGCCGAGCGGACAGAATTCGACTGCCGATTTACTCTCGGCAAGGTGGCTGACCTAAGCGGGATTCATTGTCCGGTAGAGTCGCCCTGTATGCGTTGCCAGAACGAGCGGCTGGAGGCCGAGATTGAGCGGCTACAGGTCCATTCGTTAGCCCGAGCCCATGACATCATAACACTGGGTCAAATGGTAGGAAAGCTAGAGGCTGAGATCGAGTGGCTGACGGTCGAGCGCAAGCAGTTGGACGCGGGTGTGGGTCGCCTACGTGAGGCGTTCAGGGTAAACATACTCCGCATTAGTCCCACCTTTTCGCACGCCGTGATCGATGTTGTGCTGGACAAGGCATGGTACGGTAGTGACGGGGTGCGGCACATTGAGGGATGCGCTGCCATTGATTGCGAGCCGCCCCATGACTGCGATTGCGGTGCTGAAGAAAGGTCTGAGACAATGAGAAAGGCGGCGATAAAAGACATGGTAGCCCTGGCTCAGAAACATAAAATGCCGTGACCGAAATGAGCGCCTACGAGAAGCTATCAAATCTTGAGCGCGAGAGAGTAGACAGCGAGGCGATAAAGGCCGTGAGGGAGTCTTTCCAAGCAATGCACGAGGCCACAGGATGGTGCGGAGACCTGGAGCGTGTGAACTGGGACGCCGCGCTACCGGTTATCAAGGAGGCCATGGCGGTTCTTGTTCTCAGTTATCGACTGATCGAAGTCCGAGGTGCTAGCCCTGGCCAAGAAGATGGACCTTGTGTCCGTCTTTCACTCCGTCGCTGACTGCTCGCTGTGGTATCGGCGCGAAGAGGCCGAGAACTGCAAGAGCTATATGGACTGCACGGCCTACGCGCGTCGTTGGGATTTGAGTGGGACGTGCGAGAGCGAGATCAACCAAAAGAACGTCGACGTCTGGGATGCGCGATAGAGAGAGCGACGGGCCATGAAAACACAAGCTAAACAAAAATGATAAACTTCAATCCGTGAAAAACCATTACCCGGCGTGAAAAACGATTCCTGAACAAAATAGGTGGAGCCCAATGAACATGACCCCCACCCGCCGTGGTCTCCTGGTTGGCCTTGGGGCTGCCGTCATCGCCGCACCGGCTATCGTGAGGTCATCTAGCCTCATGACCACGCCGCGTGCGCCGGTGGCGTGGAAGCCGGTTGGCGCGCCGGCGGTGCGGTTTCCTACCGCGGGGATCGCGGGCGACCTGATGGTGATCCAGACATCTCCCGGCCTGTGGCATACGGCCGTGTTCGACGGGGTCAAATGGCAGAACCTATGTGTCCATACAGGAGTGAGCCGCATGGCGGCTCTTCCAATACTCGACCCCGTTCCGCAGCCGCTCGATTTCATCGGCGGCCGTAATTTTCTCGATGGTCCGGAGATGGTGAACTGGCGCACAAACGGTTGACGCGCTTCTCTATCGACGCTTTTCCCAAAACACCTGCAGCATAAAGACCGGAAGCGCGATCGGCCATATCAGGGCTATGCCCGTGGCTATGACCGCAATCGCTGTCGCTGCGTCCGAGTGCACCCGTTTCTGGACCTCTAGCGCGGCGCCTTCCGCTAGGACAGTGACCGGCCCCAGGCCGAGTAGATAGGCCACAATCAGCCAGTTCATCTGTCCGCCTGCTTTTTGTCCCACTCATTGGCGCCGATGAAGCGCCCCGACTTGTTGTCCCAGCACGAACTACGGTTGCATTTCTCGGGGCCGTGGTCGCTATCGGCGCGATACGTCACCGGGCTGCTGCAGTTATAGAGCACGAGCAGCACAAGAATGATGAAGACCCACCAGCCCATTAGAGTAGAGTTTCCGATAAGGCTTCTTCAGCGAGCGTCCGTAGGCGATTGTCAAACTGCATCATGAGGTGGTCGGTGCTTGTCGGGATGACTTCAACTTGAGGGCCAACAAGCTGCCCGCCACCTGCAAACCAGCTCGACGGCCAATACCCAACACCCTTGAAGCAGATCGCGCGCCTGACGTGCTTACCGAGCGCGTAGTCAGACAGCGATGCCCCTTGCCGCGTCGGGTCAAAGGCGACGATCAGATCAATGGGGTGAGATGTAGCGGCAGCGATCCAGGCAGCGGCATTGCTGCCGAGCGAAAAGCCTACGATCGCCGTCTTCTCTAACCGCGGCTGCGCCTCTATTGCGGTGACAATCTCGGCGACGGCTTGCGGTGTAGGCCATGTCGTCACCGGATAACGTTCGCGCAAATGGTCGCCCCACGATGCGAAGCCGAAGCTGAGCATGTAGCCGAACTGTCCGAGTATTAAATGAATCACCGGCGCTGCACTCCATTTAAGGTCATCAGGGCATCGCCAAAAATCTCGCCTTAGCAGGCAAGGTGCGGAGCTTAGTTGTCCCCAATGGGTCCACCCACGGCCAAGCGTTCGAGCCAAAGAAGGCAGGTTTACTAGTAAGATACAATGAATCTGGGAGTGATTGAATGGTCACATTCTCCCAACGAACAGTATTAGTCACAAAGTCATAATTTCCTCCCCAGAGGAGGGTGCTTACCGCCTTAGGATCGGCAGCCTGTTCCCAGTGCTGGGGGTCATAGCCCAATTTCCAAATGTAATTCCCGCTCCACTGATTCGTTCCAGGCGTTACATACGTCCAACCTGTCGCCCCCTGCTTCCCCATGACGTTTCCAATAGCTGTATGCCACCAGGACCCGAACATCAGCCCAAACGCACGGGCGTTCCCTTCTTGTGGGAAACCAGTACGATCCCCCGTCAAGTTGTTGCGGAACACGGTCATGTAGATGGCATTACCGTGGGTATTATCTGAATCGTAATTAAAAGCCTCGTTCCCCTCGAACAGCCAATGATGTGAGCCAACCATATGGCTCCCGTTGATACCGACTTCTTGCCACGTCGTGTCGTAATTGATGAAACCATTATCAACGTAATTATATGCAACAACCGTACCCGCACCGGATGATCTGCCGACCATCATCTTGTTGGCGTACCTAATGATATTATTCTCAATGAGGGCTTCAGCCGAACCAGAAGACAGACTCAAGGCGTACCCGCCGCCACCTGGCGCAGACCAGGCACCGTCATGAATGTACGAATCACGCACTTCAATGCGGAACGAATCGTTAATAGCAACGCCTTCGCCCAGCCATACAGTGTTGTCGACATTCTTAACCCACGAGTAAGCAGCCTGCTCAAAGCGAACTTGTCCGTCACTACCGCCAGTTAATCTTAAGTCTTCTACGCCGGCGAGTTTCACGTGAGCTTCGACATACGGAGTGAGCTGCGCTGTCTTGGCAACTGTGTAAGTGATCGCAATCGGTGAAGTAAACGTGACGGTATTACCACTGATCGAAGCAATCTCTTTGACTTCGCACAACGGGCGGTTCGCTCGGCTGAACCAAGTCAGTGAATCCGGGAACGGGTCATCACCGGGGTCACTCGGACTATGTCGCATGAACACAACCCGGTCTGAAGCAAATATCTTGGCCGTCGTGGGCGAACCATTTCGGTTGGGCAGGCCAATGAAAGTAGCTCCTGTGTAATCATCTTCATCAAGCAAAACACACTGACCGGCCGCAAGACCTGTAGTGTTCGCGACTGTAATCGTTTTGGTGCCAGCAACGGCATTGGCAGTAAGGTTCTTCGACTGGGTACTAATTGACGGCCATCTGTTGGGTCCGACGATGATAATCGGCTGTGCGTCGACGGGTTGATAGCTGCCGGGAACGGCACCATTGGTCTTCTGCAGGATCGTTGTCGGCCTTCCGTTGGCGTCAACGGTTCCGCGCAGTGTGATACCCTTCTTGATCAAAAGGTAGTTGTTGACCGTGAACGTTCCAGCAGCCAACTTGACGACCTGTCCGACCGGACAAGCATCGATTGCGGCCTGAATGTTTCCGCCAGGATTGACTGTAATGAAGATTGTCGTTCGACTAGGGATGCCGCCCATAGAGTTAAGGCCCGGAGCCCACGCAAATTTCCTATCAGCAGGAATGTTGAGCCCGGAAGGCGCTGACGCAACTGTGATTGTAACCGGCTGAGTAGCCGCCAAGCCCCCAGAATCGGTTACAGTGACCGTCCCGACAAAATCAGTCATTACGGTGTCACCGTGAACACATTCGGCTGCCCAGTAGCCTGAACCACAAGACCTGGGATGCTGACAGCATAGGTCAGAGCGCCGCCCTGTGGGTCGTGCGCAGTGATCGTAATAGTTCGCTGCACCCCCGGATTTGCTGACTGCGGGTTAACAACAACACTGTCGATGATCGGGGCATCATTAACAGTGATCGAAAAGTTAACCGTCGCACTTTGACCAGACTGATTAGTCGCAGTCCCAGTTCCTTGCCATACAGTCATCTTAAAATTCCTTCGAGATGTCTATCAGAACAATTTGATAACCGAGCGCTCTTGCCCATTTGTCGAGACGGTGGATCAAAGGGCACTTGACGTCTTCATAAGTGTGCAGGGAGGCTCGGTGCACGCCAGATATTCTGTGGACTTCGCTCATCGACAACCCGCGTTGCATCCGACGATGGCGCAGTGCCTCCGTGATAGGATGCACGACATGATGCTGCTCGCTCATAGCTCGACTTCCCTAATATAAAGATCCAGGGCTGAAGCAGTACACCTCAATCTTAAAGCCTTTGCGCTCATTCTGATCACTCGATGAGAACGACCCGTCAGGCGATACCCAGCGGTACCAAGCCACAGCCCGCCCATTTGGATTCGGGCTAGTCAGCACCGCCGCCTTAGGCACAATTATCCACTCACCGCGTGTCTTATCCGAATTGATCCAATAGCGCGGCTCGCCTGAGTCGTATCTGATTTCTTCGTCGACTTGATCAAAATCGGCTGCTGAGCAGCATAAATTTCCGTTGCGCCTCTGCTCCTTGAACCAGTTCTGCGCATCCGTAGAGTAGTGCGAAAGATCGTGCGCCTTCGGTTGATGTACGGACATGAACAGCAAGAAGATAGCCGCACTGAGCACGCCTATCGTCAACAGATGTAACATAACCCTGTAGTCAATTTTCATGGGCAATCACTCCCGTGATCAGAGTGCGTTCAAATAGGGTCATCGTGCTGGTCTGTCTTGTATGACCATCAACGCGGCGGTGCGTTGAGCCGTTGCTGCAACGAGTCGATCATGCGTGTGTTCTGCTCAACCAGCTTGCCAAGCAGAAGATCATTCTGATCGCCACGACGTTCTATCTGCGCCTGCGGTGCTGATGAAGCACTTTTGCTATTGAAGAATGTGATGACAGATACCGCCGCAATGACCATCGCACCGATCAGACCGACTGCACTGATAAAAAAAGCGCGCTGGTTCTGCGAAGCAGAACTAGCACCCGTACTTTCTGCGCGCGACTCGCTTAGTCCTTTCACGGTGTGTATCAACTCGGATATGCCGCTGGCAACTTGTGGATCCGATACACTCACGCGCCCTTCGCCCTTGTCGAGGCGTGACTTGATGTCATTGATCTGTAGCTCAGTGTTGCGCCGCACCTCTTGCAGAAGCTCGCGGCCCTGGTCCAACAACTTGGTGAAGTTGTCCTCCATCTTTCTGGTGGCAGTGTTGTTGCTGTCCTGCTGCGCAGCCGCCGACTCTTTCTGCGCGCTCAAGCCGACCGACACCGCCTTGTCCTTCTCAGCGAACTTGTCGTCAATGCTCTTGAACTGCTGCGTCGTAACATTTGCTAGACTGGTGATCTTTTCGTTCACCACCTCGATTGCACCGTTGAATTTTGCCTCATGGAGTTCTTGTAGCCGGTTGACAGCCTCGCCGACTTGCGCCGGTATCTTGTCGGTAGAACCTTGCAACAGAGTGATTGCCTTATCCATAGCATCGAGGCGCGCGACAATGACGCTCCTTCCACCAGACCCGATGGTCTCCACGATCTCACGTGAAGATGCGATCTCGCGCTGCAATTGTTGCGTGGTGAGAATTGTAGGGTCCGGCACCGGTACATTTCCGGATGGCCTGCCAGTACTCCCATTGTCTACCTTGGTCACCATAACACGCACACTCCTTTAAACAAGTCCCGACTATGTCTCGCTAGGCCCAAGCTTCAATCCGGGTACCGGCGCCCAAAAGATATCTTGGTTAATCCATCTCGCATCGAGCAAGAACAGCATCAAAAGGTCTGATGGACTCACACGATTCTTAGGCCATAGCAGTGGCCCGCCGAACAAACCACCTGCTTCCATCGCAAAAGCTACCAGCTCGGCACAGAACCAATTGTCGTCCATGCGCCAGTTGCGAGCGCCAGGAAAATTGTCGGAAAGCATTTCTCGCAATCCGACATTGTCAAATTCCTTGCCGAGCTGCGTCTTGGCAATTGCCCGTATGTCGTCGGCACGTTCTGTTTTCAGGACCATCTGACGACGATAACCAAAAGACTGGTAGTCGAATGGGCGTATAGCAACGCCGCGCGGATTGCCCTCGATCACCGGAGCTTTAGGGCTGTCGCTAGCCCCCAGCAAGTGACCATCAGGCAAGACGATATCTAAGTGACTAAAGGGACTGTGACACATGCGCCTGATCAGCGGCGTGGCCCAGTTTTTGTCTCCGAATATGCACAGAGGTTTCGGTTTTCGAGCGCGTAAAGGTACCCAACGCCGCCAATCAGGTGCGGCTGTGCTGAACTGCACGATCAATTCACTTTTATTCAACTAACGCCCGCCATTCTCCAAACAATACGCCCAAGCTGGCGTGCCTGGTTGATAGTAGTTGGCGCAGCGCTGCTCGACGCGATTATTGTTGTGCGTGGCGACGCCAACGCCAATAGCGCCGCCAATGAGCAGAGGAGCGCAGCCAGAGACCAAGAGTAGAGCAGCACCAATCATCAGGACTTTCATGATGGCAACATCTCCGATACTTGCGATTGTGTGACCACCTTGGGGTCGTCTTTGAACGTTACGTTAGCGATCTCCGGCGTGGTGACGACCGCATGGACCTCTTTCAACGCTGTAGTCTTAGCGATAAGTGAAGTCGCTTTGTTTGCGACGGCTGACCACAACGACATGCCGCCTGCTGCCAGTAGAACGATGAGCGCTTCCGTCACTGGTCCGCTTAGCGCCTCTGACACGAGGTTCTTGGCAACGAGCCAAGCGACAACGGTGGGTATGATGATGCGTGCAACACCAGCGATCTGCTCGTAGCTAGGAGCGAATGACAGGGGTAGGTTGAACTTGATCTTCGGCGTATCGGTGGCGTTCAAGCAGGTTTCTCCGCTTTCGCTTCATTGCGCTCGCGCACGACCTCGGCGGCATCGAGTGCAGCGTCGATGGTATCGAGGATGGCCTTACGCGCCTCGTATGTTTCCAACCCCTGCAGCAACTGGTTTTGAAAGAATCCAGGTGCTTTAGCGATGATGTACTGCTTGAGCCGAGGGAACACGGCATCGAAAGCGGCGTTCATCTCATCGGCAGTCGCTTCTCTAAATTTCATAGGTAGCCTCCTCAGTTCGGGGGGATTTAATTACTTGCCAACGTACTGGCCCGAAACGGTCACGCCATTGACGACGATCTTGGTGGGCTGACCAGGGGCGACCGCCTTCCTGTCCGCCTTATCTTGCGCCATCTGCTTGTCGAGCGCACCGCAGACCAAGTTCTTGACTGTATCTGCGACGGCAACAGCAACGGTAGCCGCTGCCCCAGCACTTGGGTTAAAGCCGGTGACGATCGTCAGGATCACATTGATGATGTCTTTAGAGTCGGCTAGAAACGCACACTTGTCTTTGATGTAGGTGATGATGTCCTGGACAGTAACCTCACCGCCGCCTCCTCCAGGCAGCATGTTACAGCCCGCAAGCACTCCTGCCACGGAAGCCGTCATTAGAAACTGTCTGCGTTGCATGGTAACCTCCTATTAAACGACGGTGCCTAGCGCCGCCAACCGTTTGAGCATTTCCGCTTTATTGAATCCTCTTGGATTCATGCCGCGCTCATCCAAATAAGAGAGGCTGACGAAAGCGACCGCCTCATCGGCGTATTCTTGAACCCAGTCCATGGTAGCCGATGCGATGCCATCCCAAGTCGCAATTATGGCATGGCCGTTGCTGTTGCGCCCAATCAGGGACACCGCGTGGCCACCGATAATAGCCGAACTGCGCACAACTGTCCACGGCCGCCCTTGTTCCCACTGTTCGTCGGCTGATCGCGGCAGCTTGACGCCGAGCGCAATGCCACCAAAATCGAACGCTGCCTGCATCAGATCGTCAACATTGCGAATGTTCATATCGACATAGGCATCAATACGGTGCCGAAAACCGCTGGCGTCCGCGATGCCGACCTTGCGCCAATATGCGGCGCCATCGGCCATGGACGTGCCCCGATCGGTGGCATCGTCACCTGGGACATACCCAGTTGCGGCCGAGTAGTCACCGAGAACTGACGCCTCTGAAAACTTCGAGGTGGTGTCGCTGAAGCCGCGTTGCATGTTGTTGAGCAGATGAGCCTGAGTACTCCAAACGCAGCAGCCGGCTTCCGAATTGCCTAGCATCTCAATCAACGTCGTATTCCAAATATGGCCAAACACCACAGGTGGCTTCATCAGTTTTTTGCGGTCAAAGATTTCACTATAGCGCCACGAGATGGCGCCGGGAACGTGCGGTCGTTTTCCCAGAAATTTCTTCATACGACAACGTCCACAATGATATCCTGCACTTTCTTGAGCATGTCATCAACTTCGCGTTTGATCTGAACTTCGAACCTATTCACGGGTCCCCAATGATTGCGCAGTGAGCGCAAGCCAAGTGCCGCCGCTTGTGCAGCGAAATCCGGTTTAGACTTGCACAGGCGCTGAAATTCCAATCCTTGCCCCAAGCCCCAACTCCGCAATCCGCTTGCGGAAGCGTTAACGCCCTCACGATAGATCATGAGCAGGCCTTCGCCGTCATATTCGTCCATCAATTTGCGGAGCAGAGGCACACCTACATGCGCGTCCCATGACATCTGCCACGCGCCCGCCTCTGCGCTGCTCGCCGATGTATTACTCGCCGACATGTCGCGGCCTTCGCAATATTTGCCCGAGCTTTCTCGCATGCCGAGACCGAGCAGCAGCACAAACAAGTGCCGCAAAGTGTCCTCCCCGTCAACGTTGTTCCTCATGCTAGCAACAGAGAACTGGCCTTGATACCACACCAGAGCATCCAGTTTGTTCTTTTCGGCCGCCTTTGCCATGGCGACATAGGGAGCGTTACCCAAACGCATCTTCATCAGCGCATTGGCAAAAGAGACAGCGACACCCTTGACGTAGCCGAGCGGCGCTACACCACGTCCCGGCCAGTTCAAACGCATAACAGGGTGAGAGCCTGCGATGCGGACAATGTGCGTAACGAGAGGATTCTCCAGCGGCTTGTCGGGCACCGACGGCGCCTTGTGCAGCAAAACCTGCCAAGTTTCCGGACCAACTATGCCGTCAGGTCGCATGTGCTGTTCGCGCTGAAATTCCGTTACAGCCTCTTCGGTTTCGCCGCCGAAATAACCGTCGACAGTGATCTTGAGAAGCTGCTGCAGATGGCGCACCTGCTCGCCTTCTGCACCGCGCCGAAGTGTTTCGTTCTCGTTCATTTCATATCACCAGGGCATTAATGCTTGGCGTCAGCTCGAAGGCGCCGGTTGCGATTGGAGCGATGTTGCCGAAGCGGTCAGTGACGACAAGCTCATGATAATAAGTGTGAGGAAGACGGCTTGGCGGTACGTCGACCGTATCATCCGGCACCAGCGACACGATCACATAGTAACGCGTCTCGCCATACCAATCTTCCGGAACGATGGTGACCCCGCCCTCGCCGGTGACCGGCGGGCTGACCTTCCTGATCAGCGTCGCGGCGGCCTCCGGCGATCGAGCAACGCTCCATGAGGCGGAAGCTCCATCCAAGTCAGTCCAGTCATTGGTAACCTCATCTCGCACCGGACCGAAACGGATGTCCCGATCGGTGCCGATCATATGCTTGACGTCCTGCTTTTCTGCCCACGGCATTTTATTTATCTGCCCTTACGTTCGATATCGGCCGCGAAGCGACGAGTGAAGCTTCCACACGCCGCGCGCTCAAACTTGAAGAACTCGGCCGCAATGCGGCGAGTGGAGCACCCGAACGCCGCGCACTCAAGATGGTAGTACGCTCGTGATCGAGCGGCAACGCCGTGATCGGCGCCGATGATAGCACCAGCGGAATGCCGGCGGCAGCCCTGAGCCTTGCCTCGCCTTGTAGTATTGCACGGGTCTGGAACAGCGCGGTAATCGAAACGTCAAGCGGAGCGCCGGCCGCCAGCATTGCCGCAGCCTGCCTGAAGGCGACCGTCTGCGCCGAGATCCCTGCTCCCCCCGCCAAGATGGCGCGCTCGGCGCCGATCAGAGTGACATGAGCGCCGAGCGCCGCAGAGGCAATGAACCTCTGTTCAACCTCTCCCGGCTTGAATGCGTTGGCCGTAAAAGTGCCGCCGGCAGCAAACAAAGCGGAGGTTTGAACAATCCATAAGGCGCCAGCGCCGAGACTAGAGGCGGCCGAGAATAGGGCGGCCCCGCTAGTCCTGAGCTGCGCGGCGGCCATGAGGCTTGCGCCGTTGGCGAGCAAAGCCCCTACAGGGAGGGAAATGCCGGCATTGACGGCCAGGAGGCCGCTGATGGCGAATTCGGCGCGCGCCGCTACATGAACCTGCCCGAAGGCGGAAAGCTCGCCAGAAGCCACGGCTGTGGCACGGCCTGCCATTCTGAGCAGAGCTGCCGAAGAGACGGTACCGGCACCGGCCAGATAAGACGAGCCGAGGTGCATACCAGCGGTTGCAGCTTCGACCGAGACGCCACCAGAGGCGGCAAGGAGGGCGCCAGCGGGGCGAAGCGCGCCCGCATAGGCGGTCACGGCACCGGCACCGGCTAATGCCGCAGTCGGCTGAGCTTGAACTGTGACCGACGCTGCCAAAACGCCCGCAGGCGCCATGACATTCGATAGCGACGCCCTCAAAGCAATCGAGGACGCCAGCGCGCCGACCGCTGCGAGGCGCGACGAGCCGAGGTGCATGCCAACGGTAGCAGCCTCGACGGTTAAGGCTGTCGTTGCAGCAAGAGTGGCAGACGCGGGGCGCCGTACGCTTTCGAGGACGATAAGGCTGCCCGAAGGCGCCAGGAGTGTCGCCGGCTGTGCCCGTAACAG
>Ga0210380_10000174_pt1 | contig 35946 bp, 29 predicted proteins | sample PLM4_5_coexredo_FD_155476 | JGI IMG/M metagenome (GOLD analysis project Ga0210380, IMG submission 155476) | Groundwater sediment microbial communities from an aquifer in East River, Colorado, USA - PLM4_5_coex redo | ecosystem: Environmental > Terrestrial > Soil > Riparian zone | place: USA... | reverse complement strand
CACGGGCACGTCGGAGTTCCCGCGCTCCATGAACAGGCCCCAGGCGTTGCCAGCCGCCCGCTCCACGGCCACCACGCCTGCCACGCGCCTGATGCGGTGGCTCTCCTGGAACAACGTGAACCGTTTCTTCTGGCCGGTGACAATCTCGCCGCCCTTGTTCACCCGGAAGCTCATGCCACCCTTGCGCGTCACGGCGTCGATGGCGTCCGCGCCCTTGTAGTTGGCCTCGGCGAACTCGGTATCGTCGTCGGTGCCCCACACCTGGATGCTGCGCGTCTGCCAGCCCATGGGTTCCTCGACCTCTTCCAAGAAGGTCTTGTAGCCCACCGCCGCGATACGCCACTTGCCGTCAGGCCCCTGCGTGGGGTGCTTCATGAAGCCCTCCCACACGACCTTGCCCTTGGACCCCCCGTTGGCCACCTCGATGCGCACCTTGGCCATGGCCCGGTACACGTTGGCCCACGTCTCGCGCTCGTACTGGGAGATGTTGAAGGTGCAGCTGTCGTAGCCGCCCGGTGACACGTCACCGAAGTCCAGCCCGTCGAAGGCAGCATCCCAACCCAGGATGCGCATGGGACCGTCGCCCTCACGCAGGTAGCACTTGACGAACAGGCTGGGCAGCACGCCCTTCTTGAGCGGTTCCTGCAGCGGCGGTGGCTCAGGGGGCGGTGGCGGCGCGTCGTGGTCGCTCTCGATGACCGCGATGGCACCCGCGAACCCGCGCGGGCCGTTCAGGGCGGCATCGACGCGGTAGCTGCGCCAGTCCTTGGCACCGTCCACGTCCACGCGCTTGTAGTAGAGGGCGTGCGTGACGCGCCTGGCGCTGTCCTGGTGGATGCTGCTGCGCTGACCCAAGCGACGCACCTGCCCACTGCCGGTGCTGCTGGCGTTCTGCTGCTTCATGCCGGTGGCGTTACCGATGGCACCCAGGATGATGCGCTTGTCGCCACCCACCTTGGTGCTCTGGCCGCTGGATGTGCCGTCGCTCCGACCGCGTGCCTCGCCGCTCACGTCCAGCTGCCCGGCGTTCTCAATCTCGGTCAGGCTGCCCGCCGCCTGGCGTGCCTCCGTGAACGTGACCAACTCGCCGTGCAGGCGCTGTGTGGTGGCGTCGGGGATGATGTAGATGAACGTGCTCACGCCCTCGGCGTCGTTGGTGCCTGGCGGGCGGTGACTGCGGCGCACACTCACCCAGTCACTGGGCACCACCGGGTTGGGCTGCGTGTTGTTGTAGGCCACCGTCAGGCACATCACCAGCAGGTTGCCCGCTGCGGTGCCGGTGCCCGAGTAGCTGCCTGCCGTGGGGTTCTTCTCCAGCTGCGCACGCCGGAACTGCACGCTGCCCGTCTGGTTGCTGGTGGGCCGGTAGCGCACCTGGATGCGCAGGTACCTGGCGTTGGCCGGGATGCTGGACAGGGAGGCCGTCAGCCTGGTGAAGCTCGTGCTGCCGCTGAAGGCGCTCATGGCCGTGGCCAGGGTGTTGCCCTCCACGTCGATGGCCTCCATCACCACCCGCATGCGCCCCGTGCCCTGCACCAGCTTCATGTCCACGCCGAACGAGAAGGGCAGCCCCACCTCTGTCTCGCGGATGAAGTACTCCTGGTACCAGCCGAAGTCGGTGGTGTGCTGGATGGTGCCGCCGTCCGGGTCGGCCACGCTCTCCGTCAACGCCGTGTTGCTGGTGGGGATGGCCACGTGGGCGCTGGTGGTCACGATGTCGTACTGGTAGGCAGCGTCGGCGGGGCTGACCTTGCGCTCCCCGTAGGCCACGCTGCCCTGCCGTGCAGGCTTGATGTTGAGGTTGCCCCAGCCAACCGGCTCCTGCACGGCTCCGTACACCGGGTCCACGCTGTCGGTGGTTTCGCAGCAGGTGGGGTTCGTGTGGATGCGGTTGGTCAGGCCCAGCGGGCGGTTCCACGGCAGGTAGATGGCCGTCTGGTTGCCCATGTTGCCCTGGAACACCGACTGCGGCACGTCCTCGGCTAGCCGCACGAACACCGGGGGCGGCGTGGGGCGCGTGACCACGAGGTCTGCCGAGTGAGCCTTCGTCAGGCCGAGCTTCTTCAGCGTCAGGTCGGCCGTGTGGGCCTTGGTAGTGCCCACCGTGGCCACCAAGTGCGCCGAGGCGCTGTGGGCCACCTGGAGACTCCCAGGCGCTCCTGCGACGGCATCGGCGCTGTGGCTCGCCGTGGGCACCCGCAACAGCCGTGCGTCCGCTGTGTGGCTCACAGAGGGACTGGTGACGGTGACGCCGAAGCCTCGGTAGGGCTTGGCATCGCGGTACTGCAGGGCGTTCCGGTAGATGGTGACGCCGGTAGCTGCACCCACCACGGCGCTTGCCGTATGGGTGACGGTTCTGTCGAACGCCTTGACGATGGCATCGGCGGTGTGGCCGACACCTGAACCACCCGTGAGAACGGCGTCTGCGGTGTGCGTTACCGTGCGGCCCAGGGCCTTGACCTGGGCGTCGGCTGAGTGCGCGACCGTCCCGATGCGCTGAATCACGGCGTCTGCTGTGTGGGTCAGCACGCCAATCTTCTGGACGATGGCCCCAGCGGTGTGCGTCACCGTTGGTGTCGCACGTACGACCGCATCAGCGGTATGCGCGACCGTTACGGTGGTCGTGCCCGCCAGGTACTTCAGCTCCGCGATGATGTCCCCGGCCTGCGCTCCCCCCACTGCCTGTGTCCATGCGGCGGAAGTGACGGCGGAATCCGAGAACCCCCACACCAGCGTTTGGGTCGGACCCGAGACACCCTGATGCCCCGAGCCGCCGATGGCCCAGTTGGCAGATGGCGTGTAGAGGGACGTGTTGTTGACGTTCTTGGCGTAGGCGATGATGGCCCGGTTATCGGCTGAGCCGAACGCTGCCAGGGTTGCGGAAGTCTCCGGGCTTGAGCTGTCGTTGGAGGTGCCCGACTGGACTACGGCGTTCGCAGCATTCGACCCCCCGGCGTCGGCGTCGGTCAGCTCGATGATGGCCCACGTGAAGCTGCCGTTCGTTTCACCGAAGTTGAAGGTCACGGCCCCGGAGCCGGGGCTTGCTCCGACCGCCGCCCGGTACATCGCCAGCGACCCCTGGTTGGTAGCGACCGTGTCGTAGTTGATGGACGCTACCTGGGTCCAGGCAGACACCCCTCCACCAGTGACTGTGCCGAAGGTGGGCTGGACCGAGTTCCCGGTGTTGTACACCGAGATGAACGCGATGAGCACCCGGTTCGCGGTGGGTGCGATGGATGCGGTGGCAACTGAGGTGCCGTCAGTAGACGAGGACCCCGCCGTCAGTTCCGTGGCATTGAGAGGCACTGGACCCCCCTACGGGGCTGTGGGGCGGCTAGTCCAGCTCAGGCCGTGCATGGGGTAGATGCTACCCCTAGACAAGCTGCCCTCGTAGCGTGCTACGGCTCCGAATGGCCATGAACACCTCGTGGTCCTGGGCGCAGCACTCGCTCACACCCACGGGGCCAGCGGCCTGGCCCTGGGTAGTGAGTGCCCCGTCTGCCGTGTCCATGTAGTCCGTCCAGCTGATGCTGGTGGCCGTCTTGCTCATGCTGGCCTTGTACAGCATCTTGCAGCGGCTGCCACTGGCCACTCCCCCGTTGGGGCGGCAGTACACATAGAGGTCGGGCGTGAAGTCGTGGCTGGTGCTGTCCACGTTGAAGAACGGCACCAAGGCGAACTCACTCTCGGTAGCGATGGTGTCGATGACCGGGCTGGTGGTGGCGTTTCGGATGCGCTTGAGGTCACCGCTGCCGTCGCAGAAGTACACCACCGTGGGGTCGCCGGGGTGCGGGGCCACCCACAGCTGCGAGATGTCGTTGGTGGTGGCGGTGGCAATCTTCGTCCAGCCGCTCGCACCGTAGTTGCCGCTGTGCCAGATGCCGACGTTGGCCCCCATGCGCGCCACGGCGAACACGTTGCCGTCCGTGCCTGCCCCGCCGTACTGGGCACTGCGTATCTGCCACGGGGTGCCGCGCTCGTCGCTGCCGGGCGTGCCGGGGCTGGGGTAGCCGGTGCACTGGGTCCACGCTGTGGCTCCCCAGTCGTCCGTGTAGTACATGCCCAGCCCCTCGAAGATGCCCAGCAAGCGCGGCTGGCCGTTCGACTTCTTGAGCACCCACAGGCCCAGGCAGCGGTTGCCCCACGTGGCCCCTGCGCCTGAACCACCCGGCTGGTAGCTGAGGCGTGTCATGTTGGGGGCACCGCTCGACCCGGGGCTGGCGCTGCGGTACACCAGGCCCTCGTTGTTGTTGTCGTCGCCGTGCGCGATGAGGTAGCTGCCGTCGTACGCACAGTGCACCGCGTACCCGATGGTGGTGTTGGCCAGGCTGATGCGCACCACGGTGTCGCCACCGCTCTGCCAGCGGAACGCATCGTGGTCCTGGTTGGCGATGAGGCCGGTACCGCTGCGCTGTGGGTCGGGGCTGATGCCTCGGTTGCTGACGATGACGCTGCCCCGGCTGTGCGCCTTCCACAGGTTGCCGTCGTCGTAGCTGCCCCAGCTGCAACCGCCACCGCCCAGCACCTCCCAGTGCCCGGGGGTGTTCCAGTCGGCGTTCATGCTGAACAGCTCGCAGTCGTTGTTCCCGGGGAACTTGTCGCTCTCCCCCGCTGGGTCGAAGGGCTGTCCATCGCTGGCGATGATGTCAAGGTTGCCGCCCGTCCACCCGGAGCCGCTGCCGGGGTCAGACTTCCACTCCCAGGTCAGGCTGCCGATGCTGGCCTGTGCGTTGGGGCACCGCAGGATGCTGTTGTACTTGCTACCTGTACGCACGGACGGGTTGTGGGCACCCAGCATGATGATGATGTTGGCCCCGTTCTGACGCCCCGCTCCGGTGAACCACCAGCCGCCAGGCAGGCCGGTCATCTGCGCCCAGTTGGCAGGCGTGTCGTACGGAGCCACGGTGTTGCGCCACACGCCGTCCTCGCCGCACACCGCGAACATCGTGGTGCCCACCATGAAGATGCACTCCACGTGGCGCACGCCAGTCGGCATGCACTGCCCGTCACCCGTGCCCGTGGTGCCCGCCGCTCGCGTGCGTGCCGTGCCGAAGCGGTACATGCCACGGAAGCTGCCGTTGTTCAGCACCCCCACGTACACGTTGTTGCCGTCGCGGTAGACGCTACGGATGTACGCGCCATTCAGTCCCAGCTTGGTGTCGCTCGTCCCCAGGTTGGTGCTGCGACACAGGCCCTGGACGTACGTGCCGAAGTAGGCGTAACCGTCACCACCACCCGTGCCGTCGAACGCCATGAGGCCCGCCACGCTGCGCGGCTTGCCCACGCTGCTAAGCGCGGGGGTGCCCACGCCAGCCGCTGCGTTCTGGCCGTTGAACTCCAGGTCACCACCCGTGCTGGTGATGGTCCAGCTGACACCCTTGTTCCGACTGTAGGCCACGCTGCCGCTGGACCCCTGCCCCATGAGCGCGAACGTGATGCTCTTGGTCCCATCCGAGGGGTCCACGTAGCTGGCGATGCCAGCGACCTTGCGGTGGACCTCCTGGTACAGGCCGATGCTGGCCCCCTCCCAGGTCACAGCCCCGTCACGGCTGACGTTGATGCTGCCAACGTCGCACGCCATGTACCACACGTTGGGGTCCACCGCGTCCTGGCACATGTCCATCATGCCGCCCGCCCCGTCAGGCTTGATGCGGTCCCAGGCCATCTTGCCTGCCGTCACCGTGCTGACCAACGTGGCGTCGGCCGCGTGTGCCTTGGTGTAGGTGCCGGGGCCGGTGCCGGTGTTGGCCGACAGGCGCAGGTTGTCCCAGTGGCTGTTCAGGTCATCCTCGTCGGCGGTGTCGTACCGGATGCGGAAGCCGAAGGCCGTCAGGCTGTTCACGGCGGTCTGCTCAGCACCGCTCTTGGTGTAGGAGCACGACTCGTCTATGCCGTTGCCCGTGAGCCGCGCCGTGATGGTGGTAGCGGTGATGGTGACCTCAAGGTGGTACGTGGCCCCGTACGTCAGCGAGACAGGCTCCGTGCGGGTGCCGTACGTAATCACGCCGCTGTCGTGCTTGCCGATGACGAACAAGCCGTTCGGGTTGCCCACCGTGCGCTCAACCTTGACGAAGAACAGCCCCCCTGCACGGCTACCCGAGCTGTGGAACAGCAGCCCAGCGTTCACCCGGTTGGCGTTGGCTGAGAGCGTCAGGTCGGCTTCGATGGTGTAGGGGAACGTGAGTGTGCCGGGACTCAGCTGTGCGCCGCCGTACCCCGGCGCGCCCGTGGCGCTGACGCAGTAGGCGTAGCTACCGTTGGTGGCCCACACGCCGTCGAAGGCGCTGTAGGAAAGCCCTGATACCGGCTCGACGCCCAGGCTGCTGCCGTTCGTCCGCGTGAAAGGGTCGTTCACCACGTACGTGCCAGGGTTGCTGACCGCGTTCACGTCGCCCACCGCCCCTCCGAACCCCGTGCGGTTGGGGATGCTGGTGAGGTTGCCCAGCCCACTACCCGTTGGGTCGGGAGGTGGAGGGCCAGTGTCCACCCAGCTGGTGTCCTTGTAGAAGGCGATGTGCCGCTTGGTGGCAGTGGGGCTGCCGCCCGTGCCCTTCACCTGGTTGAAGTCCCCGCCGATGACCACGAAGCCGCGTGTCTCCACGCCCTTCGTCATCCACACTTTCAGCGTGCCGGTGGCTTCGGGGCTGCCAGCAGACAGGAACTGAGGACGCCAGGCGTTCAGCGCTCCGGTTTCGCTGGTGCACCAGAACCCGCTGCAGTCGAGCGACATGGTGGTGCTGTTCTTGACGCTGGCGATGCGCTTGTCGTGGTACCCGCAGAGCTGGATGTCGTAGTAGTGACCCACCGCCTGGCAGTCGCCGTTGCTGGCGTAGAACCAGTCCAGGCTGCCGTCGTTCAGGTCGTACGTGATGTTGCGGTTGCCGCCGCTGGTGAGCGCCCCCACGCTGCCCACCTTGGCCAGCTTGTTCACGTTGTCGATGTCCAGGTCATCGATGCTGTTGCCGGTGGTCACCACGTCCCACTGGCTCACGCCGCTCTCGTTCATGGCACACAGGCGGCAGCTCTGCCCGGCGATGGTGATGGTGCCGTTGTCCGCCGCAGCCAGGATGCGGTACGCGCCGCCCGTGGTCTGTCCACCCTTCAGCCCACGGATGGGACCGCTGGCACCCGGGTTGAAGCCGCTGTTGACGCTGGGGTTGCCGCTGCCGTCGAAGTCGATGCGTGCCAGGTTCTGGCGGCTGGTGCCCATGACGCTGGAGAACGAGCCGCCGATGTACAGGCTGCCGTTCACGAGGTCCAGGTCACGCACCCGGCCACCGCTGTTGGTACCCGACCCGAAGATGTTGATGACCGCCCCGGTGGAGGCGTTGATGGCCACGATGCCGTTGCGACTCACGCCGTCGAAGCTGGTGAAGTTGCCGCAGACGTACACCCGCCCGCCGAAGCGGGAGTCGTACACGCCGTCGTAGCACGCCCCGCCGTCGTAGCCGTTGCCGCTGTTGGCGGCTGGCAACACGGTCGGTGCCCAGCTGTCCAGCTCCAAGGTGCCCCAGACCATCCGACAGACGAACGTGCGGTTCACCTCGGTGCCCGCCTTGTTGTACGCCTTGTCAAAGTTGCCGAACACGTAGCCGTACCCCTCGGGGGTATCGCAGAAGCCCCATACCCGGCCCGCGTCCTTCACGGCATCGTAGTTCGGGGCCGTACTGGACGGCTCGAACCACGTGCCCCGTACCCCGATGCTCGCCTCGGGCAGCTGGTTGAGGGTGATGGCCACGGGTTACGCCGCAGCCAGCCAGATGGTCACGAGCAAGTCACTTGCGCCCGTGCCCACACTGTCCACGTCCACCGTGAGGAAGTCTCCATCCGCCAGGCTCGTCACCTCGATGGTGTCAGCCGCGTCGTAGTCCAAGGCAGCCACGAGGTTGGGCCGGTTGCTCTGCGTGGTGAACACCGTGGTGCCATTCTTGTTCACGTCCACCCGCACCGCACCGCTGCTGCTGGCCACCGCCAGGCTGGCCTCCACGCGCTGGATGGTGAGGTTGCCGTACGAACGGAACTTGAACCCGGTGCTGCCGGTAGATGCCAGCACGCCGTCCACGCTGACGACCAGAGGGAACGACCCACCGCTGCCACCACCACCCCCGCTGCCACTGCCCAGCGTCTCAAAGGTGTCGTTGTCGTCCACGGCAATCCAGCCCTGCACGCCTCCACTGGTGGGGCTACGCCGCCAGCGCTTCATGCCGCGTGGCCAGTTGCCCGCCACGTGGGGCGTGGAGTCCCCGTACTGCCAGCTGTTGCCCTCCTGCTCCACCGTGGTGAAAGCGTTGAAGCTCCGGTTGAACACGTTCTGCTCTGGAATCTCACCAGAGGCCGTGCCCAGGGGCAGCAGGTTGTCGTGCACGGCCAGCCGTAGGTCGCCGCTGCTGGGGCTGGGGCAGTCGAGGAAGTAGTGGTGCGTGGCGTCTGGGAACACGTTGCCGCTGTCCTGCTTCTCGAACACCACGTTGCCCAGCACCTGTGCCAGGTTCGGGTTGCCGTTGCTGACTCCGAACCGGATGCACGGCCAAATCTTGGTGGTGTCCCCGCCAGCGCGCACCTGCTCGGGCCGGAACAGGAAGCGGTTGTTCGTCACCTGCGGGATGCCGTAGTAACCGGCCCGCTTGGTGAACGAGGCAATCTGGATGGCCCCGTAGATGCCCGAGAACTGCCCCTCCTGGGCGTTGACCCCCCAGCCGTCGAGGTAGCAGTCGGTGATGACACCGAGTGCGCAGTTGTCCAGGTAGATGGTGCTGCCCAGGCTGCCGTTGGAGTGAATCTGCGACATGAGGCCACCGCCGAAGCCCGCCAGCCGGATGCAGGGCTGACACTGCGTGCCCACCGTGTAGGCGTTGGCCGCGCTCTCCAAGATGATGTCGCGGATGACCCAGTCCGTGTAGTTGCTGCTGTCGCTGTAGATGCGCTCGCGCAGCGTCTGGAACCGGCAGTTCATGATGAAGTTCTGCACGCCCGCGTTGTTCAGCGTGCCACCCACCAAGTTGCTGGCCCCGGCGTACCAAACACCCCTGCCGTTACCGGACGAGGTGCCAGCCGCCCCGTAGAACCAGCAGTGCTCGACCACGCTGGCCTTGTCCCACAGCACCATGCAGTTACCTGCCGTGGCCCCGTTCAGGTCGATGGCGATGCCGCTCATGCGGAAGCCGTACATCGGTGCCAGGGTGCCGGTGCCTGTCTGGAACACGACGCCCTCCAGCAGTCCGCGCCCACTGCCCGGCCCGCTGCCACCCGACCACCGCAGCACGCAGCCCGGGGTGCTACCGCCACCCGTGTCACCGCGCGTGGGGCCGTCGATGTACGTGTTGTTGTAGCGCGTCAGCACCGAGTTGATGAGGTACAGCCCCGCCGCAGGCACGATGTGCACGCCGCCGTACGTGTTGGCGATGTTCAGCGCGTTCTGCCAGTTGGTCGTGTCGGTGCTGGCGTTGCCGCTGGGGTCGGCCAGGAACACCATCTGCGTCTGTGCGATGCCTCCACCGCCGCCGCCCGAAGCTGCGATGGTCACGTTCACGCGCTCGTTGGCGCTGTCGTCAGCTGCCGAGAGCGTGACGCCGCTACCAGCCAGCAGGTTCAGCCCGCGCCTGGTGCCGCGCAGCGTGCTGGCCGTGTAGAAACGGTTGCGAGCGGTGGCGTCGAGGTCGCCGCTGATGGCGTCGCCAGACCCCACGCTGTGCCTGCTGCCGTGGTGGCGCACGCTGTAGGTCAGGGTGGTGGGTGTCTCGTCGTCCACGTAGCCCACCCACTGCTGCAGCGCGATGATGCGGTCGTTCAGCGCACCATGGAAGATGTCGTGCTCGTACCCCGCGTCGTCCTCTTCCGTCGTAGCCGACGGGTTGCTCAGGGGGGTGTCGTACGTGCCGCTTGGGTACACCATCAGAGAGTCACCTGTGCCCTATCTCCCACTGGGTAGGGGCTGCGCCACACATCGAGGTGCCACTCGGGGATGAACAGATGTGTGCGAGCCGTGAACAGCGAGCGGTCGGCCTGGTAGCCGCTGTCGATAGCGCTCGGCCAGGTGCGGAACGTCTTGATGGGCACGTCGGGCCACACCCTGCTCCACTCCACCAGCGCGTTCCTGAAGCTGAAGGCATCACGGGCTGCGTCCATGTTGGACTCAAGCTGTGCGTGGGTGGTGCCGCGCACCTCCAGCACAATGCTCATCTTGCACTTGCGGTCGGCGTAGTTGCTCAGCACGCTCTCGTCGTTCGACCACGGCTCAATCCAGCTCTCGGCCCGCTCGGGCACGCCGGGGTTGAAGTCGAGCAGGAAGTAGTTGACGCGGTCGTTCAGGTTCAGGCTGCCGTCCACCACCAGCCGCTCGTACCCCGGCGTGCTCAACGCTTCCTCAGCTTCCTACCACGCTTCTGCGTGATGGCCGTGTGGTTCCGTCGTGACTCCCGCACCCATCGCCTGGCGATGTCCGGGTGCCGGGCGAACATGTAGCGCCGCTGCTTCGCGGACTTGAACGGCACGCTACTTCTTCTTCCTTCCGATGCTCGGGTACTTGCGCTTCACGGCCCGGCGCACTTGGGCCTTCTCCTTGGGTGTGCCGTGCTGTGCCACCCGCGCCAAGGCGTTACGTGCGTGCGCCTTGTCGTTGATGGGGTACTTCCGCTTGCCTGGGATAGCGAACGAGCTGGACTTCATCCGCTTCCGGCCCTTGCTGGTCAGCTTGGCCATCATCCCCACATCCCTGCTGCTGCCATGTTCCGCGCCAGGTGTTTGCTCACCATGCGCGCCAGGCGTTCCTCGTCCATCGCGCCACTCACACCGTTCACATTCACCGTAACCTGCAGGCCGTTGCCTCGCCCCTGTCCGCTGCGACCCATGGCGTTGGCCATGGCGTTGCCCAAACGCGAGAGTACCGCGTCGTTCAGCGGAAGGACAGCCTCGCTGCCGGTGCCGAACGGGGTCTTGTAGCGGCCCTCTCCCACCAGCACCTGCGGGCGCTGGGTGACCATGCCGCTGGCGGCACGCAGCATGGCCCCTTCCTTCGCATGGAACATGCCGCCCGTGGCCACTCGTTGTCCGGTGCCCGGTTCGCCCGTGTTGAACGCACGGTTCAGCGTCAGGTTGATGATGGCGTTGTAGGTGCCCGACAGACCATCCAGCAGGCCCTTCAGGTGTGCCGCGTTGGCCTGGGCGGCGGTCATCCCCGGGGTGCCAATCTTGGTGTCCTTCTTGGCCGGGAGGCCGTCCAGCTTGTTCTTGTACCCGTCAACGTCGTGACCGGCCTTCTGCGCTGCCGCACCCGACCGCTTGGTAGCCCCGGTCTGCCGGTCGGTCTTTCCGGCTGCCTCTTCGGCAGCATCCCCACCCTGCTTCTGCTTCTGCGCCCAGATGGCGGCTTCCTCTGCCCCCCGCTTCTGGGACGACTGCAGCTTGTCCACGTCATTCAGCAGCCGTGAGAGCTGGGGGTGCAGCAGCTCCATCGCACCCTTCCAGTCGCCCAGCGCCAGCAGGTTGCCGACCTGGGCCTGGGTCGTCGCGCTGATGTGGCCACCCAGGTTGTCGATGGTGCCCGCCATGCGCTTGACCTGGTTCAGGTGTTCCTCGGTCACGCCCCTGGCACGCTCGAACTCTTCGCGCATATAGGCGACACCAAGGGTGGTGCCCACCAGCGCGTTGTCCGTGTCGAGGATGGTTTCGTTGTAGTCCTGCAGGGCGTCGTCGCCGCTGCGGGTGCTCTCCGTCATGCGGTCGAACTCAGCACGGGTCAGCTGGCTGGTGAACCCAGCAATCTCCATGTTGTGCTGGAAGTCTATCCACGCCTGGTCGGCGGAAGTCATGCCCTCGCGCACGTTGCGCACGGCCAGGTCAAGGTTGGCCAGCTCCGTGGCCTGCGCATCGGTCACATCGGAGGTGCCTGCAATCTTCTGGCCCTCGGTGACGGTAATCTCAGCGGCACTGGGGCCGGTGTAGGGGTGAACGACCCCCTGGATGGCCTCCCAGAACTCCACCACAGCGGCAGCACCCATGGCCGGGTTGCTGGCCATGAAGTTCTTGCTGGCCGCTGTAAGGGACGTGAGGAACCCCACGATGCCTCCCGCACCTGCCGTACCAGCAGCACCAGCCGCGCCGCCACCAGCTACCCCGGCAATCCCCGCCCCCTCAGCAGCGGTAGAGATGAGTCCGATGCCTCTGACCACCGCACCGATACCGGACGTGAGCAGACCCATCACCCGAACGATGTTGCCCACCAGGCGGAACACCATGCCGAACGCCAGCAAGAACGGGCCAGCTGCAGCCGCGATGGCCCCCCACTTGACGAGGTTCTCCTTCTGGGAATCGCTCAGCTTGTCGAACCACTCCACCACGTCGCGGATGGCGGGGATGACGTACTTGGTCAACAACGGGATGATGGCCTCACCCAACTCGATGAGGCCCGCCTTCAGGCGAGCCATAGCGCGGTCGAACTTGAAGGCGTCGCTCTCGGCCGTGACCTTGAACGCCTCGCTCATGTCACCCGTACTGTGGGTCACCGCGTCGAAGATGTCGTTGACCTCTTGGGCCTCCTGCCCGGTCAGGGCCAGCTCGCCTGTGAGGGCACGGATGTTGGGGATGATGTCGCGCATCACGTCAATCCAACCCTCGCCGAACTTGGCCTTGGTGCGCGCCTCCAGCTCACGCAGCGTGGGCAGCAGCCCTTCCTCGGCTAGCGATGTGCGCACGTCGGTCAGGCTCAGGCCGATGCTCTTGATGGCGTCCGCAGCTGCCGTACCGGGGGCCACCAGCGCCTGCAGGATGCCTCGCATGGCGGTGGTGCCCTCGCTCACGTCCAGGCCGATGTTCGACACCGTGGCCAAGCTGCCCGCAAGCTCATCGAACGAGATACCCGCCGCGTTGGCGATAGGCAGCAAGCGGCCCATGCTGCTGGCGAACTCTTCCGGCTCAGCCGTACCTTCACGGATGGCGGCGACCAGGGTGTCGGTAACCTCCTGGGCCTTCATGCCGCTGCCCTCGTAGGCGTTCAGCACGTTGGCTACCAGCCGGGCCACGGTGCCGAACTCACCCAGGCCCACGGCAGCACCACGGGCGCTCACCTTCAGGGCCTCCATCACCTGCTTGCCCTTCAGGCCCGCCGACGCCAGGAAGTACACACCGTCTGCCAGTTCCTCCGGGGCCACCCCAGTGAACTGCGACAGGCGCTGGACCTCTTCCTTCATGCCCCGAATCTGCTTCGTGTTCAGGTTGGTGACGGCGGCGATGCGGGTCCACGCACGGTCCCAGTCCAGGGCCATCTTGGTGGCCACCACGCCCAGTCCCACGATGGGCAGCGTCAGGTACGTGGTGAGCGTGCGGCCCATCGACTGCATGGTGATGCCCACGCGGTCCAGGTTCTTGCCGAAGTTGGACACGAACGTGCCCGCCTTCTGCATGCTGGTGCCGATGCGCGTGGCCATGCTGGTGGCAGCTGCCGCGCCGGTAGATGCGGCGGCGCTGGTGCTGGCGCTCATCGTGGTGGCCAGGCCCGCCGCCTCGGCCTTGACCTGTGCGAACGCTGCGCGTGCGGCGGTGGTGTCTGCCGCTACCTCGATGATTGCGCGGCCTACAACGTCGCCGCCTGCGCCAAAGCTCATCTCGGGTGACCTCGCTGTTCCATCACCATCTGCCTACGCCGGGCGCGCCTGCCAGAGTCCTTGTGGAACGCGCTGCTCAGCGGTATCACGTCCGCGTCCTTGCCCTCGTCGGCTGCGCCCAGTGCCTTGCGCTGCTCGATGCCCTGCTCTACCTCGCTCAGTTGCTGAGCCATCCACAGAGTCTCACGGACGTTGGCACGAATCCAGACCGGGGCACCCTGCAGCCCCAGCTCGTTCACAGGGTCTACGCCGAAGTGGGCACAGCTGCGGGCGAATCCGGCTGCGGAGGGGCCTGTGAGAAAGGGCGCAACACAGACGCGCGCTCAGCCTGCAGCGCCACGGCGACCACGTAGTCCGTGTCCACGCTGGACAGGTGACGCGCCTGGGCCAGCGTCCACAGCGGCTTCGGATGCTGTACGTACTGGCCGATGCGTGCCAGGTCGTCGGGCGTGCAGTCCTCGCACGGCTCCGGTTGCTTCAGGTCAGCGTCGGGGTGCAGCAGCGCGATGTGCGCCAGGTGATGCTGGTAGCGCAGCTGCTCGACCTCCATGTTGATGCGGTTGGCGTCGAAGTCCTTGCGGTCCTTGGCCGACAGCTTCTTGCCAGCCTCTTCCTTCTCGGCCAGCTGGCGCGCCTTGGTGGCCATCTCGATGAACCCGGCATAGTCGGGCAGGAAGCCCAGGTGCAGTACGTCCTCCTGCGCCAGGAACCGCACCTTGACCCACACCTGCAGGATGGGCAGCTCTATCTCGGCCGTAAGGTCGCCCTCACCGAACAGGTCTGGTGATGCGAATACGCGCTCCGGTAGTGCGTCAGGCTCGGAGGGAACCGCAGCTGAATCATCGGCGGGACCCAGCTGCGGCTCCACCTCCGCTTCCGCCCCGCGACCCCCCACTTGGCGCGCGGACGGGGCCTTGTCCGTCTTGGTCCCCGCCATCAGTAGGTGGCGGTCTGGTTCACGACGACGGCGGTGACCTCGGTGGAAACACCACCGTCAGGGCTGATGACCGGGCCTGCCAGGTCCATCTCGATGGGGTTGGCGGCTGGGTCGGCATCTGGCCGCTCCGTCATGTACTCCCAGTTGTCACCGTTGCTGTAGATGCGCATGGACCCCGCGTAGTCGCTGGGGTGCTTGCCGAACGTGACATCGAAGCTGCCCCGGATGAGGTCCTGGCTGGCATCACCTGTGACGGCCACGGTGCCTGTCTGCGACCCCACGAGGAAGTCCCAGCCCTGCATGCCCGGCTCGTAGGTGATGCCCGCCGAGAAGTCCACGTCCCGGCTGGGGATGAACTGGCGCGGGTTGATGTGGCTGCCGTACCGCAGCTCGGTGGAGCGGTCGATGACGAACTCGACGTTCTCCACGTTGTCCATGGTGGTGGGCGTGTCGGCGTCGGCCTCCAGCTTCACGTCGCTGTCCAGGTACTTGAAGCGCGGGTCGTCCGGGGCCACCGTGTACGGGCTGGGGGCGTTGGTAGCGAGGTGACGTGGGATGCCCATGCCCAGCAGGGCCAGTTCCAGCACCACGTTCTCGCCGCTCTCGCCCCGGATGGTGAGCGTCTGCACGATGACATCGGAGAACTCCCACCAGTCATCAGCCACGAGGCTCCACACCGTGGAACCGAAGGGGAGGTTGTCAGCCATGGTGAGGGTGTGCGTGTAGTTGGGGCCTGCGCCGCTGGTGCTGATGGCACCCATGGCCGAGTACAGCCAGAACGCCACCTGGTCGGCTGTGGCCAACACGGTGACGGTTCCCTCGGCGCGCACCCGCTGGATGAACTGCCCACGCCGCGCCTGGCTGGCGCTGGTGAGGCTCAGGTCAGCCCGGTCACGTACCGGCTTGAGTCCCCCGCTGACGATGTTGCTGGCCTGCTTGGCCCCGGTAGTACGTGAGAGGGGCGTGCCGAAGGCCGTCTGCTTCCCCCACACGAACAGGCCCTTGCGGCTGGAAACGCCCTGGCCCGGCATCAGCTGTCCTCCTTGGTTGGGGTGCTGGGCTTCAACCCAAAGGTCGTCTCCAGCAAGGTCTGTTCCTTCTCATCGCCCGTGGTGTACTTCTTGGCCTTGCCGGTCGTCACCACTACCTCGCCGTGGCCGGGAACCATGCCCTGGTAACGGGCTTCCGCCTCGACCTTGTAGGCGCGCTCTTCACTCATCGCGTCCGCTCTCCTTCGCCCGTACCTGAATCTCGACAGCATAGCCCTCGACCAGGCCCGTATCCAAGATGTTCCCCATCGACCCCTGCCAACTCACGCTCGTGGGCCACACCTCGCTCGCACCTGGCACGTCCCATCCTGACACACCCAAACGCATGGCGACCCCCTTGATGGCGCTCACGGCGGTCATCATGCTCAGCGCCCGTTCCTCGTTCATCACGAGCGTTTCGGCGCTGTCCACCGATGCCTCGTGCCAGCTGGCACCCAGCCACACGGTGGTGGCGTACCGCGTGTTGGTTTCCGGCTCGATACGCTCCCGCATCACCCACACGCACAGCAGGGGGCAGTTCTCAGGCAGGATGGCCCGTGGCCTGCGGTACTTGATGGTGCGCGGCACCGTTTCGCCCCAGGGCATCGCAGGCTCAAGGCGTAGCGCCAGCTCATCGACCAACTGCTTCTCCAGCTGGATGACCTCGGGGCGGATGTCCAGCTCGCTCACAGACCCCCCAGACCCTTGTACGCCGCGATGAACATGGGGATGTACGCCTGCAGCCCAGCGTCCAGGTAGTGCTTGCCCACGTGCTCCACCTTGGCCACCACAGCCACCACGGGGCCTGCGTACGTGCTGCGCAACCCTCGCCGCCCGGAGATGACCCGGCTGTTCACGCGGCCTGTGCTCCCGCGCGGGCGTCGGTCGTGGATGTACAGCAGTGGGCGACCGTAGATGGTGCCGCCGTAGTGCTCGATACGTGCGTACGGCAGCGGGGCACGCCCACCGGCACCGCTACCAATCTGTGAGTACAGGGGGGTGATGTCGGCTGGCGTGCTCACATCGCGCGCCAGGGTGCCCGTGTACGTGCTCTGGATGCCGTCAGCGGCCTGGCCTGCTGCGTAGGCTGCAGCCTGCATGTGTGCCAGCTGGGGACGGAGAGCGACCAACTCCTCTTCCACCGGCTGGAACCACTCAAGTCGGCCAGGCACGCTGACGGCTCCCGTTCTCTACTTGGTTGCCGGTCGCACGTTCTCGACCGTGCTGGGTTCCACGCGAGCGTCCTCGACCACGACGGTCCTCGCAGGCGCGAAGTGGTCCTTCGACGCACTGGAGAACAGGTCCAGCACCTCGTGCCAACCGCTACCTGCGCTACCGATGATGAATCCGGTGACAATCTCGCCGCCGAGCGCCTTGAGGGCGGTATCCACGCCCAGCTCATGCAGGACGTTGATGTCGTACACCACGGCCATGAAGATGCCCACAGCGAACGCGAGCAAGTTCCACGCTACCTTGGGTACCCGCATGCCACCGGGGTCTACAGCGTTGCGTACCGTGTCCACCAGCTTGGTGACCACGAGGCCTAGCACGGTGACCATGGCAACAACTTCACCTGTGCCCATCCGTTACCTCCTTCCGCTTCGCTCACCGCGACCATACAGTGCCAGCCCTGCCACGTACACGTCAGCCGCCCAGGGCCGTAGGCACCTCGCACCGATAGCCCAGGTCGCGGAATGTCGCCACGACGAGGGCCTTGTCGTCCTGGGCGATGCGCACCAGCAACCCACACAGGATTTCGGCGTTCTCCGTCTGCTGGGCAGCTGTCTGGTCGGCAGCAGTAGCAACCGTCTGTTCGTCGCGTTCCAACCGCTCGATGGTGCGGGCCTGGATGTAGAACGCGAGCGCGACCACGGCGACGAGGAACACCCACGCAGCCACGAACCCCCACCGGATGGGACGCTCTGCATCCACGTCATGGCCCCTTGGCGGCTGGGGAGAACCCGATGAGTCCCGCGCCAATCGTCATCATCGCTGCCTCGTTCTTGATGAGGCCAAAGACCAGCGAAACCGCGCCCATGATGATGGTGAACACCGTCCTGTAGAACTGCCACTGCACCGCCGTCACGGGCATGGTGCCTGCCCAATCACACCGCAGCGAACCGACCGGGGCGATGCCGCTGCCACCGCGTACGCACCAGCAAGCTGGCGGTTCTGTCCCATGGCCACGGTTCGTCCACCTCCCCCGGGATGGTGGACACCGCGAAGTCGAAGGTGGTGCCCTCGGTGCTGTAACGCTCCACGTTCGCGGGGATGCCAGGGCCACCGTCAGCCACGGCCATGCTCGCCACGGCCAGCATGCAGGGCCGCTTGATGCTGCGCGGGCAGGAGGTGTACCCGTAGGAGTAGTTCACCGTGACTAGCCCCACCGTTCCGGTGTCGGTCATGGCGTCGTACAGCAGGCCGCTGTTGGGAGCCACGGTGTACCCCGCCAGCATCTCGGCGTCGGGCGTGATGACCTCGATGACGGGCACCCGGCTCAGTTCCACCGTTCCCTGCCCGTACTTGGCACCCTCCGTGATGCTACGCGGTGCCACTGACACGCCACCGGCAGCCACCTCTTCCGGGGTGGCCACAGGGTCCACGTTCGGCCAGGCGCTGTACGCCCAGTCCTCAAGGCGCTCGATGACCTCTTCCTGGTACGCGATGATGGCGCTCTCATCGAAGCGCGCGCCGCGCGCGTCACCAGCCCAGGCCCGGAACTCCGCGACGGAGAAGTAGTCCGCTGGCATCAGGCAGCCGCCCTTCGCAAGTAGGCCATGCCGTCCTGCAGCACGTCGTTGTCCCCGGCGTCCACCCGGCGCAGCACGTAGCTGTACCAGCCCTGCAGCTGCCCCAGCGTGTCATCCGCCCCCACGTCCACGATGACCTTGTACCCAGGGCCGGGCGTCAGTGCCTCGACCGCCACACCGTCGCCCCCCGTGGCCTTCTGGAACACGACGGTCACGTCGGATACCACACGCTTCAGCACGAAGATGATGTCCCAGGTGGTGGGGTTCGCCGTGGGGTCGTCCAGCACGAACTCCAGCTGCTTGTCGGCTCCCGCGAACCAGCCCTGGTCGTAGGTGATGTTGGCCTGGGTCATGGGCGGATTCTACCCCTCACATGCCCGTGGAGCTGCACATCGGTTGGCACTGTCGCCTCCTTCTCGATGGCACCCGGCACATCGACCGTTTCCTCGACAGCCTGCGGTGCGTGAGCGTGCTCGTCAATGTCCCTCGGGGCGTGTGCGTGCTCCAGAATCGGGTGCCAGCGGTATGCCCCACGGATGAAGGCATCTGCCGTATGGGACACCACGCGGCCCAGGGCCACGATGACGGCGGTAGCGGTGTGGCTGGTGGTGGCAGAACCCGAGATGACCGCATCGGCACTGTGCGTACGGGAGAACGCAGCACTGAGCACGGCATCAGCCATGTGCTGGGCCGTACGCGCGCCCTTCAGTATGGCGTCGGCACTGTGGGTAGCCGTTCCAACACGCTGCAGCAGGGCATCGGCAGTGTGGGCAACGGTGGCCGTGCGCTGCACAACCGCGTCGGCACTGTGGCCGACCTCAGGCGATGCAGTGGACACCAGCCTGGCGTCGGCTGTGTGGCTGGCCGTACGAGTGCCCCGCAGCACCGCAGTGGCCGTGTGCTGCACCGTGCGTGCGCCCTGCAGAACCGCATCGGCGGTGTGTGTGACCGTACGGGTGGCCCGGATGACAGCATCCGCCGTGTGGGCTATGGCAGCGGCCGATGTGAGGTACGCATCTGCCGTATGCGCCGTTGTACGCGCGCCACGTAGCGAGGCATCCGCGCTGTGGGTGACTACGCGCCCACTGACCACCACGGCGTCCGCTGTGTGCGACACGACCCGAGCTGCCAGCAGCGCGGCATCGGCGCTGTGTGCCACCGTGCGTGCCGACACCACCACGGCATTCGCCGTATGAGACTCGGTCGGCTGTGCCGCCAGCACCGCGTCAGCGGTGTGGCCGGTGGTGCGTCCCAGCTGTAGCAGCACGGCATCAGCCGTGTGTGTCTCCGTGGGCTGACTCACCACCAACGCATCTGCCGTGTGGTCGGTGGTGACCACAGTGGGCTTCGCCGCGAAGGCCAGCACCGACATGGCCACGTCGTCCGTGGCCGAGGTGTAGCCGTACGTGAGCGTGGTGGCGGTGGAGTACGCGGTGAACCTGTCGGTGCGCGACACGAACGCGCCAGCGAAGCCGTGGTCGTGCACCGCCGTCATGCTGCCGTTGGGCGTGAGGCTGGCCACGGTGCCCAGCCCGGAGTAGATGACACCGTGGACCATGCACCTGCGGCCCAGCGGGTTGCTCAAGTTCACCGATGGGTTGGCCGCGTTGTTGTCCACGCCACCTACCGCGACCATCTCCATGTCGCCGGTACTCACGTAGGTGGTGCAGACGATGTGCTGGTCGTCCGTGGTGGCCGATGTGAAGTCCACCTGAACCGCCTGGGTGCCCGTGGGGATGTTGCTGCCCAGGAAGTAGATGTAGGTGCGCGCAGGCTCCGTGGTGTTGTCCACGTTGGTCTGGACGCGGGTCATGGCCACGCCGCCGTACGTGACCCCCGTCACGAGGTCAGTGTTGGTGGGAACGCTCGCGATGGTGACCACCACGCCGTTGGGCACACCCACGGGTGTGTGGTTGAACGAGTACGGGTCGGTGGTGGCCGTACGCACCGACTCGGTAGCTGCGTCGAAGGCCGCGTAGGCCACCACCCTGGCGTCGGCGGTATGCGAAGCGGTGGGAGTTGCCCGCACGACCGCATCGGCGCTGTGGTTGACCTGCGACCCAGCCACCACGTAGGCGTCAGCCGTGTGGGAGGCCGTGCGCGTGCCCAGCAGCACTGCGTCGGCGGTGTGGGTCACGGTGGCGGTACGCCGTAGCACCGCGTCCGCAAGGTGGCTTGCAGTACGGGTGGCCAACAACAACGCATCTGCCGTTTGGCTTGCAGTTCGCGTGGCCAGCAGCACGGCGTTCGCCGTGTGGGCCAGCGTCCTACCCAACTGCTGCAGCACCGCCGTAGCCGTGTGCTGGGCAACCGGCGTGCTCACTACGTGAGCGGTCGCAGTGTGGGTGACGGTAGCGGTGCGCTGCACCACCGCGTCAGCCGTGTGGGTGGCCGTAGGCTGCGCCACCACGACCGCGTCCGCCGCATGCGTGACGGTCGGCGTGAAGGTGCCCGGAATCAGAACAGCGTCGGCACTATGTGCGACGGTGCGGTTCTGCTGCTGCACCACCGCGTCAGCGGTGTGCCACCACAGGCGTTCCTGCTGGCGGGTGTAGAGCGCAGCCACCTCTGCCGCGATGAGTGCACGGTCCCAAACCGCTGCCTCGTCTATGTATCCGGTGAGGTTCTGGCCGAACACCCCGTGTCCACCGAGGGCCAGTGCTACGCCCGCTGTGCCATGGCCGTACAGCCCAGACCAGACCTCCACCCCGTCCACGTAAAGCCGTCCGGTGGTGCCTTCGACGGTCAGCGCGAGGTGGTGCCACTCGTTGTCGTTGATGGCCGTGGCGGTACCGGAGTGCCCACCGTCAGACCACGAGAACACGTGAGGTACGTTGTTCAGCAGACCCAGCCAGTAGTTGCCTCCGTACGGCCCCCCCTGCTGCATACCGATGACGCCCCGGTACTCGGCACCAGCACCCGAGGTCTTGACCCAGGCAACGGCGCTCACGTCCCCCGTGTAGTTGAAGTCCGCGACGTTGGGGGCCTGCAGCTGGGTATCCCCGACGAACCCGACCGCGTAGTCGTTGATGCCCTGCACGTGCCAAGGCGTGTCCGGGTCGCCAAGGAGGTTCAGGTCGATGCCAGAGGAACCATCACCTGCGATGGGGAGGCCCAGCCGGAACCGATGTGCACGCAGCTTCAGGGTGGTTCCTACCAACGTGTCGTCGTTCGCCAAAGCGAACCGCACGAAGTGGACGTTGGCCCCCAGGGTGAACCCGCCGAATGTCGCGTCCTGCCACGCACCCACCGTCAACGGGCCTGCGTTCCCGTTGCCTGTGTACGGCCCAGGTGACACATCGTCGTTGTAGGCCGGGGTGGTGCCATCGGCCGCGAAGTAGGCCGTACCCGCGAGGTAGCCACCGTCCGGCGTGAAGTAGGGAGATGCGGTGTCGGTCCAGACCTCGTAGATTGCCGTGCCCAACAGGCCAGCTACGGCAGGCACCGGGAAGGGCGGCGACTCGATGCGGTCGCCCTCCCCCAGCGTCCACTCACCGTTGCTGTACGTGGGCGTGCCTAGTGCCACGGACCAGTTGCGCAGGTCGCTGTAGAACGTCAGCTGGTCCTCTAGGTGCCACAGGCCCGTGGCGTCGGCCAGGGGGTCGCCGTACAACCTGGCGTCGGCTGTGTGGCTGGCCGATGCCTGCGACACCACGTGGGCGTCTGCTGTGTGGCCGACGGTGCGCCCGAGCTGCTGCACCACGGCATCGGCGCTGTGCGTGACGGTGTGCCCTGCCGTCAGCAGCGCGTCGGCAGTGTGTGCGACCGTACGGGTGGCTCGTAGCACCGCGTCAGCGGTGTGGGTGACCGTCCTTCCCTGCTGCTGCAGCACAGCGTTGGCCGTGTGCGTGACCGTGAGGGTGCGCACCACGTGCGCGTCGGCGGTGTGAGCAACCGTTCGGGCCTGCAGGATGACCGCCGTGGCCGTATGGGCCACCGTTGGCTGTATCACCTTGATGGCATCGGCTGTGTGCACCACCGTGCGCGTCTGGAGGATGACCGCATCCGCCGCGTGCGTGACGGTGCCCACGCGCTGTATCAAGGCATCGGCGGTATGAGCCACCGTCCTGGTAGCCAAGAGCACAGCGGTGGCCGTATGGGTGACGGTCAGGGTTGCCCGCAACACGGCGTCCGCCGTGTGAACCACGGTTCGACCCTGTTGCTGCACCACCGCATCTGCTGCGTGGGTCAGGGTGAACTGCCGCACCAAGTGTGCGTTCGCGGTGTGGGACACCGTGCGGCCCAGCTGCTGAACCACGGCGTCAGCCGAGTGCGTGACTGAGTTGCCGCGCACCAGCACCGCATCGGCAGTGTGGGTCAGTGTCCGGGTGGCCAGCAGCAGCGCGTCCGCCGTATGGCTGACGGTCCTGCCTTGCTGCTGCACTACCGCTGTGGCGGTGTGTGTGACCGTAGGCTGCAGCACCCGTACGGCGTCTGCCGTATGGGTAACGGTTCGCCCTTGCTGCTGCACAATCGCGTCTGCGGTGTGCGCCTTCGTCGGCTGGGACACCAGCAGCGCGTCGGCTGTGTGCGTGAGCGTCCTGGTTTGCAGGATGACGGCGGTAGCCGTATGCGTGACGGTGATGCCCTGCCGCTGCACCACTGCCGTCGCGGTGTGGGTGACGGTTGGCTGCAGCACACGAATCGCGTCAGCGGTATGCGATACCGTCCTGCCCTGCTGCTGGATGATGGCGTCAGCCGTGTGAGTCTTGGTCGGCTGACTGACCACCACCGCTGTCGCGGTGTGCGTAACCGTGGGGGTCGCGCGTATCACCGCATCGGCTGTGTGGGCAACCGTCAGCCCCTGCTTCTGGATGACCGCATCAGCCGTGTGAGCCACCGTGCGCCCCTGCTGCTGCAGGATGGCGTCGGCAGTGTGCGTGACGGTCCGCCCTTGCTGCTGAACGATGGCATCAGCGGTATGGGTGACCGTGCGCGTAGTGGCCGTGACGTACGGGCCTAGCCAGTCGGACGTGCTGAAGGCCACGTCGTCCAGGCTGATGGTCGGCCCCGCGATGGAGTTGCCGAACCGGATAGACGCGATGTTTCCAGCCAGCACACTGGTGTCCGCTGTTGTTTGCGCCCACGCATGGTCAGCCGAGGTGCCATCTAGGTTCGCCCCCGTGAACAGCCGGGCGTTGATGGTGACGCTGTTGCCGATGGGCACCGCCATCTCAAGGCGGTACCAGGCCCCGGTGGTGAAGGTTCCGCTGCTGGCCTCAGCGAAGGTGACCGAGTCCCCGATGCGCAGACGCGGGTTGACATCGAAGCCCATGAACGCGACCTCGGTGCCGTTGGAGTCGAACAGGCGGATGAACTTGTCAGCCGACGACGCGACCCCGGTGGCCACGTAGATGTACGCCCGCACGTACACCGTGTCGGTGGTGTCGGACAACTGGGTTGTCCACTCCACGTACTCGTTACCCGTGGTGGTGCTGACCAGCAAGGCGCTGCTGGGGCTGCTGTGGTACCGGGCGGTGTCGAACTCGATGGTGTCCCCGGCACCGGAGCCGTTCACGGTGTCGAAGTAGTCGCCACCGGCAACGGTGTTGCCGCCACTGCCCGCCGTCAGCACCGTGGCGTCGGTGCCGTCGAAGTGGTTGTTCAGCGTCTGGGCACCGGCAGGGATGACAGCATCTGCGGTGTGCGTAACGGTGCGACCCTGCTGCTGGACTACGGCGTCCGCTGTGTGGGTAATGGTGTGTTCGGTAACACCAGTGACCAGCACCGCATCAGCGGTGTGCGCGACGGTGACTTCAGTAGGGCCAGCTGCCCCGGTGCCCAAGGGCTGCCAGAGCCACGACACCTGCTACGCCAGCTTTCGGATGGAGTACGGGATAGCCCGGTCGGCCCCCGCCAGCCGGTCAATCGAGAACTCCCAGCCGTTCATCAGGGCCAGCGCGGGCGACACCCACACCTTGGAGGTCTTGACGCCCCACAGCGTAGAGCAGTAGGCGACCTGCTCAACCGTGTCGGCTGCCCGAGCTTCCTCCGTGCACTTGACCTCGAACACGTCGTTCTTGGCCAGGGCATTCACGTCGAGGAACAGCTGGTACACCCCGGCAGAGGTCTGCTTCGTCTTTGACGTTGACTCCGAGGCGATGAAGTACTCGTTCACGCCCATCGTGGCCGACCCCTCGGTGTACTCCGTTGGGGTGCCGCCGAGCGAGCGGATGCCCCAGGTGATGGTCTTGTCAGCACCGGCAGTGCGCTCCAAGGAGAAGTCCCAACCGTGCATCAGCATCATGGCCGGGGTCACGTACATCGGGTCGGTCTGCTGGTTGTTGATGAGGTGCGAGAAGATGAGCCGCTGGGTACCGGCTGACTGCACCTTCTCGTACGCCTTGATGCGGAACGAGTCGCCGCGCACCATGGCCGACAGGTCAATCCATGCCTGAATCACACCGTCCGTGGTATCGGCAGCGATGGTCGTGGTGTCGGTCGTCAGCGACCACTCATCGGTCGTAACCGACTGGGTGTTGGCGTAGAGTTCGGTGACCGCCATGTCAGGCCCTCACGCATCCATAGGCGATTTCCCACATCGTCGCATTCGCCGTCCCGGTGCAGCTCATTCGACCACCAACGGTCTGGCCAGCGGGGATGTCGCACCACACCACAGTGCTGTGGCACCGCACTTCTTCTGAGGCGTTGCCGCACATCGTGCAGCACAAGCCCAGCTCCTGAACCGTAGCCGTTGCATCGGTAGTGAGAGCACCTACGTAGCCCACTGCCGTGAGCGTGCCGGAATCGCTGCTCATGGTCATGAAGGCGGCACACACGTCGTTCGTGAATGAGCCGAGGGAGGTCGCGGTGCCCAGCGCCCCAGAGGCCCCCGGGGTGATGGCGACCCCCGAAGTCGAGGCCAGGTTCTCCCCCAGCGACTCGATGAACCCAATCTTCGGGTAGGACTCGGGGTGGTCGGGTGCACCCCACGAGCACACGGCTACCCGCATCGTCTTGGAGGCCGTGTTCGACTGTGCCCTGGCCCACAGCTGGGTACCGGCAGGGACGTAGAGCGGCACCTGCATGTAGTTGCGGCCACCCGGGAAGAACCCAGACGATGCGCCGGTCGAGCCGGTGTTGCAGCCCGACAGGTTCTCGGCCTTTACGGTGACGTTCGACGCATCCGGGCCGATGCCCAGGTCGATGAGGTTGCGCACGCTGACGTTACCCGTGCCACCCGCCGAGATGACGATGTCGTGCAGGTACAGGTCGTAAGCGATGGACGAGTGCACGGCCACCCACGACCCTTTCGTGTTGGTCGAGCCGCTGGCCGTCACCAGGGTGCCGTATACCGAGGACGAGTTGGGAGAGTCCTCGTTGGTGAGGAAGTAGTTGAACGATGGAGGTGCGGGCAGCAGCAGCGTCATCTCAGCCCCTCACGAACCCGTAGAGGATGGCCCAGAACGACCCGTCTGACGTGCCGGTGCAGGAGATGCGCGCACTCATCGTCTGGCCCGCAGGGATGTCGCACCATGCGAGCGTGTGGTTCTCCCTGACTGCCTCAACCGTCGTAAGGTTCTTGTGCGTGCAGATGGTGCCCAACTCCTGCACCGTTGCGGTGGCATCGGTAGCAACGGCTCCCAGGTATCCTCCCGCTGTAAGAGCTGCGTTGTCTGACCCGATGCTCATGCCTACCGCACACACGTCGTTGGCGAACGCGCCCATCGAAGTCGCTGTGCCCAGCGCGCCTGACGCCCCCGCCGTGATAGCGGTACCCGACGTGGTTCCGGTCGCCTCCCCTAGAGCTTCGATGAAGCTAATCTTGGGGAAGCTCTCCGGGTGGTCGAGGCCACCCCAGGATGACACCTGAACCCGACACGCCTGGTTCGCGATGTTCGACTGGGTACGCGCCCACAGCTGTGTACCGGCTGGCACGTAGAGCGGCCACGAGTGGTACACGGTGCCGCCCTGGCTGTGCGGGGCCGCGTTCGATGCGTTCAGGTTCTCCGCGATGACGGTGACGTTGGACGAGTCTGGGCCGATACCCAGGTCGCACAGCACCCTCGATGACACACCTGTCGCTGATACCTCGGAGAAGTTGATGGTGTGGTAGTAGAGGTCGTAGTTGATGGTGGCGTGGATTGCCACCCACGTCCCCTTCGTATTGGTCGAGGCTGGCGCAGGAACCGACGGCCCGAACGTACCGCCCGAAGGCGAGTCCTCGTTCGTGATGGCGTAACCGAACGCCGGGGGTGCTGGAAGCAGCAGCGTCATGCTGAACCCCCCGTGGGGGCCGTCGGCTTCACAGCGAGGGCTGGCCCCGGGTTAGGGGGCCAGCAGGGGTTGGTTGTCCACCTGAATCTGGAAGTGCTCGCCCTCCATGGGCATGGGCACCACGGGGTCGAACGCGCCGTACTTGCTCCCCCAGTGCAGGAAGTCAGCGGTGTACACGTGCTCGTTGTCCATGTCCAGGGCCAACCACGGGCCGGGCGCGTAGCCCGCCAGGTGGATGGTGTGCCGCGACAGGCCCTCGCGTCCACCGCTGCCCATGGCGATGCGGCGGCGGTACAGCAGGTCGAGGCCGGTGCGGCCCTCTGGGGGGAACAGCTCGGCCAGCAGCTCGCCGCCGAACACGAAGCGGAAGCTGCGCAGGGCCGTGCGGTCGATGGCCGCGTACTGGCCACCCAGGTCACTGCGGAGCGTGGTGCCGTCCTGGTACAGCGCCTCCCAGTGGACCAAGTCCCCCTGGCTGACCAGGACGCCTACGCCCTGGTCCTCGTAACGAGGTAGGCCGAGGTCGATGCCTCGGTCACTCGTCATCCACAGCCTCCCCGTCCACCGAACGCAGCGACTCTTCGGTGGTCCACCAGCCACGACCAAGCTCGCAAGCGCCGTCGCACTCGTGGCCGCTGTCCATGGTCGAGGGGCCTTCCACGCCGATGCGCTTGCCAGCCTCGTCCTGCACGACGATGACGGTGAACGTGGAGCGCTGACTGGTGCCGGGGGGGAAGTCCTCAGCGAGGCGCACCTTAGCCCCTACCTTGATGCCCTTGGGCTTTGCCATGTGTCTCTGTCCTTCCGTGCCGATGCGGATGGCTTACGTCTCGTCCCACTTCCAGGTGAAGGTTTCACCGGAGAGCGTGCCGGGGCCTGCGGTGGTCCCCACCTCGTGCTGGTACACGAAGTAGCTGCCGAAGTTGCCGGTACCCGTGGTGGAACCGGCCACTGACTTGGGGGAACCGGAGGTGAGGGTGAACACGTCCACCGGGGCACCCGTCAAGGTCGCGTAGTTACCCGTGGTCAGCTGGGTTCCAGAGGTGCCGACCGTACCGGGGGCCACCACGTAGCCGGTGGCCTCCTGGCCCTTGCAGGTGATGCCCGTGCCGTAGTTGTTGGAGCCGTCCGAGTACCAGCGCAGGTTGTTGATGGTGCCCGCAGGGGCCACATCGCAGCTGAGCCTGGTGCTCACCCAGAAGCCGTAGTTCGTACCGGCACCCGGGATGGGGATTGGGTTCGTCGTTTCTGTGGTGTAGTCCGAGTCCGAGGTCGAGGACCGGATAGCCGTACGAGCGGAGCTGACCGTGGGGCCTGCGCCGGTAGTGCGCCTGATTGTGACAGTGGCTGCCATGTCTGCGCTCCCTTTCTAGGCTGCGCGAATCTTCTCACGCTCCAAGACGTTCTGCCAGTGTTCCGTGTGCTCGATGGCCATGTTGCGACCCGTGTTCCAGGCGTTCTGGCCCATCTCCCGCCTCAACTCGGGGTCATGCACCAGCTGCTGCACACGCTCTGCCATCTCCTGCGGCGTGCTCACCACGAACCCGTTGTACCCATCTGAGACTACCTTGCGCTGCTCGGGCAGGTCCACCACCACCACCGGCACCCCTTGCGTCATGTACTCCAGGGCCTTCAGCCAGGACTTCGCCTCGTTGAACGTGCCGGGCAGCAGCGGCACGATGCCGATGTCGGCGTACCCCATCATCGTGTACAGGTTCGGCATGTCGTGGACGAAGGGGAACAGCTCCACCTCCACGTCATCCGGCACCCCCAGCACCCCGGGCGTGTCCGGGTCACCGATGGTGACGAACGTGCAGCCCTTCAGCAGCTGCGTCACCGCTGGCTTCAGCCACTCCAGGTCCTGACCGTGGCTGAGCGTGATGCCCGCCCAGTTCACCAGCACGCGGGTGTCATCGGCTGGGCGGGGCATCTTGGGTACCTGCATGGTGGGCAGGTGGTTGGGGCACAGGTGCACGGGCACGTCCAGCATGTCCTCGTACAGCGCCTTCAGCGGCTCGGTGCTCACCGTCACCGCCGTGGCCATGTGCATGGCCTCTTCGTGGACCGCGATGCCCCCACGGCCATACAGCAGCTCGCGCATGGCCGCGTTCCACTTGGGTATGTGGTACAGGTCGTCGTCCTCGTCCAGCACTACCTGCAGCCCGGCCTCCCGGTAACGCGCAACGCGGCGCGGTAGGTCCTTGGCCAGAGGGCGGTGGAGCACCACCACGTCGTACTCCTCTGGCACCGGATACCACAGCGCCGCGTTGGCGTCGTACCCAGACCTGGCCAGGTGCTGCGCTGGCCAGTAGGCCCGCAAGTGCCCGCCGCCAGTGTTGTCACTGGCGACGAAGCGCGTGCGCACCTGCGTCCTTACAGCTCAGGAGGCGAGTTCTGCGGGACGAGCGGGTTACCGCCGCCCTGCTCGGCCACGACTTCCTGAATCTCGTCATCGAGGGTGGCCGGTTCCGTCCCCACCGAACTGCCAGCGAAGCGGATGCGCTGCTTGCGCCGCTGACGGTCGGTGTGCTGCGTGGAGTTACCGATGTCCCCGTCCACGATGCTGGCCACCGGGTAACCCTGGGCCTCGTTCACCGAGTCCGGGGCCAGCGGGTCCATCGCGGTCAGGGTCTTGGTAGCAGCCACTGCGCGCTGCCGCTCCAGCTCCAGCTCACCCTCGTGCTGCGCCGCGTTGAGGTGCGCGGTCAGGTTTCGGGTGCGCTTGAGCTTGGCCGCATCCTCTGCCGACTTCTTCAGCGTGGGAGAGGCCGACTGCGGCGCAGCGGCCTTGGGCGTGCTCTTCTTCTCTGCCATCGTGTCAGCCCTCCGTGCGTCCGGTTCCGTTGCATGTGCGGCAGGGCATGCACCCTGGGCACCTGTCCTTGTGGTTCTTACCCGCATGCGCGGGCATTCGCAACCCCGTTTGCCTGCAATCTGGGCACGGCGGGCGAACCTGCCGGGCTGTGACCACAGTTTCCTGGTTACCCACCACCCGAATGGTGGTGTCGGACGGGGTGGCGATTCGCTGGGTCACACCACCCCCAGCCCCTGTGGGCCGGGGGGGTGCAACCAAGCTGCGTCGCGTGATGGTCACCCGGTGGCCTTACGCCGCCATGTCGATGACCGTGAACGCCTTCGGCCGCATGACCGCGAAGCCCATCGCCGCCTCCGCGAGGATGCGGACGATGTTGCGGATGAAGTCGTCGTTCACGGTACCGACCGAGATGTTGATGCGCTCCCGGTCGAACAGGACCGCGCGCCGGAAGTCGCCCATCAGGGCGGTACCGGCAGGCATGGCCTCCGTCTCGACCATCGGAACGCCCCACACCCGCGTGAACTGGTTGGCCGAGAACGGCCCCTGGCCCATGTAGTTGCCCGTGGTGTCCTTCAGGCGCTCCACGGCCTCGGCGTCGGCCGGGTTCACCAGAACGGCGTTCGGGAAGGTGCGCCCGTACGTCTGGATGAGCCGCCGTGAGGTGCGGAACAGGTCGAGCTGAGTGGTGGCGGTCGCACCGGAACCCGAAGGCGGTCCAGCGGTGTTGACGCCCACCGTGTTCATGATGCCCACGAACCCGGTGCCGCCCGTACCGGAGATGACCTCTTCCTCGATGGTGAGGGTGATGTCATCCACCAGGAACTGGTCGATGTACGCCCGCACCTGCGGCAGGTCGCGCAGAATCTTGCGGGTGGCAGGAACCCACTCCGCGATGGTCTGCACCGACGCCTGCACGACCTCGAAGTCGAAGCCGCCACCCTCGGGCTTGAGGCCGCTCGCGCCGGTCAGCGCGGTTGCCTCAGAGACGAAGTCGGCGTTCTGTCCGGCAGGCGCGTTCTCGCGCACCCACTCCAGGCTGTCGGACGTGACCGGCAGCGTGGTGATGAGCGGGAGGAACGTCAGCGGACGCTGCTCGTACGGCTCAAGCAGCCCGAGCTTCTGCGGCTGGATGAGCGGCGAGAGGCCCGCGTTGCCCGTGTTGATGAGCGCACGCATGCCTGCCGGGGTCGCCGCGAGCTGCGCAGCCATGGTGGCGTGCGCGTTGCGGAGGCCCAGCATGCTGGACATGTGCTCGACCGGCGTGGCGGCGGTGCGGTGGCTGGTCGCGCTGGACGGCCCACCCTCTGGGAACAGGTCGAGCCACTCCTTGTACGCCCGGCCCCGCACGAATGTCTCGCCGGGGGTCCACAGCATGGTGTTGCCGTCGCCGCTCTCTCCGTACACGGCGAGGCCCGCGTTGCCAGCGGCCTGGGCCGCTGCGGCCTGAGCGGAGCGGAAGGCGGTGGTGTCAGCACCGGCCTCCTGGTACTTGGTGATGGCTTCCTCGACCTGCTTGAACTCCTGTGCGGAGGCTCGCAGCGTCGGAATGGCATCGTTCTTACCCGAGTCCACCTCATCCGCGAGGCGCAGACCCTGCTCGATGAGCTGGTCCCGCTTCTCGCTGAGCTGGGCAAGGGTCATGCCGTCGATGGTCATGCCTGCCCTCCTGGGTAGTCGTGTGGCGAGTACGTATGAAGCTGGGTGGTGCTCTCGCTACGCGATTCCGAGGGCGGCAGCGGGTGGGTCGCACGCGCTGGTGCCGTGGAGGGCGTTGCTATGGTTGCCGAGTCTACGCTTGGTTCGCGCTTGCGGCAAGCTCCTGCTCCTGCTTGGCCTTGTGGAAGATGCCTGCGTAGATGGTGGACATCTCCTGGTCGATGCCCTGGATGGGCGGTTCCTCGCCAGGTGGCACGTCAGCCAACCGCTTACCATCGGCGGGTGCCTCCAGCGGCGTATCGCTGTTGGTCAGCACCGTCACCTCGCCGCCCAACGCGGCCTTGACGGCGGCTGCCAGCCCCTCCACGCCCACCTTCGCGTCCGTGTTGATGATGACCACGTTGGTGGCCTTGGGCGGTTCGACCGGCTCGGGGGTAGGTGGCTCTGGCGGGGCAGGCGGGGGTGTCTCCGCAGCTGGTGCAGCCACCTCGCCCTCGCTTGCAGGGGCGGCGGGGCCAGCACCCGACCCAGAGGGGGTGATTGCTCCGGTATCTGTGGCCCCGCCACCACCCGCGTCCTCTCGCAGGGCGGTGGTCAACCACGGCACCTTCCGCAGCGCCACGATGAACCGCTCCCGCTCGTTCTCAGGCATCTCCTGCGCCCGCATGCCCACCAGCTCGACCAGGCCCGTGTCGGCCTGCGCCGGGATGGCCACCTGGCTGAACTCGGTGACGCCCGTGGGGTACTCGCGCACGTGCTCGTAGCCGTCGCCCCCGTCGTACACCAGCTCGTCGGCGTTCCACCGGAAGCTGAACTTGGTCCCCTCCTGGTCGTGCAGCAGGTTCTCCAGGGCATCCTTGCCCGCGCTGTGGCGCAGGTTGTAGTGCGCATCGACCTCCAACCCGCCTCGCACCTCGTTGAAGTGGTCGCCGTACCCAATCTTCTTGGTCACGGTGGGCACCCCGAAGAAGATGTGGGCGTCGCCGTGGTCCACGAAGAACGGCACCCTGCCGTTGCGCGTGTTCAGGTCGTCGGCCCAGTTGGCAAAGCTGCCTTGGTCGATGACCTGTGGCTTCATCCGCCCGAAGGCGATGCCCGTGTCGGGGATGTCGAACGCTGCCACGCGCAGCCGCGCTACGGCGTCGTTCGCGCCCTTGTCGATGGTGCGGTACAGGTCCTGGGGGTCGCCCATGAGGCGTGCCCCGAACATACGCATCGTCGTTTCCATGTGGTGACCTTACCCCCTATCCGATAAGCGGGGTCACGTAGCAGGTGCAGTTCGGATGGAGCGGAGGATGCTCCACCCCAGCGAAGCTGCTGCCCACGTTCTCCAACCCCTGCCCCATCTGAAACTCGCTCTCGGCAGCCTCTCGCTCGCACATACCCGTGCTGCAAGGCCCGCCGCCGAAGTGGTACTCCAGCCGCTCGATGCCTGCGCGCTCCCAGTAGGTGCGGGCGGTGGCTTCGTGGGCGAAGGCCAGCTCTGTCCGAGCGATTCCGTCCACGTAGCCCGCCCCCAGCTGCTCGTAGAGCTTGCCGACTTCCCCCGCCAGCTTGCGGGTTGGCCAGCCCTCGGTCAGCGCCTGGTCGAACAGGCTCGTCAGGCGTTCCACCCGCACCTCACCGAAGCGTTCGACCACGGCAGTGGCACGGTCCTGCAGGATGGCCTGCATCGACTCGGCCACGGCTTCGTTCGTGCCGCCGATGTAGTCGATGGCCAGCTGCCACGCCTCGTCGCTCATCTGCGTGCTGAAGCCCAGCAACACGTTCAGCACCGCCTCGTTCGTCACGGTTGCCGTACCGGCCAGCAGCTCTTCCAGGCTGGGCAGCTCCGCACGCAGGCTGGTCTTGAGCGCCTTCGCTTCCTTCTTGAGCACACCGCGCATACGGTTGGCGCACGCCTGGGAAAGCCGGTCGAGGTTCCGCATGCGGGCCGTGTTATAGCTGCCCGACCTGGCGCGATAGGCCCCGGCCAGCAACGCGGTGGGCGTACCGGCGCTGCGGCCCACGTTCTTGAGCGGGTCGGGCGTACCCGCTCCGATGCTCTGGTCCACCTGGGGTGGGTTCACGGTCTGGCCCTGGCTGCCCCCGAACCCACCGCTGGTCTGCTTGGTGGGCCTGGCGTCCGTCTGCATGGCCTTCTCGATAGGCCAGACGTTGAGCGGCCCCCACGGGATGGCACCGATGCCGTCGGGCAGCGGCGGACGGTTCTCTTCGCGGCGCGCCTCGTCCGGTGTCTCCTGCAGCGAGAAGATGGCGTCGCGGTGGGCCTTGATGCGCTCGGCTGGCGTGCCCTTCAGCACCTCGCGGAACTGGAACTCTGGGAACGCTGGCTTCTGCGGCCACTCGCTCATCAGGCTGCGTTCCATCTCCAGCTCCATGGCGTCGGCCACGGGCTGCACCACCTCGCTGTAGAACAGGCGCAGGTCGGCCTCGGTATGCCCCTCTGGCAGCCAGAACGCATCCATCAGCATGGTGCGCATGGCTTCCTCACCACGGGTGAACATCTGGTCGGTGGCGTTCACCTGCAGCGTCTCAAGCGTGTCGCCACCCTCCATCACGGGGATGCCGCGCTTGGCCCGGGCGCGGGCCATCTGTGCCTCAAGGCGCGCTTGACGCTCCGGGGATAGCTCTTTCCCGTGGAGGTCAATCCACAATGGCTCAAAGAACCCCTCGCCGTACAACTGCAGCATCGCGTCCATGCTGCCCTCGTGCACCGAAGCCGCCTTGGTCAGCGCCTGCAGCGGTGACACACCCTCCATCGGCTCGTTCGGGTCCATCATCAGCCGGAAGAACATCATGTCCCGCTCGGCCACCTCGGTTGGTCCATACTTGGTGCTAATCGCGTACTTCTCCAACGGGATGGTGCCGTCCTCGCTGGGCAACGGCGTCACCAAGCTGGCGGGGATGGGCCACAGGCTCACAACGCGCCCGGCACCATCGCGGCGCTTCAGCCAGTAGCCCTTCCGCTGCGTGAGCATGCTGGCCACGGTGCCGTTCACCATCAGGTTGCGCGGCGTGTACGGGTTGGGCTGGCGCAGCAGGTTGTAGGCCCGGTGGCTGCTGTCCTCCTGGCGGTCCCCGTTCTCACCGAAGCTGTACACCTTGATGGGCAGCGCTCCCATGCGGAAGGCGATGCGCCACACCACCTGCATGTAGCTGGGCGTGCCCTTCCAGTCGCCGCTGTTCTCGCCCTCCATGTACTCCGCGAACCCGGGGAGGTCCAGGCGGCGCACCACGGCGGCTTGGCTATGCGGCCCCGCGCTGGCGCTGGTGTAGGCGTCGATGGGCGGGCTGTTCACGCTGCTGGCACGGAGGCGAACCTGCTCGTCGTCCTTCAACCGGGTGGCGTACTGGCTCAGCAGTCCCATCTACAGCACCACCAGGTCGCGGGTTTCATAGACGGAAGCTACCGTGCCGCGAACCTGTGTGCCATACCACCCGTAGCATGCTGCCCAGAATCGGTCGTAGTGCGTCTTGCGCTTGCTGCCCGGCTGGACGACGTTGCCGCGCAGAATCTTCGTCCGGTGGAACTGCTTGTACTGCTCGGCTTCCTGCACCAGCATGGCCTCTTTGGCCTCCAACGCACGCTTCATCTCAGTGGCCAACTGCTCACGCTCCTGGCTGGGTGCCCCCGCTGGTTTGCTACCGGGGTGCATGTACACCACGCGGTCCTCACCGAACTCGGCCATCAACGCCTCCATGATGTGTCGGCCGATGCCGTTACCATCGAGCACCACACGTAGCGCGGGCAGCCGCTGCAGCATGGTGCGTAGCATCTCATGCTGCTCGGGCAAACTCAGCCCCTTTCCACTGTCGCTGTGCATGGGCTGGTGCAACACGGTTTCCAGCCACACCCCGTCGGCCCCTTGCTCCCACACCACCGCCACGCTGGGGTGACCGCTGGTGCCCACGTCGTAGCCCATGGTGGCCTGGCCCATCGGCTCCCACATGTGGGTCATCTCTTCGGTGCTGCCCAGGAAGCCGGGAAGCTCGTGCGTCTGCTGGCGCAACAGGTCGGCGGGGAAGCTGTCGCTGGTGAGGCCACCGCGCACGCAGAAGTACTCTTCCAGCGCCTCGCTCTCGTCCAGCTCCTCGATGGCGTTGGCGATGGCCACCTGCATGTCGGGGTGGGTCACCACGGTCGCGGGCAGACGGCTGACGCCGAACACCTTGCCGTTGTCCTCTTCCTCTGTATTGCGGCTGCACACGTTGTCGAGCTTGGTGCCCTGGCCGAAGCAGGTGCTGCCCATGCTGATGCGACCACCACGGGTGACTCGACCCATGGCGGAACGGAAGGCGTCCACGCCACCGTCCCGGTACAGGTCAATCTCGTCCAGGTACACGTTCATGCGACGACCACGCAGGGCGCTGGTGTTCGGCAGGCTCAGCAGTCGGCTGGGCCTGCGCAGGTCGCCCAGCCACAGTTCCTCGGTGCTGGCCTTAGACAGCTCCACGACATCTCGCACGAAGGCGGGCAGTTCCTCGTACGCCTTGCGGGCGTACAGAATCTTCTCTGCTGCCTCGCGCTGGTCCACCGACACGAACGCCACGGTGGCGTCGAGGAACACGATGCTCTCGTGCAGGGCCTCCAGCGCGCACAGCCAGCTCCACCCAATCTGCGGGGCCTTCTCGGTAGCGCGGTAGCGGTTGTGGTCGCGCAGCCAAGCCATCTGCCATGGCTCGAACACGATGGGTTCGCCCTCGTAGGTACCGAACAGCTGCCAGAAGATGGAGCTATCCGCTATCAATGTCTGCCAGCGGCTTGGCAAGTTCCGCCAAACCGGGCGCAAACGACTCGACCCGACCGAATACCTCGGCAAAGAAGGCGTCTGCTTGGGCAGTAGCACCTTCCCTATCGATGAGTTCGATGAGGCGGTCAGTAAGCTGTCGAGCTTCACGGCTTACCTCCGTCAGCTTGGGGTCCAACTTCCCCGTCTGGTTG